>Ga0247820_10001669_pt1 | contig 12474 bp, 12 predicted proteins | sample 13C_Glucose_Day1_2_FD_192480 | JGI IMG/M metagenome (GOLD analysis project Ga0247820, IMG submission 192480) | Soil microbial communities from agricultural site in Penn Yan, New York, United States - 13C_Glucose_Day14 | ecosystem: Environmental > Terrestrial > Soil > Agricultural land | place...
GTTCGGGTTCGCAGCCGGCGCCCAGTCGGCGAAGCCCGTCTTCTTCCCCGCCGACGAGCTCCTGTGGCGGGGCAGGAGGACGCCAGGCGGTGACGGGGTGACGGTCGAGACCGACCCTGAGGCGGCGAGCGCAGCCACGGACCACGCGGGGCCGTACGCGCTGCTCGGCGTGCGTTCCTGCGACCTCAGCGCCATCGGCATCCATGACACGGTGTTGACCGGCCGCGGGTTCGGTGACGCGCACTACGCCGGGCGCCGGGAAGATGCCTTCGTCATTGCCGTGGCGTGCTCCGACCCCGCCGGCACCTGCTTCTGCGTCTCGATGGACACCGGCCCCAAGCCGGAGCCGGGACGGGGCGCGCCGTTCGACCTCTCCCTGACCGAGCTGCTGGACGGTGGACACCGGTTCGTCGTCGAGGTGGGCAGCGAGCGGGGGTCTGAGCTCTTGGAGGAGGTCGCGGCGGCGCCGGCGGCCTCCGCGGACCTGGACTCCGCGGCATACGTCACCGAGCAGGCGGTGCAGCGGATGGGGCGCCGGCTCGACACCGACGGGATCAAGGAGCTCCTCTACGCCAGCGTGGACAGCCCGAGGTGGGACGACGTGGCCTCCCGGTGTCTGTCCTGCACCAACTGCACGATGGTGTGCCCGACGTGCTTCTGCACCACCGTCGAGGACGTCTCGGATCTCACCGGTCACGAGGCCGACCGGCACCGTGTCTGGGACTCCTGCTTCAGCGCGGACTTCTCCTACATCCACGGCGGCACGGTCCGGGAGTCGACAAAGTCGCGCTACCGGCAGTGGATGACCCACAAGCTCGCCTCGTGGCATGACCAGTTCGGGTCGTCAGGGTGCGTGGGCTGCGGCCGGTGTGTCACCTGGTGTCCGGCCGCCATCGACATCACGGCGGAGGCCGCAGCCCTGCGCGGTGCGCCGGGGTCGAACCTCCCTGACCCGGCCACTCCCGTCACCCCAGCCGAAGACGACTGAAGGAGCGCGGCGTGCAGACCATCGCGGAGTACCTGCCCCAGCACCCGTTCTTCGGGGGGCTCGACGAGTCGGTCGTCGCCCTCCTCGCGGGCTGTGCCGTGAACGCCCACTTCCACCCCGGCCAGCACCTGTTCCACGAGGGAGAGCCGGCGGACACGTTCTACGTGATCCGCCACGGCAGGGTCAGTCTCGAGGTGCACCCCCCGGCCGGGCCTGCCGTGGTGGTCGACAGCGCCCACACCGACGACGTGGTCGGGTGGTCATGGCTCGTGCCTCCCTACCGTTGGCTGTTCGACGCCCGGGCCACCGACGAGACGAGCGCCATCGCGTTCGACGGCGCCTGCCTGCGCGGCAGGTGCGAGGCGGACCCGGCCATCGGGTACGCCCTGCTGCAGCGCGTGGTGCAGGTGATGTCGAACCGGCTGCAGTCCGCGCGCGTGCGGCTGCTCGACCTGTACGGCGTGGGCGCATGACGGCGCTCACCGGCCGCGGTGCCCGCATGCAGCCGCCGGTGGACCCCTTTCTCCCACGCCCGTTCGTCGTCCGGGCGCACCGGCAGGACACCCGCGACACCTACACCCTGGTCCTCGAGCCGGTCGACGGTGTGCCCATGGTGTTCGCCGCGGGCCAGTTCACGATGATGCACGCCTTCGGCGCCGGCGAGGCCCCGATCTCGATCAGCGGCGACCCTGCGCGGGCCGACCGGCTGGAGCACACGATCCGCAACGTCGGTGCCGTCACCAAGGCCCTCGTCCGGGCGGCGCCCGGCGCCGAGGTGGGCATCCGCGGACCCTTCGGCACGGGGTGGGAGGTGTCGTCCGGCGGGGGCGGGGATGTCGTCTTCGTGGCCGGTGGCATCGGCCTCGCCCCTCTCCGCCCAGCCATCCTGGAGGTGTGCGCTGCCCGCGCACGGTATGGCCGCGTCCTCCTGCTCTACGGCGCCAGGACGCCCGAGGACATCCTTTTCGGCGACGACCTGCGCCGGTGGTCGGACGAGCACGACATCGACGTCCAGGTCACCGTCGACAACGGACAGCACGCGTGGCGTGGCCGGGTCGGCCTGGTCACCCAGCTCATCGCCCGGGGCGGCTTCGACGCGGCGAACACGCTCGCGCTGGTCTGCGGGCCAGAGGTGATGATGAGGTATGCCGCGATGGCGCTCGCTGATCGCGGCGTGCCCAAGCCGCGGCTGCGCCTGTCGATGGAGCGCAACATGAAGTGCGGGGTCGGCCTGTGTGGCCACTGCCAGCTGCGGGAGTTCTTCCTCTGCGTGGACGGCCCGGTGCTCACCTATGACGTCCTCGAGCCCCTCATGTCCCGAGCGGAGCTGTAGCGATGGCCCTCACCGACAGCCACGGCCACGAGCACACCGAGACGCATCACGGCCGGCCCCGGCTGGCCGTGTGGAAGTTCGCCTCCTGCGACGGGTGTCAGCTCACGCTGCTCAACTGCGAGGACGAGCTCATCCCGTTGGCGGGGGAGGTCGAGATCGCCTACTTCCCCGAGGCGACCCGAGCGGTGGTGGAAGGGCCCTACGACGTCTCGCTGGTGGAGGGGTCGATCACCACGCCGGAGGAGCTGGAGCGCATCCAGCACGTCCGCGAGGTCTCCCGACGGCTGATCACCATCGGGGCGTGCGCGACCGCCGGGGGGATCCAGGCGCTGCGGAACTTCGGCGACGTGGCCGAGTTCCGCTCGATCGTCTACGCGCACCCGGAGTACCTGGCGACGCTCTCTCGCTCCACGCCGATCTCGGCCCACGTGTCCGTCGACTTCGAGCTGCGGGGCTGCCCGATCAACAAGCGCCAGCTCCTCGAGGTCCTCGCCGCCTCCATCCAGGACCGCAAGCCGCGCATCCCCTCCTACAGCGTCTGCGTGGAGTGCAAGCGCAAGGGCAACGTGTGTGTCACCGTCGCCAACGGGACCCCGTGCCTCGGCCCGGTGACGCAGGCGGGCTGCGGCGCGCTGTGCCCGAGCTTCGACCGCGGCTGCTACGGCTGCTACGGCCCGCAGGACACTCCGAACACCGTCTCGATCTCGTCTCGGCTCACGGAGCTCGGCATGAGCGAGCCGGAGGTGATGCGCGTCTTCCGCACCTTCAACGCAGCATCCGAGCCGTTCCGCCGGGAGAGCGAGCGCCACGATCCCGATGCGGAGCAGGCCGCCGCAGGGGAGGTGGCCGGATGAGCCACAAGCTCACCGACGGCGGCCACGTCATGCACGTGGGCACCTTGGCCCGGGTGGAGGGCGAAGGCGCCATGCACATCGAGTACCGCGACGGCGTCGTGACCGACGTGCAGCTGCGGATCTACGAGCCCCCGCGGTTCTACGAGGCCTTCCTGCGGGGACGGGCCCACACCGAGCCCCCGGACATCACCGCACGGATCTGCGGCATCTGTCCCGTGGCCTACCAGATGAGCGCCTGCTGGGCGATCGAGGACGCCTGCGGCACCGAGGTGTCGGAGGAGATCCGGCTCATGCGGCGCCTGTTGTACTGCGGCGAGTGGATCGAGAGCCACGCGCTGCACATCTTCCTGCTCCATGCGCCGGACTTCCTCGGCTACGACGGCGCCATCGAGATGGCAGCCGACTACCCCGAGGTCGTCGAGCGAGGTCTGCGGATGAAGAAGGCCGGCAACGACCTGATGGACACCGTCGGTGGCCGCTCGATCCACCCCGTCAACGTCCGCGTCGGCGGCTTCTACCGCATGCCGACCCGGGAGGAGCTGCGCTCGGTGCGCCCCAAGCTGGAGCGGGCCCGTGACGAGGCCGTCGAGACGGTGAGGCTCGTCGCTGGGTTCGAGTTCCCCGACATGGAACAGCCGTACGAGTACCTCGCGCTGCGCGCCGATCAGGGCTACCCGATCGAGTCCGGGAGCGTGGTGACCTCCTCGGGCGGTGCCTTCGCCGTCCAGGACTTCGGCAAGCACATCGAGGAGTTCCACGTCGCGCACTCCAACGCCCTGCACGCCCGCCTCGATGGCGCTCCCGATCCCTATGTCGTCGGGCCGCTCGCCCGCTACTCGCTCAACTCCGACCGGCTCTCACCAGTCTCCCAGGACGCCGCCCGCGAAGCCGGTCTCGGCCCCACCTGCCGCAACCCGTTCCGCTCGATCGTCGTCCGTGCCGTCGAGCTCGTCGAGGCCTACACCGAAGCACTGCGGATCATCGACGGCTGGACCGGCAGCGCATCGCCGAGTGTGGCTGTGCCCCCGAGGGCAGGGGAGGGCTTCGGCGCCAGTGAGGCACCCCGAGGCGTGCTGTTCCACCGCTACGTCCTCGATGGGTCCGGCATCATCCGGGACGCCCAGATCGTCCCACCCACATCGCAGAACCAGCGCAGTGTGGAGGCCGACCTGCGCACGATGGTCGAGTCGTGGTCGGACCTCGACGACCACGCACTGCTGCACCGCTGCGAGCAGGCCATCCGCAACTACGACCCGTGCATCTCCTGCGCGACCCACTTCCTCGACCTGACCGTGGACCGGTCGTGAAGGCGCAGTCCGCCCTGGTGGTCGGGCTGGGCAGCCCTGAGCGGGGCGACGACGCCGTCGGGACCGCGGTCGCCCGTGCGGTCGCCGCGCTGGCTCTGCCGGGCGTCGAGGTCGTCGAGCACGAGGACCCGACAGGTCTGGTCGAGCTGTGGTCCGGCCGTGATCCCGTGGTGGTCGTGGATGCCGTGTGGTCCGGGGCCGCCCCGGGCACCCTCCACGTCCTCGTGACGGGCGCACTGCACCCGCCGCTGGCAGAGCCGGCCTGGGCCCGCACCGGGCGTGGTGGCACGCACGCCTTCGGGCTGGCCGCTGCCATCGAGCTGGCCAGGGTGCTGCGGCGGCTCCCGCGCAGCGTCGTGCTCGTGGGTGTCCAGGCCGAGGCCTTCGAGCACGGCACGCCGCTGACACCCGACGTGGCCGCGGCGGTGCCGGCCGCCGTAGAGGCCGTCGTCGAGGCGATCCACCACGACTCCGTCTCTGCCCCCGGCATCGAGAGGGGAGATGCCCATGTGTCTGGGTGAGCTGGGGGAGGTGGTCGAGCTCTCGCCCGGCCCGACCGCCCTGGTCCGCTGTGAGGGACGCTCCGCGACGGTGTCCCTGCTCACCCTCGACGAGCCGGTGGTGCCGGGCGACTGGGTGCTCTGCCACTCCGGCTTCGCCCTCAGCCGCGTCACGGCTGAGCAGGCCAGGGAGGCCGCCGCGATCCGGGCCACGGGGCCGCGCGGGTGACGGCTCACGCGCCGTCCGCGCTCCAGGACCTCCACGTGTCGACGGTGATGCGGACCAGCGGGCCGGCGGGTGCACGCCCCCGGTACTGCGGGTACTTGGCAACCAGGGACGACAGACCCGTCGCGCCGGCCTCACCGCCGGCCGGGACGACGACGGCCTCCCCGTCGGCGCGGACCCACCAGAGGTGGGCCCAGTCGTCGTCGTAGTGGTCGACGAGCAGGCTCACGCGGGGGTGTGCCGTGATGTTCGCCAGACGGCGCAGGGCGCGGCTCGCCTTCGGTTTGTCGTCGACGGCCGTCCAGACGGTGTCGCCATCGAGGGCGAACACCACGGGCACGAGGTGCGGGTGTCCCGCCGCGGTGGTCGTGGCCAGCCGGGCCACGGACGCTGCGGCGAACCGCTCGCGCGTCCAGGCTTGCACACCTCCTACCGTATGCCGTCCGGGCGGCACCGGGGTCAGCCGACCGCGGCCTCGAGCGACTCTCCGCGTCGCTCCGGCAGACCCCACGCGAAGGCTGCCGCGACCAGGAAGAAGGCAGCGAAGCAGAGAAAGACCAGCGCGTTGCCGCCGACCACCAGCAGCGGCGGCACCGACAGCGGCGCGAGAATCGACGCGATCCGGCCGAAGCCGGCCGCCCAGCCGGAGCCGGTCGCCCGCAGCGGGGTCGGGTAGACCTCCGGCGTGACGGCGTACAGCGCCCCCCACGCCCCCAGGTTGAAGAAGGACAGCGCCATCCCACCAGCCACCAGCGCGGTGGTGCTGTCAGCCATCCCGAACACCACCGCGGACGTGGCGGATCCGGTGAGGAACAGCGAGAGTGTGGGTCGGCGCCCCCACCACTCGACGAGCATCGCGGCGACGCCGTAGCCCGGCAGCTGGGCGAGAGTGATGACCAGCGTGAAACCGAAGGAGCGCACCAGGTCCAGTCCGGATGCGACGAGGATCGTCGGCAGCCAGATGAAGGCCCCGTAGTAGGAGAAGTTGACGCCGAACCAGACCAGCCAGAGCGAGGCGGTGTGCAGCCGCCGGCCGGGGGCCCACAGATCGCGCGGACGGGGAGCCGGCCCGGGCACCACGGCGGCCACGCTCTCGTGGGTGGTGGGCGAGGTGACGGCCGCAGCCCCCTCGAACCGGCGCACCACGGCCTCGGCCTCCTCGTTGCGTCCGCGCTGCTCGAGGAACCGCACGGACTCGGGCAGGCCGAACCGCACGACCGCGGCATACAGCGCGGGTAGTGCACCGATCGCGAGTGCCCAGCGCCATCCGTTGTCGGACCCCGGGACGACGACGTAGCCGATGAGCGCCGCCAGTGTCCAGCCGACGGCCCAGAAGGCCTCCAGCGCGACGACGACGCGACCGCGGATCCGGGCCGGTGCGAACTCGCTCACGAGCGTTGCGGCAACAGGCAGCTCGGCACCCAGCCCGAGACCGACGAGGAATCGGAAGAAGATCAGGGCGCCCACTGACCAGGACAGCGCGGCCAGGCCCGTGGCGACGCCATAGACCAGCAGCGTGACCGCGAAGACCTGGCGCCGCCCGATCCGGTCGGCAAGCAGGCCACCGACGCTGGCGCCGATGGCCATCCCGACAAAGCCGATCGAGGCGATCCAGGACAGCGTGGTCCTGCCGAGGTCCCACTGCACGGCGAGGGCCGCCATCACGAAGCTGATCAGGCCGACGTCCATGGCGTCCAGCGCCCACCCGAGGCCGGAGCCGGCGACGAGCCGGCCGTGCGCCCGCGTGAACGGCAGGCGATCGAGCCGCTCGCTGCGGGTGGACCGGGCCTCGGCTGTCACGGACATGGGGCTCATGCTCACATGGCGCGCCGGAGGCGCAGACCGAGGGGCCGCCCATCGGGGTCGTAGACCACTCGGTACAACGGGCTGGCCCAGGCCCGGGTGATCGGACCCAGCTCCTGTCGTTCCAGGGGCCGAACCTGTCCGGCTGGTCTGGGCCCCACCCCGCCGCCGTCCCGCCAGCGCTGGAGGTCTGCTGCCGCAGCGGCGAAGGCGTCGTACATCTGGTGCATGGTGAGGGCCGACGCGGTGCTGCTGTCCAGCCCGAGGTGCTCGGCGGCGAGCGTCGCGCGCAGGCTCCGCGCGTAGGACTGGTGCCACACCGCTGCGGTCAGCTCCGAGTCATGGGTCCACGAGCGGCGGTTGAAGTTGTCCGAGCCCACGGACGCCCACTCGTCGTCGATGACGCAGACCTTCGCGTGGACGTAGACCGGTGTTCCGGCCTGGTTCTCCAGGCCGTAGAAGGCGACCCGTCCGGGGGCCACGCGGAGCAGGTCGTCCATCAGGCGCTCCCGAGCCAGCAGGCTGGGCGGTATGGCGAGCCGGCCGTCCTGGTCCGGGAAGTGGGGCAGGACGGCGATCAGGCGCAGGTCGGGTCTGGCGCTCAGGGCCCGGGCGAAGACCGATGAGACCTCGCGGGACCACAGGTACTGGTCCTCGACGTAGATGAGGTGCCGGGCCAGGCCGATGGCCTTGCTGTAGCCACGGGCGACGCTGCGCTCCCCGCCGGGGGCGAAGGGATAGCCCCCCAGACGTCGCGGATACGTGCGGAGCAGCTGCACGGGGTGCGGGCCGGCCTTCGGCGGATCGGGCAGCTGCGGGGGCAGGGGAGTGGTCGTCACCCGGTCGTGGCGGAGCGTGTCGGCAACCCAGTGAAAGGGGGAGCGGCTGGGGGCATGCGGGTCGTCCCAGCGCTCGCGGAACACCGTCTCGACGTCGCCGACGGCGGGGCCGGTGATCTCGAGCTGGACGTCGTGCCAGGGCGGGCGTGGCCCATAGACCGATGCCATCGACTGCGGCTGGGGATCGCCGAGGTGCTGGTCGTCGTCGCGCCGGCTGTGGCCCAGATCCACGCCCCCCAGGAAGGCGACGTCGCGCTCCGGACGGCCCGGATGCCGAAGGACCACGAACTTCTGGTGGTGTGAGCCTCCTGCCCGCACCCGCATGTCCAGCAGGCACTGGCCCCCCGCCGCGTTGATGTCCTCGCCCAGGTGACGGTTCTCCTCGCTGGAGAACGCGAACCGGTCGAGGTGTGACCTCCACAGCAGGCCCCGGACATCGACCCCTCGTCGGGAGGCGTCTGCGAGGACAGCGCCCACCTCGCTGCCGGCCTCCCCGGTCAGCCGCTCGTCGGGGTCACCGCGCCAGTCGGCGAACATCACGAGGTCGCCCGCTCTCATCTCCGCCACGCGGCCGGCCAGCTCCGCGAAGTAGCGGGCGCCGTGCACGAGCGGCCGGACCAGGTTGCCCTCGCTCCACGCCACGTGACCGGGGTGCCGGGAGTCCAGCCGTGTGGCGGGATTGCCCCGGTCGCGGGAAAGCAGGAACCAGCGCGAGGCGTCCATCAAAAGGATTCTGCCCGAGGACGGCGTCCCGGCGACCGCTGGGCCACCGCAAGCAGGTAGCGCCGGTGATGTCCTAGCCAGCGTCAATCGCTCCGTGGCGGCGCTGCGAGGCCAGGTGGGCTGCCTCGGCGATCTCTGCGAGTCGGTGTGCCCGGGCGATCTCCGCGGGGGTGAAGGGCTCTTCGCGCCGGTGGAAGACCAGTAGGCCCGTCCAGGGGGTGGGCAGCCGGAGGACGTGGTCGGCGCCGGCGGCGGACTGCCGGCCGACCGCCGCGGCGTCGATCGAGGCGACGGGTTCGGCTCCCAGCATCTGGGCGATGGCGCCCGGCAGGTCTTCGGGCGCGAGCGCCACGTGTGAGGCGAGGGCGAGGGCCTTGGTGGTGCCATCCACGAGCGTCATGGCGGTCGTGGGCCAGAGGCGGATGTCCGAGGCGCCGCCGGCGGCAGCGGCCCGGGCGAGGTCGGTGTCGACCAGTCCCGGCGGCGCACTGACCACGATCTCGTCGCGAACGCCGCTGGTGAGTGGGTGGACGCTCAGGTCGAGCACCGAGGCTCCGAGTGCGGCGAGCTCGTGGGTGAGCGACCTCAGGGCACCGGGCTCGTCGCGAAGGGTGACCCGCATCCGCCACAGCGACTCCGCGTCGTGGAGCTCGGCCTGGGCACGGAGCGCGGGCGCGTGCAGCCAGGGTGCGAGCAGGCGCATGGTGGAGGGCTCCACCACCCAGATGACCAGCACGGTGGTGGTGACGGCGAGAGTGAGCACGGCCACGAGCAGGGGCGGGTGCAGCCAGAGCACGAGTGCGTGGAGCGCCAGCTCGAGCGGGAAGGCGGCGAGGAGCTTGGCGAGCGCGCCGCGCGCCCGGTGTGGGTGTGGGACGCGGCCACAGGCGGGACACGCCAGGGCCGTGTTCGCCGTGCCGGTCATGAGCGATTGCAGGGTCCCCATGCAGTGATCATGCCGAGTGCCTGTTGCCGCGGTGTTTCGCCGAGGTCACTGCTCGCCCGCGGTTCCCGCGGTGCCGGGGTCACGCGGGGTCACCCGGGGTCGTGGCCGGCGCCCGCCGCAGGTCACCAGCGCCGGTGGATGACCTCTCGCAGGTGGGTGTCGTAGATCCGGCGCACGCCGTCGTCGAAGGCCGTGCCCAGCGGGGCGACCTCGCCGGCTGCCGCGTTGGACCGGGCCTGCTCGACGTTTCGCGCGCCGGGGATGACGGTCGAGACCGCGGGGTGCTGCCACACCCAGGCGATCGCCGCCTGCGCGCTCGTCGTGCCCGGGGCCTGCGCCCGCACGAGCTCGGCGAACTCGTCCGCCGCCTTCAACCCGGTGGTGAAGTCCACACCGGAGAAGGTCTCCCCGACGTCGAAGGCAGTGCCGTCCCGGTTGTAGCTGCGGTGGTCGTCCGGCCCGAACGTGGTACTGGCGTCGTACTTCCCGGACAGGAGGCCGGAGGCAAGCGGGACCCGCGCGATGATCCCGACACCGGCGTCGGCCGCCGCAGGGAGCACCTCGTCGAGCGGCCGCAGCCGGAAGGCGTTGAGGATGATCTGCACGGTGGCGACGTGCGGTCTGGCGATCGCGGCCAGCGCCTCCTCGGCCTTCTCGACACTGACGCCGTAGTGGGCGACAGCGCCCTCGTCGACCAGCGTGTCCAGGGCGTCGTAGACCGCGTCGCTCGAGCAGACCGATGTCGGCGGGCAGTGCAGCTGCACCAGATCGAGCCGGTCGACACCCAGGTTGCGCCGCGAACGGTTGGTCCAGGCGCGGAAGTTGTCGAGGACGTAGTTCTCGGGCACCTGCTCGAGCCGGCGGCCCATCTTGGTGGCCACGGTGATCTCGTCCGCGGCCTCCCCGCGCTCGCGCAGGAACGCGCCGATCATCTGCTCGCTGTGACCGTCGCCGTAGACGTCGGCGGTGTCGAAGAAGGTCACGCCGCTGTCTGCCGACGTGCGCAGGACGGCGAGGGCCTCGGAGTCCGAGACCTCGCCCCAGTCGGCCCCCAGCTGCCACGTCCCCAGACCCACCACCGAGACGGGACGCCCGGTCCGACCCAGAACACGCTGCTCCATCGCCGTGCCACCTCTCCCTCGAGAACGAGCCCGCTGGCGGGCCCCACGCGCGCCACCCTATGCGCCACCGCCGCAGCGGCAGGGAGAGGAGGTGCGCCGCGCGACCCTGCCCCACGGCATACGGGCGGGTGCCGTCCATCCGGAGCGCCAGGCAGACGGCGGCCGGCACACCCCCATGTGCCGGCCGGCGCCCGGTTCAGGAGGCCTGGCTCAGGAGGCCTGGGCGGTGGAGAAGATCTGGAAGAGGGCGTCGCCGTAGGTGGAGAAGAAGTGGTCGACTCCCTTGCCGTCGCTCGACTTGGCCGACAGGGCGTCGAACTCGTCCATGGAGCGCGGGATGGTGAAGCGCTCGAACATCGTGACGCTGAGCGGGATGCCCTGCGCCTTGGTCATCTCCAGCGCCTGCTCCAGCTGGGCCTCGGTGAGCGCCGGCCCGCCGAAGAAGAGGTGTGCCTCGCTGAACAGGTCCTTCATCGTGAGCGTGTACCAGTTGGCCGAGTGCGAGGCGCCGGCGTTGCCCTGCGCCGAGCGGTTGGCGATGAAGCACTCGTGGGCCGACGCGGAGGCGACCCCGCTGGCGAGCAGGCCGGTGGTGGCGACGAGCGTCAAGACGGTCTTGCGAATCATGGTCATGGTCCTCAGGTCTCCTGGCGCGCCCCCTGTGGCCGCGCCCTGGGCCAACCCTGAGCGGGACCCGCCCGGAAGACCACGCACACCGGTCACACACTGCTCTCGGTGTCATCGGTGTGCGGCCACTGTGCGAGCTGGGGCGCGGCCTCATGCGGCCTACTCCACGAGGTCGTGGGGTCGCGACCGGTGGGCAGCCCGGTCGAGCCCTGCCCCAGCGGCACCACCGGCTGCGCGCGGCGCGCCCTGCGCCAGGCGCAGTCTCCGCGGAGGCGACAGGGCGAGCGTGGTCGCCTCCGCGGGGTCGAGGGCGCGACCCTCGTCGACCGCGTCGTCATACCCGTCCTCGCCGAGCAGGGAGCGCACGCGCCTCACCACGGACTCGCGCAGCGCCTCGTCGGGCTTGTAGTAGCCGTAGACGGGCGCGCCGACCCGCTCGCGCAGCGCCTCGGCAGCGCCCAGCAGCACCGCGATGCGCCTGGCCCGGCCGGGCCCTCTTTCGGCCGACCCCTCCAGCACCGCGAGTGCCTCGACGAAGTAGGCCTGGTTCGCCAGGTCGCGCGTCTCCTGGGACAGCCGGATGCCCTCCTCGAGGTGCCCTCTCGCCCCGGAGGTGTCACCGAGGACGAGCGCTGCCTGTGAGGCCGTGAAGAGGCCGATGTAGGTCACCAGGCGGTCCCCGCGGGCGCGGGCAGCCTGCACCCCGGTGTCGACGAGGGCCAGGGCCTCCTGGGGATGCCCCCGGAGCAGGCGCACGGTGCCGCGCCAGATGTGGACCAGGCTCCACAGCCAGAGATCGTCGTCCAGGCCCGAGCTGCTGAGCGCCACAGCCTCGGAGAGCAGCGTCTCCGCCGCGACGAGATCACCCTCGGCGATGGCGACGAGCGCCTGGCCGGCGCTGCCGTGTGCCTGCCCCGGGAGCTGGCCGTCGCGACGCGCGATCTCGGCCGCCTCCACCCAGCCGGGAGCGCTGCCCGCCATGTCTCCCTGGGCGAAGGCCATGGCCGCCTGCGTGAGCAGCGCCCCGACGCGCGTGGGTCCCGACATCGGCATGGCCAGGGCTCGCTCGGCATACCGTCGCCCGACGATGAGGTGGCCGCGCAGCCACCAGTACAGCCACAGCGCCCAGCACAGCCGTCCGGTGAGCTCGGCCTCGCCCAGCTGCAGTGTCCGCTCCAGCGCGGCCTCGAGGTTGCCGTCCTCGAGG
>Ga0247820_10001670_pt1 | contig 12472 bp, 8 predicted proteins | sample 13C_Glucose_Day1_2_FD_192480 | JGI IMG/M metagenome (GOLD analysis project Ga0247820, IMG submission 192480) | Soil microbial communities from agricultural site in Penn Yan, New York, United States - 13C_Glucose_Day14 | ecosystem: Environmental > Terrestrial > Soil > Agricultural land | place...
CCCCCGCTCCACCCACCGGCATCAGCGCAGCACGACCCTACTTCTGCAGGATCGACAGGTCCTCGCTCGCCTCCGGCACCGCCACCGACCCCCGGTCGTCCGGAAGCGGCTGGACCGTGAAGAACGGCACGTCGTCCTCCTCCGTCGCCAGCGTCCGGGACGCGTAGACCGGTGTGCCCGACTCGGGTTCCACCGTGAGGGCGTACGTGCCCTTCACCCCGGCCGGCACGGGCGCCTCGACGTTCTGCGTCGTACCCGCCTTGACCGTGAACGTCTTCGAGGCCGCCGTGCCGCCCTCCGTCCCCGCGGACGCCGTGACCTTGACCTTGGCCGTGCCTTCGGGAGCCGTCACGGCGAGCGTCGTGCCCTTGGCCGTGTTGTCCACGGACGTGGCCCGCGTGCCCACCGGCCGCGCCGCCGGGATGAACGCCGACTCCTGCTTGCCGTCCTCGCCCCGCAGCACCCGTACCGCCGCCACGACCGGCACCGAGGCGTCCGCCGCCGTCAGGACCAGGGAGCCCGCCTCCCCGCGCGTGATGTCGCCCAGGTCGACGGCCGCCGTCATGCCGCCCTTCACATGCAGCGTCTCGTTGCCCGCCGGGGTGATCAGACCGGACGGGGAGGCCAGCCGCACCTTCAGGTCGACGTCGGCCCCACCGGGCGTGAAGGCGACCAGCCGCACGGCCGTGGCGTCCTTCGGGATGCCCGGCAGCACCAGGCTGCCCGAGGGGTCGGCCGACGCGGGCAGCCAGTCGCCGCCCAGCTTGTCGTCCAGCGCCTGCACCGCCGCGCCGACCCTGCCGCTGCGGACCACCACATGCACGGTCACATTGGCCTGCTTCTCGTCGGTGAGCGTGGACAGCAGCACCGGCTCCGCCGAGTGCGGCTTGACCGTGATGCCCTCCCCCACCGCCGTCTTGAGGGCGCCGTCCTTGCCGTAGAGCTCGATGTCCACGACGGCCGCGGAGTCGTCCGGGTTGATCACGTGCACGTAGTCGGTGCGGTCGGCGTCCGTACTCGCGCCGGGGAACCAGAACTCCGTGTCGGGGGCCGTGCAGGCGGCGCCGAGCATCCCCCGGCCGGTGCCCGCGGTGACCGTGGTGGTCTGCTGCACGGTCCAGCCGGGCGCGAAGCGTCCCTCGGCGGTACCCAGCAGGGCAGGAGCCTCGCCCCCGCTGGTGTCCCCGACGACCGGCTTGCCGGGCTCCTTGGGCTCCAGCACGGACTTCTCGCCCTTGCCGTCCCCGCCGTCCCCGCCGTCCTCGCCGCCCTCACCCGCGGCCTGCACCGCCGGCTCGAGCGCGGCCTTCCCCTCGCCCTCCGCCCCCTTGGTGACCGGCGTGAAGGACGTGTACGCCGTCTCGGCCAGGTCCGAGGTGCTGGGCGGAGGGCACACCAGGCTCGTGCGCTCCACGGGAAGGCGGGCCGCCGCCCCCGCGGCCTCGTTCGCGGCCCCGGCGTCCGGCGAGGACACCGCGGCGAAGCCGGTGACGGCGGCGAGCGCGGTCACGCCCGCGATCAGGGACAGGGTGGTGCGGTTCACTGCTGGCTCCCGTCGGAACGCTCACTGCCCGTGCCGTGGGGGTCGTACGACGTGTCGTAGCCCTGCGGGTAGTTCGGGTCGTAGCCCTGGGTGTAGCTCTGGTCGTACGGGGTCTGCTGGGTGCCGTAGGAGTACGGGTCGTACTCGCCGCCCTGGGGGTAACCGTCCGCCTGGTAGGGGCGGCCGTAGGCGTCGGTCGGGTACTGCTGGTACTCGTCCGGGTAGCCGTTCGCGTACTGTGCGGCGTCCCAGTCGCCGTAGTCGGCCTGGTGCGGAACGGCCGCGGGCGGCTGCCCCGGCGGGGCCGGGAAGTCCTCACCGACGGCCGGTTCCCCGGCGCCGGACTCCGCCTCCGTGCCCTCCGCCTCAGCCTCCGCCCGGGCAGCGGCCGCGGTCTCGGCCGCCGCCTCCGCGTCCGCCTGGGCGCGCAGCCGCCGTGCGCGGCGGCCCTCGCCCGCCAGGTCCTCGGCCGTGACGGCCGGCTCCTCGGGCAGGTCGTCGTCGACGTCGCGGCGGCGGCCGGGCAGGGCCATGACCACGAGGACGACGGCGAGCAGGCCCTGGGCCCACAGCCACGCGGTGTGGCTGATCGGGTCGTCGTAGGTGACGTCCAGCGTGCCGCCGGCGGCGGGGAGTTCGAAGCCCTGGGCCCAGCCGTCGACCGTGGTGCGGGTCAGCGGCTTGCCGTCGAGGGTGGCGGTCCAGCCCTCGGCGGCGGTGTCGGCGAGGCGCAGGACACGGCCGTCGGCGCCGCTCGGGATCTTGGTGTGGATCTCGACCGGGCCCGCGGCCACCGGCTGGGGCTCGCCGCCGCCGTCCTCGCCGGCGACGATGCCGGCGCGGGCGACCTCCCGGTCGACCCGCCACAGCGCGCCGTCCGACTGCTGGCTGAGCCGGGACAGGCCGGGGGTGGCGTCGAGGACGCGGGCGACCTCGCGGGGCGCGCCCGCGTGGACGAGGACGTAGCGGACGGCGAAGCCGCCGAGCTGGTCGGCCTGGTCGGCGCCGGAGCCGGCGACGAGGTTGGCGACGACCTTGTCGAGCCTCGTGTTCTCGCCGTCCTCGGCGGCGATCTCCGCGTCGCCCATGCGGGCGCCGGAGCCGCGGACCAGTACGTAGCCGACCCGGTCGGTGGAGTCGCTGTCGAGGACGAGGGTGCGGGCCTGGTCGCGGGTGCCGCTCTCCTCGGCGACGAACGCGGGCACCTGGACGGGGTCGCGGCGCTGCACCGGGCCGTCGGCGCCGCCGATCATCCAGCCGGCGGCGGCCACCAGCGGGCCTACGGCGCAGGCCAGGGCGATGAGCGCGGCGACCGGCTGGCGCCAGCCGAAGCTCTGCTCGGCGACCCGGGAGCGTGCCCCGTCGGCGCCGAGCGCGGCGGCGGCCAGGACGGCGATGCCGTAGACGAGGGTGGCGGGGCCCGCCCAGGCCGAGTTGTTGGACAGGACCGCGAAGACGAGGCCCACCAGGGCGGCCGCCCACGCGGTGAGGACGGCCGGACGGCGCTCGGAGCGGAGCAGGGCCGCGAGCGCGGCGAGCACCAGACCGATGAGCAGCAGTCCGCCGACGGTGCCGGGGCCGCCCGGGCCGGCTCCGAGCAGGTCGAGCGGGGAGGCGGCGGAGGCGCCGTACTCCAGGCCCGCCTCGCGGAAGAAGCCGAAGGGGAGGAGGGAGAGCGACCACGGTGCGAGGACCAGCAGGGGGGTGCCCAGCTGGGCCAGGAAGCGGAGTCCGTAGGCCGGGAGGTCGGTGCGGCGCACGGCGAGCACGCCGGCGCCGAGGACCAGCGCGATGGGCCACACGATGGGGGTGAACGCGGTGGTCAGGGTGAGCAGCAGGGCGTACGCCCAGGTGGCGCGCCAACTGCCGCGTGCGTCCGTGGTGTTCGCGAGGCCGCTCGCCGCGATGCCGGCCCGGGCGACGAGCGGCAGCAGGACGGCGAGTACGGCGGTGCCGATGCGGCCGCCGGCCAGGGCGCCGGTCGTGGCGGGCAGGAAGGCGTAGGCGACGGCCGCCCACGCGCGCAGCAGCCGGGACTCGACGAGCGGGCGGGAGGCGAGGTACGCGGTGAAGCCGGCCAGCGGTACCGAGCAGACCAGGAGGATGGTGACGGCGACGCCGGTCGAGCCGAGCAGGAGGGAGGCGAAGGCCGCCACGAGCGCGAGGTAGGGCGGTGCGGAGCCGGTGCCGCCCGCGCCCACGGTGTGCCAGGCGTCGGTGTAACGCGCCCACAGGTCGCCCGAGTCGGCGGGCGCGGGCAGCAGGGCGCCGCCCGCGAGCGCGCCGCCGCCGAGGAGCTGGCGGCAGGCCGCGAGGGAGACCAGCAGCAGCAACAGGAAGAGCACCGGGCCGGGATTGCGGGCGATGCGCTTGAGCCGGGCGAACTGCTCGACCTGCAGGAAGTCGGCGTCGTCGCCGCCGGGTCCGGACTCGATGGCCCCGCCGTGCCGTCCCGCGCCGGTGGTGGCTTCGGGGTCGGAGCGGCCGACGAGGTTGCCCGCGACCTGTTCCACGGTGACGCGGACGGTCGCGCCGGGCGGCGGGAACAGCGGCCGCAGTTCGCCCTTGTCGACCTGCGGGCTGCCGCGGTGGCGCCGTCCGGCGAGGATCCGTTCGGGCCTGAGCAGGGTGCCCATGAGGCCGCGGATCTCGTCGACGGCCTGTCCGGGGGCCTTGCCGACGAGGTAGGCGAGGGTGCGCAGCAGCGTGCCGAGGACGACGCGCAGCAGCACCCAGGGCAGGGCGGCGGTGCGGGTGTTGACGAGCAGGGTGTGGACGGCGCCCGCCTTGTCCACCTTGTGCGGGGAGGCGGAGGTGCGGCCCACGCAGTCGACGGTGCGGCGCTCCCGGGAGGCCGCCTCGGCGTGCCGGACGACGGCGTCGGGGGCGATCAGGACCCGGTGTCCCGCGGAGTGGGCGCGCCAGCACAGGTCGACGTCGTCGCGCATGAGGGGCAGGTGCCGGTCGAAGCCGCCGAGCCGGTCGAAGACGTCGCGGCGGACCAGCATGCCGGCGGTGGACACCGACAGCACGGGCCGTACGTGGTCGTGCTGGCCCTGGTCCTGTTCGCGGCGGTCCAGGCCGGTCCAGCGGCGCCCGGAGTTGGCGATGGAGACGCCGACCTCGAGGAGCTGCCGGCGGTCGTACCAGCCGCGGAGCTTGGGGCCGACGACGGCCACGTCGTCACGGCCGAGCTCGTGCTCGTTCTCCACGACGCGCAGCATGTGGGCCAGCGCGTCGGGTTCGGGCGCGCAGTCGTCGTGCAGCAGCCACAGCCACTGCACCGGCTCCCCGTGCGGGAGTTCCGGCATGTCGTAGGCGTCGTCGCGCCAGCTGCGGGTGGCCGGGTCCCAGCCGCTCGGCCGCTTCAGGTAGGGCAGCTCGTCGGGCGTGAGGTGCGGCGCGGCGCGGTGGCACTCCTCGACGGCCTGGCCGAAGCCGGTGCGCCGGGCGAGGTGCAGCACGTGGTCGTCGCCGAGGGCCTCGCCGACCAGCCGGGCGGAGTCGTCCGCGCTGCCGGTGTCGGCTCCCATGGCGAACTGGACGGGGCGTTCCTGGCCGAGCAGCCCGGCGAGCGCGTCGGGCAGCCAGCGGGCGCCGTCGTGGGAGACGAGGACCGCGGTCACCACATGACGCGGGAACTCAGGAGTGGCGGCAACGTCTTGGGCTGCCGTGTGGCTGTGCACGGACATCGAGGTACGGGCCCCGGTTCGGTGGACTGTGGGGGACGCCTGTGCCCGGTGGGGCAGCGGGCGTCTCGGACGAGCGACCACACTATCGGCTGGCCAACGCGGCGGCCCGCCGCCTGTGGACAACCACCTGCGACGGGCCTTAAGTGACCTATGTGCGAATGACGTGCGTGCGACGGCGATGTGCCGGTTCGTCAGGGAAGAGCCGCCTTCGTCAGATGGCGGCCTTCTTCAGCCGGCGGCGCTCCCGCTCGGACAGGCCGCCCCAGATGCCGAAGCGTTCGTCGTTGGCGAGGGCGTACTCGAGGCATTCGGAGCGGACCTCGCACGCGAGGCAGACCTTCTTGGCCTCCCGGGTCGAGCCGCCCTTCTCGGGGAAGAAGGACTCGGGGTCGGTCTGGGCGCACAGCGCGCGCTCCTGCCAGCCGAGCTCCTCGTCCGCGTCGTCGACCAGCAGTTGCTCCACCAGCTCGGTCATGTGCGCCCCTCGTCCGTCTTTCGCGTCCCCGTGTGATCCAGCCGTTACCGATTCAGGCTGAACGACACGAGTGAAATTACAAGTGTGCTGCTCCGGGCGAGTCAAGCCGAGATCTGCTATTGAGCCCCTTATTCACTCTGCGGAACCAAGCCCAAGCGGAAAGTGTTCAAATCACCCTAAACCTCGACACACCTACGGGCCGCGCGGGAGCTCGCCGCCCCACGCGAAGCCTCGACGGAGAAGACGCCGACGCGATCGGTCCCGTTCCTGCAGCCGCGCCGAAGCGAGGCCGATCACAGTCGGATCACGGGATCGCAACGGCGTCGTGCGGCTTCCAGCCGTGCACACCCTGTGTCCCATGAACGAGTGAGCAAACCTTTCGTCAGCGGGATGCACCGGATGAGGTGAACCTCGTCCCACCAACGGGGCTCCGAGTTGACAGTGGAGGAGTGAACCGCTGTCCTTGTGGGCATGCTCGCGAATCCGGCACTCACCTCGACCCGCTCCGCCGGGTTCCTCGGTGCTGCCCGCGCTCGCTGTAGCTGTCGCTGTTCCGGCTGTTGAGCCTCTAGCTCCAGCCCTCGCCGGGCCACCGCCTCGGCCGCCGCTTCCTTCGCTCCCACCGGGGCACCCCTCGCGCCGCCGCCCGCGACCCGGGCACATCCGCCGCGACACCGCACCCCCACCGCTTCTTCCGCCAAGGAACCTCCGCCCATGAACAGCGACAGCGACCTCCAGATCGCCGGCGACATCCTCGAAGTCCCCCACCTGCTCCAGCCCCCGCGCGAGCACCCGGCCACCGTCGCCGAGTTCGCCGGACTGGCCCGCTCCCTCGCCGCCGACCGCTCCCAGTGGGAGCACCTCGTCCGGTACGACGCCACCAGCCGCTGGTACCACCGGCTGCGCACCGGACCCGGCTACGAGGTGTGGCTGCTGTCCTGGGTGCCGGGCCAGGGCAGCGGGCTGCACGGCCACGGCCGCTCCTCCGGGGTGCTGACCGTCCTGGACGGCACGCTCACCGAACGCACGGAGCGCGGCACTCGCGCGCTGGCGTCCGGCGCGCAGCGCGTGTTCGCGCCCGGCTATGTGCACGAGGTGGTCAACGACGCGCTGGAACCCGCGGTCAGCCTGCACATCTACCACCCGGGCCTCACCGAGATGCCGATGCACACGGCCCCGCACTGCGAGGCGCGCCCGGAGCCGGGCCCGGTGACTGCCTGACGCGATGCCGTAGCGGCCTGCAAGGATGGCCCCATGCGCATTGTGGTTCTGGCAGGCGGCATCGGCGGTGCCCGTTTCCTGCGCGGTCTGAAGCGGGCCGTGCCGGACGCGGACATCACGGTCATCGGCAACACCGGGGACGACATCCACCTCTTCGGGCTGAAGGTCTGCCCGGACCTCGACACGGTGATGTACACCCTCGGCGGCGGCATCAACGAGGAGCAGGGCTGGGGACGGTCCGACGAGACCTTCCACCTCAAGGAGGAGCTCGCGGCGTACGGCGTCGGCCCGGAGTGGTTCGGGCTCGGCGACCGGGACTTCGCCACGCACATCGTGCGGACGCAGATGCTCGGCGCCGGCTTCCCGCTCAGCGCGGTGACCGAGGCGCTCTGCGACCGCTGGAAGCCCGGCGTGCGCCTGATCCCGATGACCGACGACCGCGTGGAGACGCATGTCGCGGTCACCTTGCCCGACAGCGAGTCCGGTGAACGCAAGGCGGTCCACTTCCAGGAGTACTGGGTGCGGCTGCGGGCCTCGGTCCCGGCCGAGGCGGTGGTGCCGGTCGGCGCGGAGCAGGCGAAACCCGCGCCGGGCGTCCTGGAGGCGATCGGCGAGGCCGACGTGATCCTCTTCCCGCCGTCGAACCCCGTCGTCTCGGTCGGCACGATCCTCGCCGTCCCCGGCATCCGGGAGGCGATCGCCGACGCCGGCGTGCCGGTGATCGGCCTGTCGCCCATCGTCGGGGACGCGCCGGTGCGCGGCATGGCCGACAAGGTGCTCGCGGCGGTCGGCGTGGAGTCCACGGCCCCCGCGGTGGCCGAGCACTACGGCTCGGGCCTGCTGGACGGCTGGCTGGTCGACACCGTCGACGCGGGCTGTGTGGAGCGTGTCGAGGCGGCCGGCATCCGCTGCCGGGCGGTCCCGCTGATGATGACCGACGTCGACGCCGCCGCGCGGATGGCCCGGGAGGCGCTGACGCTGGCGGAGGAGGTGCGGGCGGTATGAGCGGCTACCGGGTCTGGGCCGTGGCCGGCCTGCCCGAGGTCCGCGGCGGCGACGACCTCGCCAAGCTGATCGCGGACGCCGCACCGGAACTGTCCGACGGCGACGTCCTGCTGGTCACCTCGAAGATCGTCTCCAAGGCGGAGGGCCGGATCGTCGAGGCGGCCGACCGGGAGGCCGCGATCGACGCGGAGACGGTGCGGGTGGTGGCCCGGCGCGGCCCCCTGCGCATCGTCGAGAACCGTCAGGGCCTCGTCATGGCCGCGGCCGGCGTCGACGCCTCCAACACTCCCGCGGGCACGGTCCTCCTGCTGCCCGAGGACCCGGACGCCTCGGCGCGGGCGATCCGCGAGGGCCTGCGCGACACGCTCGGCGTCGAGGTCGGCGTGATCGTCACCGACACCTTCGGCCGTCCCTGGCGCGCGGGGCTCACCGACGTGGCGATCGGCGCGGCGGGCGTCCGCGTGCTGGACGACCTGCGCGGCGGCACCGACGCGCACGGCAATCCGCTGGGCGCCACGGTCGTCGCCACCGCCGACGAGCTCGCCGCGGCGGGCGACCTGGTCAAGGGCAAGGCGTCCGGCCTGCCGGTGGCCGTCGTCCGCGGACTGCCGCACCTGGTGGCGTCCGACGACGGCGAGGGCGCACGGGCGATGGTGCGCGGCGCGCGCGACGACATGTTCCGCCTCGGCACGTCCGAGGCCGTGCGCCAGGCGGTGACCCAGCGCCGTACGGTGCGGGCCTTCACGGACGAGCCGGTCGACCCGGACGCGGTGCGCCGGGCGGTGGCGGCGGCGGTGACCGCCCCGGCGCCGCACCACACCACGCCCTGGCGTTTCGTGCTGCTGGAGTCCGCCGCGTCCCGCACCCGGCTCCTGGACGCCATGCGTGAGGCCTGGATCACGGACCTGCGGCGCGACGGCAAGACGGAGGAGTCCGTCGCCAAGCGCGTCCGGCGCGGGGACGTCCTGCGCAACGCGCCGTACCTGGCCGTGCCCTGCCTGGTCATGGACGGCTCGCACACCTACGGGGACGCCCGGCGGGACGGCGCGGAGCGGGAGATGTTCGTGGTCGCCACGGGCGCCGGCGTCCAGAACTTCCTGGTCGCGCTGGCCGGGGAGCGGCTGGGCTCGGCCTGGGTGTCGTCGACGATGTTCTGCCGCGACGTGGTCCGCGAGGTCCTGGACCTGCCGGCGGACTGGGACCCGATGGGGGCGGTGGCGATCGGCCACCCGGCCGCGGACCCGAGCCCCCGCCCGGAGCGGGAACCGGACGTGTTCATCGAGGTCAGGTGAGGCTGGGCCTACCCTCGTAGGGACCCGCGCATCACTTCCACTCCACCCCGGGACCTCTAGTGGCAGGACGTTTCACCCCGCGCCCCACGCGTACCACCGTGCGCGGCGGGCACGTCGCCGTACCCAGGGGTGTCCCCCGTCAGGCGCCGGCTCCCGCCCGCGTACGCACCTGGGTGCCGGAGTGGCCCCTGGACCTCGGCCTGGTGCTCGGGCCGCTGCGGCGCGGAGGCGGTGATCCGACGTTCCGGGCGCTGCCGGACGGCTCCGTGTGGCGGGCCAGCCTGACTCCGGCGGGCCCGGGGACGCTGCGGGTGACGGAGCGGGGCGGTGAGATCCGGGGTGAGGCGTGGGGGCCGGGGGCGGACTGGCTCCTGGACAAGCTGCCGGAGATGCTCGGCGCGGCGGACGACCCGGCCGCTTTCGAGCCCCGGCACAGGCTGCTGGCGCACACCCGGCACCGGCGTCCGGGGCTGCGGCTGATGCGGACCGGGCTGGTGCTGGAGTCGCTGATCCCGTCGATCCTGGAGCAGAAGGTCACGACGGGTGAGGCGTACCGGGCGTGGCGGCTGCTGGTACGGAAGTACGGCGAGCCGGCCCCCGGGCCCGCGCCGGAGCGGATGTCGGTGATGCCGGCGCCGCGGACGTGGGCGCTGATTCCCTCCTGGGAGTGGCACCGGGCCGGGGTGGACGACAAGCGGGCGTCGACGGTGCTTCGGGCGGTGCGGGTCGCCGCGCGGCTGGAGGAGGCGGTGGGGATGCCTCCGGAGGCGGCGCGGGAGCGGCTGGAGCTGGTGTCGGGGATCGGGGTGTGGACGTCGGCGGAGACCGTGCAGCGCAGTCATGGGGCGGCTGACGCGGTGACCGTGGGGGATCTGCATCTGCCGGGGATCGTGGGGTGGGCGCTTGCCGGGGACCGGCATGCGGACGACTCGGTGATGTTGTCGTTGCTGGAGCCGTATGCCGGGCAGCGGCATCGGGCCGCGCGGTTGATTCTGCTGAGCGGGAGGGTGCCGGGGCGGCGGGCGCCGCGGATGCCGTACGGGGACATCGGGCGGCTGTGAGGCCGCTGCCCCGCGTGGGTGTGGACCGGGGGGTGTTGCGCAGCCCGGCGCCTACGGGGTGCCGTCGCGCCCACCCGTGCCGCCCTGCGGCACGACTGCCCGCGGAGAGCGGGGCCCCCGCTGCCCGGGGCTACTGGTCCGAGGAGAAGCGGAGTGCGCCCGCTGGGATCGTCGCGTCGCACCACACCCGGACACCCTCGCGGAGTTCGTTCCGCGGCCCGACGACCGCCCCGTCCCCTATCACCGTCCCGGTGAGCACCGACCGCTCCCCCACCCGCGCCCGCGTCCCGATCAGCGAGTCGGTGACGACCGCGCCCGGCTCGATCACCGCCCCCGGCAGGATCGTGCTGCCGAAGACCCGCGCGCCCTCCGCCACGAACGCGCCCTCGCCCACCACCGTCCCGCCCGCCAGCTTCGCGTCCGGCGCCACGGTCGCCGTGGGGAGCACCAGCCGGTCCCCGCAGCGCCCCGGCACCGCGGGCGACGGCGCACGTCCCAGCACCAGATCCGCCGACCCCCGCACGAACGCCGCCGGCGTCCCCAGGTCCAGCCAGTACGTCGAGTCGACCATGCCCTGCAGATGCGCCCCCGCCGCCAGCAGCCCCGGGAAGGTCTCCCGCTCCACCGACACCACCCGCCCCGCCGGGATCGTGTCGATCACCGACCGGCGGAAGACGTACGCCCCCGCGTTGATCTGGTCGGTGACGATCTCCTCCGGCGTCTGCGGCTTCTCCAGGAACGCCAGCACCCTCCCCGACCCGTCCGTCGGCACCAGCCCGTACGCCCGCGGATCCGTCACCTTCGTCAGGTGCAGCGAGACATCCGCACCCGTCGTCTCGTGCGTCCGCACCAGCGCCCGGATGTCCAGCCCCGTCAGGATGTCCCCGTTGAAGATCAGCACCGGCTCTTCCGGCCCCGACCGCAGCCGTGACGCGACGTTCCGGATCGCCCCGCCGGTACCGAGCGGCTCCTCCTCCGTCACGTACTCGATGTGCAGACCCAGCGCCGCCCCGTCGCCGAAGTACGGCTCGAAGACCTCGGCCAGGTAGGACGTGGCCAGGACGATGTGCTCGACGCCCGCCGCTCTCGCTCTCGCCAGCTGGTGCGTGAGGAACGGCACCCCGGCCGCCGGGACCATGGGCTTGGGCGTGTGCACCGTGAGCGGGCGCAGCCGCGTGCCCTTGCCGCCGACCAGGAGGATCGCTTCTGTCACGTCGTCTCTGCTTCCTGCCGGGACCGGCCGAACTGTCTTTCGGCCGGCCAGTGTATGCAGACCCTCGCCGGCAGGACGGAGCGCCCGGCCCGCCTCAGCGGCCCTGGTAACGGGCGGCCGTGGAACGCGCGGTGCCGAGCTTCTTGTAGAGCTTCCCCCCTGGGCACGAGGTGTTGAACCCGTCCCGGTGACCGGAGATCACGTTCAGTCGTACCTTCTTACCTTTTCGGTAGAGATTGCCACCGCCGGACGTCAGATATGTCTTGCCCCGCGGATTCATCCCGTACAGCCCGAGTTTCCAGGCGGTGAGCCGGGCGACGGCCTTCACCGCGGAGGACGACGGCTTCTTGGAGCCGTAGGAGCCGATCACCGCGATGCCCGTGCTGTTGCTGTTGAACCCGAGTGTGTGGGCGCCCTTGACCGCCTTCGCCACTCCCCCGGCCCGGCCCTCGTAGATCCTGCCGCACTTGTCGACGAGGAAGTTGTAGCCGATGTCCCGCCAGCCCAGGCTCCTGACGTGGTAGCGGTAGAACCCGCGGACGAGTGAAGGCGCCTGCGAGCACTTGTACTTGTTGCCGGAGGCGGTGTGGTGCACGAAGGCCGCCTTGACCTTCCCGGTGTACACGAACCGCTTCTCGCGCAGGCCCTCGTCCGCCCCCCAGCCGCGCCGCGTGACGATGGCAGGGCGCGGCCCGATGTACGGCTTGGCCCGCTGCCCCTCGGTCAGTTCGGCGCCGCGCAGGGTGAGGAGCTCCCGCCGGGTCCGCTCGCCGTCCAGCGCGGGGATCTCGGCGGCGCCGAGCGGCGCCAGCGCGGAGTTGGCGGCGGAGGCGGCGGTCGCCTCGGCGCTCATGACGCCGGTACGGGCCTGGTCCACCGGGTCGCCCTCGGGATCGATGAGCTCGAGCCGCAGCCCCGACGGCATCACCGCCGACGCCCCGGCCCCCGAATCGTCCGCCCCCGGCTCCTC
>Ga0247820_10001674_pt1 | contig 12459 bp, 11 predicted proteins | sample 13C_Glucose_Day1_2_FD_192480 | JGI IMG/M metagenome (GOLD analysis project Ga0247820, IMG submission 192480) | Soil microbial communities from agricultural site in Penn Yan, New York, United States - 13C_Glucose_Day14 | ecosystem: Environmental > Terrestrial > Soil > Agricultural land | place...
CCAGCACGCTCGAGGTGAAGCCGCTGCGGCGCGCCTTCCGCGTGATCCTGCCGGCGGCGGCACCGACGATCCTGACCGGCATGCGCATCAGCATGGGCATCGCCTGGCTGGTGATCGTCGCCGCCGAGATGCTGGTCGGCGGCACCGGCATCGGCTACTTCGTCTGGAACGAATGGAACAACCTGTCGCTCACCAACGTGATCTTCGCGATCCTCGTGATCGGTGTCGTCGGCATGCTGCTCGACATGGCCTTCGCCGGGCTGCAGAAGAAGGTGACCTATGTGGAGTGACCAGGGGATCGCCATGCATCCAGCCATCGACACCCTGCCTGCCGCCGGCAGCGCCTTCCTGCGCATCGAGGGGCTCTCGAAGTGCTTCGTGCCGGGCAAGCCGGTGTTCGCGGAGCTCGGCTTCACGCTGGCCCGCGGCGAGTTCGTCTGCATCATCGGCCACTCGGGCTGCGGCAAGACGACCATCCTCAACGTGCTGGCCGGGCTCGATGCGGCGACCGCCGGCCATGTGTTCATGGACGGGCGCGAGGTCGCGGGGCCGAGTCTGGAACGCGGCGTGGTGTTCCAGAGCCACGCCCTGATGCCCTGGCTCACGGTGCGGCGCAACATCGCCTTCGCGGTGCAGTCGCGCTGGCCCGATTGGCCGGCGGCCAGGGTCGACGCGCAGGTGCGCGCCTTCGTGTCGCTGGTCGGCCTCGACGGCGCGATCGACAAGAAGCCCGTGCAGCTCTCGGGCGGCATGAAGCAGCGCGTGGGCATCGCGCGGGCCTTCGCGATCCAGCCGAAGATGCTGCTGCTCGACGAGCCCTTCGGCGCCCTCGACGCGCTCACGCGCGGCACCATCCAGGACGAGCTGATGGCGATCGTGCGCCAGACGCAGCAGACCGTCTTCATGATCACGCACGATGTCGACGAGGCGATCCTGCTGGCCGACCGCATCCTGCTGATGAGCAACGGCAGCGAGACCGCGGCGGGCTACCGGCCCGGCAACATCGCCGAGACCGTGGTCAACCCGCTGTCGCGCGAACGCACGCGCGCCGGGCTGCACCATCTCGACGGCTATTACGCGCTGCGCAATCACATCGTCGACTTCCTCGTCACGCGCGCCAAGGCGTCCTGACTTCCTTTTCCATCCCGCACAACCCCCAGGAGCATTCGAAATGAACCGCAACGACGTCACCGAGAAGATCATCACCGTGAAGGTGGCCAAGGGCATCCAGTGGGCCGATGTGGCGAAGAAGGTCGGCTTGTCGAAGGAGTGGACCACCGCCGCCTGCCTCGGCCAGATGACGCTCGACGCCGCCCAGGCCAAGGTGATCGGCAAGGTCTTCGGCCTCACGGCCGAGGAGCAGAAGTGGCTGCAGGTGGTGCCGTACAAGGGCTCGCTGCCGACCGCGGTGCCGACCGATCCGCTGATCTACCGCTGGTACGAGGTGGTGAGCGTCTACGGCACCACCATCAAGGAACTGATCCACGAGGAGTTCGGCGACGGCATCATGAGCGCGATCGACTTCAGCATGGACATCCAGCGCCAGGCCGACCCCAAGGGCGACCGCGTGAACGTGGTGCTGTCGGGCAAGTTCCTGCCCTACAAGACCTACTGAAATGAAACACCCCCGAAGCGCCTGCGGCGCCTCTCCCTCAAGGGGGCGATACCAGCGGCCCGGCGAAGCCGGTTCCGCGGTATCTCTGGCCTTTGGCTGCGCCGGTTTTCATGCGTCGCGGGCCACCTGATCGCGCGATGCACCTCCGAGCTCGCGGTGCCGCCAGCAGCTTTGCGGGCATCGGCGCAGAATCCCCCGTCCATCATCGACGAGGAAAGTTTCATGCGGATCCTGGTAGTGGGCGCGGGTGCGCTCGGAGGGTATTTCGGTGGCCGGCTGCTCGAGGCCGGACGGGACGTCACCTTCCTGCTGCGGCCGCGCCGGGCGGTGCAACTCGCGCAGACCGGCCTGGTGATCAGGAGCCCGAAGGGCGACCTGGCGCTGCCGGCGCCGCCTTCGGTGCAGGCCGATGCCATCGACGGCCCCTTCGATGTCGTCGTGGTCGGCTGCAAGGCCTATGACCTGGCGCAGACGATGGCATCGTTCGCGCCCGCGGTCGGACCCGAGACCGCCATTCTTCCCTTGCTGAACGGCATGCGTCATCTGGAGGCCTTGGGCGAGCGCTTCGGCGCCGAACGCGTGCTCGGCGGCCTGTGCATGATCTCGGCCTCGCTCGACGAAGAGGGCCGGGTGCTGCACCACAACGACCTGCACGGCCTGACTTATGGCGAGTTCAGCGGCGCCCGCTCGGCCCGCGTGCAGGCCCTCGAGGGCGCCTTCGCCGGCGCGAACTTCGATGCCCGCGCTTCCGAGAGCATCCTGCAGGACATGTGGGAGAAGTGGATGTTCATCGCCTCGGCGGCCAGCATGACCTGCCTGATGCGCGCCAGCGTCGGCGACATCGTCGAGAGCGGCGGCACCGACGTCGCCGATGCGGTGGTCGACGAGTGCGCCGCCATCCTGGCCCACAACGGCTTTGCGCCGCGCCCCGAATCGCTGGCGCGGGCGCATGCGATGCTGGCGGTCAAGGGATCGCTGATGACCGCCTCGATGTTCAAGGACATCGAACGCGGCGCGGCCATCGAAGGCGAGCATATCGTCGGCGACCTGCTGCGGCGCGGCGCGGACGGCGGCAAGCGGGTGTCGCCGCTGCGCATCGTCCTGGCCCACCTGCAGGCCTACGAGGCCCGGCGAGCCCGGGAATCGAGCCGCGGCTGAGCTGCTCTTTCTCGCTGCTACTTCAGGCGGCAGAAAGGCCAGCCTTCGATCCCGGCCCAGATGCAGGCCCGAATCCACGCGACCACGATCTGCGGGTCCTGCCCTTGCGGTACGGTTGTCATCTTGATCAGCATCTCGGCCTCCGTGGCGTGTGGAGCGAACTCCCATGCTTGTAGTTGTAGCTGCGGCGAGGCCACCGCGACAGCGGTGCGCAGCTTGAGGGGGCGTGGTCCGGGGCGCGGGCCGGCTGTACGCCCTTTGTCGGCTGCATGCCGTCGGTCGCGGCTGACAGGCGTCGGACGCCTTCGCCTGCCTCAGCGCTGCGCGCTTGCCACCACGCCGGCGCCGCGCACCTCGAGCCTGATCTCGTCGGCCACCTGGCCGCGCGCATCGAGCAGCTGCACCACATGGCGGCCGGGCCAGGGAAGCCATTGCGCGCCGGCGCCGCGCGCGAAGGGCTTGCCGTCGATGCGCCATTGCACCCCGCGGCCCTCGGCCTCGAAGCGCACGCGCTGGCGGTTCGGCGGGATGTCGGGATCGAGCGCGATGATCGTTCCGTCCGCGGGCGACTTGATGCGGGGTGCCGCCTCGGTGCCCGAAGCCTCGGGTGCGACCGCGAACAGCGGCTGCTCGGTGCCGGCGACGAACCACTCGCTGCGGGCCGCTTCGAGATCGTCGCCGAAGCGTACGCGGGCCTGCACCACGCCGGCCGGCGGCGCCGGCGCCCGGCTCGGCTCGCTGCGATGCAGAAAGCCCATCGTCTGCGCCCAGACCGGTGCCGCGCCGCTGGTGCCGCTGACCTCCCACATCGGGGCGCCGCTCGCGTTGCCGACCCAGACGCCGACCGTGTAGCGCTGCGACCAGCCGATCGCCCAGTTGTCGCGCATGTCCTTGCTGGTGCCGGTCTTCACGGCGCTCCAGAAGCGGGTGCCGAGCACGCTGTCGAGGCCGAAGGTGCGGGCGCGGGCGTTCGGGTCGGACAGGATGTCGCCGACGATGAAGGCGGCGCGGGCGTCGAGGGCATGGATATCGCCATTCGGCGCGGAGGTGGCGCGCGGCAGATGGCGGACCTCGCCGAAGCGACCGCCGTTGGCCAGCGTGCGGTAGGCATTGGTCAGCGCCAGCAGCGAGACCTCGGCACTGCCGAGCGCCAGGCTGTAGCCGTAGTAGTCCCCGTTCTGCGCCAGCGGCAGCCCCGTCGCGCGCAACTGGCGCGCAAAGGCTTCGGGCGACACCATGACCAGCGTGCGCACCGCCGGCACGTTGAGCGAGGCCGCGAGCGCGGTGCGCACCGAGACGGTGCCCTTGAACTGCCGGTCGTAGTTCTGCGGGATGTAGAGGCCGCCCGCGGTGCTGATCTGCGCCGATGAATCATCGAGCAGCGAGGCCGCCGTGAGCCTGCGCTCGGCGATCGCCTGCGCATACAGGAAAGGCTTGAGGGTCGAGCCCGGCTGCCGCTGCGCGAGCACGCCGTCGACCTCGGCTGCGCGGCTCAGCGGGCCCGAGGAACCGACCCAGGCGAGGACCTCGCCGCTGGCGTTGTCGAGCACCACCAGGGCACCGTCCTCGACGTTGCGCCCGCGCAGTTCGCGCAGCTGGCGCTGCAGCGCATCGAGCGCGAAGCGCTGCAGCGGCGCGCGCAGCGAGGTGCGGATCGGCGCCGGCGTGGCGCCGGCGTCCTTCAAGGCGCGGCGTGCCAGGTGCGGCGCGATCCCTTCGCTCGGATCGAAGGCGCGCCGCTGCAGCGCCGCGCTCGCGAACATGTCGAGTGCCGCGCAGTCGGGCCGGCTGTCGTCTTGCATCGCGCGCATCAGCTCGCAGGCCCGCTGCACCACCAGCGCGGGCTTGGCATTGGGCGCCCGCACCAGCGCCGCGGCGACCGCCGCCTCGCGCGCATCGAGCCCGTGCGGCGCCTTGCCGAAGAGCGTGCGCGACAGCGCGTCGATGCCGACGATCTCGCCGCGAAACGGCACCATGTTGAGGTAGGCCTCGAGGATCTGGTCCTTGCGCCAGTGGCGCTCCAGCTGCTGCGCGGCGACGGTCTGGCCGAGCTTCTGCGTCAGGCTGCGGCCGCCGCCGTTGCGGCGCAGGTCGTCGTCGAGCAGGCCGGCCAGCTGCATCGTGATGGTCGAGGCGCCGCGGGTGCGGGTGTTCCAGAGATTGCCCCAGGCCGCCGCCGAGGCCGCCCGCCAGTCGACGCCGCTGTGTTCGTAGAAGCGCTTGTCCTCGCTCAGCAGCATCGCGCCGCGCAGGGCCGGAGAAATGTCGGCCAGCGCGATCCAGTCGCCGCGCCGCACGCTGGCGTCGGTGCGCAGGCGCTGCAGCAGCACGCCGTCGCGGTCCAGCACCGCGGTGTCGGAGGGGCGGAAATCGCGCCGCAGCTCGTCGAAGGAGGCCAGCGCGGCCCAGGCCGGCGCCGCCAGCAGGGCGGCCAGCGCGAGGGCGAGCGGGCGCCAGCGTGTCATGCCATCCCGAGCAGGTGCGCCAGCGTGCGCTCGGGTGCGGCGCGCTGCACCGACACGTTGCGCTCGAGTTCGCGCAGATGCTCGTCCATCAGCCGCGCCGCGCCTTCGGCGTCGCCGCGCGCCAGGCAGTCGACGATGCGCTCGTGCTCGTCGTGCTCGCAGGAGGCGTTGCCGGGCGGCTCGTAGAGCGCGACGATCAGCGAGCAGCGCGACACCAGCTCGACCAGGTAGCGCTCGAGGATCGGATTGCGCGCCAGCGCCGCCAGCCGCAGATGGAACGAACTCGCCAGCCGCGCCCAGGCCGGCTGGTCGAAGCGGTGCATGGCCTCGTGCTCCTGCTGGAGCTGTTGGCGCAGCGCGGCGAGGTCGCGCGCGGTGGCGTTCTGCGTCGCCAGCCGGGCGATGAGGGTCTCGAGCCCGCGCCGGGCCTCGAAGATCTGCCGCGTTTCCTCGGGCGATGGCACGGCGATGATCGCGCCGCGGTTGGGCCGCAGCTGCACGATGTGGTCGTGCGCGAGGCGCTGCAGCACACGGCGCACCACCGAGCGGCTGACGCCGAACAGCTCGCACAGGGAGGCCTCGGGCAGCTTGGTGCCGGGCGTCAGGCGCTGGTTCATGACGCTGTCGAAGACCGCGCGGTAGATGCGCTGCTCGACAGCGCCGGCGTCTTCGTCGGCGGGGGCGTGCGGCTCGGCCTTCATGTCGGTTCCAGTTGCTCCATGTGCCGGCAGATTTCGCCCGGCGTCGTGAACCATATCTCGCCGCGGTCGCGCATGCCAGCCAGATGGGCGAGCGCGCGGCGCATGTGCCGCAGCCGATAGGGCTGGCCGACGATGTACGGGTGCAGCGCGAGCCCCATCACCAGGGGCTGGCGGCGCGCCTGCGCGAGCATCTCGTCGGCATTGTCGATGACCATGGCGGCGAAATCCTTGGCGTCCAGCTGGCGCGCGATGATCATCGGGATGTCGTTGAGCTCCTGCGGATAGGGCACCGACCACAGCGTGCGGCCGCTGCGCGTGCGCATGCGGATCGGCTGGTCGTCGTGGCACCAGTTGAGGGTGTAGCGGTAGCCGGCCTCGGCCAGCAGGTCGGGCGTCAGGTGGCTTTCGGAAATCCAGGGCGACAGCCAGCCGGCCGGGGCCTGGCCGCTTTCGGCGCGCATCCGCTCGCGGCAGTCGGCCAGCAGCGCCGCCTCGTCGGCTTCGGCCATGTCGGTCTGGCGCTCGGAGTTGCTGTGGCCGTGGCCGATCAGTTCGTCGCCGCGCGCGACCGAGGCCGCGACCAGCTCCGGGCAGTGGTCGTAGAGCGCGGTGTTGAGCAGCGTGCTCGAAGGCAGTCCGAGGCTGTCGAACAGTTCCAGGCAGCGCCAGGCGCCGACCCGGTTGCCGTATTCGCGCCACGAGAAATTGAGCACGTCCGGGTGCGGATGCACCGGGCCGATGCATGCGCCCATGCCCTCGCCGAAGGCGAAATGCTCCAGGTTGAAGCCCAGGTAGACCGCCAGCCGGGCGCCGTTGGGCCAGGCATGGTCGGCGCGCCGCGTGATCGGCAGGTAGTCGAAGCGGCCGTGCGCTGGCAGCGGGCCGAGGTAGCGGGCGTTCATTCGGGATGATCTCCAGATCGGGGCGGCGCGAGCCACAGTGTGCGACCCCCCTCGAAGCCGCTTGTCTGCAAGTTGCATGCCGATTGTGAACAATCCAACTTCAAAAATGTGTTCGTGGATTATCGTGAATTGGCGACACTGGCACGGCGCTTGCATTCCGGCGGAGTCCCATCCACGGAGATCCGCATGTCCCTCTTTGCCCGCCGCACCCTTCTTTCGAGCGCCTGCGCGTTTGCCTTCGCCGCCCTGTGGGGCACTGCCGCAGCGGCCGCCGAGCCGATCAAGATCGGCCTGGTGACCGCGCTCTCGGGCCAGTCGGCCCTCTCGGGCGAAGCGATCTCGCGCGGCTTGCAACTGGCCATCGACGAGGTCAACGCCAAGGGTGGCCTGCTCGGCGGCCGACCGCTCGAACTGGTGCGCCGCGACGACGAGGCCAACCCGGCCAAGGGCGTGGTCGCGGCCCGCGAGCTGATCTACAAGGAGAAGGTGGCGGTGCTGTTCGGTGGCCTCGACACGCCGGTCTCGATGGCCATCGTGCCGCTGGTGAACCAGGAGAAGGTGCCGTTCATGGGGCCGTGGGCGGCCGGCACGCCGATCACCAAGAACGGCGCCAATCCCAACTACGCCTTCCGCGTCTCGGCGGTCGACGAAACGGTCGACCGCGCGATGCTGCAGTACGCGCAGAAGACCTTCAAGTCGGCCAAGCCCGGCATGATCCTGGTCAACAACCCCTGGGGCGAATCGAACGAGAAGGGCCTGAAGTCCGCGCTGGCCGAGAAGGGGATCGCAGCCGCCGGCGTCGAGAAGTTCGAGGCCGGCGACCTGGACATGGTGCCGCAACTCACGCGACTGAAGGCGGCGGGCGCCGATTCCCTGTTCCTGGTGGCCAACGTCGGGCCGTCGGCGCAGGTCGTGAAGTCGCTCGACCGCATGGGCTGGAAGGTGCCGGTGGTCTCGCACTGGGGGCCCGCGGGCGGGCGCTTCACCGAGCTGGCCGGACCGAACGCCAAGGACGTGCATTTCGTCCAGACCTACAGCTTCTTCGGCAAGCAGTCGCCGGTCGGCGAGCGCGTGATCAAGTCGCTGGTCGCGAAGTACCCGGCGATCAAGGGCCCGGGCGACATCACGCCGGCGGTCGGTGTCGCCAATGCCTATGACGGCATGCACCTGGCGGCGCTGGCGATCGCGCAGGCCGGCTCGACCGATGGCGATGCGGTGCGCCAGGGCTTCTACAAGATCGCCAGCTACGACGGCCTGATCAAGAGCTACAAGACGCCGTTCACGGCCGCCAACCACGACGCGCTGGGCGCCGACGACTATGTCTGGGCGCAGTTCGTCGACAACCGCATCCTGCCGGTCGGCCTGACGACCAACTGAGCACGCGGCCGGGATTTCCAGGATGTCGATGTTGTCAGCGCTCCTCGGTGGCTTCGGCCTTGGAAGCATGTACGGCCTGATGGCCCTCGGGTTCTACGTGACCTATGCCGTGTCGGGCACGGTCAACTTCGCGCAGGGCAGCTCGATGATGCTGGGCGCGGTGTTGACCTTCACCTTCGCGCAGACGCTGGGCTGGCCGGTCGCACTGGCCATTCTGCTGGCGCTGCTGCTGTGCGCGCTGTACGGCCTGGTGGTGGAGTTCCTGGCGGTGCGGCCCTTCGCCAGCCGCGGCTCCAACGCCTGGCTGATCGCCACCGTCGCGCTCGGCATCGTGCTCGACAACGCGGTGCTCTTCACCTTCGGCAAGGAGCCGCGCAGCCTGCCCTCGCCGCTGGCCGTGTCGCCGGTCACGCTCGGCGACGTGGGCCTGGGGGTCTATCCGCTGCAGTTGCTGATCCCGGTGGTCGGGCTGGCGCTGGCGGCGGTGCTGCATGCGGTGTCGCGCCGCACGCGCTGGGGCGTCGCGATGCTCGCGGTGGTGCAGAACCGCGATGCCGCGCGGCTCATGGGCATCCCGATCCGGCGCGTGGTGGCGCTGGCCTTCGCGCTGTCGGCGGCCTTCGCCGGCGTCGCCGGCGTGCTGATCGCGCCGCTCTTCAATGTCAATGCCGACATGGGCACGCTGTTCGGCCTCAAGGCCTTCGCGGTCGCGATCCTGGGCGGCATCACGAGTCCCTGGGGCGTGATGGTGGCCGGGCTGCTGTTCGGCATCCTCGAGTCGCTGATCGGCGCCACGCTGGGCTCGGGCTACACGCAGATCCTGAGCTTCGCGCTGGTGATCGTGGTGCTGGCGCTGCGGCCCAACGGGCTGTTCGGCAGCGCGGAGGTGAAGAAGGTATGAGCGTCGTGCTGCCCCTCCTGCCGGGTTCTTCCGTGCCTCCACCGAAGCGGCTCGGCCTCGGTTCCAGCGGCCAGATCGCCGCGGTGCTCGTGCTGCTGCTGGCCGGCCTCGCGGCCGCGGCCGGCGTCAATGGCTACTACGTCTTCGTGCTCGCCAACGTGGCGCTGCTGGCCATCGTGGGCATCGGCCTCAACGTGCTGCAGGGACTGACCGGGCAGGTGTCCTTCGGCCATGTGGGCTTTTATGCCATCGGCGCCTACACGGTCTCGATCCTCACGACCAAGGCCGGCTGGAGCTTCTGGGCCGCATGGCCGGTCGCCGCGCTGCTCGCGGGCGCGATGGGCGCCTTGCTCGCCCTGCCGGCGCTGCGCGTCAAGGGGCCCTACCTGGCGATGATCACGATCGCCTTCGCTTTCATCGTCGAGCACGGCGTGATCGAGCTGCGCGAACTCACGGGCGGCCAGAACGGGATCATGGGCGTCACCGCGCCCGCGCTGCCCTTCGCCGTTGGCGGCGAGAAGGCGATGGCGATGCTGGCCATCGTCACCGCCGGTGTCGCGCTGGCGCTGTTCGCCTGGCTCTCGCGCGGCAGCTGGGGCGCGGCCATGCGCGCGGTGCGCGACAGCGAGACCGCGGCCGAGTCCATCGGCATCGATCCGCTGGCGGTCAAGACCGTGGCCTTCGCGATCTCGGCGGCGGCGGCAGGCATCGCGGGCGGCCTGTTCGCGCCGCTCTCGGGCTTCGTCACGCCGAGCAGCTTCGGCTTCGGCCAGTCGATCCTGTTCGTGCTGGTGGTCGTGCTCGGCGGCGCAGGCTCGGTGGCGGGACCGCTGGCCGGCGCGCTCATCGTCGCCCTGCTGCCCGAACTGCTGTCGGGCCTGGAGGAGTACCGCCTGCTGTTCTTCGGCGCAATGCTGCTGGTGGTGCTCTGGGTGGCACCGGAAGGGGCCGTGGGGCTGTGGCGCCGGCTTCTGCCGCGGCCGAAGCCCTCCGGCCTCGCCGCGGCGCCCCTGCTCGAAGGCGCCTCGTCGGCCCTGGGCGCGCGGCCTCGCGCCGCCTTGCGGGCCGAGTCGCTGACGATGCAGTTCGGCGGCGTGCGCGCGGTCAACGGCGTCGGCTTCGACATCGTGCCGGGCCGCATCACCAGCCTGATCGGACCCAACGGTGCCGGCAAGACCACGGTGCTGAACATGCTGAGTGGCTTCTACAAGCCCACCGGCGGCCTGTTCAGGCTCGGCGAGGAGATCCTGCAGGGCCTGGGTTCGCACGCGATCGCCCGCCGCGGCGTGGCGCGCACCTACCAGAGCTCGCAGCTGTTCGGCAGCCTCGGGGTCGAAGACAACGTGCTGCTGGCGCTGCACCGCGGCGCGCTCGGCGGGCTGTTCGGTGCCGGTGCCTTCGGCGCGCCGGCGCAGCGTGCGCGGGCCCGCGCGCTGCTGGCCTTCTGCGGCTATCGCGGTCCGGGCGTCACTCCGGCCGCCGATCTCGCGCATGTCGACAAGCGCCTGGTGGAGATCGCGCGTGCGCTGGCCACCGACCCGCAGGTGCTGCTGCTCGACGAGCCCGCGGCCGGCCTCTCGCGCGAGGACAAGGTCCGGCTGGCCGCGCTGCTGCGCCAGATCGCGGACGCCGGCATCGGCGTGCTGCTGGTGGAGCACGACATGGAACTGGTCATGGGCATCTCCGACCGGGTGGTGGTGCTCGATGCCGGCCAGCTGCTCGCGACCGGTGCGCCGGCCGAGGTGCAGGCCGATCCACGGGTGCGCCAGGCCTATCTCGGCGAGGCGCTGGTGGCGCCCGAGGCCGTGCGCGTGCGGCCGGCGCCCGGCATGGCCGGGGAGATGCTCGGGGTCGGCGCGCTGGTCGCGGGCTATGGCGCCGAGCCGGTCCTGCATGGCATCGACCTGCAGGTGCGCGAAGGCGAGGTGGTGGCGCTGCTGGGGGCCAACGGGGCCGGCAAGTCGACGCTCATGCGTTCGCTGGCCGGCCTGCATCGGCCGGTGCAGGGCGGCATCCATCTGCAGGGGCATGAGCTCGGCGCGCTGGCGGCCGAGCTGATCGTGCGGCGCGGGCTGGTGCTGGTGCCCGAGGGCCGGCAGGTGTTTGCGGAACTCAGCGTGCTCGACAACATCCGGCTCGGCGCCTTCCGCCAGCCGCAGGATCGGGAGTCGCGCGTCGAAGAGATGTTCGCCCGCTTCCCGCGCCTGCGCGAGCGGCAGCTGCAGCGCGCCGGGTTGCTGTCGGGTGGCGAGCAGCAGATGCTGGCGATCGCGCGCGGCCTGATGGCGCAGCCGCGCATCCTGCTGCTCGACGAGCCCTCGCTGGGCCTGGCGCCGAAGGTGATCGCCGAACTGTTCGCGGCGCTCGACGGCCTGCGCGCCGAGGGCATGACGATCCTGCTGGTCGACCAGATGGCGAGCCTGGCGCTCGCGCTGGCCGATCGCGCCTATGTCATCGAGGGCGGGCGCATCGTGGCCCAGGGCACGGCGGCGCAGATCGCGGGCGACGATGCGCTGGCGCGGGCCTACCTGGGCGTGGACGGGGCCCAAGTGCACAACCGGTAACGAACTTCACGCATCTGCGTGCTGCCGACGCGGGGACGACACCGGTGCGCCCGACGATGGAATCTCCAACCCCAGGAGATCCAGATGAAGAGCCTCGCACTCGTACTCGCCGCCCTCGCGCTGTCGGGCTGCATCGTCGCGCCCTACGACAACTACCGACCGCCGCCGCGGGGCGGCGCCTACATGGACCGCGACCGCGACGGCGTGCCCAACCGCTACGACCGCCGCCCCAACAATCCCTACCGCTACTGAGCGCCGCCCAGCCCACCCCCCGCGGGCGATCAAGCCAAGCGGCCGAGCCACATTGACTCGAGAGGCCGATGGCTCACACGGGGCGCCGGGCCAGCAGGGCCCAGACGCCGGCGGCCGACAGCAGCGAGCCGCCGGCGAGGTTGAAGCGTCGCTGCGCCCGCGGCGAGGCCAGCAGGCGCCGCGCCGAGCCCGCGAAGACCGCATACAGCGTGGCGTTGAGGGCGGCCATGCAGACAAAGGTCAGGGCCAGCACCCACAGCTGCTGCGTCACGCCCGCGCGCGGATCGATGAACTGCGGCAGGAAGGCGACGAAGAAGACGATGCCCTTGGGATTGAGCGCGGTCACGAGGTAGGTGTTGGCGAACAGCTTCCAGCGCGAGCCCGGTGCCGCGGGTGCGGCCAGCACGGCCGGCGAGATGCCGGCGCGCAGCAGCTTGATGCCCAGGCAGAGCAGGTAGAGGCCGCCGACCCACTTGATGGCGGTGAACCAGAAGGCCGAGGTCGCGAGCAGGGCGCCCAGGCCC
>Ga0247820_10001676_pt1 | contig 12455 bp, 9 predicted proteins | sample 13C_Glucose_Day1_2_FD_192480 | JGI IMG/M metagenome (GOLD analysis project Ga0247820, IMG submission 192480) | Soil microbial communities from agricultural site in Penn Yan, New York, United States - 13C_Glucose_Day14 | ecosystem: Environmental > Terrestrial > Soil > Agricultural land | place...
GGTTTGCGCCGCGCGCCGTGCGGCGAACGGGCCTGTCCGGGGCGTGCAGGACGCCTGCGCCGCCGTAGGAGCGGTCCAGGAACGGCAAGCTCAGCGGGCATATGCGTGAATGATCGTTAACGGCCGCACGCCGCCGGCCGAGCTGTTCCACACTCCGTAATCCTGGCCGAACAGAGTGTAGTCAGCCCCGCCCGGCGGCCCTAGCTTGTGGGCCGTGCGCCGACCTTCCGCTGCCGGGGACCGCCATCCGCCCCCGCCGTTCAACGCCCCCGCCGCCCGACGGCTCCGTACCGGACTCGGCATGGGCCCGGAACAGGTGGCCCACGCCCTGCGCGTCTCCTACGGGCTGCCGTACGTCACGTCCGCTCTCGTCGACGCCTGGGAACGCCGGAGCGCCGCCCCTTCCCACACCGAACTCGCCGCGCTGGCGTGCGCGTTGTGGTGCTCGCCGGGTGATCTCATCGGGCGGCCGCGCACCCTGCGCGAACACCGGGTCGCACGGGGACTGTCGCCCGAGGAGGTGGCCCGCACGGTCGGCCACGAACTCCACGCGTATCTGCGGATGGAGGAGACCGGCCGCTGGCGCGGCACCGACCGGCAGGTCGCCGCCCTGGCCCGGCTGCTGGCGCTGTCCCTGGCCGACGTCGTCACCGTCACCGGCCGGGAGGAGAAACTCGCGGAGCTGCTGCGCGGCGCGGCGACGACCCGCTGGGGGGCCTACGTCCGCCCGGTCGCCAGGCTCGTGCCCATGGACCGCCGCAGCCTGGAAGCGGCCCTCCACCAACTGCACCAGGACTACCGGGCCCATATGGCCGCCACCCTCAACTGGGGCAGCAGCGGCCCCGACGAGGCGGGCGACGAGTACCTCGACAGGATCGTCGACCACTTCTGGGCAGCGACGGAGACCCTTTAGGAGACGCGGCGCCGTGTCGGCACACGGCCCCGCCCCACAGGCCCGGACGCCCTTCCTAGAACACGGACTCCGCCTCGTCCATCCGGTCCCCCGGAACCGTCTTCAGCTCGGTCACCGCCTCCGCCAGCGGCACCATCACGATGTCGGTCCCCCGCAGGGACGTCATCTTGCCGAACTCGCCCCGGTGCGCCGCCTCCACCGCGTGCCACCCGAACCGCGTCGCGAGCACACGGTCGTACGCCGTCGGCGTGCCACCGCGCTGGACGTGTCCGAGGATGACCGGCTTCGCCTCCTTGCCGAGCCGCCGCTCCAGCTCGTGCGCCAGTGCCGTGCCGATGCCCTGGAAGCGCTCGTGCCCGAACTTGTCGATCTCGCCCTTGCCGTAGTCCATGGTCCCGTCGGCGGGGTGGGCGCCCTCGGCGACGCAGATGACGGCGAACTTCTTGCCGCGGGCGAAGCGTTCCTCGACCATCTTCACCAGCTGCGCCGGGTCGAAGGGACGCTCGGGCAGGCAGATGCCGTGGGCGCCGGCGGCCATGCCGGACTCCAGGGCGATCCAGCCCGCGTGCCGGCCCATGACCTCGACGACCATCACCCGCTGGTGGGACTCGGCGGTGGTCTTCAGCCGGTCCATCGCCTCGGTGGCGACGCCCACGGCGGTGTCGAAGCCGAAGGTGCGGTCGGTGGAGGAGATGTCGTTGTCGATCGTCTTCGGGACCCCGACCACCGGCAGACCGGCGTCGGACAGCATGCGGGCCGCGGTCAGCGTGCCCTCGCCGCCGATCGGGATCAGCGCGTCGATGCCGAAGTCGCGGATCATGTCGGAGGCGTTCTCGCAGGCCTCGCGGAGCCGGTCGCGCTCCAGCCGGGAGGAGCCCAGTATCGTGCCGCCGCGGGCCAGGATGCCGCTGACCGCGTTGAGGTCGAGCGGGCGGTAGCGGCCGTCCAGCAGGCCGGAGTAGCCGTCCTCGAAGCCGATGACCTCGTCGCCGTAGTTGTCGACCGCGCGGTGCACGACCGACCGGATCACCGCGTTCAGCCCAGGGCAGTCGCCGCCTGCGGTGAGGACTCCTATACGCATCGTGCTCTGTCTCCTGGTCGATGTCGGTTCCGGTGAGCCGGCTTCGATTGTTTCATGTCCCCCGCTCCTGCGCCGAGGCCCCATGGGCGGGCGTCTTAACCAGCGCCGGAGGTATTGTCAAGAGGGATCTGCTCACCTCGGTGGGCGATTTTTCTGGCCCGACGATGCCTCTTGCGGCCCCCGACGAAACGGAGAGCGCGCGTGACCCGCAGCGTGTACGTGACCGGTATCGACCGCGGCGACGGCCGCCAGGTCGTCGAGCTCGGGGTCATGGAGCTCCTGACCCGGCAGGTCGACCGGGTGGGGGTCTTCCGTCCGCTGGTGCACGACGGGCCCGACCGCCTCTTCGAGCTGCTGCGGGCCCGCTACCGGCTCACCCAGGACCCGGCGACCGTCTACGGCCTCGACTACCACGAGGCGTCCGCGCTGCAGGCCGAGCGGGGCACGGACGAGCTGGTGTCCACCCTCGTCGAGCGGTTCCACCGCGTCGCCCGCGACTACGACGTCGTGCTCGTCCTCGGCACCGACTACGCCGACACCCAGCTCCCCGACGAACTGTCGCTGAACGCCCGGCTCGCCAACGAGTTCGGCGCCTCGGTGATCCCGGTGGTGGGCGGCCGCCGGCAGACCGCCGAGTCGGTGCGCGCCGAGACCCGCAACGCCTACCGCGCCTACGCCACCCTGGGCTGCGACGTGCTCGCCATGGCGGTCAACCGGGTCGCCCGCGACGACCGGGACGAGATCGCCGAGCGGCTCACCAACCGGCTGCCGGTGCCCTGCTACGTCTTCCCCGACGAGCCGGCGCTCTCCGCCCCGACCGTCTCCCAGATCGCGCACACCCTCGGCGCGAAGGTGGTGCTCGGCGACGACTCCGGGCTGGCCCGCGACGCGCTGGACTTCGTCTTCGGCGGCGCGATGCTGCCGAACTTCCTCGCCGCCCTGACCCCGGGCTGTCTGGTGGTCACCCCCGGCGACCGCGCCGACCTGGTCGTCGGCGCGCTGGCCGCGCACAGCGCGGGCACCCCGCCGATAGCCGGGGTGCTGCTCACCCTGGGCGAGGTGCCGGACGAGGACATCCTCACCCTGTCGGACCGGCTCGCCCCCGGCACCCCGGTGCTCTCGGTGCCCGGCAACAGCTTCCCCACCGCCGAACAGCTCTTCTCCCTGGAGGGCAAGCTCAACGCCGCCACCCCGCGCAAGGCGGAGCGGGCCCTCGGCCTCTTCGAGCGGTACGCCGACACCTCCGACCTCACCAAGCGGGTCTCCGCGCCCAGCAGCGACCGTGTCACCCCGATGATGTTCGAGCACAAGCTGCTCGAACAGGCCCGCTCCGACCTGCGCCGGGTGGTGCTCCCCGAGGGCGCCGAGGAGCGGGTGCTGCACGCGGCGGAGGTGCTGCTGCGCCGGGGCGTGTGCGAGCTGACCCTGCTCGGCGACGTCGACCTGATCCGCAAGAAGGCCGCCGACCTGGGCGTCGACCTCGGCGACAGCCGGCTGATCGACCCGGCCACCTCCGAGCTGCGGGACTCCTTCGCCGAGAAGTACGCGGCGCTGCGCGCCCACCGGGGCGTCACCGTGGAGCTGGCCTACGACGTCGTCTCGGACGTGAACTACTTCGGCACGCTGATGGTGCAGGAGGGCCTCGCCGACGGCATGGTGTCCGGCTCGGTGCACTCCACGGCCGCGACGATCCGTCCGGCGTTCGAGATCATCAAGACCAAGCCGGACGCGGACATCGTCTCCTCCGTCTTCTTCATGTGCCTGGCCGACAAGGTGCTGGTCTACGGCGACTGCGCGGTCAACCCGGACCCGGACGCCGAGCAGCTCGCCGACATCGCCGTGCAGTCCGCGGTGACGGCGGCGCGCTTCGGGGTGGAGCCGCGGATCGCGATGCTGTCGTACTCGACGGGCACGTCCGGTTCCGGCGCCGACGTCGACAAGGTGCGCACGGCCACCGAGCTGGTGCGCTCGCGCCGGCCCGATCTGCGGATCGAGGGGCCGATCCAGTACGACGCGGCCGTGGAGCCGTCGGTCGCGGCGACCAAGCTGCCGGGCTCGGAGGTCGCGGGGCAGGCGACGGTGCTGATCTTCCCCGACCTGAACACCGGCAACAACACCTACAAGGCCGTGCAGCGCTCGGCCGGCGCCATCGCCGTCGGCCCGGTGCTCCAGGGGCTGCGCAAGCCGGTCAACGACCTGTCCCGCGGCGCCCTCGTCCAGGACATCGTGAACACCGTCGCCATCACGGCGATCCAGGCCCAGTCCCCCGCCCCGGTCCCGAGCGAGAAGGCAGCCGTCCAGTGAGCCCCTCCCGTGTACTCGTCCTCAACTCCGGCTCGTCGTCGGTGAAGTACCAGCTGCTGGACATGCGCGACAGCAGCCGGCTGGCCGCCGGGCTGGTCGAGCGGATCGGCGAGCGGACCTCCCTCGTCCGGCACACGCCGCTGGCGTCGGGCGGGGAGACCCGGGAGCGGACCGGCCCGGTCGACGGCCACGACGCCGCCCTGAAGGCGATGGCCGAGGAGCTCGCCGCCGACGGGCTGGGGCTGGACTCCCCCGAGCTGGCCGCGATCGGGCACCGTGTGGTGCACGGCGGCATGCACTTCACCGAGCCGACGGTGATCGACGAGCCGGTGCTGGCCGAGATCGAGCGGCTGATCCCGGTGGCGCCGCTGCACAACCCGGCCAACCTCACCGGCATCCGCACGGCGATGGCGCTGCGCCCGGACCTGCCGCAGGTCGCCGTCTTCGACACCTCCTTCCACACCACGATGCCGGAGTCGGCCGCCCGCTACGCGATCGACGTGAAGACCGCCGACGAGCACCGGGTCCGCCGCTACGGCTTCCACGGCACCTCGCACGCCTACGTCTCCCGGGCGACGGCGGAACTGCTCGGCAGGGCGCCGGAGGAGGTCAACGTCATCGTGCTGCACCTGGGCAACGGGGCGTCCGCCTCGGCCGTGCGGGGCGGGCGCTGCGTGGACACCTCCATGGGGCTGACGCCCTTGGAGGGGCTCGTGATGGGTACGCGGTCGGGAGACATGGACCCGGCCGTCATCTTCCATTTGATGCGTGTTGGCGGAATGTCCGCCGACGAGATCGACACTCTCCTCAACAAGAAGAGCGGTCTGGTCGGGCTGTGCGGTGACAACGACATGCGGGAGATCCGGCGCCGGATCGACGAGGGCGACGCGCGGGCGGAGCTCGCGTTCGACATCTACATTCACCGTCTGAAGAAGTACATCGGCGCCTATTACGCCGTTCTCGGGCGGGTGGACGCGGTGGTCTTCACCGCCGGGGTCGGCGAGAACGCCGCTCCGGTGCGGGAGGCGGCCGTGGCGGGCCTGGAGGGGCTGGGCCTGGCGGTCGACGCCGGGCGCAACGCCGCACGGGGCGGCGGGGCGCGGCTGATCTCGCCCGAGGGCGCGCGGGTCGCGGTCGCGGTGGTGCCGACGGACGAGGAAATGGAGATCGCACAGCAGACATACGCACTGGTCGGAAAGAACAACTGAGCAGGGACTTTCTCATTTGTACATTCCGCCAGACGGAATATTCCGGAGCGAAACAAACCGATAGGATCGCCCCATGCGCCGTTCGAAAATCGTCTGTACTCTCGGCCCCGCGGTCGACTCCCACGAGCAGCTTGTCGCCCTGATCGAAGCCGGCATGAACGTGGCCCGCTTCAACTTCAGCCACGGCTCGCACGCCGAGCACCAGGGCCGGTACGACCGGGTCCGTGCCGCCTCCAAGGAGACGGGCAGGGCCATCGGCGTCCTCGCCGACCTCCAGGGCCCGAAGATCCGCCTGGAGACCTTCGCCGAGGGTCCCGTCGAGCTGGTGCGCGGTGACGAGTTCACCATCACCACCGAGGACGTCGCGGGCGACAGGACGATCTGCGGCACGACCTACAAGGGCCTGCCGGGCGACGTGTCCCGCGGCGACCAGATCCTCATCAACGACGGCAACGTCGAGCTGAAGGTGCTGGACGTCGAGGGCCCGCGGGTGAAGTCGATCGTCATCGAGGGCGGTGTCATCTCCGACCACAAGGGCATCAACCTGCCCGGCACGGCGGTGAACGTGCCCGCGCTGTCCGAGAAGGACGTCGAGGACCTGCGGTTCGCCCTGCGGATGGGCTGCGACCTGGTGGCGCTGTCCTTCGTCCGGGACGCCAAGGACGTCGCGGACGTCCACCGCGTGATGGACGAGGAGGGCCGCCGGGTCCCCGTCATCGCCAAGGTGGAGAAGCCGCAGGCGGTGGAGAACATGGAGGACGTCGTGATGGCGTTCGACGGTGTGATGGTCGCGCGCGGCGACCTCGCCGTCGAGTACCCGCTCGAGAAGGTCCCCATGGTGCAGAAGCGCCTGATCGAGCTGTGCCGGCGCAACGCCAAGCCGGTGATCGTGGCGACCCAGATGATGGAGTCGATGATCACCAACTCCCGGCCGACCCGCGCCGAGGCCTCCGACGTGGCCAACGCGATCCTGGACGGCGCCGACGCGGTCATGCTCTCCGCCGAGTCGAGCGTGGGCGCGTACCCGGTGGAGACCGTGCGGACGATGTCGAAGATCGTCCAGGCGGCCGAGCAGGAGCTGCTCTCCAAGGGCCTGCAGCCGCTGGTGCCGGGCAAGAAGCCGCGCACCCAGGGCGGTTCGGTGGCCCGCGCCGCCTGCGAGATCGCCGACTTCCTCGACGGCAAGGGCCTGGTGGCCTTCACCCAGTCCGGCGACACCGCCCGGCGGCTGTGCCGCTACCGGGTCGCCCAGCCGATCCTGGCGTTCACCACCGACGAGTCGACCCGCAACCAGCTGGCGCTCAGCTGGGGCGTGGAGCCGCACGTGGTGCCGTTCGTGAACAGCACCGACGAGATGGTCGAGCTGGTGGAGCAGGAGCTGGTCAAGCTGAACCGCTTCAGCGAGGGCGACACCATGGTCATCACGGCGGGCTCGCCCCCCGGTGTCCCCGGCACCACCAACATGGTCCGCGTGCACCACCTGGGCGGCTCGACGAGCTGACCCGCCAAGGGCCCGTACGGCACCGAGGGCGCCCCCTGCGCGCAGGGGGCGCCCTCGGTGTTTCCGCGGCTCCCGGAAGGGTCCTGACGGGTGCTCAGTCGGTGATGTACTGCTGCAGCCCGGGTACGTGGAGGGTGCCGCCGAACTGGCCGGCCTGCTTCACCGTCACCTTGGTGAAGTAGATGAGCGGGATGTCCAGCGGGGGCGGGTTCTCCGGGTCGAACGTGATCGGTATCAGCCCGAGCAGGTTGCCGGAGATGCTCTCGGTGTACATCACGGTGTCGCCGTCGCGGATGGTCGACGTCGACCCCTTGGCGGCCTGCACGTGGTGGGTCTTGCCGGACAGGTCGTCCTTGACGGTCTGGTGCAGGTCGCCGATGTCGGTGCCGCCGGAGATGACGTACTTCAGCACCTTCTTGGTGGCGCCGCTGGAGGTCCGCACCTCGACGATGCCCTTGTACGAGGCGCCCTTGAGCGTCAGCGAACTGGCGTTCAGGGTCCAGGCGTCCTCGGGCAGCAGGATCTTGTTGTCGACCCCGCCCTCGGCGTCGGTGGCGACCGGGCAGTCCTCGGGGTCGACGGCGTCCGACTCCGACTCGGAGGGGCTCGGCGAGGCGGTCGCCTCCTCGGCAACCTCCTCGACCGTCTCCGTGGCGTCCTCGGCGGCCTCCGACGCCTCGCCCGCGGTGTCCTGCGCGGTGTCCTTCGCCGCTTCGGTGACCTTCTCGGTGGTCTCCTGCACGGCGCCGGCCGCGTCGTCGGCCGCGCCGCCGGCCTTCTCCTCCTCGGCGGAGGCGGAGGCGGACGGGGTGGGGCTCGCCTCGGCCTCCGTCTCCTTCGGGGTGAAGACGTCCTTGATGGCGTCCCCGAGGTCCTCGAGGACGTTGCGCTCGGTCTCCGAGGGCGACGGGGCGGGCTCGTCCTGCCCGGCGGAGTCGTCCCCGCCCGCGGTCGCGGAGGGAGCGGGAGCCGGCTCGTCCTTGTCGTCGGAACCTGAATCCGACGAAGAGGGCGTGTCCTTGTCCGCTTCCGGGGCCTTCTGCTCGGGGGTCTCGGGGGCCGGCTCCGCCGACTCCTCGTCCGTGGCCGCGCTCTCGCTCGCCGAGGCGGACGGCGAGGGCGACGCGGTGGCGTCGTCCTTCTCGTCACCCTTCAGGACCTCGATGCAGTCCTTGTACTCGTCGGCGGTCAGGCTGTTCGCGGGCGGCGTCGCGTCGTTGCCGTCGGCGAGGGCCAGCGTGGGGGTGAACCCCATGCCCATGAGGACGGCGGTGGGCATCGCCGCCAGGGCTATCGCCTTGCCGCTCGGCACGTGGAATCTGGTGAACAGCGGCTTCCTGGGGGCCGCGTGACGCGGCCCGCGCACCTCTTCAGCCGACACGGTGCCCCCCGTCGTGGACGGCGGCCCGGACCCCGTCGGCCTCCCCGCCGTCGTCCTTCTCGAACGAGGGAGCCGGGTAGTGCCGCTCCGCGACGTGGTCCTCGGGCAGGTCGCCGGTGGCGCCGTGCGCCGTGGGCGCGTCGGAACCGCCGTGCTCCCCGGGCGCCTCGTCCTGCGGCCTGCCCGGCGCCCAGGAGAGGGCGAGGGCGCCGCCGACCAGCGCCAGCAGGAAGCCGATCAGGAAGCCGCCTATGTTGGAGACCACCAGGGACACCAGGGCCAGCAGGATCGCCGCGACACCGGCGAAGACCCGGGTGGCCGACTGGAACCACATGGTCAGGCCCAGCGTGACCAGCAGTACGCCGATGATCAGCGACCCCGCGCCCGCGGTCGTCGCCATGGCGAGCGACATGTGGCCCAGCTTGAGCGTGGCGTAGGGGAAGTACGCGATGGGGATTCCGCCCAGCAGCGTGAACAGACCGGCCCAGAACGGCCGGGTGCCCCGCCAGTCGCGAAATCGCAGACGCAACCGGTCGAAGTTCCCGGCGCTCTCGCCCGGAGTCTCGGCACTCATGGAAAAAGCTCCCTGGGTCCGGTGGAAGTACGTACCGGCTCGGCCGTAGGCGTGGAGAAGCCGGAAGGTGGAAGTCTGTGAGGTGGCCCGGCACGCGGACCTGCCGGGCCGGCGGGGCGGAGAAGCCAGAACTTCCCCGCCCCCCGGGGCGGCTCAGCCACCCCGGGAACACCCCGGTGACGGAGCCGTCAGTAGCACTCCATCTTGGCGTCCGTACCGAGACGCATCGACAGGCCGCTCAGCTTGAACGTGCCGGCCGTGGTCGCCCACGCCGTCTGCTTGACGCCGTAGAGGTCGGCCGTCTCGGCCTGCTGCGCGAAGCCACCCGGCAGGGTGGTCTTCTGGTCCTTGTTCGCCGGACCGCGCGTCTTGTCCTGGACCGCGACACCGATGTCGATGTTCTTGAACGTCGCATCGGCGTCGAGCTGCGCGACGTCGATGTAGAGGTTCTTGGCCGTGACCGGCTTCTTCGCGTCGTTGCCGGCCTCGAGACGGAGGTAGATCGTCCCCACCAGAGGGATGTCCGTCTTGACAGACTGGCACATCTTGTTGATCTTCGCCGTGTCGAACGACGAGATCGCGACCGGGACCTTCTTCTTCTTGTCACCGGCGACCGAGGTGTAGACCTCGTCTATACCGCCGTACTGGGCGAAGCCGTCACCGTGCAGGTGGTCGGCTGTCACCTTGAACTGCTGGCCGGAGACGCTGAAAGAGGCCGCCAGCGCACCCTGCGCCAGACCCACACCGATCGCCGCCGTCGCGAGCACGCTGGGCACCATGACCACAGCGAACCGCTTCCATCTGGTCCCGCCACGCACCTGGGACTCCATATTTCCTCCTTCTCGGACGTACATCTCCTGCCCCTGACTCGTCGCCATCAACGGCGGCTCAGCCGGGCAGGGATGGGAGAAGTGCTACGTCCTCGGGAAGGAGAGCGCCCGAACTCGACGGCGCGTACGACGCACCCGAATCACCGGCGATCACCCCCGAGCGACAACCACTGGTCGCGCCTGACACGCATCACGCACAACCCTGCTGGACAGGCTTCACCGGGTGGGCGAAGACCCCCCTGTCCAAGGACCGGCGCCACTGCCGCCGGTCCTGCTCGGTGGGGACCCAGAGGTTCCCGCCGCCCGACCGGCTGTCGGGGTACGGGGAATGGACCGAGCGTCGCCGATCGTGGTGCATTCTCGCCGTCGACACAAGGGGGTTCGTTACTCGCTAGTAACGGCCGGATAACCGTGGGGCGGCGCACAGGGCCCGCTCAGCGACGCTGGGTGCACTGTGGGTGTCGTACAAAACTATTGATCGATGGACATAATCCGACAGACCACCGCCCGCGACTTACTCGCAGTAACAGCGGCCGCGATTACCAAGTTTTGGCAAAGCGCGGCCGCAGCGGCATCCGTGAGCCAATCGGCAACTCGGACCCCAGCGCCCTGAACGCCCGGCAAAACAGCCGGAATCGGGCGCGGAGTCCGGGTGGCTCAGAACAGGGCCCGCGCCAGCGCCCGGCGTGCGGCGATCACCCGCGGATCCTCGGCGCCGACCACCTCGAACAGCTCCAGCAGCCGCACCCGTACGGCGTCCCGGTCGTCGCCCGCGGTGCGCGCCACCGTCTCGATGAGCCGGCCGAAGGCGTCCTCGACGTGACCGCCCACCAGATCCAGGTCGGCGGCGGCGATCTGCGCGGCGGCGTCGGCCGGCTTCTCGGCGGCGTCCTGGCGCACCCGCTGCGGGTCGAGGCCCTGCACCCGCTGGAGCAGTTCGGCCTGGGCGAGGCCCAGCGCGGCCTCCGGGTTGCCCGGGTCGTCGGCGAGCACGTTCTTGTAGGCCTGGACGGCGCCGGCGAGGTCGCCGCTGTCCAGGGCCTGCACCGCGGCCTCCAGCAGGGCGTCGTACGGGCCCACGGCCTCGGCGGGGGCCGCCTGGGCGCCGCCGCCGCCCGGCTCGGCCTCGGGGTCGACGGAGAGGCCGGTCAGGCCGAAGCGCTGCTCGCCGACCTGCACCAGCTGGTCCAGCGTCTGGCGGATCTGCGCCTCGCCCGCGGCCCCCTGGAAGAGCGGCAGGGCCTGTCCGGCGACCACCGCGAAGACCGCCGGGATCCCCTGGATCCCGAACTGCTGCATCAGCATCTGGTTGGCGTCGACGTCGATCTTGGCGAGCAGGATCCGACCGTTGTACTCGACGGTGAGCCGCTCCAGCAGGGGGCTCAGCTGCTTGCAGGGCTCGCACCACTCGGCCCAGAAGTCGATGACGACCGGGACCTCGGTGGAGCGCTGCAGGACGTCTTGCTCGAACCCGGCCTCGTCGACGTCGATGACGAGATCGGCCGGGGAGACGGCGCCCCCGCCGCCCTGCCGGGCCGTTTCGGCGCGCGCCTGCTCCGCCTTCGCCTTGGCCTCCTGGGCCGCCTTCACCGCGGCGAGGTCGACGACCCCGCTCATGGACATGTTCCGTGGCTGCATGCGTCTATCCTCCCCCGTACGGCGCGCGTGTGTGAAAACGCCCGGGGAATGCCGGACGTTCCCGTGCTGCTGTGCGTGTCCTGCTGGGCGCCGGGTCCCCACCCCACGCCGGTGGTCGTCGCTCGGGCACACCGGTCCCGCGCGCTTTCGCTACGAGTCGTAGCGTAATGCCGGAGGGTGCTCGCGGAACAGCCCTCCCCGGTGATCTCCCTCACGCGCGGCCGCGCGGAATCCGCCGTTATCGTCGTGCCATGCAGAGCCGCACCCCAGCCAGTCGCACCGGGCGTCCGCGCAGCGCCGCCGCGGATGCCGCGATCCTGGCCGCGACCCGCGAGGCTCTGGTCGAACTGGGGTGGTCCAAGCTCACGTTGGGGGACGTCGCGGTCCGTGCCGGGGTCGCGAAGACGACCCTCTACCGGCGCTGGGCGGGCAAGAACGAACTGGTGGTGGACGCGGTCGCGGAGCTCTTCGACGAGCTGGTCCTGCCCGACCGCGGCTCGCTGGCCGCCGACATCGAGGGCGTGGTGCTCCAGTTCGCGGCGATCCTGGCCCGCCCGGAGGCCCGCAGCGGGCTGATGGCGGTGGTCTCGGAGTCCACCCGCGACGAGGCGCTGCGCGAGCGGATCCGCGACTCGATCGTGGACCGGCAGAAGCGGCTCGTCCTCGCGGGCAGGGCACGGGCGCAGGCGCGGGGCGAGCTGCCGCCGGAGTCCGACGCCGGCGAGGCGGCGCGCACCGTCGACCTGATCTTCGACATGGTGGCCGGCGCGGTGGTGCACCGCACCCTGGTGAGCGCGGAACCCGCCGACGAGGAGTGGGTGCACGGCTTCACCCGGGTGCTGCTGTCGGGGCTCTCCGCCGCCCCCGATCCCGGCTCCGGGTGACTCCGGACTGCCGCGAACCGGCCACGGTCGGCCGGTAGTCACCTGTCGTCGGCCCCGGCCGCGCTGCGAGGATCGTGATCATCCCGCACCGGGACACAGGGGACACCGAGCAGCCGGGGAGGCTCGTATGACCGGGACCGA
>Ga0247820_10001677_pt1 | contig 12453 bp, 13 predicted proteins | sample 13C_Glucose_Day1_2_FD_192480 | JGI IMG/M metagenome (GOLD analysis project Ga0247820, IMG submission 192480) | Soil microbial communities from agricultural site in Penn Yan, New York, United States - 13C_Glucose_Day14 | ecosystem: Environmental > Terrestrial > Soil > Agricultural land | place...
CGATCATCGGGGCGATCCTGCTGCTCGCCCTGCCCCGCCGGCCGCGGACCGTCGTGGCCGCGCTGTGCGGGGCCGGCATCGGCGTCCTGACCGTGCTGAACCTGCTGGACATGGGGTTCACCGAGTACCTGGGCCGCGGCTTCAACCTCGTGCTCGACTGGGGGCTGCTCGACGACGCCCAGACCTATGTCGCGGACGCGCTGGGCGGCACCGCGGCCACCGCCGCCGCCGTCGGGGCGGTCGTCCTGGCACTGCTCCTCGTCGCCGTGACGGCGCTCGCCGCCGTCCGGCTCGGCGACCTGCTGGCCCGGCACCGCACCCGCTCCGCCCGGGGCGCGCTGATCGCGGGGACCGCGTGGGTCGCCTGCGCGGCGCTCGGGGTGCAGCTCGCCGGTCTGCCCGTCGCCTCCGAGCGGGCCGCCGGCGCCCTGAAGGGGCAGACCCGGCGGGTGGTGGAGACCCTGCGCGACGAGGCGGCGTTCGAGAAGGAGTCACGGGCGGACACCTTCGGCGCCACTCCCCCGGAGCAGCTCCTCCCGGACCTGCGCGGCAAGGACGTCGTCTTCGCCTTCATCGAGAGCTACGGCCGCGCCGCCGTCGAGGACCCCCTCGTCGCCCCGGGCGTCACCCGCACCCTCGACACCCGCACCGCCGCCCTGGCGCGGGCCGGCTTCCACGCCCGCAGCGGCTGGCTCACCTCCGCGACCTACGGCGGCAGCAGCTGGCTCGGCCACTCCACCGCCCTGTCCGGCCTGTGGGTCGACAACCAGCAGCGCTACCGCACCGTCACCGCGGGCGACCACCTCACCCTCACCAGGGCGTTCCGCGAGACGGGCGCCTGGGACACCGTCGGCGTCATGCCGGGCGTGCAGAAGGCCTGGCCGGAGGCCGAGTGGTACGGCCTCGACAAGGTCTACGACGCCTTCGACCTGGGGTACCGGGGCCCGAAGTTCAGCTGGTCGACGATGCCGGACCAGTACGCCCTGGAGGCGTTCGAGCGCCTGGAGCACGGCAGGAAGCGCGACCGGCCGCTGATGTCGGAGGTCATCCTCACCTCCAGCCACCAGCCGTGGGCGCCGATCCCGGAGCTGGTCGGCTGGGACGAGCTGGGCGACGGCTCGGTCTTCGACGCGATCCAGCGGGCGGGGAAGAAGCCCGCCGGCGTCGTCGCCGACGGCGCCGCCTCCAAGCGCGAGTACGGCAGGTCGATCACGTACTCGGTCACCAGCCTCACCCAGTGGCTGGAGCGCTACGGCACCGACGACACCGTCCTGGTCTTCCTCGGCGACCACCAGCCGCTCGCCCGGGTCAGCGGCGACCGCGCGAGCCGGGACGTGCCGGTGTCGGTCGTCGCCAAGGACCCGGAGGTGCTGGAGAAGATCGCCGACTGGGACTGGACCGAGGGGCTCCGCCCGGCGGAGGACGCTCCCGTGTGGCGGATGAGCGACTTCCGCGACCGCTTCCTGACCGCCTACGGCTCCACCCCGCACCCCACCGGGGGCTGATCAGCCGCCGGAGGTGTCCAGCTCGGCCTCCTCGCCGACGCCCGCGCAGTCGTAGGGGTCCTTCAGCCAGCCGTCCGGCAGTACCACCCGGTTGTTGCCGGAGGTGCGGCCGCGGGGGCCGTCGGCGCCGGCCGGCCAGGGCTGGTCCAGGTCCAGTTCGTCGAGTCCGGCCCGCAGCTCCTCCAGCGAGGAGGTGACGGCGAGCCGCTTGCGCATCTCGGAGCCGACCGCGAAGCCCTTCAGGTACCAGGCCACGTGCTTGCGGAAGTCGATCACCCCGCGGGACTCGTCCCCGATCCACTCGCCCAGCAGCGTGGCGTGCCGGACCATGACGTCGGCGACCTCGCGGAGCGCGGGGCGCGTCAGGTCCTGCGGGCGTCCCTCGAAGGCGGCCACCAGATCCGCGAACAGCCACGGCCTGCCGAGGCAGCCACGGCCCACGACCACGCCGTCGCAGCCGGTCTCGCGCACCATCCGCAGCGCGTCCTCGGCCGACCAGATGTCGCCGTTGCCGAGCACCGGGATCTCCGGGACGTGCTCCTTCAGCCGGGCGATGGCGTCCCAGTCGGCGGTGCCGCCGTAGTGCTGGGCGGTGGTGCGGCCGTGCAGCGCGACGGCGGTGACGCCCTCCTCGACGGCGATCCGGCCGGCGTCCAGGTAGGTCAGGTGGTCGTCGTCGATGCCCTTGCGCATCTTGATGGTCACCGGCAGGTCCCCGGCCCCGCCGACCGCCTCGCGCAGGATGGACCGCAGCAGGTTCCGCTTGTAGGGGAGGGCCGAGCCGCCGCCCTTGCGGGTCACCTTGGGGACCGGGCAGCCGAAGTTGAGGTCGATGTGGTCGGCGAGGTCCTCCTCCGCGATCATGCGGACGGCCTTGCCGACGGTCACCGGGTCGACGCCGTACAGCTGGATCGAGCGGGGCCTCTCGCTCTCGTCGAACCGGATCAGCTGCATGGTCTTCTCGTTGCGCTCGACCAGCGCCCGGGTGGTGATCATCTCGCTCACGAAGAGCCCCTTGCCGCCGCTGAACTCCCTGCACAGCGTGCGGAAGGGCGCGTTGGTGATCCCGGCCATGGGCGCCAGTACGACGGGCGGCCGGGCCGTGTGCGGGCCGATCTGCAGGGTCGGGGCCGTGGGGGAGGCGAGCGTGGACATTGCCCCATTGTCCCGCATGCCGACGGGTACCCGGCACGCCGCCCGACGGTGACCGTGTAGCGGTCATTAGTTAACCGCACTATCGAAACGCGCGTACGATGGCCCCCATGCCCGAGCTCAGCCACGGCCGACGCATGCTGGTGCTCGCGATCTGCTGCATGAGCCTGCTGATCGTGAGCCTGGACAACACGGTCCTGAACGTCGCCCTGCCCTCCCTTCAGCGGGACCTGCACGCGAGCACCGCCGGCCTGCAGTGGACCATCGACGCGTACACCCTCGTCCTGGCCTCCCTGCTGATGCTCGCCGGCTCCACCGCCGACCGGATCGGCCGCAGACGGGTGTTCATGACCGGCCTGGTGGTCTTCACCCTCGGCTCGGTGCTGTGCTCGCTGGCCCCGGACCTGACCTCGCTGGTCGTCTTCCGGATGGTGCAGGCGGTCGGCGGCTCGATGCTCAACCCGGTCGCCATGTCGATCATCACCAACACCTTCACCGACCCCCGCGAACGGGCCCGCGCCATCGGGGCGTGGGGCGCGGTCGTCGGCATCTCGATGGCCGCGGGACCGCTGGTCGGCGGCCTGCTGGTGGAGTCGGTCGGCTGGCGCTCCATCTTCTGGATCAACCTGCCGGTGGGCCTGGCCGCGCTCCTGCTCACCTGGCGCTTCGTGCCGGAGTCCCGCGCCCCCAGGGCCCGGCGCCCGGACCCGGTCGGCCAGCTCCTGGTGATCGTCCTGTTCGGCTCCCTGACGTACGCGATCATCGAGGCCCCGCACGCCCCGCTGCCGGTGATCGCCCCGTTCGCCGCGGTCGCCCTGCTGGCGCTGCTGGCACTCCTGCGGTACGAGCCCCGCCGCCGCGAACCCCTGATCGACCTGCGGTTCTTCCGCTCCGCCCCGTTCAGCGGCGCGACGGTGATCGCCGTCTGCGCGTTCGCGGCGCTCGGCGGCTTCCTCTTCCTGTCCACGCTGTACCTGCAGAACGTACGGGGCCTGAGCGCCATGGAAGCGGGGCTGTGGATGCTGCCGATGGCCGTCCCGACCTTCCTGTGCGCCCCGCTCTCCGGGCGGCTGGTCGGCAGCCGGGGCCCGCGTCTGCCGCTGCTGATCGCGGGCACGGCGATGACGGTGAGCGGGCTCCTCTTCGCCCTCTTCGAGGCCGAGACGTCCGACGTGACCCTCTTCCTCGGCTACGTCCTCTTCGGCGTCGGCTTCGGCTTCGTCAACGCGCCGATCACCAACACCGCCGTCTCCGGGATGCCGACCGCGCAGGCCGGGGTGGCCTCGGCGGTCGCGTCGACCAGCCGTCAGCTGGGCCAGGCGCTGGGCGTCGCGGTGATCGGCGCGGTGCTGGCGGCCGGGGTGGGCTCGTCGCCGTACGCGGACGCCTTCGTGCCGGCCGCGCGGCCGGGGTGGTGGATCCTCGCCGTGTGCGGCCTGGCGGTGCTGGTGGTCGGCGCGCTGACCTCCGGGCGCTGGGCCCGGGGCACCGCCGAGCGGACGGCGGAGCGCCTGGAGACGGCGGAGATCCGCCAGAACGTGGGCGCGGGCGCGTGACCGCCCCGCCGGGCCCGGGTCACCACGCGGTGATGGATTCCCGTCCCTGAAGCGCCTGTTGATGTTGCTCTTGCTGCACACTCCTTGTCGGCCCCGTTCCGGGGCAGGAGCACGGCGACACCGATGGGGAGGGCGGGGAAGGGTCATGACGCGGATCGACTCGAGCAAGGTCAGCCGCTGGGACCTGCACGGGCGGGAGCACGTCGTGCGGGTCCGGCGCACCGGGGCGCAGCGGACGCTCAGCTGTGACACGTGCGGCTGGCGCAGAGCGGCCCAGTTCCTGCCGTGGCTCAAGGCGGAGGAGCATCTGGCCGAGGCGCATCAGGCGACGGTCGACCCGACCGTGGCGTGAGCCCGGCGCGGCCGCCCACGCGAAGGCCCCCGGTGCCGGACCACGGGTGGTCCGGAACCGGGGGCCCTTACGGCCGCGTGGCGACTAGGCGCCGATCAGGCGGGACGCCAGGTAGCCCTCGATCTGGTCGAGCGAGACGCGCTCCTGCTTCATCGAGTCGCGCTCGCGCACCGTCACCGCGTTGTCGTCCAGGGTGTCGAAGTCGACGGTCACGCAGTACGGCGTGCCGATCTCGTCCTGGCGGCGGTAGCGGCGGCCGATGGCGCCGGCGTCGTCGAACTCGATGTTCCAGTGCGTGCGCAGGGCCTGGGCGAGGCCCTTGGCCTTCGGGGACAGCTCCGCGTTGCGGGACAGCGGGAGCACCGCGGCCTTCACCGGCGCGAGACGGTGGTCGAGCCGCAGCACGGTCCGCTTCTCCATCTTGCCCTTGGCGTTGGGGGCCTCGTCCTCGACGTAGGCGTCGAGCAGGAAGGCCAGCATCGCCCGGCCGACACCGGCCGCCGGCTCGATGACGTACGGCGTCCAGCGCTCGCCGGCCTCCTGGTCGAAGTAGGCGAGGTCCTGGCCGGAGGCCTTGGAGTGCGCGCCGAGGTCGTAGTCGGTGCGGTTGGCGACGCCCTCCAGCTCGCCCCACTCGCTGCCGCCGAACTGGAAGCGGTACTCGATGTCAGCGGTGCGCTTGGAGTAGTGGGAGAGCTTCTCCTTCGGGTGCTCGTACCACCGCATGTTCTCCTCGCGCAGGCCGAGACCGGTGTACCAGTTCCAGCGCTGCTCCATCCAGTACTCCTGCCACTGCTCGTCCTCGCCCGGCTTGACGAAGAACTCCATCTCCATCTGCTCGAACTCGCGGGTGCGGAAGATGAAGTTGCCGGGCGTGATCTCGTTGCGGAAGGACTTGCCCATCTGGGCGATGCCGAACGGCGGCTTCTTGCGCGAAGCGGTCTGCACCTGGGCGAAGTTGGTGAAGATGCCCTGGGCGGTCTCGGGGCGCAGGTAGGCGACGGAGCCGGAGTCCTGCGTCGGGCCGAGGTGGGTGGAGAGCAGGCCCGAGAACTGCTTGGGCTCGGTGAAGGTGCCCTTGTTGCCGCAGTTGGGGCAGCTGAGGTCGGCGAGGCCGTTCTCCGGGGCGCGGCCCTTCTTCTCCTCGTACGCCTCCTCCAGGTGGTCCGCGCGGAACCGCTTGTGGCAGGAGGTGCACTCGGTCAGGGGGTCCGTGAAGGTGGCGACGTGACCGGAGGCGACCCACACCTCCGGAGCCAGGATCACGGACGAGTCGAGACCGACCACGTCCTCGCGCGACGTCACCATGTAGCGCCACCACTGGCGCTTCAGGTTCTCCTTGAGCTCGACACCCAGCGGCCCGTAGTCCCAGGCGGCACGCTGGCCGCCGTAGATCTCACTGCAGGGGAATACGAAGCCACGGCGCTTGCTCAGGCTGACGATGGTGTCGATCTTGTCGGCGGCCACGGTGCTCTCTTCATTACGACGACGGGCGACGAAGCGAGATTGCTTCCAGCGAATGACTCAGGTTACCGGCGGGGACTGCCCCTCGACCAAATCGGCCCCCTCGTCGCGGATCTCCGACCAGGCTTGTTGACAACGGTTTCCATATTTGTTGAAAATGACTGTCATGAACGTACGACGACCTCACATATCCGCGGTCGCGCTGGCCGCGGTCACCGCCCTCGGTATCGGCACCCTCTCCGCCTGCTCCTCCGACGGTGCCGCCGCGGGCAACACCGACAAGTTCGACGTCGTCGCGTCGTTCTACCCGATGGCCTACCTCGCCGAGCAGATAGGCGGCGAGCACGTCCACGTCACCAGTCTGACCCAGCCCGGCCAGGAGCCGCACGACCTGGAGATCAGCGCCAAGCAGACCGCGCAGCTCGAGGAGTCCGACGCGGCGCTCTACCTCAAGGGCCTGCAGCCCACCGTCGACGAGGCCATCGGCCAGTCCCCGGTGAAGACGAAGATCGACGCGGCCACCCTGACCTCCCTGGAGGAGCACGGCACCGAGGCCGGCGGCCACGAGGACGAGCACGGCGAGGACGAGCACGCCGAGGACGGGCACGCCGAGGACGAACACGGCCACGAGCACACGCACGAGGGCGGCGAGGACCCCCACATCTGGCTCGACCCGGTCAAGTACGCCGAGGTCGCCGAGGGCGTCGGCAAGGCCTTCGAGAAGGCCGACCCCGACCACGCCGCCGACTACCGGAAGAACACCGCGGCCCTGGTCGGCACGCTGACCGACCTGGACAAGAAGTTCGAGACCGGCCTCGCGGACCGGAAGACCGACGTCTTCATCACCACGCACGCCGCCTTCGGCTACCTCGCCGAGCGCTACGGCCTGACCGAGGAGGCCATCAGCGGCCTCGACCCCGAGTCCGAGCCCAGCGGCGCCCGTGTGAAGGAACTCCAGCAGATGGCGAAGGCCGACGGCGTCACCACCGTCTTCTACGAGACGCTGGTCAGCGACAGGACCGCCAAGACCCTCGCCGGCGACGCCGGGCTCGAGACCGACGTCCTCGACCCCCTCGAGGGCATCACCGACGCCTCCCGCGGCGACGACTACGTCCAGGTCATGGAGGCCAACCTCAAGGCCCTGCAGACCGCCCTGGGCGCCAAGTGACCGACGAACCACCGGAGGACGGCATGACCACCGAGCCCGTCATCTCCCTGCGCGGTGTCCGCGCCGAACTGGGCTCGCGCCCCGTCCTGCGCGGCATCGACCTCACCGTGCGCCGCGGCGAGGTCGTCGCCCTGCTCGGCGCCAACGGCTCCGGCAAGTCGACGGCCGTACGCGGCGTCATCGGCCAGGTCCCGGTCAGCGCCGGCGAGATCGAACTGTTCGGCACCCCGCGCCACCGGTTCCGCGACTGGGCGCGGGTGGGCTACGTCCCGCAGCGCACCACCGCCGCCGGGGGCGTGCCCGCCACCGTCACCGAGGTCGTCTCCTCGGGGCGCCTCGCCCGCACCCGCTTCGGCCTCTTCCGCAAGGCCGACCACGAGGCCGTGCGCGACGCCCTCGGCCTGGTCGGCATGGCGGACCGGGCCAAGGACTCCGTCGACGCACTCTCCGGCGGCCAGCACCAGCGGGTCCTGATCGCCCGCGCGCTCGCCGCCGCGCCCGAACTGCTGATCATGGACGAGCCGATGGCGGGCGTCGACCTGGCCAGCCAGGAGATCCTCGCCGAGACGCTCAGGGGCCAGGTGGCCCGGGGCACCACGGTCCTCGTCGTCCTGCACGAACTGGGCCCGCTGGAGCCCCTGATCGACCGGGCGGTCGTGCTCCGCGACGGCTGCGTCGTGCACGACGGCCCGCCCCCCGAGGCCGTCGGCCAGCACGCGCTGCCCGGCCACGACCACGTACACCCGCACGCACCGGCGGGCGCCGAACCGATCCGCACGGGACTGCTGAGCTGATGGAGATCCTCGACTACGCCTTCATGCAGCGGGCGCTGCTCGCCGCCGTCCTGGTCGGCGTCACCGCCCCCGCCGTCGGCATCTACCTGGTCCAGCGCCGCCAGGCCCTGATGGGCGACGGCATCGGTCACGTCGCCATGACCGGCGTCGGCCTCGGCTTCCTGTTCAGCTGGTCCCCGGTGTGGATGGCGACCCTGGTCTCCGTCCTCGGCGCCGTCTTCATGGAACTGGTCCGCTGGTACGCCAAGACCCGCGGCGACATCGCCCTCGCGATGCTCTTCTACGGCGGCATGGCCGGCGGCGTGATGTTCATCAACCTCGCCCCCGGCGGCTCCACCTCGAACCTCTCCTCGTTCCTCTTCGGCTCGCTGTCCACGGTCTCCCCGGCCGACGTGACCGCGATCTGCCTGCTGGCCGCGTTCGTGGTCGCGGTCACCGTCGGTCTGCGCCGGCAGCTGTTCGCGGTCAGCCAGGACGAGGAGTTCGCGCGGGTGACGGGCCTGCCGGTGCGGTTCCTCAACCTGCTCACGGCGGTCACCGCCGCGGTGACGGTCTCCGTGGCCATGCGCGTGGTCGGCCTGCTGCTGGTGAGCGCGCTGATGGTGGTGCCCGTCGCGGCGGCCCAGCAGCTCACCCGCAGCTTCGCCGCCACCTTCGCCGTCGCCGTCGCCATCGGCGTGAGCGTCACCCTCGGCGGCACGGTCACCTCGTACTACCAGGACGTGCCGCCCGGCGCGACGATCGTGCTGCTGACGATCGGCGTGTTCATCGCGCTGACCGCGCTGGCCGCCCCGCTGGCCCGCCGCCGCGCCCGGGCGCTGGCCGCCGCACACCCCGGCGGCGACCCCGCAGAGTGCGCGATTCCGGCCAGCCGCCCGGCGGGCGGTGGGACCGGCGCCTGACTCGCCGCCGCCCGGGCTGGCACAATGGCCCGGGCAGACGGCCAGACCTGAGGAGGAATCCGGTGACGACCGCAGGACCGCCCGTGAAGGGCCGCGCCACCCGGCAGCGCGCCGCCGTGGCGGCATGCCTGCAGGAGGTCGACGAGTTCCGCAGCGCTCAGGAACTCCACGACATGCTCAAGCACAAGGGCGACTCCGTCGGACTCACCACGGTCTACCGCACGCTGCAGTCCCTCGCCGACGCCGGCGAGGTCGACGTCCTGCGCACGGCCGAGGGCGAGTCCGTCTACCGCCGCTGCTCCACCGGCGATCACCACCACCACCTGGTCTGCCGCAACTGCGGCAAGGCGGTCGAGGTGGAGGGCCCGGCGGTGGAGAAGTGGGCGGAGGCCATCGCCGCGGAACACGGCTACGTCAACGTCGCCCACACAGTAGAAATCTTCGGCACCTGCGCCGACTGCGCCACGTAACCACCCCTACGCAACTGCGGGCAGTCGTGCCGCTGGGGCGGCACGGGTGGGCGCAGCGGCACCCCGCAAACGCCGGGCCGCGCAACCACCCCCGCCCAGCCCCAGCAAGCGTGCACCCGTCACACACGGCCAAGATGCCGGTCCAGAATCCCCCGCAGCCGCTCCACATCCCCCTCGGACCGCAGCACCCGCTTAGGCGCCACCGCCAGCCCCAGAACCCCCGGATCCCGGCTGAGCAGCACCAGATGATCACCGGTCTCCCGGTACCCCCGGAACAGCGACCACCGCTGCGTCAGCACCGTGTGCTCGGTCTCGACCGTGATCCCCGCGTCGCTCACCGCCGCACGGTACTCGCCCTGCCACGAGATCCCCCGGAACACCTGGTTCGCCTGGATCCGGGGCGTGCCCCAGATCAGCACCGCGGTCAGCAGCGAGAGCCCGGTCAGCACCACGGCACTCGCCCCCGCGAGCGCCGTGAACGCCGCGAACCCGGCGAACACCACGACGAATATCCACCGCACCGGCGTCAGCCCACGCACCCGTTCACGGACCTGGATGCCCCGGAGGACGTCGGTGCGCGTCAGCCGGAAAACCAGCTCGACCTCGTCGGTGCCGCTCTCCTCGATGATGTCCCGCCCCTGGTGATCCATGAGGCGGAACCCTAACGTCCCTCACCCGGGCGTCAGTTGCCGGGCTGCTGCCCGCCCTCGGCCGCCGCCTGCGCCTCGTTCGGGATCGCCCCGCCGAACCGCCGGTCGCGGGAGGCGAATTCGAGACACGCCCGCCACAGGTCACGCCGGTCGAAGTCCGGCCACAGCACGTCCTGGAAGACCATCTCCGCGTAGGCGCTCTGCCACAGCAGGTAGTTGGACGTGCGCTGCTCACCGCTGGGCCGCAGGAACAGGTCCACGTCCGGCATGTCCGGGTAGTACATGTACTTCTGGAGGGTCTTCTCGTTGACCTTGCCCGGGTCGAGCCGCCCCGCCTTCACGTCCTCCGCCAGCGCCTGCGCGGCGTCCGCGATCTCCGCGCGCCCGCCGTAGTTCATGCAGAAGTACAGCGTCAGCCGGTCGTTGTCCTTGGTCTGCTCCTGGGCGACCTGGAGCTCCTTGGCCACCGACTTCCACAGCTTGGGCATCCGCCCGACCCACCGGACCCGGATGCCCAGTTCGTCGAGGGTGTCCCGGGTCTTGCGGATGAAGTCGCGGTTGAAGTTCATCAGGAAGCGCACCTCGTCCGGCGAGCGCTTCCAGTTCTCGGTGGAGAAGGCGTACAGCGAGATCGCCCCCACGCCCATCTCGACGCCGCCCTGGAGCACGTCCAGCACCCGCTCGGCGCCGACCTTGTGCCCCTCGGTGCGCGGCAGTCCCCGCTCCTTGGCCCAGCGGCCGTTGCCGTCCATGACGATCGCCACATGGTTCGGGACCAGTTCCCCGGGGATCTTCGGGGGCCGCGCGCCCGAGGGGTGCGGTTCCGGCGTCCTGTACTCCCGGCGCTGACGCCCCAGGAACCCGCGTACGACCATGTGCCTCTCGTCTCCTCGTGCCTATTTCTCGACGTACCTCAGCGAGCGCAGCCCGCGCTCCAGGTGCCAGTGCAGGTAGGCGGACACCAGTCCGCTCCCCTCCCGGACGTAGCGCGCCTCGCACGCGTCCGCGGTCTCCCAGTCTCCCGTAAGCAGCGCCGCGAGGAGTTCCAGGGCCTGCGGCGAGGGTACGACGCTGCCGGGCACCCGGCAGTCGGGGCAGACGGATCCGCCCGACCCGACCGAGAAGAACCGGTTCGGCCCGGGCATCCCGCACTTCGCGCAGTCCGTGAAGCTGGGCGCGTAGCCGTTGACGGCGAGGGAGCGCAGCAGGAACGCGTCGAGCACGAGGTGCGGCGCGTGCTCGCCCCGGGCGAGCGTCCGCAGGGCCCCGACCAGCAGCAGGTACTGCTGCACGGCCGGCTCGCCCTCGTGGTCGGTGAACCGCTCGGCGGTCTCCAGCATGGCCGTGCCGGCGGTGTACCGCGCGTAGTCGGTGACGATCCCGCCACCGTACGGAGCGATCGTCTCGCTCTGGGTGCACAGCGGCAGGCCGCGCCCGATCAGCTCGCTGCCCTTGGAGAAGAACTGCACGTCCACGTGCGAGAACGGTTCTAGGCGGGCGCCGAACTTGGACTTCGTCCGGCGCACCCCCCTCGCCACCGCGCGTACCCGCCCGTGACCGCGCGTGAGCAGGGTGATGATCCGGTCCGCCTCACCCAGCTTCTGGGTGCGCAGCACGATGCCGTCGTCGCGGAACAGACTCATGACCCCATTCTCCCGTACGCGGACGGCGCCCCGGGCGGGCGCCCCGTGTCAGGCGAGTTCGCCCCGGCTGCGCGCGTTGGCGTAGGCGGTCGCGGCGCGCAGCCGCTCGGCCGGCGTCGCCTGCCGCACGGCGCCGGGGTCGGCGTCCCACTCCCGGCCGCCGCCGTACGGTCTCAGCTGGACGTAGGGGCCCTCGTGCCCCATGACGACGCCGACCCGTCCGGTCACGGTGTCCACGACGTGCGCGCCGACGGGCGGCCTCATCGCAGCACCGCCGCGAGCCGCCGCGCGGTCTCCACTGAACACCGCCCCAGTTCGACGAGCGGACAGGGCGCCTCCCGCGCGAGGCTCACCGGGTCCAGCCCCAGTGACGGCAGGGAAATTCCGCCCTTCGCGAGTGCCGTCCGCAATTCCTTCACCACTTCCTCCGCTTCTTCGACGCAGAACGCCGAGTGTTGTGCCGTCACCCTGATTCCCTTCCTTTCGGCTTTCACTCTTCGCGCCTCCACGATGCGGCTCCGCGCTTACACTCGGAAAGGGTTCGAGCCCTACAAGCGCGGGGCTGAACAAGGGGGTTGAGTAATGGCCAACGGTTCACGCCAGGCGGCGTGGGAGTTCTTCGGGGCGGAACTGAAGCGACGGCGGGAGGACGCGGGGTTCACCCAGGTGGAGCTGGGGACGAGGGTCTTCGTCTCGGGCGGCTACATCGGCCAGTTCGAACAGGCAATTCGCAAACCCCAATTGGACGTGGCCCAGCGCATCGACTCTACCCTGCAAACCGACGGTATTTTCGAGCG
>Ga0247820_10001678_pt1 | contig 12447 bp, 7 predicted proteins | sample 13C_Glucose_Day1_2_FD_192480 | JGI IMG/M metagenome (GOLD analysis project Ga0247820, IMG submission 192480) | Soil microbial communities from agricultural site in Penn Yan, New York, United States - 13C_Glucose_Day14 | ecosystem: Environmental > Terrestrial > Soil > Agricultural land | place...
CCGTTGATGCTGCAGGTGGTGCTCGGCTTCGACGCGACCGTGGCCGCGTCGGCGTTTCTCGTCGCGCCGGCGACGATGGGCCAGCGGCTGTCGCGCGCCAAGGCCAAGATCCGGCAGGCGGGCATCGGCTTCGACGTGCCCGAGCGCGACGCGCTGCGCGAGCGCCTGGGCCCGGTGCTGGACGCCATCTACGCGGCCTATGCGGAAGGGTGGTCCGACGCGGAAGGCGCCGACGCGCGGCGCCGCAACCTCGCCGACGAGGCGATCTGGCTCGGCCGGCTGCTGTCGTCGCTGCTGCCCGATGAAGCGGAGGCGCTCGGCCTGCTGGCGTTGATGCTGCACACCCACGCTCGCCGCGACGCCCGGCGCAGCGCGGCCGGCGACTACGTGCCGCTGGCCGAACAGGACCCGCGTCACTGGGACCTGGCGATGATCGACGAGGCCGAGGCGCTGCTGCTGCGCGCGCGCGCTTGCGGCGACCTCGGCCGCTACCAGCTGGAAGCGGCGGTGCAGTCCGCGCATGCCATGCGCCGCCATCGCGTCCCGCCCGATTGGCCGGCCATCGAACGGCTGTACGACGCGCTGTGCGTGCTCACCGGCTCGCCCGTGGCAGCGGTCAATCGGGCGGTGGCGCTGGCCCGCACGCGCGGGCCGCAAGCGGGCCTGGCGGCGCTCGATGCGCTGGCCGGCGACGCGCGGCTGGCCGACTACCAGCCGTACTGGGCCGCCCGCGCGGAGCTGCTGGCTGGCAGCGGCGCGCTCGACGAGGCCGCGCAGGCCTACCGCCGGGCCATCGGGCTGGAGCGCGATCCTGCCGTCCGGCGCTTCCTGCAGCGGCGCGCGGCGGCCGCCGGGCTCCAGCGGCCGTGAGCCCAAGACTTCGCGCTCAAGCCAGGTTGCGCAGCTCGCGCAGCGCGACCGACAGCATCGCGAGATCCAGCGCCTTCGTGTCGGCCAGCTCCGCCAGCAGCCGCTGCGCACGCTCCAGCGCGGTGGTGTTGCGACGCTCCCACGCGGCGAGCATGCCGGGCGCCCCGGCCTCGGCTGCGCCCTCACCGCCGCCCAGCACCTCGCTCGTGATCGAGCGCTGCAGCCCGGCGAGGTCGTCGCCGAGCGCGTCCTTGGCCAGCGCCTGCCAGTGGCTGTCGGCCGGCAGCGCGTCGATCTGGCCGCGCAGGCGCCCCAGGCCGAGCCGCGCGGCCACGCCGGCGTGCACCTCGGCCACCTCGGCCACGCTGCGCCGCGCGGCTTCCGCCACCTCGGCGACGTCCAGCGCGGCGTAGAGGCCGTCGGCGCTGGCCACGCGCTGCGCCACCGGCATCGGCACGCCGGCAGTCACCCATGTGGTCGCCATCGTCGACGCGGCGGCTTCGGGCGCCAACCGCTGCAGCACCGCCTCCACCGCCGGGCGGAAGCGCTCGAAGGTCTGCTCCAGCGGGTCGCCGAGCCGGCGCGAGCGCAGGAACCACGTGGTCGCGCGCGCCGTGAGCCAGCCCTCCTCGATCAGCATCGCCGACTGCACGGCGTCGGGCACCCGGTTGTCCAGCGCCTCGACCTGCTGCCACAGCGCCACGTCGCCCATCACCTCGCGCGCGGCGAGATAGGCGCGCACCACCTGCGGCGCCTTCGCGCCGGTGCGGTCGGACAGGCGGTGCACGAACGTGGAGCCGACGCGGTTCACCATGCTGTTGAGCACGTGCGTGGCCACGATCTCGCGCTTGAGCGGGTGGCGCGGAATGTGGCTGCCGAAGCGCTCGCGCAAGGCGCCCGGGAAGTAGCGCGCCAGCGCGGTGCCGATCCACGGGTCCTCCGGCAGGTCGGACGCGAGGATCTCGTCGAAGAGCCACATCTTCGAGTACGCCAGCAGCACCGCGCGCTCGGGCGTCGTGAGGCCGCCGCCGTGCGCCATTCGCTCGGCGATCTCGTCGTCCGTCGGCAGGAACTCGATGGCCCGGTTCAGGCGCCCGTGCTTCTCGAGGTAGCGCATGAAGCGCGCCTCCTGGTCGAGCAGGCTCGCGGCGAGCCGGTTCGTGACCGACAGCGCCTGCGTCTGGAAGTAGTTGTCGCGCAGCACGAGCGAGGCCACGTCGTCGGTCATCTGCGCGAGCACGGCGTTGCGCTGCTTGCCGGTGAGTTCGCCGTCGGCCTCGGCGAGGCCGAGCAGGATCTTGATGTTCACCTCGTGGTCCGAGGTGTCGACGCCGGCCGAGTTGTCGATCGCGTCGGTGTTGATCGAGACGCCGTTCAACGCCGCTTCGATGCGCCCGCGCTGCGTGAAGCCGAGGTTGCCGCCCTCGCCCACCACTTTCGCGCGCAGGTCGCGCCCGTCGATGCGCACGGCGTCGTTCGCGCGGTCGCCCACGTCCGCGTGCGTTTCGTCGGAGGCCTTCACGTAGGTGCCGATGCCGCCGTTGTAGAACAGGTCCGCCGGCGCCTTCAGGATCGCGCTCAGCAGCTCCACCGGCGCCAGCCGGTCGGCCGCGATGCCCAGCGCCTCGCGCGCCTGCGGCGAGATCGGGATCGACTTCTCGCTGCGCGCCCACACGCCGCCGCCGGTAGAGATCTTGCTCGTGTCGTAGTCGGCCCACGACGACCTCGGCAGCTTGAACAGGCGCTCGCGCTCGGCGAACGACGATGTCGCGTCGGGCGTCGGGTCGATGAACACGTGCCGGTGGTCGAACGCGGCCACGAGCCGGATGTGCCGCGACAGCAGCATGCCGTTGCCGAACACGTCGCCCGACATGTCGCCCACGCCCACGACCGTGAACTCGGTCTGCTGGATGTCCGTGCCGCGCTCGCGAAAGGCGCGCTTCACGCCTTCCCAGGCCCCGCGTGCGGTGATGCCCATCGCCTTGTGGTCATAGCCCGCGCTGCCGCCGGAGGCGAAGGCGTCGCCGAGCCAGTGGCCATACTCCAGGCTCACGGCGTTGGCGTAGTCGGAGAACGTCGCGGTGCCCTTGTCGGCCGCCACCACGAGGTAGGGGTCGTCGCCGTCGCGCCGCACGACCAGCGGCGGCGGCACGATCGTGGTGCCGGCGAGGTTGTCGGTGACGTCGAGCAGCGCGCGCAGGTAGTCCTGGTAGCAGGCGATGCCTTCCTTCATCCAGGCGTCGCGATCGGTCGCGGGCGGCGCCTTCTTCAGCACGAAGCCGCCCTTCGAGCCCACCGGCACGATGACCACGTTCTTCACCATCTGCGCCTTCACGAGGCCCAGCACCTCGGTGCGGAAATCCTCCGGCCGGTCCGACCAGCGCAGGCCGCCGCGCGCCACCTTGCCGCCGCGCATGTGGATGCCCTCGAAGCGCGGCGAGTACACGAAGATCTCGTACAGCGGCTTGGGCTCGGGCAGCCCCGGCACGCGGCCCGACTCGAGCTTGAAGCTCAGGAACGTGCGCCGCGGCCCGGGCGCCCCGGAGTGCCCGACGCCCGTGCGCCAGAAGTTCGTGCGCAGCGTGGCCTGGATCAGCGCGAGCAGCGTCCGCAGCACGCGGTCTTCCGAAAGGTTGCTCACCTTGTCGAGCGCCTGCTCGATCGCGTTCACCTGCGAACGCTCGCCCTGCTCGTCGTGCGCGGCGGGGTCGAAGCGCAGCTTGAACAGCGTGACGAGCATGCGCGCGATGCGCGGATGCAGCCCGAGCGTGGCCTCGATCAAGCCTTGCGACAGCGCGAAGCCGATCTGCTTCAGGTACTTCGCATACGCGCGCAGGATCACGATCTCGTCGGCCGCGAGGCCGGCGCGCAGCACCAGGCGGTTGAAGTCGTCGTTCTCCACGTCGCCGCGGAACACGCGCACGAAGCAGTCTTCGAACAACGTGGCCAGCGTGTCGGAATCGAACTCGTCGGCCACGTGGCCCTGCAGGTCGAAGTCGTGCAGCGAGACCGATCCGGCCTCGTTCTCGATGCGGTGGTTCTGCTCGCCGAGCACGCGCACGCCCATGTGCTCGAGCATCGGCAGGCTGTCCGACAGCACGATCGGCGCGCCGAGGCGGTAGGCCTTGAAGCCGAGCGCGTTCGACGCCGCACCCAGCGGGCGGTACAGCGCCACGGCGAGCGGCGCCGCCGGCGTGAGGGACGCGACGTGACGCACGTCGCCCACCGCCTCGCGCGCCGGCACGCGCTCGCGGTAGTCGGGCGGAAATGCACTGCTCCAGCGCTTGTACAGGTCGATGCCGCGCGCTTCGCCCTCGGCCTCGATCAGCGCATCGCGCAGCCGGTCGGGCCAGCGCCGCGCCGCCGCTGCCAGCCGCGCCTCGACCTCCTTGCGGTCGAACGCCGGCACCTGGCCCGGCGTCGTGCGAACCATGAAGTGGATGCGGGCGAGCGCCGTGTCGCCGAGCAGCACGTTGAAGTCGGCGCCGGTGCCGGCGAACGCTTCCATCAGGATGCGCTGGAACTTCATGCGCAGGTCGGTCGCATAGGCCTCGCGCGGCACGTACACCAGGCACGACACGAAGCGGTCGAACGGGTCGCGCCGCACGAACAGCCGCAGCCGCTGCCGGTCGCCCAGCGCGAGGATGCCGAGCGCGGTCTCGTACAGCTCGTCGTCGGAGATCTGGAACAGCTCGTCGCGCGGGAAGGTCTCGAGGATGTGGTCGAGCGCCTTCGAGAGGTGGCCGCCCGGCGGCAGCCCGGCGCGCTCGGCGATGGCCCCCACCTTGCCGCGCAGCAGCGGCGTCTCCGACACGCGCGCGCTGTAGGCGGTGGACGTGAAGAGGCCGAGGAATCGGTGCTCGCCCGTCACGCGGCCCTCGGCGTCGTAGCGCTTCACGCCGATGTAGTCGGTGTAGCCCGGCCGGTGCACGGTCGAGCGCGTGTTCGCCTTGGTCACCACGAGCACCGGCGTCGGGGACCGCGCGAGCGCGCGTCCGGCCGGCGTCAGCGCCGAGAAGCTCGCCGACGCGGTCTCTTCCGTCCCTTCGCGCAAGACGCCCAGCCCCGTGCCGGGCACGAGCCGCAATTCGTCCTCGCCGTCGCGCGCCGCGAGCTCGTGCTGCCGATAGCCCAGCAGCGTGAAGTGGTTCTGCGCCAGCCATTCGAGAAACGCGCGGCTTTCCGCCACCGAGGCCGGCGGCACGCCCGGCGGTGGGGACGCCAGCTCGTCGATCGCCTCGCGCAGGCGCGCGGTCATCGGATTCCAGTCGTCCACCGCCGCCCGCACGTCGGCCAGCACGCGCTCGATGCCGGCCACCAGCGTCGTGCGCTGCTGCGGGTCGACCAGTCGATCGACCTCGATGTGCATCCAGGACTCGCGCGCCGCCTTCGGCGCTTCCGCGCCCGGGCGGATCGCCGAGAGCTGCCCGCCGGCCGTGCGCTCCACCGCGAAGATGGGGTGCGCGATGAAATGCAGCGTGAGCCCCTGCCGGTTGATCTCCGCGGTGGTCGAATCCACGAGGAACGGCATGTCGTCGTTGACGATCTCGATCACCGAGTGGCGAGACGACCAGCCATGCTCGCTCACGCTCGGGCTCAGCACCCGCACCTTCGGGCGGCCGGCGGTGCGCTCGGCTCCGAACTGGAGGTGCGACAGCAGCGCGCCGCTGAGGTCCTCCGGCGCGCGCTCGGCGATATCGTCGGTGTCCAGCTGCCGGAACCACTCGCGCGCAAAGCCGTCGAGCAGCGGGCGCTGGGCCGGGTCGAGCCGTTCGGCCGCCAGCGCGGTCGCGGCTTCGGTGCGTTCGCGCCGCAGCGCGTCCGTGGCGAAGTTCATCGTTGCCTCCGTATTGTTCTCGATACGGAGGGTATACCCGTCGGCGCCCGGCCGCGCAGGTCGTCCGCGGAGCGCCTCAGGCGCCCCGTGGCGATGTCCCTCAGGGCCGCGCCTGGTCCGGCCGGGTGTAGTCGCACACTCCGTTCGGAAACACCTGCTTCAGCTTGGCCACCGACGGGCCGTCGGGCATCCACGGCGCGTAGGTGCCGTCCTGCAGCGCCGTCTCCACGCTCTTGAGCGCGCACTTGTAGATGCCGCCTTCCAACGGCGCGCCGGCCTCGATGCGGGCCGGTTCTGCGCGACGGTCTTGCCGGGGTTCGCGCGGATGTTCGCCAACCACTCGTCCATCACCGCGACCGCGTCCAGGGGTGGTTATTCGAGCATCGCGCGCCCGTTTCGCACGTTTGCGAACGCTACCGACAGAGGAGTCGGGATTACCTTGGGCAATCCCCTAGGCGGAGGGTTTTCGCTGCAGCCGCCGGTACTCGCTGTAGTGCCGGATCGCCCTCGTCGCATGGCCGAGCTGCTCGTGCAGCCGGGCCGCGTTGAAGTGCGCGTCGGCGAAGCGCGGCGCGATCTCGATGCAGGCTTCGTAGTGCGCCAGTGCGCGTGCCGGCTCGTCCAGGTCTTCGAGCGCCACCGCGAGGTTGAAGTGGAGCAGCGATTCGCGCGGGCAGTGCTCCAGCGCGTCCTGGTACAGCAGCACGGCTTCCTCGATGCGACCGGACTCGCACAGCACGACGCCGAGGTTCAGGTAAGGGTCTGCCCATCCCGGCGCGAGCGCGATGGCGTGCCGGTACGCGGCCTCCGCGCTCGACACGTCCTTCGCCTCGAGCTGCAGCGCGCGGTTGTACCACTCCTCAGGGTCCACGCTGCCCGCTGCGACCGCCTCGCGCTTGACCAGCACGGCCACGTTGCCCTCCGCGGCCGGACGAACCTCGAAGTCGATCAGCAGCTGGCCCGAGTCCGCCTGCCAGTGCCGCTCGCCTTCCTTCACCGCGATCTCGTTGCCCACGGCGGTGATGCGCAGGCCGGTCAGCGGCAGCTCGCTCGGCAGCGTGTCCTTCAGCCGGCGCAGCGAGCGCAGGATCTTGCGCGGCGGAATCTGCGCCTGCTGCAGGCTGTGCGCCGTGCGCAGCAGCACGACGTCCTGGAAGCTGAAGCGCAGCTCGCCGCGCTTGCCGCGCGCAGGCGTCACGAACCCGGCTTCGACGAGCGCGGCGATGACGCCGCGCGACAAGCCCAGCATCGACTGGATGCCGCGCAGGGTGTAGGTTTCGGTCACTTCCTCGCGCGGGCTCGCACGGGCGCCGGCTCGGCGACGGCCGGCGCCGCGGCGCGCTTGGCGCCCTTGCGTTCCCGGGCCTCGGCGGGCGCTGCCGCCGGCACCGGCGCGGCGGCGGGCGCCTTGGCCGCCGGCTTCTTCGCGCTCAGGCTGGCCCGCAAGGCGTCCACGAGGTCGATGATCTGCCCGCCCGCGGCAGGCTCGGGCGCCTCGGACGTGACGATCTGCTTGCCGGCGATCTTCTCGTCGATGGCGGCGAGGATGCGTTCCTTCTCCTCGTCCTTGAACGACTCGGGGTCGTAGCTGTCGGCGGAGATCTGGTCGATGAGCTGGAGCGCGAGCTGCAGCTCGGGCTTGGCGACATCGGCCTTCTCGATGTCGAGCTCCTTCATCGAGCGCACCTCGGCCGCGTACAGCAGCTGCTGCAGCACGAGGCCGTCATCGCCCGGACGCACCTGCACCACGTACTGCTTGCCCTTCCACGCCCACTTCGCCAGCGCGCAGCGGCCGCTCTCGCGCATCGCCTCCATCAGCAGCCGGTACGGCTTGGCGCCGCGCTTGTCGGGCGCGAGGTAGTAGGCCTTGTCGTAGTAGATGGGGTCGACCGCGGCCAACGGAACGAACGACACGATGTCGATCGTGTGGCGGGACGCCTCCTCCAGCGCCTTCAGCTCGGCCGGCTGGAACATCACGTAGCGGTCTTTCTCGAACTCGTAGCCCTTGACCATGTCGGCGCGCTCGACCGGCACGTTTTCCTTGATGCACAGGTATTGCTGCTTCACTCGCGAGCCGCAGGTGTGCAGCAGGTTGAAGCTCACGCCGCCCGCGCTCTCGGTGGCCGAGTACAGCTTCACGGGGATCGACACGAGCCCGAAGCTGAGCGACAGCGAAGCGATCGAACGAGCAGCCATGCGGCACCTGCGCGAAAACCCAAGGGGAAAGTAGGTTAGCCGGATTTGCCGGAACGCGGAAGCTCGAGGCCCATGGCCTTCATCGACTTCGTCAGCGTTTGGCGACACTTCCGGTAGTCGGCCCAGGGGTCGTCCCGCACGAACGACAGGTACTCGCGGGCCGTCGCGATGGTCCATTGCGCCCCGCCCTTCAGCTCGGGGAGCTGGTCCCACGACACCGGCATCGAGACGCCGAGCCCGGGCCGCGCCCGGGCCGAGAACGCTGCCGCGGTCGTCGCGCCGAAGCCGTTGCGGAGATAGTCGACGAAGATCTTGCCCACCCGGTTGCTCGCGCCGCTCTTGGCCACGAAGCGCGACGGGATCGTCTGCGCGAGGTGCTGCACCACCGCTTGCGAGAAGTCCTTCACGGTGTCGTAGTCGAGCTTCGGCGTCAACGGCACGACCACGTGCAGCCCCTTGCCGCCGCTCGTCTTGAGCCAGCTCTTCAAACCCAGCTCGTCGAGCAGCGCGCGCGTCAGCAGCGCGGCCTCCTGCACCTGCGCCCACTTCACGCCCTCGCCCGGGTCGATGTCGAAGATCACGCGGTCGGGCTGGTCGAACTTCTTCACGCTGGAGTTCCAGGTGTGGAACTCGATCACGTTCATCTGCGCGGCGCTCACCAGCGCCTTCTCGGTGGGCACCTCGAGCAGCGCCGGGTGCTCGGGCCACAGCGCCTGGTCGAGCTCGCGCAGGCCGGGAATGCTCAGCTTGTCGTCGTGCTTCTGGAAGAAGAGCTGGCCCGTGATGCCGGTGGGGCCGCGCACCAGCGACACCGCCCGGCCCTTCACGTGCGGCAGCATGAACTCGGCCACGCTTTCGTAGTAGCGCACGAGGTCGATCTTGCGCAGCCCCGTGGAGGGGTCGATCACGCGCTCGGGGTTGGACACCTTCACCGTGCCGACGTGATCGCCGCCGTCCGCCGTCTTGCCGCTCGCCGCCTTGCCGGCCGCCTTCCTCGTGGCCGGCTTGCTGCCGGCGGCGGCGCCATGGCCGGCCGCCTTCGCGCGCTCGCGCGTGATCGACTTCGCGGGCTTGTCCTCGCGCAGTCCCTGGAACACGCCGTGGCGCACATGGCCCTCGGGCGTCCATTCCCCGAAGCTGACTTCAGCGACCAGCTCCGGCTTCACCCAGCGCTCCGCACCCGCCGCGCGCTTGGACCAGCGCCCCGGCTTCAGCTCGCCGGCCTCGAACGGCGGCTTTCCGGTCTCCAGCTCCACCAGCCGGGCATGCAGCTTCGCCGCCGTGGCGGTGTTCCACCCGGTGCCCACGCTGCCGCCCGGGCGCAGCCTGCCGTGCTCGTCGTGGTAGGCCAGCACCAGCGCGCCCACCTGCGACTTGCTGCCCTCGCGGTCGGTGAAGCCGGCGATCACGAACTCCTGGCGTTCGCTGCACTTGAGCTTGAGCCAGCTCGTCGCGCGGTCGGACACGTACGGCGCGTCCGCGCGCTTGGCGATGATCCCCTCGAACTTCAGCTCGCAGGCTCCGCGCAGGATCTGCGCCGCGTCACCCGTGAAGTGCTCCGACAGACGCACCGTCTCGCTGCCCTTCGCATCGACCAGCCGCCGCAGCATCGCGCGCCGCTCGCGCAGCGGCACGCGCCGCAGGTCATGGCCGTCGGCATACGGCAGGTCGAACAGGAAGTAGACGATGTTGCCCGTGCGCGCCGCGTCGAACGCGTTCTGCAGCAGGTTGAAATCGGGCGTGCCCTTCGCGTTCAGCACCACGATCTCGCCATCGATCCAGCTCGACTTCGCGCCCAGCGCAGCCACGGCCTTCGCCAGCGGCTGCATCTTCGACGTCCAGTCGTTGCCGTTGCGCGTGACGAGCCGCACGCGGCCTTGCGCGTCGGTGCGGGCGAGCAGCCGGTAGCCGTCGAACTTCAGCTCGTAGAGCCAGTCGCCGTGCGGCGGCATCTCCTTGCTGAGCGTGGCCAGCTGCGGCGAGAGCGACTCCGGCAGCGCGGCACGCTGCGCGCCCGGCAGCTCTGCGGGCCGCGCCGCGGTCGTTGCAGGCTCGCCCGCCTGCGTCCCGTTGCCGCCGCGCGGCTCGCGCGATTCCACCGGCCCGAGCGGCTGTTCGACCACGCTGTCGGGCAGCGCCGCGATCACGTCGTACTCGCTCGACGGGCGCGCCCACTCGTCCTTCTTCTTGAAGAGGATCCACGGATCCTGCTTGTCTCCTGGCTTGGCGATGCGCACGAGCTCCCACAGCCCCGCGAGCTTCTCGCCGTGCAGCCGGAACACCAGCTTGCCCTCGCGCATGCCTTCTTGCGCGTCGCCCACCGGCTCCCAGGTGCCGCGATCCCAGACGATCACCGTTCCCGCGCCGTACTGCCCGCGCGGGATCTCGCCTTCGAACGCGCCGTACGACACCGGGTGGTCTTCCACGTGCACCGCCATGCGCTTGTCGGCGGGGTCGTAGCTCGGGCCCTTCGGCACCGCCCAGCTCAGCAGCACGCCGTCGAGCTCGAGCCGGAAGTCATAGTGCAGGCGCGACGCCCAGTGCTTCTGGATCACGAACGACAGCGCCTTGGATTTCTTCGCGCGCACGCCCTTTGGCTCGGGCGTGACCGCGAAGTCGCGCTTGGCGGTGTAGCGCTGGAGCGAGTCGGTCTGCGGCATGCCTTGGGGCCTGTTGATGCTATAGGAGAGCAGGTCATGTGCCCGATGTCAAAGCAGTCCGGCCTCGCGCGCCGTGGCCGCCACGCCCTCGGCAAAGCGGCGGTAGCCCTCGGCGTTGGCGTGGATGCGGTCCGAGCGCAGCGCCTCGTCGGCCAGCACGCTCGCCCAGCCCTCGCGGTGCAGCGGCAGCTCCAGCTCGGCCGACAGCGCCTCGTACAGGGGGTGGTCGGACAACGAGCCCGTCACCGCTGCGGCGGCCGTGGGACGCGGCACCGCCACCAGCAGCACCTGCGCCCCCGCGGCGCGAGCGAGCTCGCAGATGCGGCGGACGTTCGCGCGCGTGTCGGCCTCGGACAGCCGGCGCAGGAAGTCGTTGCCCCCGATGCTCACGATGACGAGCGCGGGCGCATGCTCGTCCAGCAACTGCGGCGTGCGCGCGAGCGCCTGCGCGGACGTATCGCCCGGCACGCCGGCGTTGACGACGTTCCAGCCGGTGAGCGAGGCCAGCACGGCGGGATAGCTCGCCGGGGTCGCGGCACCCGTGCCGTAGGTGATGGAGTCGCCCAGGGCGAGCACCGTGGCACCCGGTGCGAGCGGCTGCGCCTTCGGGCGGCGCCGGCCACATGCCGCGAGCGCCACCGAGGCCGCCGCGGCACCCAGGAAGCGGCGCCGCGTCAACGTCTGCCGCGGCGCCTCCCGGTGCGCCTGCGGCAGGCCCTCGCTCACCTGCGCTTCCAGCCGAAGAGGCCCTTCGACGCGGACTCGCGGGCTGCCGGGTGGCTGCGCGTGATCATCAGCTCCGACCCGAGGTACAGCGCGTTGAGCAGCCGGCTCGCGCGCTCATGGCTCATGCCCGGCCACCCGGCGATGGTGCGCAGCGGCACCGATTCGCGCCGCAGGCGCTCGGCCGCCGAGCCCAGCGCACCGGGCGCCGTGACGCTGTCGGGCAGGCGCCCGTGCATCATGCGGTACACGGCCGGACCGGCAATTTCGTCGAGCAGGTCCTGGCGCGGGCCCTTCAGCGCCAGCGACCACAGCAGCGGCACGAGCGGCCGGTAGCACGCTTCCAGGCCGACGCGCTCGTACATCCACTGGCCCGGCGCCTTCACGCCGGGCGGCTCCACGGACATCAGCGCCACGGAGGCCAGGCCCTCTGCGGCGGCCTCGGCCATGTCGCGCGGCGAGTGGTAGAGCATCTGCTGGGGAAATACCGTGACCGGCCACACCACCTCTTCGAGGTTCAGGTACAGCAGCGCCGGCTCGCGGTGCCGCACGCAGGCGGCCATGATCTCTAGCACGTCGCGATGGGCTTGGCGGCGCTCGAGATGGCGCAGGTCGCTGATCAGCGTGGTGGACAGGGCAGTGGCCTGGCCGCTGAGCGACATGTAGCCGCTAGAACCGGTCTCCTGGCGGATGCGCTCGAACTCGCTCACCCTCCACAACGTGGATTCCTCGAAGTCCCGCATAAAACCTCCTGCCGGGAGGGAGGTTACCGGGGCCGCGCGGAAGACGCCACCCCTAATGGGGCCCGACGCCCCTCCTACTGGTAGACCAGTTCGACCCGCCGGTAGCGGGACCATGCGGCGGGGTCGGATGCGTCGGCGCGCCCTGCACCATGGGCGCGCACGTCGAGCTGGCGCGCCGGGACGCCCATCGAGCGCAGCATCTTCATCACCGTCTCGGCGCGCTTCTCGGTCAATGCCCGGTTGTACTCGGTGCCACCCTCCGGGTCGGCGTACGCCTCGATGCGAAGGCGGCGCGACGGATCGGCCTTCAGGCGCCGCGCGTGCTCCTCGAGCATCGGCCGGTACTTCGGCGCCACCCGGAACACGTCGGATTCGAAGTAGATGACGCTGCCGGGCGCCTCGGCCGGCAGCGTCATCT
>Ga0247820_10001679_pt1 | contig 12446 bp, 13 predicted proteins | sample 13C_Glucose_Day1_2_FD_192480 | JGI IMG/M metagenome (GOLD analysis project Ga0247820, IMG submission 192480) | Soil microbial communities from agricultural site in Penn Yan, New York, United States - 13C_Glucose_Day14 | ecosystem: Environmental > Terrestrial > Soil > Agricultural land | place...
ACCAGGAACCCCCCGCGCCACCGAGGCGAGATCCGGGTGTGCATCGAGGCCGCGCTGCCCTGGGACTGGCTCTGGCGCAACGCCGCCGCGCGCGAGCGTGCACTCGACATGTTCGGCGCACTGAGTGTCTGGGACACCGAGCACAACAACGGCGTGCTGATCTACGTGCTGCTGGCCGAGCGCGCCATCGAGATCGTGGACGACCGCGGCCTCGACCGCCACGTGCCCGACACCGAGTGGAAAGTGGTCGTGGACGCCATGGCCGTCGAGTTCCGCGAAGGCCGTTTCGAAGACGGCCTGACCCGCGCGATCGACGCCGTGGACGCGCTGCTGGTGAGCCACTTCCCCATCGGCGACGGCGACGACGTCAACGAGCTGCCCGATCGCATCCACGTGCGGTAGCCGCCAAGGCGGCGCCCCTCAAGCAAACACCACGGATCCGGCTCGGCCGGGCCGTCGGTGTCGCCCCCTTGCGGGGGGAGCGGCGGGAGCCGCTTCGGGGATGGACCCCTTACCTCTTCCGAAACTTCTGGATGGCCGCGATCTGCGCAGCCAGGCCGGCCAGCTCGCTCTGCGCGCGCGCGATGTCGATGTCGCTCTTCGCGTTCCTCAGCGACTCCTCGGCCAGGCGCTTGGCCTCGTTGGCCTTCGCCTCGTCGAGGTCATGGCCGCGGATGGCCGTGTCGGCCAAGACCGTCACCGTGCCGGGCTGCACCTCGAGAATGCCGCCGGCGACGAAGACGAACTCCTCTTCGCCGTTGTCGGCGCGCTCGATGCGCACCGCCCCCGGCTTGATGCGGGTGATCAGCGGTGTGTGGCGCGGAAGGATGCCGAGCTCGCCGCTCTCTCCCGGCAGCGCGACAAACTTCGCCTCGCCGGAGAAGATCGACTCCTCGGCACTGACGACGTCGACGTGGATGGTGGCCATGCTCAGTTCTCCATCGCGCCGGCGCAAGACGCCAAGCGCACGAATCCGACGCGATCAAGCGGACGCCGCGGATCCGGCTCTGCCGGTCCGCAGGCGGCGCCCCCTCGGGGGTTAGCGCCGCAGGCGCTTCGGGGGGTGCTCATCACTGCAGGGTTTTGGCCTTCTCGAAGGCATCGTCGATCGTGCCGACCATGTAGAACGCCTGCTCGGGCAGCGCGTCGCACTCGCCGTTCACGATCATCTTGAAGCCGCGGATCGTTTCCTTCAGCGGCACGTACTTGCCCGGGCTGCCGGTGAACACCTCGGCCACGTGGAACGGCTGGCTCAGGAACCGCTGGATCTTGCGCGCGCGGGCTACGGCCTGCTTGTCCTCGGGCGACAGCTCGTCCATCCCGAGAATGGCGATGATGTCGCGCAGCTCCTTGTAGCGCTGCAGCGTGGCCTGCACCGAACGCGTGGTGCTGTAGTGCTCCTCGCCGACGACGTGCGGGTCGACCTGGCGAGACGTGGAGTCGAGCGGGTCCACGGCCGGGTAGATGCCGAGCGAGGCGATGTCGCGGCTCAGCACGACGGTGGCGTCGAGGTGGGCGAAGGTGGTGGCCGGCGACGGGTCGGTCAGGTCGTCCGCCGGCACGTACACGGCCTGGATCGACGTGATCGAGCCGACCTTGGTCGACGTGATGCGCTCCTGCAGGCGGCCCATTTCCTCGGCCAGGGTCGGCTGGTAGCCCACCGCCGACGGCATGCGACCGAGCAGCGCCGACACTTCGGTGCCGGCCAGCGTGAAGCGGTAGATGTTGTCGACGAAGAACAGCACGTCTCGCCCCTCGTCGCGGAACGACTCGGCGATCGTCAGGCCCGTGAGCGCCACGCGCAGGCGGTTGCCGGGCGGCTCGTTCATCTGGCCATAGACCATGGCCACCTTGGACTCGCCGAGGTTCTCGCCGTTGACGACGCCCGACTCCATCATCTCGTGATAGAAGTCGTTGCCCTCGCGCGTGCGCTCGCCCACGCCGGCGAACACCGACAGGCCCGAGTGCGCCTTCGCGATGTTGTTGATGAGCTCCATCATGGCCACGGTCTTGCCCACGCCGGCGCCGCCGAACAGGCCCACCTTGCCGCCCTTGGCGAACGGGCAGATCAGGTCGATGACCTTGATGCCGGTCTCGAGCAGCTCCTGCGAGGGGCTCAGCTCGTCGTAGGAGGGCGCCTTCCGGTGGATCGACGCGGTGAGTTCCTGCGCCACCGGGCCCCGCTCGTCGATCGGGTTGCCGAGCACGTCCATGATGCGGCCCAGCGTGCCCGTGCCCACCGGGACGGTGATGGCGGTTCCGGTGTTGGTGACCATCATGCCGCGCCGCAGGCCGTCCGACGAGCCGAGGGCGATGGTGCGCACGATGCCGTCGCCGAGCTGCTGCTGCACCTCGAGCGTCAGCGCCGTGCCTTCCATCTTGAGCGCGTCGTACACGCGCGGCATGTCGTTGCGCGGGAACTCCACGTCGACCACCGCGCCGATGCACTGAACGATCTTGCCTTGTGCCATTTTTTGCTTCCTTCGATCCAGATCTGTCAGACGGCAGCAGCGCCGCTCACGATTTCGCTCAATTCCTTCGTGATCGCCGCCTGCCGCGTCTTGTTGTAGACCAGCTTGAGCTCGTCGATCAGGTTGCCGGCGTTGTCGGACGCCGCCTTCATCGCGACCATGCGCGCGGACTGTTCCGAGGCCATGTTCTCGGCCACTGCCTGGAAGATGAGCGCCTCGGCGTAGCGCGTGAGCAGTTCCTCGATCACGGTCGCGGCGTCGGGCTCGTAGATGTAGTCCCAACCGTAGGCCGACTTTTCCTCCGCGCTCTGCGTCAGGCGATCGGCACCCAGGGGCAGCAGCGGCTCGACCACCGGCTCCTGCTTCATCGTGTTGATGAACCGGGTGTAGCAGAGGTAGACCGCGTCCAGCCTGCCCTCGACGAAAGCGTCGAGCATCACCTTGACGGGGCCGATCAGCTTCTCGAGCTGCGGCTTGTCGCCGATCTGCGTCACGTGGCTCACGACCTGCGCGCCGACGCGGTTCAGGAAGCCGAAGCCCTTGCTGCCGATCGCCACCGCCTGCGCCGTGCCGCCGGCGGCCTGCACGTCGCGCAGCTTGTTGGTGACCGCGCGCAGCACGTTGGTGTTCAGGCCGCCGCACAGCCCCTTGTCGGTTGTCACCACGATGAAGCCGACGCCCTTGGAGTTGCCGGTGGTCCTCATGTAAGGGGAGTGGTATTCGGGGTTCGCCGTGGCCAGGTTCGCCGTGATGTTGCGGATCTTGTCGCTGTACGGGCGCGCATTGCGCATGCGGTCCTGCGCCTTGCGCATCTTGGACGCGGCGATCATCTCCATGGCCTTGGTGATCTTGCGGGTGCTCTCCACCGACTTGATCTTGGTGCGGATTTCCTTGCCGGCGGCCATGATGTGTCCTCAGGCGAACGACTTCTTGAAGGCCGAAACGGCGCTGGTCAGCTCGGCCTCGGCGTCCTTGTCCATCACCTTGTCGGTTTCCAGCTTGCTCAGCAGCGCCGCGTGGCTGGACTTCAGGTGCTGGTGCAGCCCGTGCTCGAACGCCAGGCACTTCTGGACGTCGACATCGTCGAGGAAGCCCTTGTTCACCGCAAAGAGCGTTGCGGCCATCAGGCCGATCGGCAGCGGCTGGTACTGTGCCTGCTTCAGCAGCTCGGTGACGCGCGCGCCGCGGTCGAGCTGCTTGCGGGTGGCTTCGTCGAGATCGGAGGAGAACTGCGCGAAGGCGGCCAGCTCGCGGTACTGTGCGAGGTCGGTCCGGATGCCGCCGGACAGGCTCTTGATCAGCTTGGTCTGCGCCGCGCCACCGACCCGGGACACCGAGATGCCCGCGTTGATGGCGGGACGGATGCCGGCGTTGAACAGGCTGGTTTCCAGGAAGATCTGCCCGTCGGTGATCGAGATGACGTTGGTCGGAACGAACGCCGACACGTCGCCGGCCTGCGTCTCGATGACCGGCAGGGCGGTCAGCGAGCCGGTCTTGCCCTTGACCTCGCCCTTGGTGAACTTCTCGACGTACTCGGCGTTCACCCGTGCGCCGCGCTCGAGCAGGCGCGAGTGGAGATAGAACACATCGCCCGGATAGGCCTCGCGCCCCGGCGGACGGCGCAGCAGCAGCGAGATCTGGCGGTAGGCCACGGCCTGCTTGGACAGGTCGTCATAGATGATGAGCGCGTCCTGTCCGCGATCGCGGAAGTACTCGCCCATCGTGCAGCCGGAGTAGGGTGCCACGTACTGCATCGCAGCCGATTCCGCGGCGGACGCTGCAACCACGATGGTGTAGTCCATCGCGCCGTGCTGCTCCAGCGCACGCACGATGTTCTTGATCGTCGACGCCTTCTGCCCGATGGCGACGTAGACGCAGGTCATGTTCTGACCTTTCTGGTTGATCATCGCGTCGACCGCCACCGCGCTCTTGCCGGTCTGGCGGTCGCCGATGATCAGCTCGCGCTGGCCGCGCCCGATCGGCACCATGGAGTCGATCGCCTTCAGGCCCGTCTGCACCGGCTGGCTCACGCTCTGGCGCGCGATGACGCCCGGCGCGACCTTCTCGATGACGTCGGTCATCTTCGCGTTGATCGGGCCCTTGCCGTCGATCGGCTGGCCGAGCGCGTTGACGACGCGGCCGATCAGCTCGGGGCCGACCGGCACTTCGAGAATGCGGCCGGTGGTCTTGACGGTGTCGCCTTCGGAGATGTGCTCGTACTCGCCCAGGATCACCGCGCCGACGGAGTCGCGCTCGAGGTTGAGCGCGAGGCCGTAGGTGGGCGCGCCGTCCGGCGCGGGCGGGAACTCGAGCATCTCGCCCTGCATCGCCTCGGACAGGCCATGGACGCGGCAGATGCCGTCGGTGACGGACACGACGCTGCCCTGGTTGCGGATGTCCGCCGCGGCGCCGAGGCCCTCGATGCGGCTCTTGATGAGTTCGGAAATCTCTGCGGGGTTCAGTTGCATGGCTTTCTCCTGCGCTCGCCTCAGGCGGTGAGCGCGACCTTCATCTGTTCGAGGCGCGCCTTGACGGAGGTGTCGAGCACCTCGTCGCCGACGACCACGCGGATGCCGCCGATCAGCTCGGGATCGACCTGGACGGTGGCGTTGAGCTTGCGGCCGAAGCGTTTCTCGAGCGACGCGAGCACGGAGTCCATCTGCGCCGGCTCGATCGGGAAGGCGCTGTAGACGACCGCGTCCGACACGCCCAGGCGCTCGTTGACGAGCAGCCGGTACTGGTGCGCCACCTCGGGCAGCGTGGCCAGACGGCCGTTGTCGATCACCATGCGCAGCAGGTTGTCCACGAGCGGCGACAGCGCCTGGCCCTGCAGGGCACCTGCGATGACGTCGACCACCTGGGACGACTGCGCCTTCGGTTTGTCGGCGAACTGGCGCAGAGCGGGATGGCGCGTGATCTGCGCGAGTGCATCGAGCTGGTCGGCCAGGGCTCGGGCATCGCTGCCGTTGCCCGACTTGAACAAGGCCTCGGCGTAGGGCCGCGCGACGGTGGCGAGTTCGGCCATGTCAGGTCTCCTGCCGGGCCGCCCCAAAGGAGGCCTGCGCCCCCTCGGGGGGCAGCGCACGGATGTGAGCGTGGGGGTTCATCACAACTCCGCCTTGAGGCGGTCGAGGAGCTCGGCGTGGACCCCGGCGTTGACTTCGCGGCGCAGGATCTGTTCGGCGCCCTTGACGGCCAGGGCCGCCACGGAGTCGCGCAGGGCGTCGCGGGCCTTGGCGGCCTCCTGCTGGGCCTCGGCTCGGGCGGCGGCGACGATCTTCGCGCCCTCTTCGCTGGCGCGGCCCTTGGCTTCTTCGACCATCGACTGCGCCAGGCGCTCGGCGTCGGCGAGCCGCTTCGCGGCGTCGTCGCGCGCGGCCGAGAGCTGCTCCTCGACGCGCTTCTTGGCCACGGACAGGTCGGCCTTCGCCTTGTCGGCGGCCGACAGGCCCTCGGCGATCTTGCGGGCGCGCTCGTCCAGCGCGGCAGCGATCGGCGGCCAGATGAATTTCATCGTGAACCCGACCAGGGCCAGGAACACGATGATCTGGATGATCAGGGTGCCGTTGATGTTCACGTTGTTGCCTCGATCACGGTGTTGGACAGGTCGCCGGCGGCGTGCCGGCGCGCGATCACTTGGGCAGGTTGGCCAGCTGGCCGAGGAACGGGTTGGCGGTGGCGAACCACAGCGCGATGCCGGTGCCGATGATGAACGACGCGTCGATCAGGCCGACGAGCAGGAACATCTTGGTCTGCAGCTCGCCCATCAGCTCGGGTTGGCGCGCGGCCGACTCGAGGTACTTGCTGCCCATGATGCCGATGCCGAGGCAGGCGCCGAGCGCGCCGAGGCCGATGATGATGCCGACGGCGATGGCAACAAAGCTGATGAGTTCCATGGAGGCTCCTTCTTGGGGGATGAAAAGTGAGAGAGAGAAGAGAAACGTGGGGCGGGAATCAGTGCGTCTCGTGCGCCTGGCCGACGTAGACGAGCAGCAGCATCATGAACACGAACGCCTGCAGCGTGATGATCAGGATGTGGAACACGGCCCAGACGAAGCCGGCCACCACGTGGCCGATCGCCAGGCCGATGCCGGTGCCCGTGAGGGACCAGGCGCCGCCCATCAGCGCGATGAGCAGGAAGATGAGCTCGCCCGCGTACATGTTGCCGAACAGCCGCATGCCGTGCGAGACCGTCTTGGCGACGAACTCGATGATCTGCATCGCGAAGTTCACGGGCCAGAGCAGGGGGTGCGCGCCGAACGGCGCAGTGAAGAGCTCGTGGATCCAGCCGCCGACGCCCTTGATCTTCACGTTGTAGATCAGGCAGATGATCAGCACGGAGAGCGACAGGCCCATCGTGACGGAGAGGTCGGCCGTGGGCACGACGCGCATGTTGTGGATGCCGAGCAGCTCGCCGATCTTCGGCAGCAGATCCACCGGCAGCAGATCCATCGCGTTCATGAGGAAGATCCAGACGAACACCGTGAGCGCGAGCGGCGCCACGAACTTGCGGCTCTGCGCGTTGTGCACGATGCCCTTGGCCTGGCTGTCGACCATCTCGACGAGGATCTCGACCGCGGCCTGGAAGCGGCCGGGGACGCCGGGCGTCGCCTTGCGCGCGGCGCGCCACAGGAAGAAGCAGGTCAGCACGCCGAGGAAGACGGCGTAGAAGATCGAATCGAGGTTGAAGACCGAGAAGTCGACGAGGCTCGTCTGCTTCTGGTTCTGCAGGTGTTGCAGGTGGTGGATGATGTACTCACCTGCGGTGGGCGCGTGACCTTCGGCAGCCATGTGTAGTCAGTCCTGTTGTTCTCTACGCGGGCGCCGCCACAGCAGCGCCACCCAATACACCTTTATGCACGCCACCAGGCCCACCAGCAATGCCGGCCAGCTCAGTTGCGGCACGAGCTTCGGCGCCAGAGCGAGCATGGCGATCGAAACCCCCAACTTCACCGACTCCCAGGCCATGAAGCTCATGGCACTGACGCCCGGCGACATGCTCGAAAGCCGGCTGGTCATGCCGCGCGCCATCAAGGCCGCCGGCACCACCACCGCAGCGGCGCCATACAGCGCCGACCCCATCACGTTCACTCGACCGGTCACGGCCCATGCCACCAGGGCCGCCACCAATCCCACCGCGGCCTGCGCCGCAACCACCCACCACGGCGACACCGGGGGGTTCTCGGCCCTCAAGGCCTGCGCTTGTTCTCGCGTCAGGGGCTCGGGGAACCGATTTGCCGCCTCGTCTTCGGCCGCCTGGTCTTCTTCGCGCCAGGCGGGCCGCCGCCCTTCTCGTTCTCCCAACCGTTCTTGCATTGCCGTCCTCACATCCGCAGAACGTTCGGTTGGAGTTACGGCGCGTTTCGCAAAACCGTGAAATTGTACGTGATAACCCGGGGGCGTCCGCCAGCCCCCCGACTCACGGAAGCGTCCGGTAGCGCCTCGCGAGCTGCTTGAACGCGGCGCTGGACGCGGCGGCGTCGAAGCCGCTGCCGAGCTCGTCGGCGAGGATCGCCGCCGTGTCGTCGGCCACACCCTCGGCGGCACGCGCATCGAGAAAGAGGAGCCGGCTGCGCCGCGCCAGCACATCCTCGACGTCGCGCGCGAGTTCGTGCCGCGCGGCGAAGCGCACCATCGCCTCGGACAGCCCGCCGTCGCCATCGCGCCAGAGCCATCGCGCGGCACCGGGCAGCTCGCGCAGCACCGCCGCTTCGCTGCCGTAGAGGTGCTCGCCCGGAGGGCCCGTGAGCGGGCGGCCCGGATGCGCGCCGATGAGCGGCAGGCGCTCGGTGGGCGTGCCGACGCGACGCGGCAGCAGCGCGCGGTCGAAGCACTGGTCGAGCACGTCCTCGGCCATCGCGCGGTAGGTGGTCCACTTGCCGCCGGTCACGGTGACCAGGCCCGAGCGGCCGATGGCCACCGTGTGCTCGCGCGACAGCGCCTGCGTGTTCTCGGCCTCCATCGCCGAGGCGCGCACCAGCGGGCGCAGGCCGACCCACACCGATCGCACGTCGGCACGCTTGGGCGCCCGGGCCAGGCAGCGCGCAGACTCGTGCAGGATGAACTCCACTTCGGCCGCGAGCGGCGCCGGCTCCAAGGCGATCTCCTCGCGCGGCGTGTCGGTGGTGCCGAGGATCAGCTTGCCGAGCCACGGCACGACAAACAGCACGCGGCCGTCCGCGGTGCGCGGCACGAGCAGCGCATGCGCGGCGGACGCCGGGTCGCCCGGCCCCGCGAGGAACTCGCGATCGACCACGAGGTGCACGCCCTGGCTCGGCGCGACCAGCGGCCGCCGTGCGGGCGCGCCGGGCTCGCGGTCCATCGCGAGGATGGCGTCGACCCAGACGCCGGTCGCGTTGACGACGCAGCCGGCCTTCAGCGTGAACGACTCGCCGGTCTCGGCGTCGCGCACGACGGCGCCGGCCACCTTGCCGCGCTCGCGCACCAGCGCCGTGACGGGGCAGCGGTTGAGCACGGCCGCGCCGCGGGCGAGCGCCGTGCGGGCGAGCAGCACGGCCAGCCGCGCGTCGTCGAACTGGCCGTCCCAGTATTCGACGCCGCCGGACAGGCCCTGGGTGCGCACGCCGGGCAGCAGCTTGCGCACGCCCGCCGCGGACAGGAACCGCGTGGACCCGAGGCCGCGCCGCCCGGCGAGCACGTCGTACACCTTCAGCCCGGCGCCGTAGAAGGGCGTCTCCCACCAGCCGTAGCTGGGCATCACGAAGCCCAACGGCTGCGCGACGTGCGGGGCGTTGGCCAGCAGCGTGGCACGCTCGCGCAGCGCCTCGTGCACCAGCGCCACGTTGCCCTGGGCGAGGTAGCGCACGCCGCCATGCACGAGCTTGGTCGCGCGCGACGACGTGCCCTTGGCGAAGTCGTGCGCCTCCACCAGCGCCACCGCGAGGCCGCGCGCCGCGGCGTCGAGCGCGATCCCGAGGCCCGTCGCGCCGCCGCCGATGACGACGAGATCCCAGCGTGCCGTGCCGCGCAGCCGCTGCAGCAGCGTAGCGCGCGCGGCCGGCTCCACCATCAGGCGTCGACGAAGTGGACCGGCAGGCCGGGAACGTCGACGCGCAGCCGCAGCACGCAGCCCGACAGCGGCAGGCGCTGGAGCTCGTCGGCCGGCCGGTTGGCGCGCGCCGTGGTGACGAAGAGCGTGCGCAGGTCAGCACCGCCGAAGCACGGCATCGTGGGGCACTGCGCGGGCAGCGCGATCTCGCGCAGCAGCGTGCCGTCGGGCGACAGGCGCAGCAGGCGCGCGCCCTCGTACATCGCGACCCAGTACGCACCCTCGGCATCGACCGCCGCGCCGTCGGGGCGGCCGCCGTAGCGCTCGGGCGGCGCGCCGGGGCTGCGCGGCTCGAAGCGTGCGAACGTGCGCCGGCCCCCAGGCGTGCCGGCGATCGCGTCGAAGTCGAACGCGCTCACCTCGTGGCGCGGCGTGTCGGCCCAGTACATGGTGCGGCCGTCCGGGCTCCAGCCGAGGCCGTTGCTCGTGACGACGCCGTCGAGCACGCGCTCGATCCCGTCGCGCGTCCAGCGATAGAGCGCGGCCTTCGGCTCGCGCCTCTCGTGGATGGTGCCCACCCACCAGCGGCCCTGCGGATCGGCCTTGCCGTCGTTGAAGCGTTCGTGCGCCGGGTCGTACGGCGCCGCGCACAGCCGCTCGCGCCGGTCGTCGGACGGATCGAAGCGCCAGAGCCCGTCGCGGCTCGCGACCACGAGGCCGCCGGCGGCGGCGGGTGCGATGCAGCCCGGCTCGGCGGACCACTCCCACTGATCGTGCCGGCCGCTGCCGGGATGGTGCCGGTGCAGCTTGCGGCCGGGAATGTCGCACCAGTACAGCACGCCCTCGCCCGGATGCCAGAACGGCGACTCGCCGAGCTGCGCCGGCGGGACGCCGGGCAGCGCCTCGATGCCCGAACTCATGCGCGCGCGACCTCGAGCGTCATCGTGGCCTCCAGGTGCTGGCCGGGCGCCAGCGCGACGAGGCCGTGTGCGGCGGGGTCGGCCATGTGGATGGCGTTGCTCACGTGGCTCACGGGCTCCACGCAGTAATAGGGCTTGTCGCGCGGCGTGTAGACCACGAGGTACGGCAGCGACGAGGTGAGGCGCAGCGAGAGCTTCTCGTCGCGGATGCGCACGGGCCCCTGCCAGCCCTCGAAGAGGTGGTCGAAGTCGAGGTGCGCCACGTCGCCGTCGATGCCCGGCTGCGCGACGCGGCGCGTGGGCAGCTGCTGCACGTCGGTCTCCCAACGCGAAGCGACTTCGGCATGAACTCGGCTGCGTTCGCGCTTGGGAAAGTAGGGATGCCAGCCGAGGCCCATCGGCTGCGGCGCGGGCGACGTGTTCGTGCACGACATCGACAGCTCGAGCGCGCGCGCGGTGAGCGAGATGCGCTGGCGAACCTCGAAGTCGAAGGGCCAGTGCTCGTCCGCGGCGTGGGCCAGGCGCAGCTCGGCCGACGTGTCGCCGGCCTCGTGGACCTGCCAGGGCCGCTGCCACGACACGCCATGCAGCGAGTGCGGACTGTCGTCGTAGTTGGGTGCCGTGGTGTGGTCCCGACCCTGCCAGCGAAAGCGCCGCAACCCGAGCCGCCCGGAATAAGGCACGAGCGGGAAGCAGCCCGCGCCGCGCACCGTCTCCAGTGCCGCGCCCTCGGCGCCGCGCAGCACGGGCACGTCGCCGCACCACAGGCCCGCCACGCAGCCGCCAAGATCAGGGCGCAGGGCCAGCCGGAGGTCGCCGGCACGCAGTTCGATCGCCATCCGTTCGATTGCCATCAGTTCTCCACCGCCGCGAAGCGCGACCCCGCCGGCATGAAACGACCAAACCAAGCGCCTTGCGTGGATCCGGCTCCGCCGGTCCGCAGCAAGAGCCCCCTCGGGGGGCAGCGACGAGAGGAGCGTGGGGGTAGTTTCAATCGCCCCCGCCTTCGGTCAGCGTGCCGGTGGCCAGCGTGTGCACGTGCGCGCCGACCTCCTGCGTGCGCAATGCATTGACGACGGCCTGCGCGCCGCCCATCAGCAGCCCGAGGTCGGACGCGACGGCGATGAAGTCGAAGCCCGAGGCGCGGTAGCGCACGACAACGTCCGGCGTGTTGGCCACGGTGCCGACGGGCTTGCCGAGCGCCTTGCAGCGCTGTGCCGCTCGGCTCATCACGTCCATCACCTCCGGATGCGTGGGCTGGCCGACGTGTCCCATGCTGGCGGAGAGATCGGCCGGGCCGATGAAGATCGCGTCGACGCCGTCGACGTCGGCAATGGACTCGAGCGCCTCGACGCCGGCCCGGGTCTCGAGCTGCACGATCACGCCGATGTTGTCGTTGGCCGTCTGGAAGTAGTTGGCCACGGTGCCGAAGCGCGAGGCGCGGCTCATCGACGCCATGCCGCGCCCGCCGCGCGGCGGATACCGCGTGGCGGCGACCGCGCGACGCGCCTCTTCGCTGGTCTGCACGAACGGGAACAGGAGCGTCGTGGACCCCGCGTCGAGCACGCGCTTCACGGTGACCGGGTCGTTCCAGGGCACGCGCACCACCGGCACCATGCGCGTGGCCGACAGCGCCTGCAGCAGGTGGACGACCTCCATCATGTCCAGCGGCGAGTGCTCCATGTCGATCACGCCCCAGTCGAACCCGGCGTGGCCGACGGCCTCTGCCACGAGCGGGCTGCCCGACATGATCCAGGTGCCCAGCGGCGCCTGGTGGGCGGAGGTCATCAACAGGTGTCTGAACGGATTCATCGCGACGCTCCCAGGTGTGCCTTCAGATAGTGTGCGCCCGGAATCGGGTTGAAGTAGTAGGGCGGGATGTCCTGGAACCCGAGCGACGCGTAGAGGCCGCGTGCGGCCTCCATGTCGTCGAGCGTGTCCAGCAGCATCTCCGAGTAGCCGGCGGCTTCGGCGCGCTCCTGCTGGCCACGGTCGACGGCGAGATCGCCGGCGTACTCGCGGAACAGCGCGCGCACGGCCTCGATG
>Ga0247820_10001682_pt1 | contig 12437 bp, 9 predicted proteins | sample 13C_Glucose_Day1_2_FD_192480 | JGI IMG/M metagenome (GOLD analysis project Ga0247820, IMG submission 192480) | Soil microbial communities from agricultural site in Penn Yan, New York, United States - 13C_Glucose_Day14 | ecosystem: Environmental > Terrestrial > Soil > Agricultural land | place...
GGACCTGGGGCGGCGTCAGGTTCAACAGCACGTCGATCGAGTCGTCGGCGAGCACGTCGTCCAGGGCACGAGCCGGCACCCCCTGCTCCGCCGCCACCCGCTCGGCCGCCGCCGCGACCGGGTCGGTGACGCTCACCAGACGCAGGTTCGGCAGCCGCGGCAGACTGGCCAGATACTGCGCGGAGATGTTGCCGCAGCCCACCAGGGCCACCGTCAGCGGGGCGCTCATCGGCTCGCCCACAGGAGTCCCCGCTTGACCAGGCTGTTGACCTGCGGCACCTCGAGCACCTCCACCCGGTGACCCGGGGTGCAGATGAAGATCCGACCCGCTCCCCACTGCCGGGTCCAGACGGCCGGTGACGTGACAGGACGCTGCCACGGATCCCACGCCCGCACCGACTGGGTGGTGGTGGCCAGCACGTCGATGTAGTCGTCGCTCAGCACCCAGTACTGCTCGGTCACCAGGTCGAAGTCGCCGATCCCGGCCGTGACCGGGTGGTCGGCGGCGCTCGGCAGCATCTCGATCCGGTACGGCACGTAGTTGTCGGACTGCTCCCCGATCCGCTCGTCGGGGTGCTTGCCGGGATGGCAGGCGAACTGACCACCGACCAGGTGCAGGTAGTCGGAGGTGTTGCGGTAGGAATCGGCGATCCCGCCGTGCCAGCCGGCGAAACCGGTGCCCGCCTCGATCGCCGCCCGCAGCCCTTCGAACTGCTCCTTCTCGATGGTGCTCATCGTCATGCACTGCACGATCAGGTCGGTCGAGGCCATCCGCGCGGGATCGGCGTACGGGGCGGGTGAGTCGAACACGTCGACCTGGTAGCCGTTCTGCTCCAGGAAGGGGATGAACAAGTCGGTTGCCTCGATCGGCTGATGACCGTCCCAGCCGCCACGGACGACGATCGCGCGGCGGGGGCGGGTGGGATCGAACCCGGGAATGGTGTCGGTGTCTACGTCGGTCACGACGGTGGAGTCTCCTGAGGGGTGGCGGATGAACGTTCACAGCCATTCTCGCCGATGGGCCGGGAGGGGCGACGTCGCGGGCCGGCGGCGCGGCGCTTCGACCTAGGATCGGCGTCGTGACGTCCACCCGGGGAACAGCTGTCGAGCCGGTCACTCCCCTCACTCCGCGACCCCTGCGGCGGACTCTGTCGACCCAGACCTGGTCGGATCTGTGCTTCCTGCACTGGGCGGTGGACCCCGACCAGGTGGCTCCCCTGCTCCCGCGCGGCACCCGACCCGACACCCTCGACGGATCGACGTACGTCGGGCTGATCGGCTTCCGGATGGTCGACCTGGGGCTGTTGCGGGGCCCGGCTCTGCCCTGGGTCGGCACCTTCCTGGAGACCAACGTCCGCCTCTACAGCGTCGACCGGCTCGGCCGCCGTGGCGTTGTGTTCCGCTCGCTCGACGCGACCCGGCTGACCGCGGTGCTGACGGCCCGGGCGACCCTGCGACTGCCGTACGCGTGGTCGCGGATGAGCTTCGACCGCAGCGGCGACGAGATCACGTACCGCTGCCGCCGCCGGTGGCCGGAGCCGCGCGGAGCCACCAGCGCGATGCGGATCCGGGTCGGTCGACCGGTCGCGGAACCGACCGCGCTGGACCACTTCCTGACCGCCCGGTGGGGCTTGCACACGACCATCGGCCGGCGCAGCGTGCACCTGCCCAACGAGCATCCGTCGTGGCCCCTGTGGAGTGCCGACCTGCTGGAGCTGGACGACGAGCTGATCGTCGCGGGCGGGCTGCCGGCGCCGATCGGGCCACCGCAGAGTGTGCGCTACTCGCCCGGGGTGCCGGTCGCGTTCGGCGCGCCCGATCAGGTGGCCTGACCCTGCTCAGAAGTAGCGCACGCCGGTGAAGTTGACCCGCAGCGTGTAGAGAGAGGTCGTCGCGGTCAGGTACAGCTGGTTGTGCTGGCGACCACCGAAGCAGAAGTTGGCGACGGTCTCGGGCACCAGCAGCTTGCCGCTCAAGGTGCCGTCCGGCTCGTAGCAGTGCAGACCGTCCTGAGCCGCCCCCCAGAGCCGACCGCGGGTGTCGAAGCGGATGCCGTCGTAGCCCGCCGGGTCGGCGGCGAAGACCTCGCCCCCGCCGAGCCCGGCCCCGTCCACCGTGAAGGCACGGATGTGGTGCTCTTCGCTGTCGACCACGTAGAGCCGGGCGAAGTCGGCACTGAAGGCGAGCCCGTTGGGCTGGCTGAAGTCGTCGGCCACCACCGTCAGCTCCCCGTCGGGAGCCAGCCGGTAGACGTTGCGGCTGCCGATCTCCTCCGTGGCGGCGTGCCCCTCGTAGTCGGTCATGATCCCGTAGCTCGGGTCGGTGAACCAGACGGCGCCGTCGGCGGCGACCACCACGTCGTTCGGGCTGTTCAGTCGGTGGCCGGCGTAGGAGTCGGCCAGCACCGTGGTCGAGCCGTCGTGCTCGTTCCGTGTGACCCGACGGCGACCGTGCTCGCAGGCGATGAAGCGCGACTGCGCGTCGGTCGTCCGGCCGTTGGTGAACCCGACCCCGGCCGCGAACTCTGTGACCCTCTCGGTGACCTCGTCGTAGCGCAGCACCCGGTCGTTCGGGATGTCGCTGAACAGCACGAACCGCCCGGCCGGATGGTAGGCCGGGCCTTCCAACCAGCGGCCCGAAGCGAAGACCCGGAGCAGCCGGCGGTCCCCGCCCGTCCCGGCGAACCGCTCGTCCAAGGTCACGAACTCGGCGGGAATCGTCTCCGGGCTGCCACGCATCCGCTCACGGTAGCGGTCGGCGGAGGACGCGGCGAGAGCCGTGGCGGAAATGGACGAGCAAACGCTCGTTCGGGCCAGAAAGAAACCGGCGACAACTCGTATCTGTGCCCAGCGGATCCGCTCAGGATCCCTAGATTTCTCCCAGCGCGGCCGGCACGGAGTCGTCCGCCGATCACAGGAGCGTGCATGCGACCCCTCCCCCGAAGACTGTTCGCCATGGCGTCGGCCGTGGCTCTGACAGCCGGACTGCTGTCCGTCTCCACCGCCCCGTCTGCGGAGGCGGCCGGCCCCAGCTCGACCTCGAAGGTCGAGAAGCGCCGCAGCAAGGCGGTGAAGACCCCGAAGCTCGACTGGTACAAGTGCTACGAGTACGCCCGGTGCGCCACCGTGAAGGTCCCCCTGGACTACGACAAGCCCAAGGGCAAGAAGGTCCAGCTCGCAGTGCTGAAGGTGCCGGCCAAGAACCAGAAGAAGAAGATCGGCACGCTGTTCGTGAACCCGGGCGGCCCCGGTGGCTCCGGCACCGAGATCGCCTACTACTCGTCCTACATCTTCAGCCCGGCCGTGACCGACCGCTTCGACGTGGTCGGCTTCGACCCTCGCGGCATCGCCTTCAGCCAGAACGTGAAGTGCTTCCCGTCCGCGCGCAAGAACGACCCCGTGCTGGACACGATCTACTCCACCGCCTTCCCCTACGGCGCGAAGCAGGAGAAGGCCTTCATCAAGGCGTACGGCAAGCACGCCAAGGCCTGCTCGACGACGGGCAAGCCGTTCACCGGTGCGATGTCGACGGCCGAGGTGGCGCGGGACATGGATCTGCTCCGCCGCAGCGTGGGCGACAAGAAGCTGACCTACGTCGGCTTCTCCTACGGCAGCTACCTCGGTGAGGTCTACGCCAACCTCTACCCGGACCGGGTGCGGGCGCTGGCCATCGACGGTGTCCTCGACCCGGTCGCCTGGGCCGGCACCAAGAAGACGGTGAGCACCCCGATGGGCACCCGACTCCGCTCGGCGGAGGGCGCCGGCAAGGCCCTGCACGAGACCCTGGTCCGCTGCGACAAGGCCGGACCGACCAAGTGCCGGTTCTCGGACGGCAACCCGGTGACCAACTACGAGAAGATCGCCCAGCGGCTCCGCAAGGGTCCTCTCTACGAGGTGGATCCCAAGACGGGCGAGCGCTATCTGGCGGCCACCTACGCCAACTTCGTCGCCACCACGCTGTCGATGCTGTACGACGGCTACGGCGGGCCCGACTACGTCACCGACTACGCCTCCTACCTCTACGACCTGATCGATCCGGCGACCTCGGCAGGCCTGAGCGCGGCGCAGCGCAAGACGACCGTCGCGTCCCTCATCAAGCTGGAGAAGTCAGTCAAGGAGCGCCAGCAGCAGCGCGGGATCCCCGGTCGGGCGTTCGGATTCCCGTACGACAACAGCCTGGACGCGTTCCAGACCGTCGTCTGCACGGATTCCAGGAACAGCCGCAACATCGCCAAGTTCCCCGCGCTCGCCAAGGAGGCTGACCAGAAGGCGCCCTACTTCGGACGCCTCTGGCTGTGGAACCAGGCCGGGTGCGCGAGCCCGAAGTGGAAGGTCAAGGACGAGGACGCGTACCGGGGACCGTTCACCAAGCGGACCAGCTCACCGGTGCTGATCGTGGGCAACACCTGGGATCCGGCCACCAACTACGCGGGAGCCGTCTCGACCTCGAAGCGGATGCCCAACAGCCGGCTGCTCTCGTCGAGCTCCTGGGGCCACACCGCGTACGGCTCGTCGGACTGCGTCACCGACGCGGTGGACACCTACCTGCTGACCAAGCGGGTGCCGGCCAAGGGCACTCGCTGCGTGGGTGACTACCAGCCCTTCGTCGACGACCTGACCGACGACGAGGAGACGAGCGAGTCGCGGGCCCGCCAGCAGGTGCGGATCCCGATCGCGCCGACCAGGCCCGGTCTGCGGTAGCGCACACCCGTGACCTCTGCGCGGGCCGAAGGGGACCTTCGGCCCGTGCGGGAGTCAGGTGGCGGTTCTAGCGTCGTAGGTGAGATCCGACAGTGCGTCGGTCCACCGAGGAAAGAGATGCTGTGACCGCCGCCCCCACCCTCACCGAACCGGCTCACGCCCTCACCGAACCGGCTCAGGCCCTCGATCTCGATGGCCACCTCCCTACCGTCCGCCGATCCGAGGTCGAGGACCTCGTGGCCCGGGCCGTCCTGGCCCTGCGGGACTACGCGCGACTGACCCAGGACGACGTCGACCACATCGTCGCCAAGGCCGCCGTCGCCGCCCTCGACCAGCACGGCCAGCTCGCCCAGGCCGCCGTGGCGGAGACCGGGCGCGGTCTGTTCGAGGACAAGGCCGTCAAGAACATCTTCGCCTGCGAGCACGTCACGCACTCCATGAAGGGACTGCGCACCGTCGGGGTCATCTCCCACGACGAGCTGACCGGGATCACCGAGATCGCCGAGCCGGTCGGGATCATCGCCGGCGTCACCCCGGTCACCAACCCCACCTCCACGACGATCTTCAAGAGCCTGCTCGCGCTCAAGACGCGGAACCCGATCGTGTTCGGCTTCCATCCCGCAGCGCAGCGGTGCTCGGCGCAGGCCGCTCGGGTGGTCCGGGACGCAGCGGTCGCCGCCGGGGCGCCGGAACACTGCATCCAGTGGATCGAGCACCCCTCCATCGGGGCCACCGGCGAGCTGATGAACCACGTCGACGTCGCCACCATCCTGGCCACCGGAGGCAACGCCATGGTGCGGGCCGCCTACTCCTGCGGCAAGCCCGCCCTCGGCGTGGGCGCCGGCAACGTTCCCGCGTACGTGGAGAAGTCCGCGAACCTGCCGCGGGCGATCAACGACCTGGTGCTGTCGAAGTCCTTCGACAACGGCATGGTCTGCGCCTCCGAGCAGGCCGTGATCCTGGACACCGAGATCTACGAGCCGGCCATGGTCGAGTTCGCCCGACTGCACGCCCACCGCTGCAGCGCCGAGGAGAAGGCTGCTCTGGAGCAGCTGATCTTCGGTGTCACCGCCCACGGCGAGAACTGCGGCGGAGCCGCCCTGAACCCCGAGATCGTCGGCCGGTCACCGGGCTGGATCGCTGCCCGGGCAGGGTTCTCGGTGCCGGAGGACACCTCCATCCTGCTGGTCGAGGCCGGTTCTGTCGGTCGGCACGAGCCCCTGACGCGGGAGAAGCTGTGCCCGGTGCTGGCCGTGCTCCGGGCGGAGGACACCGAGCACGGGATCACCCTGGCCGAGCAGATGGTGGAGCTGGACGGGCTAGGCCACAGCGCGGCCATCCACACCGCCGACGAGCGGCTGGCGGTCGAGTTCGGCACCCGGGTGAAGGCCGTCCGGATCATCCGCGACTCCCCCGCGTCACTGGGCGGCATCGGTGATGTCTACAACGCGTTCCTGCCGTCGCTGACGCTGAGCTGCGGCTCGTACGGGCACAACTCCGTCTCCGGCAACGTGTCCGCCGTGAACCTGATCAACGTCAAGCGGATCGGGCGGCGCAACAACAACCTGCAGTGGTTCAAGGTGCCGGGCAAGACCTTCTTCGAGCCGAACGCCATCCGGTACCTGATCGACCTGCCGGAGGTGCACCGGGTGACCATCGTGACCGACGCGACCATGACCCGGTTGGGGGTGGCTGACAAGATCATCGACGCCCTGTCCCGGCGCGCCGACAAGGTGGCGCTGCAGATCATCGACTCGGTCGAGCCGGAACCGACCGTCGGCACGGTGACCTCCGGGGCCGAGCAGATGCGCGCCTTCCGGCCCGACACGATCATCGCCCTCGGTGGCGGTTCGCCGATGGACGCCGCCAAGGTGATGTGGCTGCTCTACGAGCACCCGGACGTGATCTTCGCCGACCTGAAGGAGAAGTTCTTCGACATCCGGAAGCGAGCGTTCACCTTCCCCACGCTGGGCACCCTGGCCCAGCTCGTCTGCATCCCGACGACCTCCGGCACCGGCGCCGAGGTGACCCCGTTCGCCGTGATCACCGATCCGGCCACCGGCACCAAGTACCCGTTGGCCGACTACGCCCTGACGCCCACCGTGGCGATCATCGACCCACAGCTGACCGCGGGCATGCCGTCCTCGCTGGCGGCCGACTCCGGTTTCGATGCGCTGACGCACGCGACCGAGGCGTACGTGTCGGTGTACGCGAACGACTTCACCGACGGGATGGCCCTGCACGCGATCCGACTGATCTTCGCCAACCTGGAGCAGTCCGTCACCGGCGAGCCCGGCACGCCGGCCACCGCCAAGGCGCGGGAGAAGATGCACAACGCCGGCACCATCGCCGGCATGGCCTTCGGCAACGCGTTCCTGGGCATCGTGCACGCGATGGCGCACACCATCGGGGCGACGTTCAAGCTCGTGCACGGCCGGACCAACGCGACCCTGCTGCCCGCCGTGATCCGCTACAACGGGAGCATCCCGACCAAGCTGAACGCCTGGCCCAAGTACGAGCACTACGTCGCCCCCGATCGACTTGCCGAGATCGCGGCGATGCTGGGGCTGCCGGCCGCCACCGCGGAGGAGGGCGTGGAGTCGTACGCCCGTGCGGTGGAGGACCTGCGTGCCCGCGTCGGCATCCCGCCCTCGTTCGCCGCCCAGGGGGTCAGCGAGGCCGACTTCCTCGGCCGGCTGGACGAGCTGGCGATGGGTGCCTACCGCGACCAGTGCGCGCCGGCCAACCCCCGGATGCCGATGCTGGCCGACATGAAGGAGCTGATGGTGGCCGCCTTCTACGGGATCTCCCGGACCGATGCGAAGGCCGTGCTGGTGGCCTAGATCACCACGGCGCCGGGACTTTCGCCTCATGCCGGGCGAGCGTCCCGGCCGTACGTTCGAAGTACCTGAATCCCAGCGGAGAGATCGTTGATGAGCACCGTCACGCAGACCACACCGACCGGCGTCGACCCGACGCGGGACACTCCGACCGCCTGGCACGGCTTCGCCCCCGGGCCGTGGCAGGACGCGATCGACGTCCGGGACTTCATCCAGCGCAACTACACCCCGTACGTCGGTGATGCCGGCTTCCTGGCCGGTCCGACCGAGCGCACCACCGCGCTGTGGCAGCGGTTGACGGCCATGTTCCCGGCCGAGCGGGAGAAGGGCGTGTACGACATCGACGCCGTCACCCCGGCCTCCATCACCTCGCACGCTCCGGGCTACATCGACGCCACGAACGAGATCATCGTCGGTCTCCAGACGGATGCTCCGTTGAAGCGGGCGATCATGCCGTACGGCGGCTGGCGGATGGTCGAGGACGCGCTGACCACCTACGGCTACCCGGTCGATCCCGAGATCAAGAAGATCTTCACCACGTACCGCAAGACCCACAACGCCGGGGTCTTCGACGTCTACCCGCAGGCGGTCAAGGCGGCTCGTCGGTCCAAGATCATCACGGGGCTGCCGGACGCATACGGTCGCGGTCGGATCATCGGCGACTACCGCCGGGTCGCGCTCTACGGCGTCGACGCCCTGATCGCCGCCAAGAAGCTCGACCGGACCGCGACCGACCTGCAGCGCAGCACCGAGGACGTGATCCGCGACCGCGAGGAGCTCGCCGAGCAGATCAGGGCCCTGGGCGAGCTCAAGGCGATGGTGGCCTCGTACGGGTTCGACGTCTCCGGGCCGGCGCGGACCGCCCGGGAGGCCGTCCAGTGGCTCTACTTCGCCTATCTCGCCGCGGTGAAGGAGCAGAACGGCGCGGCCATGTCCCTGGGTCGGACGTCGACGTTCCTGGACGTGTACCTGCAGCGTGACCTCGTCGCCGGTCGACTGAGCGAGCCGCAGGCCCAGGAGCTGATCGACGACCTGGTGATCAAGCTCAGGATCGTCCGGTTCCTGCGCACCCCGGAGTACGACGCGCTGTTCTCCGGCGACCCGACCTGGGTGACCGAGTCGATCGGCGGGATGGGTGCCGACGGCCGGACGCTGGTCACCAGGACGTCGCTGCGGATGCTGCAGACCCTCTACAACCTGGGCCCGGCACCGGAGCCGAACCTGACGGTGCTCTGGAGCGACCGGCTGCCCGAGGGGTTCAAGCGGTTCTGTGCGCAGGTGTCCATCGACACCTCCGCCATCCAGTACGAGTCGGACGCGTTGATCACCGAGCAGTGCGGCGACGACGCCGCGATCGCCTGCTGCGTGTCGGCGATGACGGTCGGCAAGCAGATGCAGTTCTTCGGCGCTCGGGTGAACCTGGCCAAGACGCTGCTGTACGCGATCAACGGCGGCCGGGACGAGATCACCGGCGTGCAGGTCGCCCCGCCGAGCCCACCGGTGACCGGGGACGTGCTCGACCGTGCCGACGTGGACGCTCGGTTCGACGCGATGATGGACTGGCTGGCGCAGACCTACGTGGACGCGCTCAACTGCGTCCACGCCATGCACGACAAGTACGCCTACGAGCGGATCGAGATGGCTCTGCACGACAGCCAGATCCTGCGCACGATGGCCTGCGGCATCGCGGGCTTGTCGGTGGTGGCGGACTCGCTGTCGGCGATCGAGTACGCCACCGTCCGTCCGGTCCGCGACGACCGGGGGCTCGTGGTCGACTACCTCATCGAGGGCGACTTCCCGACCTTCGGCAACGACGACGACCGGGTGGACCGCATCGCCGCCGACATCGTGCGGCGGTTCATGGCGAAGGTCCGCCGGCAACGCGCGTACCGCGACGCGAAGCACACCCAGTCGGTGCTGACGATCACCTCGAACGTGGTCTACGGCAAGGCCACCGGGAACACGCCCGACGGTCGCCGCCAGGGTGAGCCGTTCGCCCCCGGGGCCAACCCGATGAACGGTCGCGACCGGCACGGCATGCTGGCCAGCGCGCTGAGCGTGGCCAAGCTGCCCTACGACCAGGCCCAGGACGGCATCTCCTTGACCACGACGGTCGTCCCGTCCGGTCTGGGCCGAGACCGCGGGGAGCAGGTGGGTAACCTGGTCGGCCTGCTCGACGCGTACACCATCTCCGACGGCTTCCACCTGAACATCAACGTGATCACCAAGGACACGCTGCTCGCGGCGATGGAGCACCCGGAGGACTTCCCCCAGCTGACCATCCGGGTCTCGGGGTACGCGGTGAACTTCGTCCGGCTGACCCGCGAGCAGCAGCTGGACGTGCTGTCGCGGACCTTCCACGGCGGCGTCTGAGTCGCTCGGTTCACAGCGATGATCATCGATCTCGGACTTCCGACCTTCGCGTCAGCGCCGACGGGTCGGTCGGAACGGTTGGCCGCGGTTCGTGACGGGATGCTCGGTAGCGTGCACTCCTGGGAGCTCGTCACGGCCGTGGACGGCCCCGGCACCCGGCTGACGGTCTTCCTTGCCGGCTGCGCGTTGCGCTGCCAGTACTGCCACAACCCGGACACCTGGAACATCAACCACGGCAGGGATCTCGCCGTTTCCGGCCTGGTCGCCCTGATCGATCGCTACGCGACGATCATGACCGTCACCGGTGGCGGGCTCACGGTCTCCGGTGGCGAGCCGCTGCTGCAGCCGGCCTTCGTGACCCGGATCTTCCGGCACTGCGCCGAGCGGGGGATCCACACCGCGCTGGACACCTCCGGCTTCCTCGGTGCGCAGGCGTCCGATGAGCTGCTGGCCGACACCTCGCTGGTGCTACTTGACGTGAAGTCCGGACTGCCGGAGGTCTACCGGGAGACGACGGGCCGCGAGCTGCAGCCGACGCTGGACTTCGGCCGCCGGCTCGCTCGCGCGGACACGCCGATGTGGCTCCGCTTCGTCCTGGTGCCCGGACTGACCGACGGGGTGGAGAACGTCGAGGCGGTGGCCGCGTACGCCGCATCGCTGCAGGAGCTGGGCTCCGGCGGATCGGTCGAGCGGGTCGAGGTGCTGCCGTTCCATCAGCTGGGCCGCGACAAGTGGCACGAGCTCGGTGAGCCCTACCCGCTGGAGAACACACCGCCCCCGTCGCGGGAGCTGGTCGACCGGGTGCGCGGACAGTTCCGGGCGCGCGGGCTGACCGTCACGTGAACGCCTGCCCGCGGGCACAACGTTCCCGACCGCATCCCGCCAGTGAGCCACAGACGGTCGTGGGGTCTGCGTGGGGGTGCGCCCGAAAGCGCCGCGGAGTCGCGGACGGTGGAGGAATTGTATGTGGGGTGTGCCGTATCACGCCAGGGAGCCATGGACGGGGCACCGGACCCGCGGGACTGTGAGCGCCGTCGGTCGACTCGTGCAGGAACTCACCCGGGCACGGCCCGGCGCCCCGAGACCGACCTACGATGCGGTCGGTAGACCCAGGGTGACCTGGGCGAAGGCGCAGCCACGGGGCCGAGGCGGTCTCAGGGCACCTGGGACGAGGTGTCCTCGGTGCCGTCCGGATCCAGGGTGCGCTCCGCCGACTCCTCCAAGATCAGCTCGGCCTGCCGCTGCGGGTCGGCGCTACCCACGGCCAGCTCCTCGGGCAAGAGGTGGGCGCGTCCGTCGACGCTGTCTTGATCGGGCGCGGTGGGATCGGACGGCGCCGGGCTCTCGGTCATGGCGCCACCGTACGCGGTCCGGTCGATGTCGGTCGTCAGCAGCCGCAGGACCAGCCGTACCAGGGACCGTCGAGCAGGTCGAACTGGTCCGAGCGCAAGCCTCCGCTCGCGGTCGGATCCTCGCTGGGGAGACCGTCGGGCAGGTAGGCGAACCCGGCCTCGTTGCCGAGAGCGGCGCGCTGCTGAAGGAACAGGTAGCCGCCGTCGATGGAGTGGCAGTCCTTCAGGGCGTACGAGCCGACACCGCTGGGACAGGTTCCGGGGAAGGCCGACCTCCCGTCGCCGCGGTAGGTCGGCGGTCCCACCTCGGCCACCACCGCCTCGAAGGCATCCCGACTACCCTCGAACCGGGCCTGCAGCGCGGCGTCGTCGGACTGCTCGACCAGGATGGCACCGCCGACGGCCACCAGCAGAGCGACCACCAGTCCGATCGGGCGGAGCCGTCGCGCCGCGGGCACCGGCTCGGCCCCGAGCATGAACAGCAGACCGGCGAAGACCAGGACGGAGAGGATCACGCCCGCCGCCAACGGCCACCCGGGGAACGTGCTGGCCCAGAGCAGGACGGTGGCCGCCGCCCCACCCAGAGCGACCACACCCGCGGCGCGGAAGCACTCGCTCTCGACGGACGCGGCCCCACGTCCCGACGGCGTTGTCACAGCCGGAGCATAGAGTCAGAGCACCCGATCGTCGGGAGCACGCACTCACCGATGCGTAGCCGTTACGGAGGTGGCCTTGACCACGGTCACCGGCAGCTCGCCGAGGCGTACGCGATGGGCGGTGCTCGGACCCGGGGTGATCAGCGGCTATTTCGCGCACGCCCTGCGCCGGTCGACGCACGGGGCGCTGCACGCGGTCGGCAGTCGCGACCGTGCCCGGGCGCGGTCCTTCGGCGACGAGCACGGGGCCGTGGAGAGCGGCACCTACGGTGAGATCCTGCAGCGCGACGACGTCGACGCCGTCTACGTGGGCACCGTGCACACCACCCACGCCGAGCTGGCGATCGCCGCCCTCGAGGCCGGCAAGGCCGTGCTCTGCGAGAAGCCCGTCACCCCGACGCCGTCCGACACCCGAGCGGTGCTGGTGGCTGCGGAGCGGGTGGGACTACCGTTCCTGGAGGCATACAAGTACCGGTTCGGACCGCTGGCCGCCAGCGTTCGACAGCTGCTCAGCAC
>Ga0247820_10001683_pt1 | contig 12432 bp, 12 predicted proteins | sample 13C_Glucose_Day1_2_FD_192480 | JGI IMG/M metagenome (GOLD analysis project Ga0247820, IMG submission 192480) | Soil microbial communities from agricultural site in Penn Yan, New York, United States - 13C_Glucose_Day14 | ecosystem: Environmental > Terrestrial > Soil > Agricultural land | place...
GAACTGGGCCGCCTGGATCAGCAGACCGGCCCGACCGCTGTCGTTGCTGCGCAACAGGTCCAGAGCCTGCACGGCGGCCGGGACGGACCGCACGGCGACCGCGTCGGCCACCACCCCGAGCGCGGCGGCGACGGCCGTCTCGAAGCCGGGGGTCACGGTGATCGCGTCGGCCACGCCGCCCACCAGACCGGGCACGCCGTCGCCGGCCGCCAGCAGGTCCGCGGTGCCGTCCCGCCGGTCCAGGCCCAGCGCCAGGGCGTCCACCCGAGCCTGCAGGGCGGACGCGGCGCTCTGCGCGGCCCGCAGTTCGTCGGTGAGGTCCGCCGCGGCGGTCCGCGCGATCTCCAGTTCCGCGGTGGCCCGCTCGTGCGCCTCGTCCAGCCCGACCTCGGAGGAGTCCAGATCGCCGACGGTGCCCTGCGCGCGGGCGAAGTCGCCCTGCGCCGCGGTCGCCCGGTCGCGGGCCTCGGCGACGGCGGCGGACAGCCGCTGCACCTCGTCGGTGCCGGCGGCCAGGCGTGATCGGGCGGCGTGCACCTGGCCGGACAGCTTGGCCAGGCCTTCGCGGCGGTCGGCGATCAACCGGGTGGCGGCGGCCAGTTCGTGGTCGGCGGCCCGCAGGGCGTGTTCCCGGGCGGTGCGTTCCTCGCTGGCCGCGGCGAGCTGCTCGGCGGCCACCTCGACCGCCTCCACCAGCGCCTCGTGCTCGGCCTCGGCCCGTTCGGCGCGGGCCTCGAGCTCGTCGGGATCGCGGCGGGACTCGGCGGCGTCCCGGACCGGGGCGGACAGGTTGCGGGCCCGCTCGTGGGCCAGCGCGACGGTGCCGCGCATCCGTTCGGCCAGCGCGGACAGTGCGAACCAGGTCTCCTGCGCCTTGACGACCGCGGGGCTGAGCTCGCGCAGCTCGGCCTCGGCCGTCTCCAGCCGCTCGGTCGCCTCGGCGAGGTCCCGCTGGACCCGGTTGCGATGGTCGACGGCGGTCTGCTCGTCGACCGCGTCCTGCTCGATCTTGGTCAGGATCTGCACCAGGTCGTCGGCCAACAGCCGCATCCGGGCGTCCCGCAGGTCGGCCTGCACGCCGGCGGCCCGCCGGGCGACCGCGGCCTGCCGGCCCAACGGGCCGAGCTGCCGGCGGATCTCCGAGGTCAGGTCGGTGAGCCGGTTGAGGTTGGCCTGCATCGAGTCGAGCTTGCGGATCGTCTTCTCGCGTCGCTTGCGGTGCTTGAGCACCCCCGCCGCTTCCTCGATGAATGCCCGCCGGTCCTCCGGCCGGGCCTGCAGCACCGCGTCGAGCTGACCCTGCCCGACGATGACGTGCATCTCCCGACCGATGCCGGAGTCCGACAGCAGTTCCTGGATGTCCAGCAGCCGGCACGACCGGCCGTTGATCTCGTACTCGCCGACGCCGTCGCGGAACATCCGCCGGGTGATCGACACCTCGGCGTAGTCGATGGGCAGCGCGCCGTCGGAGTTGTCGATGGTCAGCGTCACCTCGGCCCGGCCCAGCGGCGGCCGGTCCGCGGTCCCGGCGAAGATGACGTCATCCATCTTCCCGCCGCGCAGCGCCTTGGCCCCCTGCTCGCCCAACACCCAGGCGATCGCGTCCACCACGTTCGACTTGCCGGACCCGTTCGGCCCGACCACCGCGGTGATGCCCGGCTCGAGCCGCAGCGTGGTCGACGACGCGAACGACTTGAAACCCTTCATCGTGAGGGACTTCAGGTGCACGGGGTCGGCCCCTCCTGCTCGGTTGCGTCACGATCCGTCGGCGCTGGTTCGCCGCCTGGTGACGCTACCGGCCAGGTCCGCCCCAGCTCGGGAAGCTGGCGGCCTGAGTCGCGTGAGCTTGGTCCTCTCCTGGCCTCCCAGCGATCGACTTGCCGCTTTCCGCCCGCCGAATCGATCCGGAAGGGGCTCAAGGTGGCAGGTCGATCCCATCCCGGAGGTGCCGCTCGGGCCCGTCCTCAGCCGACATCGAACCGCTTGAACGTGCCCCGCGCCGGGGCGAACTGCTCGACCACCTGGTCGACGGACCCCGGGGTCCGGCCGCCACGCAGCCAGGCGAGCAGGTCGTCACAGGCCTGCTGCTGGCCCTCGACGACGATCTCGACGCGCCCGTCGGCCAGATTGGTCGCGCTGCCGACCAGGCCGAGTTCCATCGCCTTGCTCCGGGTGAACCAGCGGAAGCCGACGCCCTGGACGTACCCGTGCACGAAGGCGGTCAGCCGGACCGTGCCCTCCGGAACGGCGGCCGGGCCCCGTTGGTCCTTTGCGCCTCCGCCCCGCCATTTCATGCTCGCGACCGGTAGACGATCAGCCGGCGGTCGTCGACGGCCAGCTCGACCGATTCCTTGGGTTCGGTGATCTCACCGTCGTGGGCAACCGGTTTGGCGCCGGACAGCGACTCGATCCGCACGTGCGCGGCCTCCAGCTCACCGTGGACCTTGCTCAGCCGGGCCACCCCGATGATCGAGTACAGGATCGCCCGGGTCCGGGAGAACTTCTTGTCCGCCCGCAGGTACTGCACGTCCAGCACGCCGCCGGCCAGCTGGTCACGCCAGGCCGGGGCCAGCCCGCGGGGCGCGTACCGGCCGTTGCCGATGAACACCATCCAGACCGGATGCCGCTCGCCGTTGATGACCAGGTCGACCGGCTGCTCGTGGCGCAGCGTCCGCAGGATCGCGTAGGCGGTGGCCGGCCACTTGCCCATCCGCTTGCCGTACTTGTCCCGGCGTCGCACCATCTCGGGGTACTGGCCGATGCTGGCGGTGTTCAGGAACGCCACCCCGTCGATGGTGGCGAGGTCGACCATGCCGGCGATCCCGTTCTCCACCGCGGCCACGGTGTGCCCGTCGGTGTCCAGACCCAACGCCTTGGCGAAGTGGTTGAAGGTGCCGGCCGGGAACACGGCCAGCGGCAGATGGTGCCGATGCGCGAGCTGCGCCACCGCGGCGACGGTGCCGTCCCCGCCGGCCACTCCGAGCGCCTTCGGCAGCACCTTCACGAGGTCCTCGATGTCGGTGCCCGGCTCCCATTCGAGGATCCGGGCCCTGGGCAGCGACCGGGCGATCGAGTCGGCGGCGCCGTCCGAGCTCCCGGACTTCGCATTCAGGATGACGGTCAGCCCCTCCCCCTCAGCCAGGGCCGGCGCCGTCCCGGCCGCGGTCAGCGCCGGACCCCAGGGTTTCACCGGCCACATGGCCCGGCCCACCAACGCGACGGTGATACCGACGGCCGCACCCGCCCAGACGTCGGAGCGGTAGTGCACGCCCACATGCACCCGGGAGTAGGCGACCGCGGCGGCCAGCGGCACCAGAATCGGCCCGGCCCACGGCACTTCCAGGGTCGCGCCGGTGGCGAACGCGGCGGCGGACGCCGAGTGACCGCTGGGGAACGACGACGTCCACGGCGCGGTACCGATCCGCCGGGCCAGGTGCGTGCGCTCGGGGTCCGGGCGGCGCCGCCCGAACAGCGGCTTGAGGGCCACGTTGGACACGAAGCTCGCCGCCCCCAGGCTGGCCAGGCCGCGGATCGCGCCCCGCCGGGCGCGCCGGCCGGCCAACGCGCCCACGGCGGCGACGCCCATCCACAACCGACCGTGGTCGGCGGTCTTGGTCAGGATCCGCAGAGCGTGATCGAGCGGCCGGGCCAGGTGGACGGTGGCCGGCACCGTCAACGGGTCGGGGGTTTCGTCGGTGACGCGCATCCGGCCGAGCCTAGGCCTGCGGGTCCGGCCGGCCTACGCGCGGGGCGGGCGTTGGCAGCGCGGGCACCAGTAGGACGACCGGTTCATGAACGCGGATCGCCGGATCGGGGCGCCGCAGCGGGGGCACGGTTGGTTCTCCCGCCCGTAGGCGTTCAGCGACCGGTCGAAATAGCCCGACTCGCCGTTGACATTGACGTACAGCGAGTCGAAGGACGTCCCGCCGGCGGCCAACGCATCGGTCATCACCTCGATCGCGGCCGTCAGCGCCCCGGCGGCCTGGGCCCGGGTGAGCCGGTCGGTCGGCCGCTCGAAGTGCAGCCGGGCCCGCCACAGGGCCTCGTCGGCGTAGATGTTGCCGACCCCGGAGACCACGGTCTGGTCCAGCAGGGCCCGCTTGATGCCGGTGTGCTTGCGCCGCAGGGTGGCGATGGCCGTCGAGGGGTCGAACATCGGGTCCAGCGGGTCGCGGGCGATGTGGGCGATCGCCGCCGGCAGCTCGGCGCCGCCCGGCGCGAAGATCATGCCGCCGAAGGTGCGTTGATCCAGGAAGTCCAGATCCGGCCCACCGTCGTCGAAGACGAACCGGATCCGCAGGTGCGGATGCATGGTGTCGGCGTCGGTGCCGGTCTCGGTGTCGATGACAGCGGGCGGCGGGGCACCGACCCGGAACTGGCCGCTCATGCCCAGATGGGCCAGCACCGCGTCACCATCGTCCAGGGCCCACCACAGGTACTTGCCGCGCCGCCGGACGTCCGCGACGACCCGACCCGCAAGCACTCGCTGGAAATCATCGGCACCGCCGAGGTGACGCCGGACGGCGCGCTCGTGCAGGACCCGCACCGAGCGGATCCGCCGGCCCCGCAGGTGGGCAAGCAGGCCACGCCGGACGGTTTCGACCTCCGGCAGCTCAGGCACCGTGCGGGCGCGGACCGGCCGCGGTGTCCTTGGGCGCCGGGGCGTCGTCCGTCTTCACGCCGTCCTGCAGGGTCGTGTAGGCCGCCGCCGCGGCGTTCTGTTCGGCCTCTTTCTTGGTGCGACCGGACCCGGTGCCACGCGCGGCGCCGGACAGCAGCACCCGGGCCGCGAACACCTTGGCGTGGTCGGGGCCTTCCTCGCTGACCCGGTATTCGGGCACGCCGAGGCCGCGGGAGGCCGCCAGTTCCTGCAGCGAGGTCTTCCAGTCGAGGCCGGCACCCAGCTGGGGAGCGGCGACGAGCAGGTCGGCGAACAGGCGCAGCACCACGCCGCGGGCCACCTCCAGGCCGTGCTGGATGTAGACCGCGCCGATGATCGCCTCGACGGCGTCGGCGACGATGGACGACTTGTCCCGGCCACCGGTCAGTTCCTCACCGCGACCGAGCCGCAGCTGGGCACCGAGGCCGACCGCCCGGCCGACCCCGGCCAGGGCGTGCATGTTCACCACCGAGGCCCGGAGCTTCGCCAGCCGGCCTTCCTGAAGGTCCGGGTGGGTGCGATACAGCGTCTCGGTGATGACGACACCGAGGACCGCGTCGCCGAGAAACTCCAGGCGCTCGTTGGTCGGCAGTCCGCCGTGTTCGTAGGCGAACGACCGGTGGGTAAGGGCCAGCACCACGAGGTCGGCACTGAGCTCCACCCCGAGCGCGGCGTTGATGGCCTGCGGGTCCGGGGTGTTGTCGGCCGACGGTGCGGTTGCGGCGGCCAACGGCTCAGACCCCGACGACCTGGCGACCCTTGTACTGCCCGCAGGTGGGGCATGCCTGATGGGGCGGCTTCAACGCGCCGCACGCACGGTTGTTGCAGGCCACCAGCGTCGGCACGGTGGTCTTCCACTGCGAACGACGCGAGCGGGTATTGCTGCGCGACATCTTCCGCTTCGGGACAGCCACGATCGATCTCCTTCGTTATTTGCCGGGCCCGGCCGGTGGCCGACCCGTGCTCTCGGGTGTTTCGGTTCCAAATCTGTCCCGCAGAGCGGCCCAGCGAGGGTCCAGTATCTCATGGGAATGGTCGGGTTCGAGATCATCGAATCGCCCGCCGCAGTCGGGGCACAGCCCGCGACAGTCCGGGCGGCACAGCGGGGCCATCGGCAGCGCGGTGACGATCTCGTCCCGGACCACCTGCTGCAGATCGATCCGGTCGTCCACGACGAGCGGGATCTCGTCCTCGTCGGTGGTGGCCGCGGTGGCCGAGTCCGGAAAGGCGAACAGCTCCCGGATGCCGGCGACGATCGGTTCGGTGACCTCGATCAGGCAGCGGGAGCACTGACCGGCCGCCGTCGCCGCCGCCGTACCGGAGACGAGCACGCCCTCGGCGACCGATTCCAATCGAAGGTCCAGGTCGACCTCGGCGCCCGCCGGCACCGCGACGACATCCAGACCCATCGGCGTCTCCAGGGGCACGGCGATGCGCAGCGTGCGCATCGTGCCCGGCCGACGGCCCAGCGTCCGGGTGTCGATCACCCAGGGCGAGTCGTGGCGGGGTGCGGGTACGGCGGGCATGACGGTGTCGACAGCTTTCCGGTTCGGTGGGTCGGGATGTCGCGTGCTCCGGGCACGCGAATGGTCCGCTGCCGAAAGGCAACCGTTCCAGAGTAGTCGATGCCGGGCGGATCGACGAACGCCGGTCAGCGGGGGCGCAGCGGCGGCAACGAGAAGTCAGCGGCGGGGACCGGCCGGCCCAGCAGGTATCCCTGGCCGTAACGGCAGCCCATCCCGGTCAGCAGATCCAGTTGGGACTGCGTCTCGATCCCCTCCACGATCGCCTCCAGACCGGCCGCCTCGATCAGTCGCAGGATGGCACCCACGAACCGCACCTGCGCCTCGTCCACGGCCAGGTCGGAAATGATCGACGGGTCGACCTTGACGGTGTCGATGGGCAGCCGGCGCAGGTAGCTGATCGAGGAGTAGCCGGTCCCGAAGTCGTCGACCGCGACGCCGACGCCGAGCCGGCGCAGGGCGATGAGCGATTCGATCCCGGTCACGTCGCCGCTGGCCAGGACCGATTCGGGGACTTCGAGGACGAGCTGCGGCGGCGGCACATGGTGACGGTGCAGGCAGTCGGCGACGAAGCCGGCCAGACCCGGCCAGCGGACCTCGACCGGCGATAGGTTGACGTGCAGCCGGAACGGCTTGTCCGCCACCAGCTCCCGCCAGTCGGCGAGCTGCTGGATGGCCGCCCGCAGGATCCAGTGCCCGACCTCGACGATCTGTCCGCTGTCCTCCGCGACCGCGATGAACTCACCGGGGATCAAGCGGCCACGGGTCGGGTGCTGCCACCGGATCAGCGCCTCGGCGCCGACCACCGCACCAGTGGTGAGCGAGCTGATCGGCTGGAACTCCACCCGGAGCTGGTCCAGCTCCACCGCCGTACCGAGTTCGGAGGCGACCTGGAGGCGGGCGCGGGCGGCGTGGTGCATCTCCGGCCGGAACACCTGGACGCGGCCCCGGCCACTGGACTTGGCGGCGTACATCGCGGTGTCGGCGTCCTGCAGGATCAGCTGGGGATCCTGCCCCCGGGTGCCGAAGCAGACGCCGATACTGGCTCCGGTCCACACGGCGCGGTCGTTCACCGCAAACGGCTCCTGGAGGGCGGCCAGCGCCCGTTCGGCGATCCGCAGGGCCTGATCCTCACCGATGCCGGGGAGCAGGATCGCGAACTCGTCGCCACCCAAGCGGGCCACCGTATCGACGTCCCGGACCACCGAGCTCAGTCGCCGGGCCACCTCCACCAGGATCTGGTCGCCGGCGCCGTGCCCGAGGCCATCGTTGATCGTCTTGAACTCGTCCAGGTCCAGGAGCAGCACACAGGGCGGGCCCGCGCCCCGCTCCGCGAGCGCCACCGCCCGGCCCATCCGATCACCCAGCAGGGTGCGGTTGGCCAGGCCGGTGAGCGGGTCGTACAACGCCAGCCGCTCAAGTTGCTCGCGCGCCGCGTCCAACTGGGCGGTCCGTTCGGCGACCCGGTCCTCCAGCGTCCGGTGCGCCGACTCCAGTTCCTCGGCCAGCAGGTTGAACCCGGTGATGGCCGCGTCCACGGAGTCCTCGGCCGGCGACGGCCGCAGGCGCACCCCCATGGTGCCGGCCGCGAGCTGGACGATCTGGTCGATCAGCTGATCGAGTCGGCGGTCCTCGCCCGGCAGCCGGTTGGCGGCGGACGGTTCGGACACGCCGGCCGGGTCGCCCGGCCCGCCATCGTCATTGCCGGCCGCGGGGATGCCCTGCGCCGCAGGGTCAGAAGCGTCGAGCACCGGTCATTTCCCCCGAACCACTCCCGGTGGAGGTCGGCCCCGCAGCAGTGCGACGGGCCCTCCAACGTCGTCTCGGAATGATAGCCCGGAAAGTCGAGTTTAGTGACGAAGAGCGACGATTTCCTTACTCTGTGTCAGCGAATGGACAGGTCCGAGGAGGCGACGAGCCGGCCTCAGGACGGCGACGGTTCGTTGGTCGACCCGGTCGTCGGGGCAAGAATCGCGTAGTACCCGGGCACGTGCTCGGCGTCCGGTGCGGGGTGGTCGTGCAACGGAATGGTGAGGATGTCGACGGCGCCGTCCTCGACAACGGTCCAGTCGGTCGCCGGGAAGGCGGCCCGGCGTTCGTTGAGGCCGAAATGCCGGGGGGCAGGGGTGTCGGTGATCGCCCGCCGCAGTGGGTCGGGGAGGTGCAGTGGGGTCGCCCCCAGATGCCGCAGATAGTCCATCTTCGAACCGGGGAAGTTCGTCTCGGCCAGCAGTAGCCGGCCCCGCGACCCGACCAGCGTGCGCAGGTTCCGTGCGGCTGCCTCCCGGTCGGCCGGCCCGAGCACGTGCAGCACCCCACGGACGAAGACGTTGACGTCCTGACCGATGGCCGCGGCGAGCGGGCGCGCCGCATGCGGGACGGTGACGTCCAGGGTCTGGAAGGTCAGATCGGTCCACCCGGACGATTCCGCCCGGGCCCGAAGGACGGCGTTCCGGGCTAGGTCCACGCCGATCGTCGACGGGAACAGGGGCGCCAACCCGCGGGTGAACCGCCCGTTCCCACAGCCCACGTCGACCAGCGGCAGGGAGGTGTCCAGATTCTCCCGGATCAGCTTCCGGTAGGTCTGGGTCTCATCGAGATCACCGGTGTCCCAGAGCACGTCGCCACCGACACCGGTCGTGGTGATGCTCCCCCAGTACCGCTCCCAGCCCGCCCGCCAGTCGCGGGGCGCCCGGGCCGCCAGCCATGCCACCCGGGGCAACAGCAGCGCGTCACGGCCCCACCCGGCGATCCGGGCGGACGTCAGCACCGGTCACCGGTCATGACACGGTCGGACGGGTCGGCCCGAGCAAGGAACTCATGATCGTGCTCCAGGGCACAGGCCTGCCGAACAGGAACCCCTGCCCGTACCGGCAGCCCAGCTCGGCCAGCCGTTGCATCTGCTCCACGCTCTCGATTCCCTCCACGACCGCGGCCAGGCCGGCCGCCTCGATCAGCTGGAGTATCGCACCGACGAAACGCACCTGCGTGGGATCGGTGGTGATGTCGGCGATCAACGACTGGTCGACCTTCACCGAGTCGATCGGCAGCCGGCGCAGGTAGCTGATGGAGGAGTAGCCGGTCCCGAAGTCGTCGATGGCGATCCCGGAACCGAGCCGGCGCAGCGCGAGCAACGCCTCCAGGTCGCCGATGTCGCCGGTCATGAGGCCGGTCTCGGAGATCTCCAGGACCAGCTGGGCGGCCGGCACACCGTGCGCGCGCAGCGCGTCGGCGACGAGCTCGGCCAGGCCCGGCCAGCGAACCTCGACCGGCAGCAGATTGACGTGCACCTTGAACGATTCGCGCGCCGGCCGGTCGGGCCACTGTTCCAGTTCGGCGATGGCGGTCCGGAGCACCCAGTGGCCGATGTCGACCATGTGGCCGCTGCCCTCGGCGACCCCGATGAACTCGGCAGGCAGCAGCAGTCCGCGGGTCGGATGTTGCCAGCGGATCAGGGCCTCGGCGCCGACCGGGGCTCCGGACCGCAGGTCGACGATCGGCTGGTACAGCAGCCGCAGCTGGTTCTGCTCGATGGCCGATCCCAGTTCGGAGGCGATCTGCAGGCGGGCCCGCGCCGCGTGGTGCATCTCCGGCCGGAACACCTGCGCCGTTCCCTTGCCGCCGGCCTTCGCCGCGTACATCGCGGTGTCCGCGTCGCGCAGCAGCAGGTCGGCCGCCTGCCCTCGGGTACCGAAGCAGATGCCGATGCTGGCCGCCGGCCAGACGGCGCGCTCGCCGACGGCGAACGGCTTCTGCAATTCGGTCAGGGCCCGTTCGGCGATGCGCAGGGCCTGATCCTCGTCGATGTCCGGGAGCAGGATGGCGAACTCGTCGCCGCCGAGCCGGGCAACCGTGTCCGTGTCCCGGACCACCGCGGTCAGCCGGCGCGCGATCTCGACCAAGAGCAAATCGCCGACACTGTGTCCGAGCCCGTCGTTGATCGTCTTGAACTCGTCCAGGTCCAGCAGCAGCACGGACGGCGGGCCGGCGCCCCGCTCGGCCCGGGCGACGGCCTGGCTCATCCGGTCGGCCAGCAGGCTGCGGTTGGCCAGGCCGGTGAGCGGGTCGTACAGGGCCAGCCGTTCCAGTTCGCGCTTGGCCTGGTCGAGCTCGGCGGTTCGTTCGGCGACGCGCTGTTCCAGCGTCCGGTACATCATGTCCAGCTCGTCGGCGAGCAGGTTGAACCCGGTGATCACCGCATCGACCGAATCGCGGGCGGGCGATGCCTCCAACCGCACCGACAGGTCACCCGCCGCCAGTTGGACGATCTGGTCCACCAGCTGATCGAGCCGTCCGTCCTCGGCCGGCGGCTCGCTCATTCAGCGCTCTCCTGCCGGCCGACCCGCAAGAACTCCAGCGCCTTGTCCCGGTCGGTGAAGAACCGGGTCGGACAGGGCACCTGACTGACGCCGAGGGTGAAGTTCGCGATGACCCGGTCCACCGGCGAGCGACCCAGCAGCGCGATCCGGGACGCGGCACTCCGTTCGCCGAACACCGCCCGGGCCTCCCGGGCGACCGACTTGGTCGTGGCCATGTCGACCAGCATCGGCCGGCGGCGGTCCGCGCTGAGCCGGTTGACCTGCTCGAAGGCCGCCCGCGCGGACGGCCCGGTGATCACCACGCCGGTCGGCCAGACCAGCCTGATGATCCCCTCGTCGTCGATGGTCAGCGACTCGTACCGGTTGGGTTCAGGCTGATCGACGACCATGCCGTCGAATCGTAATGTCCGGTTCAGCTCCGGGCGAAAAGACGGTCCTCCCGCAGGTCGGCCACACCCCCCGTGCGCAGCGCGGTGCGCCCCCGGCCGATGGTCCGCAGCGTGGTGGTGAGGGTCTCCTCGAGGTTGCCCAGCGTGCTGTCGACGTAGGTGTCGCAGTCGTTGCGCATCCGGTCGGCGTTGGCGTGCGCCTCGTCCAGGATGCGGGCCGACTCGGTGTAGGCGGCCTGCACCACCTCGGTCTGGGTGACCAGCCGGGCCTGTTCGGCCTTGCCGTCGGCGATGGACTGCTCGTAGCCGGCCCGGCCCGCCGCGATCGCCCGGTCGGCGTCGGCGTGCGCCCGGGCCATGATCGAGTCGTGCTGCTCCTGCGCGGAGTGCACGATGCGGGCCGCTTCCTCGCGGGCCCGCGCGACCAGGCCCTCGGCATGCGCGGTCGCGTCGTGCACCGTCCGGTCCGCCTCGGCCCGGGCGCCGGTCACGGTCGACTCGGCCTCCGCCCGCGCGCCACCGACCAGCCGGTCCGCCTCGGCCTGCGCCTCGGAGACCATCGTGCCGGCGCGGTCGGACGCCTCGCCGAGCATCTGATCGCGATGGTCCAGCACGTCCTGGGCGTCGTCGACCTCGCCGGGCAGCGCGTCCCGGACGTCGTCGAGCAGTTCCAGCACGTCACCGCGCGGCACCACGCAGGATGCCGTCATCGGCAGGCCGCGGGCCTCCTCGACGATGGTGACCAACTCGTCGAGTGCCTCGAAAACCCGGTACATCGCAACCTCCTACGGGTCGACTGGCAGGCTCGCGGAGCCCGGCGATCCGCCGGGCGACGCCTACCCAGTCTGACAAGCCGTAGTGCCCCAGCCCCGCCAACACGCCCGGCGGAGATCGTGCGCGACGTCACCGAATCGGTCCCGAGCCACCGGGGAACACGGCGCGACCGGACGGCCCCGGGCCCGGCTCAGTGTGCGGCGAGCTTGCCGGCCAGCGCGTCCGCGACCACCTCCGGCAGCAGGTGCCGGACGTCGCCGCCGTAGGTGGCAACCTGCTTGACCAGCGACGACGAGACGAAGGAGTACGCCGGGCTGGTCGGCATGAACAGGGTGTCCACCCCGGTCAGGCCGTGGTTCATCTGGGCCATCTGCAGCTCGTAGTCGAAGTCGGAGACCGCCCGCAGACCCTTGACGATGGCGCCGATGGCGTGGTCGCGGCAGTAGTCGACCAGCAGCCCACGGAACGTGTCGACGTCGACGTTGGGCAGCTGGGCGGTGGTCTGCCGGAGCAGGTCCAGCCGTTCCTCGAGGGCGAACATGCCACGCTTGTCCGGGTTGACCAGCACGGCCACGGTGACCCGGTCGAACAGGCCGGCGGCCCGACCGATCACGTCCAGGTGACCGAGCGTCGGCGGGTCGAACGAGCCGGGGCAGACCGCGTGCGTCATGTCGCCACCCGTCCGGGGCACCTCGCGAGCTCGGTCCGCCCGGATCGGTCGCCGACCTGACCGCGCCCACCATTCTCTCGACTGTCTCGTGCCCGCC
>Ga0247820_10001685_pt1 | contig 12423 bp, 14 predicted proteins | sample 13C_Glucose_Day1_2_FD_192480 | JGI IMG/M metagenome (GOLD analysis project Ga0247820, IMG submission 192480) | Soil microbial communities from agricultural site in Penn Yan, New York, United States - 13C_Glucose_Day14 | ecosystem: Environmental > Terrestrial > Soil > Agricultural land | place...
AGGCCCGAGCCGCACAGGCGGTTCACTGTCGAGCCGGGCACCTCCAGCGGCAGCCCGGCCAGCAGGGCGCTCATGCGCGCCACGTTGCGGTTGTCCTCGCCGGCCTGGTTCGCGCAGCCGTAGATCACATCCGCCACGGCCGCCCAGTCGACCCCGGTATTGCGCGCCATCAGCGCCTTCAGCGGAATGGCACCGAGATCGTCGGTGCGCACGGAGGACAGCGCTCCGCCATAGCGGCCAAACGGCGTACGCACGGCATCGCAGATGAAGGCGTGGGTGGTCATGATGTTTCTCCAGGGACCTGCCGCAGCGGCACGCCCGTCAGTTCCTGCAGAGCCTCGAAGGTCAGGCTTTGCACGCGGTCGACCACGAGCAGGCCTTGCGAGGTCACGTCGATCACCGCGAGGTCGGTGTAGATGCGGCTCACGCAGCCGATGCCGGTGAGCGGGTAGGTGCAGCGCTCGACGATCTTGCTCTGGCCGGACTTGGTCAGGTGCTCCATCATCACGAACGTCTTCTTCGCGCCGATGGCCAGGTCCATGGCCCCGCCGACGGCGGGAATCGCGTCCGGCGCGCCGGTGTGCCAGTTGGCCAGGTCGCCGCCCACCGACACCTGGAACGCACCGAGCACGCACACGTCCAGGTGGCCGCCGCGCATCATCGCGAAGCTGTCGGCGTGGTGGAAGAAGCAGCCGCCCGGGCGCAGCGTCACCGGCTGCTTCCCGGCATTGATGAGGTCGTAGTCTTCGTCGCCCGGTGCCGGCGCCGGGCCCATGCCGATCACGCCGTTCTCGCTGTGCAGCACGATCTCGCGGTCGGCCGGCAGGTGGTTCGCCACCAGCGTCGGCAAGCCGATGCCCAGGTTCACCACGGCGCCGTCGTCGATGTCGAGTGCGACGCGCCTGGCCATCTGGTCGCGGGTCCAGCGTTCGAGGGCCATGGCGTCACGCCGCCTGCTTCAGGCCGCCTGCGCTCGTCGCCACGCGCGCCACCTGCACCACGCGCTTCACGAACAGGCCGGGCGTCACGACGCTCTCCGGATCGAGCGCGCCCAGCGGCACGATCTCGTGCACGGTCGCGACCGTCGTGCGCGCTGCCATGGCCATGATCGGCCCGAAGTTGCGCGCGGTCATGCGGTAGGTCAGGTTGCCCCAGCGGTCGCCGCGCTCCGCCCGCACCAGGGCGAAGTCGGCGTGGATGGGGTACTCGAGCACGTAGTGCCGGCCGTCGATCAGCCGCGTTTCCTTGCCCTTCGCGAGGTCGGTCCCGTAGCCCGTGGGGGTGAAGAAGCCGCCGATGCCCGCACCCGCCGCGCGGATGCGCTCGGCGAGGTTGCCCTGGGGCACCAGTTCCAGCTCGATGCGGCCGCTGCGGTACAGCGCGTCGAAGTGGTGGCTGTCGGCCTGCCTCGGAAACGAGCAGACGATCTTGCGCACGCGGCCGGCCGCCAGAAGCGCGGCAAGCCCCGAGTCACCGTTGCCGGCGTTGTTGTTGACGATCGTCAGGTCGCGCGCCCCTTGCGCGATGAGCGCGTCGATCAGCTCGTTCGGCAGCCCGGCCGTGCCGAAGCCGCCGATCATGACCGTCGCACCGTCGGGCACGTCGGCCAGCGCCGCGTCGACCGACGGCACGATCTTGTCGATCATCGATGTTCTCTATGCGAACTCAGGTTCTATAGCGGAACATCATAGGCGCAGTGCGCACCGATCGCAATGCGGCCCCCGGGGGCCGCCGGGCGGGCTCAGGCCGCGTGCGCCAACGCGTCCATCGCGTAGACCGAGCCGAAGCGGTTCGCCAGGAACTCCGCCAGCGCCACGTCTTCCTGCCGCACGAATCCCGCCTGCGGCAGGCGGCCGGCGGCCAGCAGGTCGAGCATGGCGGCGAGGCTCGACGCCGTCGTGATCTGGATCGCCGAGCGCAGCGTGCCGCCGAGCACGTGGCTGTAGATCTTGCGCGCGTAGGTGTCCTGCAGCAGGCGGCCGTCGCGCTGCCCGCTCACGGTCACGAACACGATGACCACGTCCTGCATCGTCGCCGGCACTGCCCGCTCGAGGATGTCCTTCAGCACGTCGCGCCGGTCCCTCAGGCGCAGATCGTTCAGCAGCGCCTTCATGATCGCCGCGTGACCCGGGTAGCGGATGGTCTTGTAGTTGAGCGTGCGGACGCGTCCCGCGAGCGACTCGCACAGCGTGCCGAGGCCGCCGGACGTGTTGAACGCCTCGTAGAGCACGCCGTCGAGAGAGAACTCCTCGCGTTCCTCCAGCGCGGGCACCTGGCTCGGACGGCCGTCGACGATCGCCTCGCACGGCTCGATGTATTCGTTGATGACGCCGTCGGTGCTCCACGTCAGGTTGTAGTTCAGCGCATTGCTCGGATAGGCCGGAAGCGCGCCGACCCGCATCCGCACGGTGTCGAGCTGATCGAACTTGCGCGCCAGGTCCGCTGCCGCGATGGAGATGAAGCCGGGCGCCAGGCCGCATTGCGGAATGAACGCCGTGGCGGCCCCGGTCGCGAGCTCGCGGATGCGGCGCGTGCTGGCCACGTCTTCGGTCAGGTCCAGGTAATGCACCCCCGCGTCGCGGGCGGCCTCGGCCACCTTCACGGTCAGGTGGAACGGTGCCGCGCTCAGCACGGCGAACTGGCCGTGCAGCGCCTGCCGCAGCGCCGCGCCGTCGGCCACGTCGAGCACGAGCGTCCGCAGCCGATCGCCCGGGGGGCCGATGTCCGCCAGCGCCCGCGCCGACCGGTCCGCCACCGTCACGCGGTAGGCGCCGCCACCCGTGGCGGGCGAGGCCTGGGACAGCAGGGCGGCGACCACCTGCCCGATCTTTCCGGCGCCGATCACGAGTACGTTCTTCATCGTCGTTCCTTGTCTGATGCGGCTGATTTTCAACGGCCCTTCGTCCATTTGCAGCACGAAATCAGACGGAACGACGGTACATTCACGTCGTTCTGACGACGCCTATCGTCACAATGGCAAACCTCCCGCTGGACGACACCGACCGCGCACTGCTCGCGTTGCTGCGCGAGAACGCGCGCGCTCCCACGGCCGAGCTCGCGCGCCGCCTCGGGATCTCCCGCACGACCGTGCAAAGCCGGCTGCAGCGGCTCGAGCGGCGCCGCGCCGTTGTGGGCTACACGGTGGTCGTGCCGGACGAGGCGGAAGCCGCCCTCGTTCGCGCGCACGTGCTCATCACGCTCGCACCACGCCAAACTGCTGCCATCGATGCGGCACTGCGGCGCATCCCGGAGGTGCGCGTGCTCCACTCGGTGAGCGGCCCCTTCGACCTCATCGCCATCGTCGCCGCCGGGTCCATCGGCGAGCTCGATGCGCTGATCGACCGCATCGGCGCCCTCGACGGCGTCGAGCGCACCACGTCGGCCATCGTGCTCGCCACGCGCATCCAGCGCTGATCAAGTTTCCGCGCGGCGCGCCGAAAACAGGCTGAACCGCCATCGGGGCGGCAGGGCAACCACGAACACCGCACGACCGCCATGTTGGCCAGTCACACCACCATCGACGTCGAGGAACTCCGCGTCGGCATGTACATCCACCTCGACACGGGGTGGATGTCCCATCCCTTTCCGCTGTCCAGCTTCCGCATCAGCGACCCTGACCAGATCCGCCGGATCCGGGCCCTCGGCCTGCACCATCTGCGGTGGAGTCCCGAGCGCAGTGCCGCGCCGCCGACGGAGCCTGCACCGCTGGGCGACGCCGCCGCGGTCGCCGGTCCCGCCGCCTCTCCCGGCGCGACGGCCGCGCGGATCGTGCGGTCTGCGCAGCCCACCGGGCCCGCTCGACAGGCCGAGCCGGCCGAGCCGGCCGAACAGGCCGAACAGGCCGAACAGGCCGAACGCCGCCGGCGCCGCGAGGAGCTGAGCGCCCAGCGCACGGCCTTGTCCCGCTGCGAACGCCAGTACACCGAGGCTGGCCGCATCTGGCGGCGCGCGAGCGACCTGGTTTGCGCCGATCCGCCCGGCGCTCGCGCGCTGACCGAGGCGCTCAGCCGCACGCTCGTGTCCAAGATGCTCGGACAGCACGAGCTGTGCGTGCGGCTGCTCACCGTGACGGCCGGCGAGCGCGCGGCCGCGCACGCGCTCAACGTGGGCGTGATCTCGCTGCTGATGGGCCGGCTGTTCGGACTGTCGGAATCCGAGCTGCTCGACCTGGGCACCGGTGCGCTGCTCCACGACATCGGAAAGATCGACCTGCCCGATCGCGTGCGGTTTCCCGACGAGAACTTCACGCCCGCGGAGAGCGCGCTGTACCGCGACCATGTCTCGCACGGTGTCAGCCACGGACGCAAGATGGGGCTCGAGCCGGGGGCGCTGCTGGTGATCGCCCAGCACCACGAGCAGGCCGACGGCAGCGGCTTTCCGCAGCGGCTGAACGTCGACCGCATGACCGCCGCCGCGCGCATCGTGTCCCTCGTGAACCGCTACGACAACCTGTGCAACCCGCCGGTGCCGGCGCGGGCGATCACGCCGCACGAGGCGTTGTCGCTCATGTTCGCGCAAGGCAAGCACAAGTTCGACGCCACGATGCTCAGCGCCTTCATCCGCATGATGGGCGTCTACCCGCCCGGCTCCGCCGTGCAGCTCACCGACGACCGCTACGCGCTGGTCGTCACCGTCAATTCCTCCCGTCCGCTGAAGCCCCGCGTGCTGGTGCACGACCCGAAGGTTCCGCGCGACGAGGCGCTGTTCCTGGACCTGGAAACGACGCCGGGGCTCGGCATCCGCCGCAGCCTTCGGACATCGCAACTGCCTGCCGCGTCCCAGGAGTACCTGGCGCCCGCGCAGCGCATCGCGTACTTCTTCGAGCCTGTCGATCCGGCCTCGCACGACCACACGCTCGACGGCTGAGCCCCGGTGCCGGCAACGCACGCGCTGACCGCTTGTTTTAAAGTGGACGCGACGCGACTTCGCTGGCATGCCGATGAATCCGCTCGAAACCCTCGTTGAACGCAAGCTGTCCGGCATCCAGCCGACCCTGTCGGTCGAGATGCCTGGAGGCTCGAGGCTCGGGCCGGCAGACGCCGCGGTTCGGGTCACGCTGCGAGAGCTCGGCCCGCTGGCCCACCTGGCCAGCGGCAAGGTCGGCCGGCTCGCGGAGGACTACGTCGAGGGCCGCGTGGAACTCGAAGGCAGCATGCGCGACGTGATGTCCATCACCTCGCAGCTGGTCGGCGAGGATCCCACGCAAGGCATGAGCCACCACGGCCCGCTCGGCTGGTGGCACCAGCGGGCGCGGCGCAACCGCTCGGCCGTGCGCCACAGCCAGCACGCGGATGCCCGGCAGGTCCAGTTCCACTACGACGTTTCCGACGACTTCTATGCGCTGTGGCTCGATCCGAAGCGCGTGTACTCGTGCGCGTACTGGCGCGAGCCCACCATGGACATCGCCCAGGCGCAGGAGGCGAAGCTCGACCATGTCTGCCGGAAGCTGATGCTCAAGCCCGGCGACCGGTTCCTCGACATCGGCGCCGGCTGGGGCGGCCTGCTGCTGTGGGCGGCCGAGCACTACGGCGTCGATGCCACGGGCATCACGCTGTCGAAGAACCAGCACGCGCACGTCGACCGCATCATCCAGGAGCGCGGCCTGTCCGGCCGCGTACGGATGGAGCTGCTCGACTACCGCGCGCTGTCCGAGGACCGCCCCTGGGACAAGGTCGCCTCGATCGGCATGTTCGAGCACGTCGGCCGGGCCAACCTGGGCACGTACTTCGCGAAGATCCGCCGCCTGCTCGTTCCGGGCGGCCTGCTGATGAACCACGGCATCACGGCCGGCGGCACGCGCAACGACCAGCTCGGCGCCGGCATGGGCGACTTCATCGAGAGCTACATCTTCCCCGGCGGTGAACTGCAGCACGTGTCGCAGGTGCTGCACGAGATGTCCGACGCTGCGCTGGAGACGGTGGACGTGGAGAACCTGCGCCCCCACTACGCCCGCACGCTGTGGGCCTGGTCGGACGCGCTCGAGGCCCGCCTCGCGCATGCCCGGGAGGTCACCACGCCGGCCGTGCTGCGCGCCTACCGCCTCTACCTGGCCGGCAGCGCGATGGTGTTCGAGCAGGGTTGGACCTCGCTGCACCAGATGCTCGCCACGCGTCCCTCGGGGTCGGCCGCGGACGGTCCGATGCGCGGCGCACAATCCGTCTTCCCCTTCAACCGCGAGTACATGTACCGGTGATCTACAAGTTCAAATCCAAGGGAGCGGGCGACGTCGTCATGCTGGGGCCCACCGGCGACCGACTGCTGCGCGCGATGGGCCGCGAGCCGGCCGCCAAGGGCATCATCGAGGTCGACGCCATGCCCGCAGGCATCGCCGCCCTCGAGCAGGCGGTGGCCGACGAGGAGGCCGCGTTCGAGCAGGCACGCGAGGAGGCCCGCGCGAAGGGCGAGCCTGCCCCGCAGCGCGAAGGCGGCGTGTCGCTGCGCCAGCGCGCATGGCCGCTGGTCGAGATGATGCGGCGCTGCCATGCGGGCGGCCACGAGATCGTTTGGGGTGTCTGAGAGGCGACCATGAAGCTCTGGAGCGACAGCTGGACCAACGGCGACCGGATCCCGGCCCGGTACGCGGCAGGGAAGCCGACCGCAAGCGGGGTCGGCTTTGCCGACAACGTGAACCCGCACCTGGCGTGGAGCGACGTCCCCGCCGGCACGCGCTCGCTGGTGCTCGTCTGCCACGACTTCGACGTCCCCAGCCGGGGCGACGACGTGAACCAGCCCGACCGCGAGGTGCCGTCGGACCTTCCGCGCGTCGACTTCTTCCACTGGGTGCTGGTCGATCTTCCGCCCTCGCGCGCGCAGATCGCCGAAGGCGAGTTCAGCCGCGGCTTCACCGAGCGCGGCAAGGCGGGACCGGCCACGCTGCACGGCGCCCGGCAGGGGCTGAACGACTACACGAACTGGTTCGCCTCCGATGAGCAGATGCGCGGCGACTACTTCGGCTACGACGGGCCCTTCCCGCCGTTCAACGACTCCCTCGTGCATCACTACGTCTTCACGCTCTACGCGCTGGACCTCGAGCGGCTGCCGGTCGAGGGCCGCTTCACCGGCGCCGACGTTCGCGCCGCACTGGCGGGCCACGTGCTCGCCGAGGCCACGCATTCGGGCACCTACACGCTGAACCGGCGCCTGGCGGGCTGACGCACGTTGGAAGCGACCCGCATCCTTGCGATCCGGCACGGCGAGACGGCGTGGAACGTCGACACCCGGATCCAGGGCCACGTCGACGTTCCGCTCAACGACACCGGCCGGTGGCAGGCACGCCGCCTGGCCGAGGCCATCGCCGGAGAGGAACTCGCCGCGGTCTACGCGAGCGATCTCGGGCGCGCGTGCGAAACCGCGCAGGCACTCGCCCGCGACGCCGGCGTCGAGATCGTCCTCCACCACGGCCTCCGGGAGCGCGCCTTCGGTGCGTTCGAAGGCCTCACGTTCGCCGAGATCGAGGCCCGATGGCCCGAGCAGGCGCTGCGCTGGCGACAGCGCGACCCGGAGTTCGCGGCAGAGGGCGGCGAGACGCTGCGCGCCTTCTACGCGCGCAGCATCGCCACCGCCACGGCGCTTGCCGCGCGCCATCCGGGCCGGCAGATTGCGCTCGTCTCGCACGGCGGCGTGCTGGACTGCCTCTACCGGGCCGCCACGCGCCTCGATCTCGCCGCGCCGCGCAGCTGGCGCCTCGGCAACGCCAGCATCAACCGCCTCCTGCACACGCCGCAGGGCTTTTCGCTCGTCGGGTGGAGCGACACCCACCATCTCGAGCGCGAGGCGCTCGACGAGGTCTGATCGGTGCGAGCGCCCGCGCGCGTCGGCGATCCGGTCCATGCGATCGACACGCCCGCGCTGGTCGTCGACGCGGATGCGCTCGAGCGCAACATCGCGGCGCTGGCCGCCTTCGCGCGAGCGCGCGGGGTCGCGCTGCGCCCGCATGCCAAGACTCACAAGAGCGCTCGCAGCGCGCAGCTGCAGATCGAGGCCGGCGCCGTGGGCGTCTGCGTGCAGAAGGTGTCCGAAGCGCAGGCGCTCGCCGCCGCGGGCGTGTCGCAGCTCTACGTGAGCAACGAGGTCGTGGATCCCGCGAAGCTCGACCGGCTGGCGGACCTCGCCCGGGGCGCTCGCCTGGCCGTCGCGGTGGACTCGCCCGTCGGCGTCGAGCGGCTCGGCCGGGCGCTCGCGCGCAGCGGCGCGTCGATGGACGTCTTCGTCGAGGTCGACGTGGGCCATGGGCGCTGCGGCCTGCCGCCCGGCAGCGCCGCGGCGCTCGCGCGCCACGTCAGCGGCGATCCGCACATGCGCTTCGCCGGCTTGCAGGCCTACCACGGCCGCGCCCAGCACCTGCGAAGCGCGGGCGAACGCGAGGTGGCGATCCGGCACGCGGCCAGCATCGTGCGCGCCGCCCAGGCGGCGCTGAGCGGCGCCGGCATCGCCTGCCCGCTCGTCACCGGCGCCGGCACGGGCACGTTCACGCACGAGGCGGCCAGCGGTGTCTGGGGCGAGCTCCAATGCGGCTCGTACGTCTTCATGGACCGCGATTACGCCGACAACGAGCCGCTGCCGCAGGCGCCGCGCTTCGAACATGCGCTTTTCGTGAAGAGCCAGGTCATGAGCCGCGGCACCTCGCATGCGGTGATCGACGCGGGCCACAAGTCGCACGCGCTGGACAGCGGCCCGCCGAGCGTGTGGGGCGCGTTCGCCGGCCTCGAGTTCGCCAATGGCGGCGACGAGCATGGCATCCTGCGCGCCGGTGCAGGGCACGGCCTGCCGGCACTGGGCGACACCGTCTGGCTTGTCCCCGGCCATTGCGATCCCACCGTCAACCTGCACGACATGTACGTGGTCGTGCGCGGCGGCCTGGAGCGCGGCGTGGTCGAGGAGCTGTGGCCGATCGAGGCGCGCGGCTGCCTCGGCTGACCGGGTTGTCCCCGGGTCGGCCCCCTTCCGCGCGCGGCCCGGCCGCGCGATCATCGGCGGGATGCAAGGCGCACAGGTCATCGTCCTCGCCACGCCGGTCTTCCTGCTGCTCATCGCCGTGGAGTGGGCGGTGGGCATCGCGCGCGGGCGCAACACCTACCGCCTGAACGACGCGCTCAGCAGCATCGGGCTCGGCATCCTGAGCCAGGTCACCGGCGTGTTCACGAAGCTCTTCGCCATCGGGCTCTACACGATCGCCCATGCGCACCTCGCGCTGGCCGACCTGCCTTCGGACGCCTGGTGGGTCTGGGCCCTCGCGCTCGTGCTGTACGACCTCGCCTACTACTGGCACCACCGCCTCGGCCACACCTGCGCGCTGTTCTGGGCCGCGCACGTCGTGCACCACCAGAGCGAGGACTACAACCTCTCCACCGCACTGCGGCAGACGAGCAGTGGCTGGATCGCCGGCTGGCTCTTCTACCTGCCGCTCGCGGTGCTCGGCATCCCGCCGCTCGTCTTCGCGGTCGTCGCGCTGATCGACCTGCTCTACCAATACTGGGTGCACACGCAGCAGATCGGGCGGATGGGCTGGTTCGACCGCTGGTTCTGCGCGCCGTCGAACCATCGCGTGCACCACGCCGTGAACGACCGCTATGTCGACCGGAACTTCGGCGGCATCCTGATCGTGTGGGACAGGATCTTCGGCACCTACGTGCCCGAAGACGACGCCGAGCCTTGCATCTACGGCACCCGGGCGCCGCTGCGCAGCTGGAATCCGCTGTGGGCCAACCTGGAGGTCTATGCATCGCTCGCGCGCGACAGCTGGCATGCCGAGCGCTGGGCGGACAAGCTGCGTGTCTGGTTCGGCCGGCCGGGCTGGCGCCCCGCCGATGTCGCGGCCCGCTTCCCGAAGCCTGATTTCGACATCGCGAACGTCCGCCGCTACGATCCGCCGATGGAGACGAGCGCTCGATGGACGGCCGCCTTGCTGTTCGTGCCGCTGCTCGGCGCGGCCGCCGCTTTCCTGTGGAATGCACACGCGATGCGCCTGCCCGAGCAGCTCGCTGCCATGGGCATGATCGTTGCCGGATCGTGGCTGGTCGGAGCGATCAGCTCGCCGCGCCGCCCGTCCCGCGTACCGAGCAAGAGCCCCGCCGCAGCGCTGGCTGCGAGCCCTGACCCGCGACCCTGAACTCCATCAACGACCCCTGGAGGGTGCCCATGGCGATCAAACGGCTGACCAAGGAAGAGCGTCCGCAAATCCTCGGCACCTTCAAGCCTGTCGGCCACGTGATCGTGGCCTTGCCCGACGACGACGCAGCCTCGGCCGCGAAGAAGGCGTTGCAGGAGGCCGGCTTCTCGCCGGACGACATCATGCAGTACAGCGCCGACGAGGAACTGATGCAGATGGACGAGATGATCGACCACGCCAGCGACTTCGCCGGCTTCGGCTACGAGATCACGCTGATGCGCCGCTACCAGGAGCTCGCTCGCGAGGGCGCCGGCTGGCTGCTCGTCTTCGCGCCGGACGACGCGAAGACCGACAAGGTCGCCGAGATCGCCCAGCGCTTCAATGCAATGGCGGCCGAGAAATACCACCGCCTGGTGGTGGAAGACCTGCTTTAGCGTCCGCTAGAACAGTTCCGGCGCGCCGCCCTTGGGCGGCACCACACCCAGGTGCCGGTACGCCGCGAGCGTGGCGATCCGCCCGCGCGGCGTGCGCTGCAGAAAGCCTTGCTGGATGAGGTAAGGCTCGATCACGTCCTCGATCGTGCCGGCCTCCTCGCCGATCGCCGCGGCCACGTTGTCGAGGCCCACCGGGCCGCCGTCGAAGCGATGCACCACGGCCTCGAGCAGCTTTCGGTCCATCACGTCGAAGCCTTGCGGGTCCACGTCGAGCATCGCCAGCGCGGCGTCGGCGGTCGGCTTCGTGATGCGCCCGTCGCCTTTCACGTCGGCGTAGTCGCGCACCCGCTTCAGCAGCCGGTTCGCCACGCGCGGCGTGCCGCGCGAGCGGCGCGCGATCTCCACCGCGCCGGGGTCGTCGATCGGCGCATCGAGCAGGCGGGCCGAGCGATGCACGATGCGCGCAAGCTCCTCGGCGCTGTAGAACTCGAGCCGCGCGACGATGCCGAACCGATCGCGCAGCGGATTGGTGAGCATGCCGGCCCGGGTCGTCGCACCCACCAGCGTGAACGGCTGCAGGTCGAGCTTGATCGAGCGCGCCGCGGGGCCCTCGCCGATCATGATGTCGATCTGGTAGTCCTCGAGCGCCGGGTACAGGATCTCCTCGACCACCGGCGACAGGCGATGGATCTCGTCGATGAACAGCACGTCGTTGCGCTCGAGGTTGGTCAGGATGGCCGCCAGGTCCTTCGGCTTCTCGAGCACCGGCCCGGACGTCTGGCGCAGGTTCACGCCGAGCTCGTGGGCGATGATGTGGCTGAGGGTCGTCTTGCCGAGGCCGGGCGGCCCGAACAGCAGCACGTGGTCCATCGCCTCGCCGCGCTTGCGCGCCGCGCGGATGAAGATCTCCAGTTGCTCGCGCGCCTTGGCCTGGCCCACGTACTCGGCCAGTCCCTTCGGCCGCAGCGCCCGCTCGAACACCTCTTCGTTGGGCGACGAGGGCGCGCTGCTCACGACGCGCGGCGGCGCGGCGAAGTCGTCGGTCTGGATGGCCATGGACGGGGATTATCCGTGCGGCACAATCGCGCCCCATGCAACTTTCCCGCCTTGCCCTCCTGGTCCTCGGCCCTTTGCTGGCCGCCACTGTCCACGCGCACGACTACAAGCTCGGCGCCCTGACGGTCGGCCACCCGTATGCCCGCTTCACCGTGGACGGCCAGACGGCCGGCGGCGGCTTCCTGTCGATCGACAACGGAGGTGCCGCCGACCGGCTCGTCGGCGCCAGCGCGCCGGTGGCCGAGCGCGTCGAACTCCACACGATGCGCATGGAAGGCGACGTGATGCGCATGCGCCGCGTCGAGGGCATCGACGTGCCTGCCAACGGCCACGTCGAGATGGGGCCGGGCGGCCACCACCTGATGTTCATGGGCCTGAAGGCGCCGTTGAAGGTGGGCGAGAAGTTCCCGATGACGCTGAAGTTCCAAAAGGCCGGGGAGCTGAGGGTCGAGGTGCAGGTCGAGGCGCCGGCGCCCGGGCGCGACGAGCACAAGCACTGAGCGTCAGCGCGACAGCGCCTTCAAGGCCAGGCGAATGCCGTCGGCCACGCCCACATCCGGCGGCAGCGCCTTCAGCGCCGCCGCGGCTTCGCGCTCGCTGTAGCCCAGCGCCACCAGTGCCTGCACGATGTCGGCCTGCGCGTCGCTGGCCACCGAGGCCGGGCGCGCGAGATCCGGACCGAGCTTGCCCTTGAGCTCGAGCAGCAGCCGCTCGGCCGTCTTCTTGCCGATGCCCGGCACCTTCACCAGCCGGCCGCTCTCCTGCAGCGTGACCGCCTGCGCGAGTTCGGCCACCGAGAGCCCGGAGAGGATGGCCAGCGCCGTG
>Ga0247820_10001688_pt1 | contig 12413 bp, 15 predicted proteins | sample 13C_Glucose_Day1_2_FD_192480 | JGI IMG/M metagenome (GOLD analysis project Ga0247820, IMG submission 192480) | Soil microbial communities from agricultural site in Penn Yan, New York, United States - 13C_Glucose_Day14 | ecosystem: Environmental > Terrestrial > Soil > Agricultural land | place...
GCCTTGCGCCGCGAAAGGGCTGCAAGGCAGCCCCAGGATCTCAGCGCAGACGCATAATTCGCCGGGGCCGCTTTGCGGCCCTTTCGCGGCGCAAGGCCGCTCCTACAGAATTCGCGCATGGTTTACCCCACGCAAATGCCCCAGCAGGGAATTATTTAGCGCGCCGTTGTATCTGACCCTAGGTACAAGGCTGGCCAAACCATGGCCATGCCCCAAGCCTCAAGGACAACGGCCCATGAAATCACGCAGGAAACCCGTCAAGCCCATCGGTTTGAAGGACATCACCATCGTCGACGACGCCAAGATGCGCAAGGCCATCACCGCCGCCGCCCTGGGCAATGCCATGGAGTGGTTCGACTTCGGTGTCTACGGCTTCGTCGCCTATGCCCTGGGCAAGGTGTTCTTCCCCAACGCCAGCCCCGGCGTGCAGATGATCGCGGCCCTGGCCACCTTCTCCGTGCCGTTCCTGATCCGCCCGCTGGGCGGGCTGTTCTTCGGCGCCCTGGGCGACCGCTACGGACGCCAAAAGGTGCTGGCCGCGACCATCGTGATCATGTCGCTGAGCACCTTCGCCATCGGCCTGATCCCCTCCTACGCCAGCATCGGCATCTGGGCGCCGATCCTGCTGTTGCTGGCGAAGATGGCCCAGGGCTTCTCGGTGGGCGGCGAATACACCGGCGCGTCGATCTTTGTCGCCGAGTACGCCCCGGACCGCAAGCGCGGCTTTCTCGGCAGCTGGCTGGACTTCGGCTCGATCGCCGGCTTCGTCCTCGGCGCCGGGGTGGTGGTACTGATCTCGACGGTGCTCGGCGAGGAGCAGTTCCTCGAATGGGGCTGGCGCCTGCCGTTTTTCCTGGCCCTGCCGCTGGGCCTGATCGGCCTGTACCTGCGCCATGCACTGGAGGAAACCCCAGCGTTCCAGCAGCACGTCGACAAGCTTGAGCAAGGCGACCGCGAAGGCCTGGCCAGCGGCCCGAAAGTATCGTTCAAGGAAGTCGCCACCCAGCACTGGCGCAGCCTCCTGACCTGCATCGGCGTGGTGATCGCCACCAACGTCACCTACTACATGCTGCTCACCTACATGCCCAGCTACCTCTCGCACAACCTGCACTACAGCGAAGACCACGGTGTGCTGATCATCATCGCGATCATGGTCGGCATGCTCTTCGTGCAGCCGATCATCGGCCTGCTCAGCGACAAGTGGGGACGCAAGCCGTTCATCATCATTGGCAGCGTCGGCCTGTTCCTGCTGGCGATCCCGGCGTTCATGCTGATCACCAGCGGCAAGCTGGCGGTGATCTTCGCCGGCCTGCTGATCCTCGCCGTGCTGCTGAACTTCTTCATCGGCGTGATGGCCTCGACCCTGCCGGCGATGTTCCCCACCCATATCCGCTACAGCGCCCTGGCCAGCGCCTTCAACATCTCGGTGCTGATCGCCGGCCTCACCCCCACCTTGGCCGCCTGGCTGGTGGAGACCACCGACAACCTGTACATGCCGGCCTACTACCTGATGGTCATCGCCGTGATCGGCCTGCTCACCGGCCTGACCATGAAGGAGACCGCCAACCGCCCGCTGCGCGGCGCCGCCCCGGCCGCCTCGGATATCGAGGAAGCCCGCGAGCTGCTGCAGGAGCACCACGACAACATCGAGCAGAAGATCGAGGACATCGACGCACAGATCGCCGAGCTCGAGGCCCGGCGCCAGACCCTCGCGCAACAGCATCCGCGCATCGATTGAGGCTACTTGCGCATTCCGCCGGATTGCTTGCCTGATCCTCTGAATCTGTGGGGTGTATCGGTTGCGCAATGGGCCCCTGTGCTAGCGTTTCTGGATTGGGGAACAGCGTATTCCCCGCTTCCACAACCGATGATCAGCAGGTGAGCCCATGGAACTACGAATCAACCAGCAGACCTACCAGGTCGAGGCTGACGCCGACACGCCCTTGCTCTGGGTGATCCGCGACGATCTGGGCCTGACCGGCACCAAGTATGGCTGCGGCCTGGCCCAGTGCGGCGCCTGCTCGGTGCTGGTGGACGGCAACGTGGTGCGCGCCTGCGTCACCCCGGTGGCCGGCGTGGTCGGCCGCGAGGTCACCACCATCGAGGCCATCGAAAACGACGCGGTTGGCAAGCGCGTGGTCGCCGCCTGGGTCGAGCACCAGGTGGCCCAGTGCGGCTACTGCCAGTCCGGCCAGGTGATGGCGGCCACCGCGCTGCTCAAGCACACGCCCAAGCCCAGCGCTGCGCAGATCGACGCGGCCATGGTCAACCTGTGCCGCTGCGGCACCTACAACGCCATCCATGCCGCCGTGCACGATCTCGCCGAAGGGGGTAAAGCCTGATGAGCACACGCATCGATACCCCCGAAGACTTGCTGAAACTGCCAGCAGGCGAAACCGTCAACCTGTCGCGCCGGCGCTTTTTGGTCGGCACCACCGTGGGCGCGCTGGTGCTCGGCTTCGGCCTGCCAGTGGGTGCACCACGCGTACAGGCCGCCAGCACCACGGAGCGCGGTACCCAGGTGCCGGCTTTCCTGGAGCTGCGCCCGGACGGCAGCGTGCGTCTGCTCAGCCCATTCATGGAGGGTGGGCAAGGCGTCAACACCGCCATGGCGCAGATCGTCGGCGAGGAGCTGGACCTCGAGCCTGCCCGTTTCCTGGTCGAAAGCGCGCCCGCCGGCGAAGCCTACGTGGTCATGGAAAACGGCCTGCGCATCACCGGCGGCAGCATGTCGGTGCGCATGAGCTACCCGACCATGCGCCGCCTCGGCGCCCTGGCCCGGGCCATGCTGCTGCAAGCCGGCGCCCAGCAGCTGGGCGTGCCGGTGAGCGAGCTGACCACCGAGCCGGGCAAGGTAGTGCATGCTGCTTCGGGCCGTTCGCTCGGCTACGGTGAACTGGCCGAAACGGTCATGGACCTGCCGGTACCGGACCCCGCCAGCGTCACCTTGCGCGACCCCAGCCAGTTCCGCTGGATAGGCAAGCCGGTACAGCGCCTCGACGCCTACGACAAGTCCACCGGCAAGGCCATCTACAGCATCGACATCAAGGTCGACGACATGCTCCACGCCGCCGTGCAGCATGCGCCGCGCCTGGGCATGACCGTCGGCGGCCTGCGCAACGAGGAGCAGGTCAAGGCCATGAAGGGCGTGCACTCGGTGCACCAGCTGCCCGGCGCGGTGGCGGTGGTCGCCGAACGCTGGTGGCACGCCAAGCGCGCGGTCGAAGCGCTGCAGGTGGACTGGAAGGAGGCGGCTGCCGACAGCCAGGTGCGGCCAATGCCCGCCGATTTTTCCACTGACGGCTGGCGCGACCACCTGGCCGCCCAGACCGGGCCGAGCCGCGACGAGGAAAACCAGGGCGACGTAGCTGGCGCCCTGGCCAGCGCCAAGACCACCGTCGAGGCCACCTACCACAACCAGTACCTCAACCATGCTCAGCTGGAACCGCCCTCCGCCACCGCCCGTTTCAACCCCGACGGCAGCCTGGAGGTGTGGCTGCCGAACCAGGCCCAGGACATGTTCCGCGACGACATCGCCAAGCGCACCGGCCTGGACCCTGCGCGGATCACCCTGCACTCGCCACTGCTCGGCGGCTTCTTCGGCCGCCACTTCCTGTACGACTCGGCCAACCCCTACCCGCAGGCCATCGCCCTGGCCAAGGCCGTGGGCCGGCCGGTGAAACTGATCTGGAGCCGCGAAGAGGAGTTCCTGCGCGATGCCATGCGCCCCATGGCCGTGGTCAAGTTCCGCGCCGGCCTGGACGACAAAGGCCTGCCGGTGGCCATCGAGGCGATCAGCGCCACCGAAGGTCCGACCGAGGCGCTCGCCGGCAAGCAGGGTGACAAGGTCGACCCCACCGCCCTCGAAGGGCTGTCGGGCAAGGCCTACGCCATCGCCAACAAGCGCATTGCGCAGATCTACGTCAAAGGCCCGGCCATGCTCGGCTACTGGCGCTCGGTGGGCAACTCGCTGAACGACTTCTTCTACGAGTCGTTCCTCGATGAACTGGCCGACAAGGGCGGCCATGACCCCTACGAGCTGCGCCTGCAACTGCTGCAGGGCAACCCTCGCCTGACCACCCTGCTGCAGGCGGTGGCAGAATTGTCCGGCGGCTGGAAACGCGGCCCGTTCACCGCCGAGGACGGCAGCAAGCGCGCCCGTGGCGTGGCCATGGCCTCGCCGTTCGGCTCGGAGGCGGCGGTGATCGCCGAGGTATCGCTGGAGGGCGGCCAGGTCAGGGTGCACGACATCTGGCAGGCCATCGACCCAGGCAGCATCGTCAACCCGGCGATCATCGAAGCCCAGGTCAACGGCGCGGTGTCCCTCGGCTTGTCCCAGGTGCTGCTGGAGGAAGCGGTGTGGCTCAACGGCATGCCACGGGCGCGCAACTATGACCTGTACCCGGTGCTGCCGCCATCGCGCATGGCCCGGGTGCATGTGCGCATCGTCGAGAGCGGGGCGAAGATGGGCGGTATCGGTGAGCCACCGCTGCCGGCGGTGGCGCCCGCGGTGGCCAACGCCGTGGCGCAGCTCACCGGCCAGCGCGTGCGCAGCATGCCCCTGAGCCGCCATACCTTCAGCTGACACGACAAGGACAGCCCATGAACAACAGCCGATTCGCAAGAACCGCAGGCTGGCTGGCCTTGCCGTGCCTGGTCGCGGCAGGCCTGCTGGCCTGGTACGTCACCCGCGAGCCCGCCTCGCCCTTCAGCGCCACCGACAGCGCCGACGCCGCCCTGGTCAGCCGTGGCGAGTACGTCGCCCGGCTCAGCGACTGCGTGGCCTGCCACAGCCTGCCGGGCAAGGCACCGTTTGCCGGCGGCCTGGAAATGGCCACGCCGCTGGGCGCCATCCATGCCACCAATATCACCCCGGACCGCGAGCACGGCATCGGCGCCTACAGCCTTGCCGACTTCGACCGCGCGGTGCGCCAGGGCGTCGCGCCGGGTGGGCGACGGCTGTACCCGGCCATGCCCTACCCGTCCTACGTCAAGCTCAGCGACGACGATGTGCGGGCGCTCTATGCGTTCTTCATGAAGGGCGTGCAGCCGGCCGCCGAGGCCAATGTCCCCAGCGACATTCCCTGGCCGCTGAACCTGCGCTGGCCCATCGCCCTGTGGAACGGCCTGTTCGCGCCGACCAGCGCCTATGCGCAGAAGGCCGACCAGGACCCGCTGTGGAATCGCGGCGCCTACATCGTCCAGGGCCCCGGCCACTGCGGCAGTTGCCACACACCTCGGGGCCTGGCCTTCAACGAGAAGGCCCTGGACGAGAGCGGCGCACCGTTCCTCGCCGGCGCCCTGCTCGATGGCTGGTACGCGCCGAGCCTGCGCCAGGACCACAACACCGGACTCGGGCGCTGGAGCGAGCCGCAGATGGTGCAGTTCCTCAAGACCGGACGAAACAAGCACGCGGTGGTGTACGGCTCGATGACCGAGGCGTTCAACAACTCCACGCAGTTCATGAGCGACGACGACCTGAACGCGATCGCCCGCTACCTCAAGTCGCTGCCCGGCGACCCGGGGCGTGACGGCGCACCCTGGCAGTATCAGGCGGTAGCCGCGGGGCTCGACACGCCGGGGGCGCATACCTACGCGACCCGCTGCGCCAGCTGCCATGGCCTGGACGGCAAGGGCCAGGCCGAGTGGATGCCGCCGCTGGCGGGCGCCACCTCGATGCTGGCCGCGGAAAATGCCTCGGCGATCAACATCACCCTCAACGGCTCGCAGCGCATCGTCGCCGCCGGGGTGCCGGATGCCTACCGCATGCCGGCGTTCCGCGAGCAGTTATCGGACCAGGAGATCGCCCAGGTGCTGAGCTTCGCCCGCAGTGCATGGGGCAATCACGGCGGCGCGGTAGAGGCCAAGGCGGTGGGCGCGTTGCGCGGGCATACCGACCCGGCCAGCAGCAGCCCGATCATCCTGCATATGCGCTGAGCAGCGCTGTGGGAGCGGGTTCACCCGCGAAGCCGGTGACACGGTGGATGGCACCGGCTCTGCCGGTGTTCGCGGGTAAACCCGCTCCCACAGGGATCGTGTCAGCTTTTAGACATTGAGCAAGACCGTTGCTCCCACAGGCACTCGGCAACACGAGGTTTCATACACCATGGAAAGCATCGACCTGCTGGTCCTGCGCACCACCCATGACTGGCTCCAGGCCGGCCACCGCGTGCTGCTCGCCACCGTCGCCCGCACCTGGGGCTCGTCGCCGCGTCCGGTCGGTTCGATGATGGCCCTGCGCAACGACGGTCGGGTGGTCGGCAGTGTATCCGGCGGTTGCATCGAGGACGACCTGATCCACCGCTACACCACCGCCTACGGCGGCCCCGGCCTGCCCGAAGGGGCACCCGAGGTGATCCGCTACGGCATCAGTGCCGACGACGCCCACCGCTTTGGCCTGCCGTGCGGCGGTACGCTGGAGCTGATCCTCGAGTTCATGCCCGCCGCCGCCTCGCTGCGACAACTGCTGGGGCAACTCGACAACGGCCAGCTGATGCGTCGCCAACTGACCCTGGCCGACGGCGCGGTCAACCTCGAACCCACCGCCACCCCGGAACAGTTCCGTTTCGACGGCCGGCAGATGACCAACACCCTCGGCCCCGGCTACCGCATGCTGCTGATCGGCGCCGGGGCGCTGGCCGAGTACCTGGCGACCATGGCCCTGTTCAACGGCTTCCGGGTGGCGGTGTGCGACCCTCGGCCCGAGCACATGGCCACTTGGTCGGTCGCCGGCGTCGAATACCTGAAGGGCATGCCGGACGATGTGGTACGCGACTTCAAGGCCGATCTGCGCACCTGCATCATCGCCGTCAGCCACGATCCCAAGCTCGACGACCTGGCGCTGCTAGAGGCCCTGCATGGTCCGGCATTCTACATCGGCGCCATCGGCTCGCGACGTAACAGCCAGCTGCGCCGCGAACGGCTGATCGAGCACTTCGGCGAAACCGAGCAGTCGCTCGAACGGCTGCATGGGCCCATTGGCATCTACATCGGCAGCAAGACCCCGGCGGAAATCGCGGTGAGCGTGATGGCCGAAGTGCTGGCGGCGAAGAACGCCGTGAGCTTGCCGGGGGCGGTGAGTGTGTCCAAGGCCAAGCGCGAGCGTGATCATCAACCTTTGTAGTGCCTGAACCGGCCTCATCGCGGGGCAAGCCCGCTCCCACGTTGGTACCGCTGCCTGACAGTCGTGGGAGCGGGCTTGCCCCGCGATGAGGCCAGCATTGGCCACACACCTGCCAACCAGTGTCTATGCTTCTTCTCGCATACACCCACCGGTATCGACCACAAGGAAGACAGGCCAATGACTGCCACCCTCGCACGCGCTGTTGCTTTCGCCTCGCTAGTGTCCGCCGCCAGCCTCACCGCCCACGCCGCCGAACTGCCCATCGCCAGCGAAGCGCTGGAAAGCCATGTCACCACTGAAGTGACCAGGATCGACCTGCCCAACCGCCAGGTCACGGTGAAGGGCCCCCACGACAAGGACGTGACCTTCCAGCTCACCGAACAGGCCAAGGCCCTGCCCAATCTCAAGGTGGGCGATCAGGTCGATATCAAAGTGACCCGTGCCATCGCCTATGTGCTCAACACCAATGTCGGCGGCGCTCCCAAGGCCTCCGAGGAATCGGGCACCATCCGCGCCACCAAGGACAACCCCAACCCGGGTGGCGAGGCGTTCCGTCAGGTCAAGGTCACCTCGCAGATCAAGAAGATCGACCTGAACACACACGAAGTCACCCTGCTGCCACCGGAAGGCAAGCTGCAGGTGGTCAAGGTCGAGGACCCCGAACTGCAGGCACGCATGAAGAATCTCAAGCTCGACCAGACCGTAGAAGCCATCTATACCGAAGTGCTGAGCGTGGAGACCTCACGCCCAGCCCAGTAAAACCTTTGGCCGGCCCGCGCATCGAACATCATGTGAGCCCTTCCCCCCCTTCAGGAGGTTTCCCATGGCGATGCGCCTGGCCGTGCCGTTTTGCTGCTGCCTCACCCTCGTGCTCATGGGCTGCACCAGCGCCCGCGATGAGCCGCCGCCCACCACGCAGCAGGTCGAACTGCAGCGCTACCAGGGCACCTGGTACGAACTGGCGCGCCTGCCGATGTTCTTCCAGCGCCACTGCGTGCAGTCCGAGGCCCATTACGGCCTGCGCGAGGACGGCCGTATCGACGTGACCAATCGCTGCCTGGAGCAGGACGGCCAGTGGAACGAAGCCCTAGGCGTCGCCGAGCCGCAGGTGGCCGGACGCACCGACAAGCTCTGGGTGCGCTTCGACAACTGGCTCAGCCGCCTGGCACCGAACCTGACAAAGGGCGAGTATTGGGTGCTCTACCACGACCCGGACTATCGCGTGGCACTGGTCGGCCACCCGAACCGCGAGTACCTGTGGCTGCTGTCGCGCTCAGCGACCGTCAGCGCCCAGACCCGAGAACAGCTGCTGGAGCTAGCACGCCGGCAGGGCTATCCCACCGACCAACTGATCTGGCGACAACCAGCCCCCCAGTGACGGCCGCCATCCGCCCCTGTAAGGTGAGCCACCCGGCTCACCCAAAGGATTGCGTGCAATGATCACCTGCCACCTCAAGTACATCATCGACCCCTACCAGATCCCGGCCTTCGAGGCCTACGGCAAGCTGTGGATCGGCCTGGTCAACCGCATGGGCGGCACCCACCACGGCTACTTCCTGCCCAGCGAAGGCGCCAACAATGTTGCCTACGCCCTGTTCAGCTTCCCCAGCCTGGCCGCCTACGAGCAGTACCGCACAGCCTCGGAAACCGATCCGGAGTGCATCGCCGCCTTCGCCCTGGCCAACGAGCAACGCTTCATCCTCAGCTACGAACGCAACTTCCTGCGGCCAGTGCTCGATTGACCTTCACAGGCCCGCGAAAAACCTGGTACGCATCACCGGCGTGCAGGCCCGGCGCAGGGTTTCAATAACGCGCTTTCGGCTGCCAACCCTGGAGGGTATCGATGAAACTGTCCAAAGGCAGGCGCAGCGCAGGCCAGTCCTCCCTGTAGTGGTGTTCGATCACCACGGCGTCCTCTTCGAAGGCAACGTGGTAGGCGTTGCCGCTGTAGGCCTCCACCACTCGGTTGCGACGTGCGGCCAGGGCCTTCTCGAGCAAATGCTCAAGTGCCACGGCCGTCACCTCGTCGTCGAGAAACTGCTGCAGGCCTGGGGGGCGGGGATTGGACATGAGCAGGCTCCTTTGCCAGGGATACGGAAGAGCCGGGCATGATGCCCGGCCCTGGTGAGGGTGACGCAGGATCAGTAGTCAGGATAGGCGGTGGTCACCACCGTGCCAGCCCCATTCAGATATCCGACGATGTTGAACGATGCGCCAGGGTTGCCCGCCACGCAATGCGCCCCCGACGGCCCGCGGAACTCGTTGCCGTTCAGCGAGGTGCGGTTGTTGTAGGCATTCTGGATGGCCGCCACCACATTGGCTTGCGAGCAGCTGTCCGGGAACATGGTGGAGATGGACTTGCTCGCGGTCACGCCGTTCTGGGTGATGTTGAAGCTGCGCAGGACATAGATCCCGGCCGGCCCGACCGGCGTATTGGTGGTCGCCGCGGTGAAGGCCACGGTGGCGGGCAACTGTCCGCCAGGCCTGCTGTGGAAGCCCTTGGCCCGGTTGTTGGCCACCTCGCCGCAGAACACATGCTGTTGATTGACCGCCGGCACGCCGCCCGAATTGGGCTGTGGACATGCCACGGCGGCCTGGGCGGACGCCACCGGCACCAGGCTGAACGCCAGGCTGCCGATGACCGCCAGCCCAGCCAGCGCGACGCGTGCATGTGGGAACACGAAAGTCTTTTTCATCATGAAGCTCCTTTTTTACGGTGACAGGACGTTGTTGTCCTCGGGTTCCGCCGCTGCCGGCGAAAAGGGGGAATGGGGTTCAGCCGACCAGCAGCCACCTGGCCCGGGCGAGGTACGCGGCGCGGTCGTCCAGGCCGTTGAAACCGCCATTGACCCGGCGGGTAACCTCACGCAGGTCATCCTTGTCGGCCCAGTCGTTGAGCTTGCGGTTGGCCCAGAACCAGCCGGCGACGTCCACCGCCAGGGCCGGGTCGCTACTGACCAGGGAGGGGTCGTCCTTGTTCTCGAAATCGCGCTTGCAGTACTGGCCGTACTGGCGGTAGTTGGCGCGACCGGTCAGCTGGATCAGCCCGCGCCCCTTGAAGCGCGGCCCATCGCCCGGTTGCAGGTTGCCCAGGTCCTTGCGGCCCTCGTAGGCACTCCCGCTGGCCAGCTCCTCGGTGTAACGCAGGCAGCCGCTCTCATGGGCGATCTGGGCAAGGAAGTGGGCGATGCGCAGCGGCGTGTCGATGCGGTAGCGGGTCAGCACGTCGAGCACCGGCTGGTGGAAGGCATCGATACGTGTGCCGCTGGCATTGATCAGCGCCAGCCACAATTTGGGCGCGACCAGCCCACCGGGCAGGCCCACGCGCAAGGCGGCCAGGGTCGCATCGCCCGGCGCCACCGGCTTGCCCTGCGGGCTGCCGATAAGCTGCTGGAAGTTGTCCAGCGCACTGCGCGTGCCGCCCCCCCACAGGCCATCGATGCCAAGCGCGCAGCTGAAGCCGCGTTGACCGCTGTTGAGGTTGAGCAGCAGCTGCAGGCTGCGCACATCGGCGGTGGCGTTGTTGCCGCCCGTCCCTACGGTGTTGGTGATGCACATGGTCAGCTCCTTTTTTCGGGCAAGCCGCTCCCCGTGGGGCAGCGGCCAGGCCGTGCCTTGATGGCGAAGCGAATGGATGTCGGTTGCTTGTGGCGGCTACCTGGCGGGCGGCACCAGGGTGGCGCTGTAGGCGAGCTTGTTGGCCTGGGTGAACAACTGGATCTGCAGGCCGTCACTGCCCTGGCGACTCTGCAGGTAGCCCAGGGTCAGCGGCCCGCAGCGGCCCGCCCCACCGCCTTTGAGGCTGTAGCTGCGCTCCGGCCCGTCTGCGCCGTTGAACTCCAGGGCGAAATCGCACGCCCATCCCGCGCCGAAGCGCACCTTGCCGGCGTTCTTGCCCAAGCCCGCGCCAGGATCGATGTTCAGCAGCACCGGCACGTTGGTGCCGTTGTCCTTGAATGTGCCCTGGTACTCGTCGGCCCACGCCGATCCCAGGCCGGCCAGTGCAAGGGCACCGGCCAGTGCGGTTGCCAGATGTCTCATGGTGACTCTCCTTGTTGGGTGATTCATGGGTTCAGAACGCCAGCACCAGCCCCGCCCACTTGGCGATGGCCAGGGCCAGGTCGGGCTGGATCGCCCCCAACGCCACCAGCGCCGACAATGCGGCCGCGCCGATGGCGCACAGCACGCGTTTGCCGGTGGACATCCGAGCCGGTTGGCCTGGTTTGTTCTTGAGAATCGTGCGCATGGTTCGGGTCTCCTGGGTTGAAAGCAGCAAACGCATCGAGCGCTCAGTCGGCCTGGCCATCACCGGGCCTCCCGTAGTGGCCGAACAGCTCGCCATCGAGGCAAACGACAATCGCCTCACCGGCATCGCCGGGCACGTTGATACTCAGCTCATGCAAGGTTTCATTGCGCCGTGGCGCGCGACCGACACGCAGCGCCAGACTCCCCGGCGCATCGCCGGGCTCGAGGGTGGCGGCCAGCACCACCTGCATCTCTGCGATCCGGATCCCCGGCCAGCGTTGCCCGGTGGCGTGCCGCGCGCACTGCACGGCGCCGCCCAGCGCGTGGACGAACTCTGCGAAGTGGTTCATCACGAGGCCTCCTGTTCGTCGGCCAGCCAGAACGGCCGACGGGCGAAGCCCACGTGGTAGATGAGTGACTGCAGCACCACCTGGTGCTCGCCGATGTTGAGCAGGTTGAAGGTTTTCTCGATGCCGACGATGCGCCCCTTGGGCGGTTCGCTGAGGCAGCGGTTGAGCAGCGCGGTCTGCGCCTGGATCAGCTCGTGCGACGTCAGCTTCTCCGGATCGGTGCTGCCGACGACGATGCGTTTCACATATCCCACGTCCGTTAGATCGAACATCACGGAACTCCTTTCCGGAAAAGTCTGACGGCCAACCCCTGGCTAGCGCTCACACGACCACAGGGCTGGCATTGGGCCGATCACCGCTTACTGCTGGGTGATGGCTTTGGGCGCGACCGACTGCGAGATCATGTCCAGCACCCGGGCCAGTCCTTCCGGCATACCGTCGTCGGCCGCGTGGACCTCGACGTGATACTTGGCCGACTGGTCGGTCGAACGGGTGTTCTCCTTGTGCGAAGACACCGAGCCGGAGATGTTGACCTTGGCGCTGAACGGCCCCCAGCCCACGCTGGCCTCGGCCGACATCGCCGCCTGGGCGTCGGTGGCTTCGCGCGATTGCTCGGAGTTCTTCACCTCCATGTCGAAGGTGATGTCGACCTTGTTGATCGACAGGTTCGGCACCTTGACCACCGCCAGCAGCGG
>Ga0247820_10001690_pt1 | contig 12411 bp, 13 predicted proteins | sample 13C_Glucose_Day1_2_FD_192480 | JGI IMG/M metagenome (GOLD analysis project Ga0247820, IMG submission 192480) | Soil microbial communities from agricultural site in Penn Yan, New York, United States - 13C_Glucose_Day14 | ecosystem: Environmental > Terrestrial > Soil > Agricultural land | place...
CACAAGACCTACGGCCCCAAGGGCATCGGCGCGCTGTACGTGCGCCGCAAGCCGCGGGTGCGGCTCGAGGCCCAGATGCACGGCGGAGGCCACGAGCGCGGCATGCGTTCGGGCACCTTGCCGACGCACCAGATCGTCGGCATGGGCGAGGCCTTCCGCCTCGCCAAGCTCGATATGAAGGAAGACGTGGCCAAGGCCGCGGCGCTGCAGAAGCGTCTGCTCGACGGCCTGAAGGACGTCGAGCAGGTCTTCATCAACGGCCATCTCGAGCACCGCGTGCCGCACAACCTGAACATCAGCTTCAACTACGTCGAAGGCGAGTCGCTGATCATGGGCATCAAGGGCCTGGCGGTGTCCAGCGGCTCGGCCTGCACTTCGGCCAGCCTGGAACCCAGCTATGTGCTGCGGGCGCTCGGCCGCAGCGACGAACTGGCCCACAGCAGCCTGCGCATGACCATCGGCCGTTTCACGACCGAAGAAGAGATCGACTACGCGATCTCGACCATCAGGCACAACGTTGCCAAGCTGCGCGAACTCAGCCCGCTGTGGGAGATGTTCAAGGACGGCATCGACATCAGCACGATCCAGTGGTCTGCCCACTGACAACTCAAAGAGGTACCCCACCATGGCTTACTCATCCAAGGTCATCGACCACTACGAAAATCCCCGCAACGTCGGCTCGTTCGAAAAGGGCGACGATTCGGTGGGCACCGGCATGGTCGGCGCACCGGCCTGCGGCGACGTCATGAAGCTGCAGATCAAGGTCAATCCCGAAACCGGCGTGATCGAAGACGCGCGCTTCAAGACCTACGGCTGCGGCTCGGCCATCGCCTCGTCCTCGCTCGTCACCGAATGGGTCAAGGGCAAGACGCTCGACGAAGCGGCGGCCCTCAAGAACGCACAGATCGCCGAAGAACTGGCGCTGCCGCCGGTCAAGATCCACTGCTCGATCCTGGCCGAAGACGCGATCAAGGCGGCGGTCAGCGACTACAAGGCCAAGCACGGCGTGGCTGCCGCAGCGACGGAAAGCACTCACTGACCATGGCTGTGACTCTGACCGAATCGGCCGCGCGCCACGTCACCCGCTACCTCGGCAAACGAGGCAAGGGCGTGGGCGTTCGGCTGGGCGTCAAGACCACGGGCTGCTCGGGCCTGGCCTACAAGCTCGAGTACGTGGACGAATTCGCGCCCGAAGACGTGGTGTTCGAGGACCATGGCATCAAGGTGCTGGTCGACCCGAAGAGCCTGGCCTACATCGACGGCACGCAGCTCGACTTCGTGCGCGAGGGCCTCAACGAGGGTTTCAAGTTCAACAACCCGAATGAACGCGACCGTTGCGGCTGCGGCGAGAGCTTCCGCATCTGAGCCTGCCCGGCCCCCGACCGAGCCGCCGACATGGCGGCTTTTTGATGTCATGAACCTGAACGACACCGATTTCCAGCTGTTCGCCGTGCCCGCCACCTTCGCCCAGGACCGTGCCACGCTCGACGCCCGCTGGAAGGAACTGCAGCGCGAGGCCCACCCCGACCGCTTTGCCGCTCAGGGGCCCGCGGCGCAGCGCATCGCCATGCAGTGGTCGGTTCGCATCAACGAGGCCTACCAGAGGCTCAAGAATCCGATCAAGCGCGCCACCTACCTGTGCGAACTTCATGGCGCGGGCATCCAGGCCCATACCAATACCGCGATGCCGCCCGAGTTCCTGATGCAGCAGATGGCCTGGCGCGAGGAACTCGACGACGCCGCCGATGCCGCGGCGCTCGATAGCCTGCGCGCCGAGGTCGAGGCCGGGCGTGCGCGCGCGCTGTCCACGCTCGACTGGCTGATCGACGAGAAGGGCGACTACCCCGAAGCCGCCCGGCAGGTGAGAGCCCTCATGTTCATCGAGCGTTTTGCCGAGGACATCGAAGCCAAGGCCGATCAATGGGGACAATAGCGGGATGATTCAACCCCACGCCCATCACCTCGAGGAGGCCTGATGGCATTGCTCCAGATTTCAGAACCGGGCCAGGCGCCCGATCCGCACCAGCGCCGCATCGCCGTCGGGATCGACCTGGGCACCACCCACTCGCTGGTGGCCGCGGTGCGCAACGGCGTCGCCGAATGCCTGCCCGACGCCGAGGGCCGCGTGCTGCTGCCGTCTGCCGTGCGCTACCTCGACCCCGAGCGGCGCCAGATCGGCCATGACGCGCTGGCGGCGCGGGCCGTCGATCCGTCCAACGTCATCACCTCGGTCAAGCGGCTGATGGGCCGCGGCCTGTCGGACATCGCGAACCGCGATGCGATGGCCTACCACCTCACTGGCGATGACGGCATGGTCAAGGTGCAGACTTCGGCCGGCGAGAAGTCGCCGATCGAAGTCAGCGCCGAGATCCTTGCCACCCTGCGCTACCGGGCCGAAGACACCTTCGACGACGAACTCCACGGTGTCGTGATCACGGTCCCCGCCTACTTCGACGAGGGCCAGCGGCAGGCCACCAAGGATGCGGCGCAGTTGGCCGGCCTTCACGTGCTGCGCCTCATCAGCGAGCCGACGGCCGCCGCGATCGCCTACGGGCTGGACAACGCGAGCGAAGGCGTCTACGCCGTCTACGACCTCGGTGGCGGCACCTTCGACATCTCGATCCTGCGCTTGACTCAGGGCGTGTTCGAAGTCATCGCCACGGGCGGCGATTCGGCGCTGGGCGGGGACGACTACGACCATGCCCTGGTCGAATTCGTGCTCGCGCAGCGCGGGCTCAAGGCGCACAGCGACGCCGACCGGTCGGCCCTGCTGGTGGCCGCCCGGGCCGCCAAGGAGGCGCTGTCGGAGGCCGGATCGGCGACGTTCAGCGCCACGCTGTCGGGTGAGGCGCTTCGCCTCGAGGTGCGCCGCGAGCAGTTCGAGTCCGCCACGGCCGCGCTGACCGCGCGCACGATCACGGCCGTGCGGCGCGTGCTGCGCGACGCCAAGCTGGCGCCCGGTGAGCTGCAGGGCATCGTGCTGGTCGGCGGTGCCACGCGCATGCCGCAGATCCGCCGCGCCGTGGCCGATTGCCTCGGCCGCGAGCCACTGACCAACCTCGACCCGGACCAGGTGGTGGCGCTCGGCGCCGCGATCCAGGCCCATCAACTGGCCGGCAACGGCGGTGCCGACGACCTGCTGCTGCTCGACGTGATTCCACTGTCGCTGGGCATCGAGACCATGGGCGGCCTGGTCGAGCGGATCGTGCCGCGCAACCAGACCATCCCGACCGCGATGGCCCAGGACTTCACCACCTACAAGGACGGCCAGACGGCGCTGGCGCTGCACGTGGTGCAGGGCGAGCGCGACCTCGTTGCCGACTGTCGCAGCCTGGCGCGCTTCGAACTGCGCGGAATCCCGCCGATGGCCGCCGGTGCGGCGCGCATCCGCGTCACCTTCACCGTCGACGCCGACGGCCTGCTCAGCGTGAGCGCGAAGGAGCAGGGCAGCGGCGTGGAGGCCAGCGTCGCGGTCAAGCCCTCCTACGGGCTCTCCGACGAACAGATCGCGGCCATGCTGCAGGACAGCTTCTCGACCGCGCAGCAGGACATGCAGGCCCGGGCGCTGGTCGAGGCGCGCGTCGATGCCGACCGCATGCTGATGGCGACGCAAAGCGCGCTCGATGCCGATGCGTCGCTGCTGTCGGCCGAAGAGCACGCCGCCATCGAGCAACTGATGGCCGCGCTGCGCAGCGCGCGCTCGGCCGAAGATGCCGCCGTCGTCGAGGCCGCCACCAAGGCGCTGGCGGACGGTACCGAAGCCTTCGCGGCCGCGCGGATGAATGCCGGCATCGCGCGCGCGCTCTCCGGCCGACAGATCGAATCTCTCTAGAACCATGCCCACGATCAAGATCCTTCCCCATCCCGAGTACTGCCCGCAAGGCGCCGAGATCACGGCGGCGCCCGGCACCTCGGTCTGCGAGGCCATGCTCGAGAACCACATCAACATCGAGCATGCCTGCGAAATGAGCTGTGCCTGCACCACCTGCCACGTCATCGTTCGCCAGGGGCTGGAGTCACTCAACGAGGCGGAGGAAGGCGAGGAAGACCTGCTCGACCGCGCCTGGGGCCTGGAGCCGCAGTCGCGCCTGAGCTGCCAGGCGATACTCGCCCAGACCGACCTCACGGTCGAGATTCCGAAGTACTCGATCAACCACGCCAAAGAAAACCACTGATGTCCAGGCTCATCGTTCTAGACACCGAGACCACCGGCCTGTCGGCCGAGAACGGGGACCGCGTCATCGAGCTGGGATGCGTGGAGCTGTTCAACCGCAAGCTGACCGGCAACGACCTGCACATCTACTTCAACCCGGAACGCGAGAGCCACGAGGACGCGCTCAAGGTGCACGGGCTGACCACCGATTTCCTGCGCGACAAGCCGAAGTTCGCGACGCTGGCGCAGGACGTCATCGAGTACCTGCGCGATGCCGAACTGATCATCCACAACGCGGCCTTCGACGTCGGCTTCCTCAACAAGGAGCTCGAGCTCGCCGGCCTGCCGCCGCTCGCCAGCTTCGTCGGCGAGGTGACCGACACGCTCGCGATGGCCAAGGCGGTCTATCCGGGCAAGCGCAATTCGCTCGATGCGCTGTGCGACCGCTTCGGCGTCGACCGCTCGAACCGCACCTTCCACGGCGCCAAGCTCGACGCGCAGCTGCTGGCCGATGTCTACATCAACCTGACGCGCGGGCAGGATGCGCTGCTGATCGACATCGCGTCGAACGAGCCTGCGCACGGCACGGTGGTGTCGATCGACCTGAGCGCCTTCGAGCTGCCGGTGCTGCTCGCGACCGAGCACGAACTTGCCGAACACGAGGACGTCCTGGTGCAGCTCGACAAGTCCAGCAACGGGCGCACGCTTTTTCGCCAGACGGCTGAAAAAGCTGTGGCATAATCGCAGGCTTCGCATCGCACGGTGCGAAAAGCATCCAGATGGTATGCGGCCAGATTCACTCTGACGCCGTGTGCCGGGGGCGGTTAGCTCAGGGGTAGAGCACAGCATTCACACTGCTGGGGTCGGAGGTTCGAAACCTCCACCGCCCACCATTCACTTTCTTCGTCGTCGGCATCCTGCACGCTAAGCTTGCAGGATGGACGAATTCGATTGCGCCGTCATCGGCGCCGGCGTGGTGGGTTTGGCGGTGGCACGAGAGCTCGCGCTGCAAGGGCGCGAGGTCATCGTGCTCGAGTCCGAAAGCGCAATCGGCACCGGCACCAGTTCGCGCAACAGCGAAGTCATTCACGCGGGCATCTACTATCCCCAAGGCTCCCTCAAGGCGCAGCTGTGCGTCGAGGGAAAGCAGCGCCTCTATGCGTACGCCGAAGAGCGCGGTCTGCCGCACCGGCGCTGCGGCAAACTGATCGTCGCCACCAGCCAGGCGCAGGTCGGGCAGCTCGAGGCCATCGCGGCCAAGGCCCGGGCCAACGGCGTGGACGACCTGGTGCCGCTCACGCGCGCCCAGGCGCTCGCGATGGAGCCGCAACTTGAATGCCTGGCCGCGCTGCATTCGCCGAGCACCGGCATCGTCGACAGCCATGCGCTGATGCTGAGCCTGCGGGGCGACCTCGAGAATGCCGGCGGCGTGGTCGCGCTGAAATCGGCGGTCCAGGCAGCCGAGTGCGGTGCCGGCGGCATCGTGCTGAAGTCGGCCGACGGTACGGCCTTGCGCTGCAACAGCGTCGTCAATGCCGCCGGTCTTGCCGCGCCGCTGCTGGCGCGCCGGTTCGACGGCCTGCCCGCCGCTTCGGTGCCGGGAGCCTGGTACGCCAAGGGCAGCTACTTCACGCTCGCCGGCCGCGCGCCTTTCAGCCGCCTGATCTATCCCGTGCCCGAAGCCGCCGGCCTGGGCGTGCACCTGACGCTCGATCTCGGGGGCCAGGCCAAATTCGGCCCGGACGTGCAGTGGGTGGCATCGCCCGACGAACTGGTGGTGGACCCGGCGCGCGGCGAGGGCTTCTATGCCGAGGTCCGCAAATACTGGCCGGCGCTGCAGGACGGCGCGCTGGTGCCGGGCTATGCCGGCATCCGGCCCAAGATCTCCGGCCCGGGCGAGGCCGCGGCCGACTTCATGATCCAGGGACCGGCGGCGCACGGCGTGCCCGGGCTGGTCAACCTGTTCGGCATCGAGTCGCCGGGGCTGACCAGCAGCCTCGCGATCGCCCGGCGCGTGGGTGATCTTCTGTCATAGAGCCGCGCGGGCATGTACCATGGAACGGCGCGCCAAATTGTCGGCGCCGTGTCGCCGGCGCGGTGCCGGCTGGACTGAGGAGGACTTTTTTCGATGACTGCTTCCACCAACCTCGAAGCCGCGGCCAACGCGGTGGCCGAAGACATCGCCAGCGACGTCCGTGGCGTGCTCGCCAGCAAGGATCTCGACTCCGTACCGCACATCAAGGCGCTGCGCCAGCGCATCGACAGCAAGCTGGCGATCGCGCGCGAACTCGCGGCAGAGAAGAGCCGGGTGGCCGCGCAGAAAGCCCGTGAAGCTGCGAATACGGCCAATGCCTACGCGCATGACGAGCCCTGGCAGATCGCCGGTGCCGCGCTGGCCGTGGGCGTGCTGGTGGGCCTGCTGCTTGGGCGCCGTTGATTCGGACCGCTGGCGGCCTGCGGGGGAGCTGATGCGATGAGCCTCAGCGACCTTCTAGGGCTCAAGTCGCGCCTGCGGCGCCTGCGCATCCTGGCCGGCGAAGGGGCGTTGGCTGCCGAAGACCGCGCGCAGCTCCTGAAGCTGGCCTGGGATGAGGAGAAGAAGCGCCTGGGGACGATGCTCGGCGTGGCGGTCGCGGTGATCGGCCTGACCACCGTCGCCATCGCGCTGCTGTCGGTCGCGATCGTGGTGCATTTCTGGGACACGCCCTACCGAACGATGGCCGCCTGGGTGCTGGCGTTTCTTTGGGTCGGGCTCTGGGCGGCGGCCGTGCTGACGCTCGTGGGCACGATGCGCAAGTCCTCCGCCTTTGCTTCGGCGCGCCAGACATTCGAGCGCGATCTCGAGTGGTTCCATGAGCGCTTCGGCGCCCATCATCAGGACGAGGAGCTGCCCGACCTCGCGGTCACGCTGAGCAGCGAGCAGCTGCTTGCCCGCATCGAGCGCCAGAGACAGCGCATCGCGACGCTCGAGGCCGCTGCGGCGGGCGTCGGCGACGCACCGGTCTCGAACGAAAGCGCCACGGCCGCTGCCTTGCGCATCGCGCGCGAGCATCCGGTGGCCACCGGTGTCGCGACCGCCGCGGTGATCGCGGTGCTCGGCCCGCGCCGCGTGGTCCGCTGGATCTCCGTGGTCGCGCCGGTGCTCTGGCGGATGCGCGGCTGACGCCCGCCTTTGCCATTCAGGCCCTGCGTTCGCGCAGCGCCTGGGCAGCCTGGCGCACCAGCGCCGGGCCGCGGTAGATGAGCCCGGTGTAGATCTGGACCAGGTCGGCACCGGCCTCGACCTTGGCCAGGGCGTCCGCTGCGCTCAGCACGCCGCCTGCGCCGATGATTGGAAAGTCCTTGCCGAGCGTCGCGCGCAATTGGCCGATCACCCGGTTGCTGGCTTCGCGCACGGGCGCACCCGACAATCCGCCGGCCTCTTGCGCATGGGGCAGGCCGGCGACGGCGTCGCGCGCCAGCGTCGTGTTGGTGGCGATGACGCCATCCATGCGATGGCGCAGCAGGGTGGCGGCGATCACCTGGACCTGGGCCTCGTCGAGGTCGGGTGCGATCTTGACGAACAGCGGCACCCGCTTGCCCTGGCGCGCCGCCAGTGCCTCGCGCTTGTCCGCGATCGCGCCCAGCAGGGCATCGAGCGCCTCGTCGCTTTGCAGCGAGCGCAGGTTGGCGGTGTTGGGGCTCGAGATGTTGATCGCCACATAGTCGGCGTGCGGATAGACCCCGTCGAGGCAGACCAGGTAGTCATCGACCGCGCGTTCGATCGGGGTGGCCGCGTTCTTGCCGATGTTGAGGCCCAGCAGCATGGGCGGCTTCGCGCTGTCGCGCCGGAAGCGGGCCCGTTGCACATTGGCGATGAAGGCCTCGAGGCCCTCGTTGTTGAAGCCGAGCCGATTGATCAGCGCGTCGCGCTGCGGCAGGCGGAAGATGCGCGGTTTCGCATTGCCGGGCTGCGGCTTGGGCGTGACCGTGCCGACTTCGACAAAGCCGAATCCCATGGCGCCGAAGGCGTCGATGCAGCGGGCGTTCTTGTCGAGGCCCGCCGCCAGTCCGACTCGGTTCGGGAACGAAAGTCCCGCGAGCGTGATGCGATCGGCCACGCGCGGCGCCGCGTAGGCGCAGGCCAGTGGCGTGTTCTGGGTCCGTGCCAGGGCATCAAGGGTCAGTTCGTGGGCTCGCTCTGGGTCGACGCCGAACAGAAAGGGGCGGGCGAGCCCGTAAAGAGAGGAGGGCAACGGCAGGAGCATCGGATAATTCTCGGCTTCAGACTTCAATCAGCCAGGATTCTCCCCGATGACTTCCCCTGCTTCCGCTTCCGCCCCGACACAGGACGAACTCAAGGCACAGGTCGGCCGCGCCGCGCTCGACTACGTGGTCAAGGGCGAGATCATCGGCGTGGGCACCGGCTCGACGGTCAACAAGTTCATCGAGGCGCTGGCCGGCATCAAGGACCAGATCCGCGGCGCCGTCTCCAGTTCGCAGGCCTCGACCGAGCGCCTGAAGGCGCTCGGCATCGAGGTGTTCGACTGCAATGCGGTCGACGAACTGGCGGTCTACATCGACGGCGCCGACGAGATCGACGGCCGCGGCTGCATGATCAAGGGCGGTGGCGCCGCGCTCACGCGCGAGAAGATCGTGGCGGCGCAGTCCAAGCGCTTCGTCTGTATCGCCGATGCCTCCAAGCTGGTGAACACGCTCGGCGCCTTCCCGCTGCCGGTCGAGGTGATTCCGATGGCGGCCCGGCGCGTGATGCGGCAGTTCGCCCGGCTGGGTGGCCTGGCGCAGGTTCGCGAGAAGGACGGCGCGCCGCTGGTCACCGACAACGGCCAGCACATCATCGACGTGACCGGCTTGCGAATCACGGATCCGCTGGGTTTCGAGGCCGAAGTGAACCAATGGCCGGGCGTGGTCGAGGTTGGCGTCTTTGCCCACCAGCGCGCCGGCGTCTGCCTGCTTGCGACGTCCTCCGGCGTGCGGACGCTGCGCTTCGGTTAGGCCGTCAAGCCCTCGCGACCCCGGAAACAGCGGGAACAGGCCTAGAACTTGATACCGGCGGGGTTGCTCGGCGTCGGCCCGTTGGCCGCCGCGGGAATGTCGGCCGCAGCCGGGGCAGGAGTCGCTGCGGCAGGCGCAGGTTGGGCTGCGGGCTGCAAGGCCACCAGAGGCTGGGCCGGCGGATGGCGCCAGCCGGCCGGCAGTTGCGTACTCTTGGGATAACCCGCCGCGTCCAGGTACTGCGACCATTCCGCGTCCCCGAAGCCCTTGAGCTGCTGGGCGCCGATGGTCAGCAGCGGCAGCCCGTTCTGGCCGCTCAGTCGCTGGAGCGAAGCGATGTCTTCGCTGGATTTGACGGTCCGCTCGTCGAAGGGCACGCCGCGCGTGACCAGCAGCGCACGGCCGGCAGTGCAGGGACCGCAGTCGTCGCCGGTGTAGAGCGTCACCGGGTAGCGCTGGACCACCTGCTGCAGCTCATAGGGCAGGCCCGCGCGGGTGCTCACCGTATTGCCGGATCGCACCGCTGTCGCCGGGGCGTTGGCGCTCGGCGGCTGGTCGGAGAAGCTGACCTTGCCATTCTTGTCGACGTTGCGGTAGACCGGCTGCGCCAGCGTGGCGCCGGCGACCAGCAGCAAGCTGAGTCCCGCGAAGGCGGTTTCAAGTTTCATTGGTGCTTTCCGGATTCCAATGTAACGAAGTATGTCAGGCTGGCTGCACTTCGGCCATGCCCTGGTGTCGCAACAACGCATCGAGTTGCGGTTCGCGCCCCCGGAACGCCTTGAACGACTCCATCGCGCTGCGGCTGCCGCCGGCTTCGAGAATCGCTTCGCGGTACCTGCGCCCGGTTTCGACGCTGGGCTCGCCGTGGGCGCCTGCGGTCTCCTCGAAGGCCGCGTAGGCATCCGCGCTCAGCACTTCGGCCCATTTGTAGCTGTAGTAGCCGGCCGCGTAGCCGCCCGAGAAGATATGGCTGAAGGTGTTCGGCGTGCGGCTGAATTCCGGCGACGGCATCACCGCGACTTCTTCGCGCACCCGGGCCAGCAGCGCCATGACCTCGCCCGGCTGGGCCGTGGCGGCGTCGTAGCCGGTGTGCAGCAGCATGTCGAAGAGCGAGAACTCGATCTGGCGCAGCGTCTGCAGGCCGCTCTGGAAATTCTTGGCCGCGGTCATCTTGTCGAACAGGGTCCGCGGCAGCGGCTCGCCGGTGTCGACGTGCGAGGTCATGTGCGCGAGCACGTCCCATTCCCAGCAGAAGTTCTCCATGAACTGGCTCGGCAGCTCGACCGCGTCCCACTCGACGCCGCTGATGCCCGATACGTCGCGTTCGTCGATGCGGGTCAGCATGTGGTGCAGGCCGTGGCCGAACTCATGGAACAGGGTGGTCACGTCGTCGTGCGTGAGCAGCGGCGGCTTGCCGTCGACGCCTTCGGCGAAGTTGCAGACCAGTTGCGCGACCGGTGTCTGCAGCGTGCCGGTGTCGGGCCGCAGCCAGCGCGCGCGGACGTCGTCCATCCAGGCACCGCCGCGCTTGGCGGCGCGTGCCGAGGGGTCGAGGTAGAACTGGCCGACCTTCTGGCCGGCGCGCTCGATGCGGTAGAACTCCACGCCGGGGTGCCACACCGGCGCCGAGTCGCGGCGGATCGACACCTCGAACAGCGTCTCGACGATCTTGAACAGCCCGGCCATCACCTTCGGTGCCGTGAAGTACTGCTTGACCTCCTGCTCGCTGAAGGCGTAGCGCGCTTCCTTGAGCTTCTCGCCGATGTAGGTCCAGTCCCAGGGCTGCGGATCGGCGAGGCCCAGGTGCTCGGCCGCGAAGGCGCGCAGGTCGGCCAGGTCGCGTTCGCCGTAGGGCCTGGCCTTGACGGCGAGGTCGCGCAGGAACTTGATCACCTGGTCGGCCGACTCGGCCATCTTCGGCACGATCGAGAGCTCGCCGAAGTTGGGGTAGCCGAGGAGCCGGGCCTCTTCCTGGCGCAGCGCCAGGATCTCGCGGATCAGCGCGGTGTTGTCGAAGGCCGGGTCGCCGAACTCGCTGGCCCGCGTGACGTAGGCCCGGTAGAGCCGCCCGCAGCAGCGCGCTGCTGCGGGCGAACTGCATCACCGGCAGGTAGCAGGGCATCTTGAGCGTGAGCTTGTAGCCGTCCTTGCCTTCGGCCTCGGCGGCGGCGCGGGCGGCGCCGATCACGTCTTCGGGCACGCCGTCGAGGTCTTCGAGCACCGCATACCAGGCGAAGGCATCGGTCGCGTCGAGCGCGTTCTCGCTGAATTTCTGGCTCAGTTCGGCCTGGCGCTCCTGGATCTCGGCGAAGCGCGTCTTGGCGGCGCCCTGCAACTCCGCGCCGCCGAGCACGAAGTTGCGGATCGCGTTGCGGTGCGCCTGGCGCTGCTCGGTGTTCAGGGTCGCGGGGTCGATGGCCTTGTACTTGGCGTACAGCCGTTCGTCCGAGCCCAGGCGGGTCCAGAAGGCGGTGACGCGCGGCATGGCCTCGTTGTAGGCTGCCCGCAGTTCGGGCGTGTCGACCACTGCGTTGAGATGACCGACCGCGCCCCAGGCGCGGCTGAAGCGCTCAGAGGCCACGTCCAGCACCTTCGCGATCGCGGTCCAGTCGGCCGGGAAGGCCGGCGCGGTCACTTCCTGCAGGGCCGACTCGGCGCCGGCGAGCAGGGCATCGACCGCCGGGGCCACATGCTCCGGCTCGATCTGGTCGAACAGCGGGAGGTCGTTGAAGTCGAGGAGCGGATTGGTCATGGTCTTGTTCAGATGGCGGACGGGGGGCGCGAGTTCAAGTGGCGCTGGGGGCGGCCGTGCGTTCTGCGGCTTCGATCGTGTTGACCAGCAGCATCGTGATGGTCATCGGGCCGACGCCGCCCGGCACCGGCGTGATCCAGCCCGCGACCTCGCGCACGCCGGCGAAATCGACGTCGCCGCAGAGCTTGCCTTCGTCGTCGCGGTTCATGCCGACGTCGATCACGACGGCACCGGGCTTGACCATGTCGGCCGTGAGCATGTTGCGCTTGCCGACCGCGGCCACCACCACGTCGGCCTGGCGCGTGAAGGCGCCGAGGTCGGGCGTCGCGCTGTGGCAGATCGTGACCGTGGCGCTTTTGGCCAGCAGCATCAGCGCCATCGGCTTGCCGACGATGTTGCTGCGGCCGATGACCACCGCGTGCTTGCCGCGCAACTCGTAGCCGATCGATTCGAGCATCTTCATGCAGCCGTAGGGGGTGCAGGGCCAGAAGCCGGGCGAGCCGGTCATGAG
>Ga0247820_10001691_pt1 | contig 12410 bp, 7 predicted proteins | sample 13C_Glucose_Day1_2_FD_192480 | JGI IMG/M metagenome (GOLD analysis project Ga0247820, IMG submission 192480) | Soil microbial communities from agricultural site in Penn Yan, New York, United States - 13C_Glucose_Day14 | ecosystem: Environmental > Terrestrial > Soil > Agricultural land | place...
TGCGCCCGTTCGCGCCCCCCGGTGCCCTGCCAGCCCGGAGCGTCGGTGGCCTGGCCCTCGCGCTACCGCGTCACGTTGAGCTGCGCGTCGAGGTACAGGTCGGCCGTGGTCGTGGCGTTGTACTGGTGGACCTCCACAGCGATGACGTTGTCACCCTCGACCAGCGCCGAGGGCGGTAGCGCGATGGGCACCGTGACCTGGACGGCCGAACCAGTGCCGACCGCGCTCGAGGCCCTCGTCGTGTTCGTGATGGTGCCAGTCGGCATGTTGCTCCTCGCGACCTCGACACCGTTGACGTAGACCACCGCGCCATCGTCGCGGCGCAGGTTCAGCGTCACCCCGGTCAGGGGCGCACCAGCGGGGACCGTGAAGTGGCTGCGGAAGTAGTACGCCCATCGCTGGGCCGCGCTGGGGATGGTCGTGGTCTGCACCGACCGGAAGCCCAGCGACGCGGGACCACTCGGCCACGCCGAGTCGTTGTAGGTCGTGGCACGCCACGCGGTGCCGGGGCTGGTGGAGGTGGAGAGGTACTTCCAGGTCGATCCGTAGCGGAGGACCGTTGAGGTGACCGGGCCGGGGGGAGCGGACAACGAGTTGACGGCGCTCGGTGTGCCGTTGGGGGCCGGTGACCTGCTTGCTCCCCAGCTGGCGGGAGCGGCGTTGTCGCTGGCCGGGTCGATGAGCTCGAGAGAGGGGCCCGTGCCGTTGGGCGCGGTCGGCCACGGCGCGTTCGGGGAGTAGGTCACCGTGTCCACGACCCGGGTGCCGTCGAGCAGGCTGACCTGCTCGCCCGCGTCGGCCAGGTCCCCGGAGTACTGACCCGCCATCAGCGAGAACCCGTCGTAGGCGGCGGTGAACTCGGCGTCATCCTGGACCCAGGCGAGGTACCCCTTGGGCGGCAGTACCGTCCCTGGCGCAACCACATAGTTGTCAAGGGCTGGCACGGTCCATCCGCTGAGGTCGACGGCTTCGGTCGCCGAGGGGTTGTGGGCCTCGAGGTACTCGCTGCCGTCGGGCCCGGGGGCGTACTGGATCTCGTTGAGGACGACGACCGGGTTGGCGCTCTGCGAGGTGGGGATCTCGGTGGCGTTGGTGTGCGCCGTGATCTGGTCCCGCCGCTCCTGGATCCCGTCGATGAGCCGGTTGCGGCGGGCAGTCAGGGGGCGGGTACCCCACGCGGCGGCATCCAGCGCGATGTCGTTGGCGTACGGCGCGGTGAGGGCGTCGAACCGGTTGAGGATCCGGTTCCCGTCGTAGAAGAGGTCGTAGAGCTCACGGAGCCGGCGGAAGTGCATCACGCGGAACTCGGGCAGCTCCCAGAGGGACCTGTAGAACCGGTTGCGGTCCGTGTTGGGGAAGATGAAGTCACCCTTGGGGTCAGCGGCAGCGTTGAGGATGTCGTCGAGGTCCCAGCTCAGGATCTGCCAACGGTTCGTCTCGGGGTCGCGCGTGACGTAGAAGTTCTTGGCGCCGGAGTCCCAGTGCCGCATCACCACTGTCACCGCGGTGTAGTTCGCAAGCTGCGGCAGGTCGACGTTCGCACGCATCCAGTCACGCTTGTCGGCCGAGTCCGGCTCGGAGAGCTTCTGGGTCAGGGTCCACAGGCTGGTGAGGTCGCCGTCGTCGGGGTTCTTCTTGTCGATGTCGAGCGAGGCCGCCAGAGCCTCCGGCGTCGCGTAGGTCCGCAGGCCGTGGTCCTCGATCTTGTAGAACTCCGCGTCGCCGTAGCCGTTGTTGTTGCGCCACGTTCCGTCGTAGTTCTCGAGGATCCCGAAGTTGCCGAAGAACGAGCCGTTCCGCTGCACGCGCATGCTCTGGTACTTGGGGGTGACCTCCCCGGACTCAGCGATCATCTCCCATCCCAGCCGCGGCACCGGCATGTTCTCGTTCTGCATGTCGAACTTCTTCAGGGGGTACAGGAACGGCGCCCCGAAGTCGAACGTGTACCCCTCGGGCAGCTCGACATCCCACTTGGCTTTGGCGTCCGTGCAGGTGGAGTGCCCCTTGATCTTCATCATCGCGCCGTCGAGGACGACACCGTTGTACGCCATGGTCGCCGCGGCCCGGTAGTCATCGCACCGGTGGTTCTGGATCATGTCCTGGTAGGTCGCGTCGGACATGAACCACTGGATCACCGGCCACTGCGCGGCGTTCAGCTCGGTGTCCTGGACCACGAGGCCGTCATAGGGCCGGGAGTCGCCCACTGCGGGGTATGCCGCGGACGAGGAGCCTTTGGTGGCGGCCACTCGGTAGCGGATCAGCTCACCCTGCCCGGCACCCGGGATGGTTGCGGCATACACGCCGTCCCCGGCGCCGCCGGGGCTTGCCGCGTCGTCGAGCATGGGCACGGTGACGTCGGCGCCGTACATCACCTTGTAGGTGAGCTGTAGTGTCGCGCCGATGGGCGCCGTGGCCCGCAGGACCACGGACTGGCCCGCTGTCGGGCTTGCCGGAGTGGGCGTGATGGCCGAGAGAGGCAGGGGAGCCACCGAGTTGACGGCCCGCGGGGAACCGAACATCGCGGAGCTTGCGTGCCAGCTGGTGGCCACCGAGTTGTCCAGGGCCAGGTCGGAGAGCTCGAGCGACGGCCCGCCGCCGTCGGGCGAGACCACCCACGGCGCCGCGTCGTCATAGGTGACGGTGTCAGCCACCGCGGCAGCCGAGTCGACGAGGGTGACCGTCTCGCCACCGTTGGACAGGCTGCTGCCGAGATACGAGAAGTCGGCCGGGAACCCGTACTTCGACAGGAACAGGCTCGGGTCGTTCGTGCCCACGACGCGACCGCCGGCAGGAACCGTCAACCCCGGCGGGAGCGTGAAATCCGCTGTGGCCACAGTGATCCCAGCGCTGAAGCTCCAGCCCCCGAGGTCGATCGCCCCCGAGCCGGTGTTGGTCAGCTCGATGAACTCCAGGGCGTTGAACTCAACGTCCTCATCCGGGGCGTGGTACATCAGCTCGGACACCACCACATCGGCCGAGACTGCCGTCGCTGGAGCCGCCGTGACCAGCGGGACCAGGCACACGGCAGCAGCCACGGCCACCAGGACAGGACGAAAACGAGCACGCAAACGGGTCATGCCATCCCCCAGCTCTCACACGTGAGTGCGGGCCCCCCCACACGTGGCCCGGATAGGGGCGAGTATGACCACGACGGCGCGCACAGCACCGACGGTTCACGGAAAGATAGTTCGGACGAGGCAGGTCGGAGACCCTGCGCGGTGGTGATGTAGGCCTATGTGGGTGTGATCTCCACCCGTTCCGTCGACGACCTGGCCACCGCGCTCGGACCGGTCCGCGGGCCTGTGGTGCCTGAGCCCGACGGAGCCGGCGGCCACGAGGACCCAGCCCCCGCTGACAGCAGCCGGTCGGTGAGCGCCGCTGCGTGGCGACCCATCTGTGCTGCGCATGTCCGATAGGCCCTGAACTAGGCCGATTGCGGATGTCGGCAGCGCAGGGGCGTGCCTAGCGTGGCCAGTACAGGCACGCTCACGAAGTGGAGCCCTTCCATGCGCCTTCTCATGCGTCTTCACAGTGCCCCAGCCAACCTGGCCATCGCCCTTCTGCCCCGGAGACTGCGGGCACGAGCTGTGCTGGTGGCCGTCGCCGCTCTTGGCGCAGCCCTGAGTGTGCCGTCCACGGCGGTGGCCGCAGACGAGGGGCTGAATCCGGGCGGCGTCACGCGATTTGCCGAGCGCGTGCCGGTCAACGTGGTCTTCGTGGGCATGAACGAGGGTGACGCGCCGTGGAGCGCCGTCCGCTCCGAGCTTGCGTCGCGGAGCCAGCCCATCGTGCGCTCACGCGCCTTCTACGGCATCCAGGAGCGCCTCGGCCTCGACTACACCTACGACTACCGGCCCCACTACACCAGCCAGGCATGGGAGGACGACTTCTTCGGCTACCTCGCCTCGATCGCTGTCGCGAAGCCGGTCACCGACTACCAGGCGGCCTACAACGCGCAGTCCGGCCGCCTCGACGTGACCGGTAACCACTGGATCCACGCACCGAGCGTCGAGAAGCGCCTGATCGACGCGCCGCCGCCCCAGGTCGACACCCGCCAGCCCACCGTCTTCTTCATCAACTGGTACGGCCGCAGTGACTTCAGGTTCCACGTCTACTCCAAGACGGGCGAGGCTGACCCCGACACCCGTCGCGACTTCGGCGCCGTGCTCGACAGCCGCAAGCTCGTCGCCTGGGGCGGCACCACCCCCGAGGACGAGGAGTCCGGCCTCGGCCGCTCACGCGGCATACACCGGGTCTGGTTCTACGACCTGTCCGCCGGCCCGGAGTCGTGGGGTGGCAGCTTCGACATCACCAACCCGGACCTCGACAGCGACGGCGTGCCGGACTACCGGATCCCGGTCTCGTGGGAGTACGGCGCCTATCGGGCGAAGGCCGAGCTCCCGCGCGACCTCGGGAAGGTACTCCGCTACGTCGGGCTCAACCTGCTGTTCACCTCCTCACCGCTCTACCCGCCCTACCTCACCGCAGACCGCCTGCCGGACACCGTCGACCTCGACGTCAACACGCTCGAGGGCTGGTCCGGTGTGGACGCCTCCAGCCAGTACGTCACCCGGGACCTCTTCCTCAGCGAGGAGCGTGAGCTGCCCACCGGCGTGTCGCTGACCACGGACTCCCAGGACCTGCCGTTCTCCGGCGACCTGAAGCGCTGCTACGTGGAGTGGATCGCGAACGTCCCCTGTTACGACCGCTACGCCGCCTACCCCGCCTTCGCGAACCTGTTCCTCAGCGCGGCCCTGGGCCGCTCCAGGTTCCTCGACGGCGACGCGGACCATGAGGCCGCGCTGCTCAACTACGCGGTGTCGGACCCGGCACTCGACCCGGGGTTCCTCGGGTTCGCCGATGACAACTGGCTCGACGGGACGCAGAGCGGAGTCTTCAGCTTCGTCTACCCCCGGGCAGTGCAGAACGGCTACGGGCTGACGACGACCATGATCCACGAGTACGGACACCACTCGTCCCTGAGCCACCCCCACGATGGCTACGACCCGGCCACGGGTGTCGACTACGGACCCACGGGCGACTTCTTCTTCGCCTGGCTGGGGGACGAGTCGAACTCGATGATGAGCTACATCGACCTCAACTGGGACTTCAGCCAGTTCGACCGCGACAACTCGGCCCGTCACCACGCCAGTGGGTACGCCCTGGTGGCGAACGAGATTGCCCAGGACATCCTCGACTCCCGCCACGCCGAGCGCGCCGCGGGTGAGCTCTCGGCCGCGGACCGTGCGCTCCGCAGTGCCCAGGAAGCGGTCGCTGACCACGACTACACCGCCATGCTCGCGCACGCGGAAGAGGCCTACCGCCACGTGCTGGCAGGCGCGGACCGGGCCGACGTGGAGGTCAGGGTGCGTCAGCCCAGCACCTGGACCGTGGTCGCACCGTCACAGGGGGCCCGGGGCTCCCGCATACCGGCCGCGGCTGTGGACCTTGCGCCCTGGCCCAACCTGAAGCGCGTCACGCCCTAGCCGTCCGCGGGCGTGCCCCGCAGGCCGCGTCGCGCCTGAGCCGGCCCGGAACTGTACGCGCCTGCTGCTCGCCGCGACGTCACCCTCGGCGCACAGGGATGACGTGCGGGCCCGTGTCGTCGGACAGGACGATGATCTCCCCGTCCGTCGAGGTGCCGACGAGGGACACGACGTCGTCCACGACCCACGGAGCCCCTGCCGCGTCTGCCCGTGGCCACGCCTCGACCCGGGCGCCGGTGGCGCTGGCGAGAGCACTGGTGATGTCCGGGTCCGGCCGCCCCACGAGCAGGATGAAGCGGGGGCCGCTGCGCGCGGCTGGCGGCTGCTCACGCTCGCCCCGGTAGACCGACCAGTGGTAGCCGGCGATGGCTCCCGTGGTGGCGAGGACCCCGATCGGGAAGCGCATGCTGCGCATCGTCGCCGCCCCGAAGGTCCCTTCGAAGACGTCCTCGAACAGGAGGTACACGCCCGTCAGGAGGGCGATGACAGCGGCGACGCCGCCGAGTCCGAAGAGCACGAAGAGGTAGATCCGGCGAGTGGGGGAGGCGTGCTCCTGCTCGGGCGCCGATGTCGCCGCAGCCTGGATGCGGCTCCAGAAGAACCACCACACGGGTGTGCCCACGGCCAGGAGGGTCGCGGCTGCGAGCAGCGAGTTGATGGCCGCGCCCCCCACCAGTGCGGGTGCGGTCAGCGCCTCGACCGCGGCCACGATCACCATGGTCAGGCCGCCGGCAGCCGCCAGCAGGCCGATGCCGGCCATCAGGTACTCATAGACCCGCCGCAGCTCCGTGCGGTCGCGGTGGTCGGGAGCCCCCAGTACGGCCTGGTGGTACCACCACACAAGGACGCCCGTCGCGGCCGCGGCCGCCGCGCTGGGGGAGTCCGCGAAGTGACGCGCCGCCACTGGGGCGCGGGGGTCGCCGAGGAACCAGACGAGGATGTCGTACAGGACCGTGCTCGCGGCGGCGATCGCCGTGACGAGGCCACCCCCGACGCCTGCCAGCAGGACGTAGCCCAGCCACAGCGGGTCACGCTCCGAGCCCGCCGTCGTCCTGACCCAGTAGACGAACCAGACCGGCGCCCCGACAGCCAGGGTGACCGCCCCGCGCAGCAGGCGGTTGTCGCCGCCGGCCAGGAGGGCATCCGCGCTGACTCCCAGGACCTCCTGCACGGTGCCGGCCAGGAGACCCGCCAGGCCGGTCGCGGCCGTCACCAGGCCAATGAGGGAACCGACGACGTGGTGGACGCGGTAGCGGTCAGCGGGGACGGCACGAGTCTGCACCCACCAGTGGAGTCCCCACACCGAGCCCCAGACGATGAGCCGGGCCAGCGACCGGCCGCTGTACACCTGCAGACCGGCCGCCCAGGAGAGCACGTCGTGCAGGGCGAGCATGGCGACGACCAGAGACGTCAGAGAGGCCGCAGTGATGTAGAGCGCCCAGGCCGGCGAGGCGGCCTCGAGCGGATCCTCCGCCAACCTGCGGCGAGACCACAGCGCCACCAGCACGAAGAGGGGGACGCCGACCACCGTGAACGCGACGCTGCGCGCCAGTTCGCTCTGGTCGGCAGTGGCGAGAGGGGCGCTCAGAAGCCTGCCGAGCAGTCCCGAGAGACCGGTCGCCACGACGATGAGCAGGCCGTACAGCAGGAGGTACTGGAAGAGCCGTCGGACGGCGTGGCCCTCGGTGGCAGGGCCGCCGCCGCGGGCGGTCATGCCCCGTACCGCGACCACGGCCACGACGCCCAGGCCGACGAGCAGGAGCAGTGAGACGATCACTTCACGCCTCCCTCACAGTCCCAGAGCGGCCAGGGCGTACCCGCCAGCCGCCAGCCCTCGGCCGAGCGCGTCAGCCGGAAGATCTGGTCCTCGGAGTACTCAGACGTGTCGAGGGGGCCGCCGCCTCCCATCACGAGCTGGACCTGGACGCGGGCGCTGTCTCCATCGACCTCGGTGTCCACGAGATACACCTGCGCCGAGTCCACCATGGACGCCCGGTCCAGGTCTGAAGCGTCACACGAGCTGTCCGTGGCGAAGTAGGTGGCTGCCTGGTCGTTGTCGCCCTTCAGCGCCGCCGTCAGGTAGCTCTGGACGACCCCCTCCGGGGTTGCCTCGTCGTACGTGGTGACGGGCCTGTTGGCCGAGAGCACGGCAACCACCAGGGCCAGCACCACGACTGCGCCCACGACGATCGCCAGGACCCGGTTGGGACGACTGCTCATGACCCCACTGTTGGGCGAGGTCCCCGGGCGGGTGCAGAGCCTTCGGTCCCGTTCCTCGGACGAGCTTCGGCCGCCACCTGCATCGGCCCTGGCACCTCCGCCAACGTCCTCCCGATGCCTCCCACGACCGCTTCAGCACCGGGAAGCAACGGGGACCTGCTTGTGACGGGCTGCGGGACCTTGTGCCCTGCAGGGGCCGAGACGCCGTTGGTGCAATGGAAGACGGCCCGCAACGGGCGGGCCGGGCACGCGAGTCGAGGTGATCGTGATGAGTGTGGGCACTCCCCACGGGATGGAAGAGCAGACGCTGGGCGACGTCGACCTCGTGACTGCGGAGCTCCTGCGTGAGCTGGTCGACGTCGAGGGGCCCTGCGTCTCCCTGTTGCTGCCGACGAGTCGCTTCGGTCCCGGGACGCTGAGCGGTCCGGCTCGTCTGCGCCACCTGGAAGACCAGGCTGCTGCGGATCTGCGGGCCACCGGATGCGACGACCCATCCATCGAACGACTCCTCGCCCCGGTCCGCGCCCTGCACGGCAACGACGACTTCTGGCAGCACCAGGGCGACGGCCTCGCTCTCTTCGCAGCCCCAGGCTTCTTCGCCCACCTGCGGCTGCCCGCCGCCCTGCCGGAACAGGCGGTGGTGGGTGACGACTTCCGGGTGGCGCCCCTCGTCCCCCTCGTGTCGGCTGACGGCGGTTTCTTCATCCTGGCCCTGGCCCAGAACTCGGTGCGGCTGTTCCACGCCACCAAACAGGGCTTCGGAGAACTCGCCCTCGGCGCGATCCCAGGCTCGATGCAGGAGGCCATCCCCCAGGAGGAGGCCGAACGCCACGGCCAGTCGCACTCCACCGGCGCGACCCGTGTCCAGTTCCACGGACAGGGGTCGGAGGCCGACTACGACAAGGCAGCGCTCGAGCGGTACTTCCGCGCCGTCGACAGGCCCCTCACCGCGCGGCTGGGGGGCCGCGGTGAGCCCCTCGTGCTCGCGGCCGTGAGGTACTACCTGCCGATCTACGCCGCGGTCAGCCGCTACCCACAGGTCTGGGGCGAGGCCGTCGACGGCAATCCGGAGCAGCGGTCGCCGCGGGAGCTCCACGACGCAGCCTGGTCCCTGCTGGCCCAGCACTTCGCGGAGCGGGAGAGGCACTACCTCGACCGGTACCGCCAGGCGGCTGGGACCGGCCTGACCCTGAGTGGCGCTGAGCCGCTCCTGGCCGCTGCGCGCAAGGGTCGAGTCGACATCCTCCTGCTGGACGTGGAGACCGCACAGGGCGGAGGCGACGACCTGACGGACGCAGCAGTCGCCGAGACGCTTCGACACAACGGCAGGGTGGTGGCGGTCGGCGACCTGACGGAGGTCGAGGGCGCACCGGTGGCCCTGCTGCGCTACTGAGCACGCTGAGCTCGTCTGCTTGACGTAGGGACAACGGCGTCGCACGTCCCACAAAATCACGACTTCCGTCACAACCTTCGCGCGTCGGCTCGCCACGTCATCCAAAAAGCGCATGCGCGGAGCCTGCCGAGGCGTACCTTCGCACTGTCCCGGGCCCCGGGACAGTGAGGAGGACACATCACCCATGCGCAGACTTCCCAAGAGTCTCGTCCTGGGCGCGGCCGTCGCCACCATCGCGTGCGCGTCGCTCCCAGCAGCAACGGCCAGCGCCGCCCCGTCACCGCGGGACGACGCCGGCTCTGCCGCCAAGCAGCAGCGACCGGACAACCGCCCCGGACCGCAGACCGCTTCGCACCTGGCGCGTCGAACGGCCGCGCAGAAGCTCGTCGCCGAGGGCAAGGCGAAGGCCAACGACGACGGTGTCGTCGTGCTCGACGACGGCAAGGCCGCCGAGGTCGAGACCCTGGCCGCGGACACGGATCCCGACAAGATCTTCACCATCCTCGCCGAGTTCGGCGACCAGAGCCTGGGCCGCTACGGCACGGCGCCGGGCCCGCTGCACAACGCGATCCCTCAGCCCGACCGCAGCGTGGACAACTCCACCACCTGGGCACCGGACTTCAACACCGCCTACTACGAGAACCTCTTCAACGGCGACGGCGAGTCGATGAGGAACTACTACGAGTCGCTGTCGAACGGGCAGTACTCCGTCGTCAACACGGTCAGCGACTGGGTGAAGGTGCCGTACAACGCGTCGTACTACGGCGACAACGCCATCGAGGACAACGGCGGGTCGTGGGCCTTCATCCGGGACGCGGGCAACGCCTGGTGGGACGCCCAGATCGCGGCCGGCAAGACGGCCACGGAGATCAACGCCTACCTCGCGCAGTTCGACGTGTGGGACCGCTACGACTTCGACAACGACACCAACTTCGACGAGCCCGACGGCTACATCGACCACTTCCAGGCGGTCCACGCCGGTGAGGGGGAGGACGCCGGCGGAGGCGCGCAGGGGGCGGACGCGATCTGGTCGCACCGCTGGTACGTCAACGCCACCGACTACGGCGACACCGGGCCCACGGGCAACCTCAGCGGCGGTGCGCGCATCGGCCAGTCGAGCTTCTGGCTCGGCGACTACACGACGGAGCCTGAGAACGGCGGCCTGGGCGTCTTCGCGCACGAGTTCGGCCACGACCTCGAGCTGCCGGACTACTACGACACGGCCGGCGGCGAGAACGGCACGGCGTTCTGGACCCTCATGAGCTCCGGCTCCTGGCTGGGCCACGGGGCGACGGCGAACGAGGGCATCGGCACGACGCCCGGGCTGATGGGTCCCGAGGAGAAGCTGTTCCTCGGGTGGCTCGACTACACCGAGGTCGACCCCGGCCAGAGTGGGACGTTCACGCTGAACCCTGCGCAGTACCAGGTGACCGGCAAGGACCAGGCGATCAAGGTCAACCTGCCGGACAAGACGACCAGCACGTCGTACACCACGCCGCCCTCGGGCACCCACGCCTGGTGGACCGGCAGCGCTGACGGCCTCAACGAGACGCTCACACGGAGCGTCCCGGCCGGCTCGCGCATCACCGTCTCGGCGTCGGCCTGGTACGACATCGAGGCCGGCTACGACTACCTCTACGCGGAGTACTCCACCGACGGCGGCACGACCTGGACCAGGGTCGGTGCGCCCGTCGACGGCAGCAGCAGCGGCCGCTGGTCGACGCTGCGTTTCTCGTACCGCCCGGGCGGCGCCGAGTCGATGTTCCGCTTCCGCTACCAGACCGATGGGGGCGTGCACCTCGACGGCGCCTTCCTGGACGACATCGCGATCGCGGTCGACTCGACCACCGCGCTGAGCGACGACGTCGAGTCCGGCACCAACGGCTGGACCGCGACGGGCCTGTGGAAGATCAGCACCGGGACCGAGACGACCGTCACCGAGCAGTACTACCTGCTGGAGAACCGCGAGTACGCCGGGTACGACGCGACGCTCGCCGAGGGCCCGTACCAGTTCAGCGAGGCGTACTCTCGCCCGGACTGGGTCGAGTTCTTCCCCTTCCAGAACGGCATGCTGACCTGGTACGTCGACCACTCCTACGCCGACAACAACACGTCGGAGCACCCCGGCGGGGGCCTGGCCCTCCCGGTCGACGCGCGGCCCGCTCCGTTCACCTACCCGGATGGGTCGCGACCCAGCAACCGGCGCCAGCCGTTCGACGCCACCTTCGGGCTGGAGGCCACCGACAGTGTCTGCCTGCACAAGGAGGTGCTCGTCAAGAAGCAGGTCCAGTCGCTCGCAGCCTGCGCGCCGAGCAACGGCGGCCTGCCGACCTTCGACGACACCAACCCGCTGGCGTACTGGAGCGCCGACAACCCGCAGAACAGCGTCAAGGTGGCCGGCCACGGGGTGGCCGCCACGGTGACCGACGACAGCGGCTCGGACCTCGTGGTCCGAGTCACCAACCCGGCGCCGTGAGAAACGCTGCGGCGTAAGCGCTCTGGCGCAACAGGCGGGCGGGGCATCGGTGATGCCCCGCCCGTCTGCATGCTGCCGGAAGCGCGATGCGTGCCACGTCCCCGAGAGGCGGGTCTCCCCTCGAGGGCCTCACCGTGCGCGGACGACGACTGCGAGGCGACGGCCGCCTCACCAGGCCCCCGTGGGGTCAGGCGATCACGGCGTCGATGGTCTTCTTCAGCGCACTCGGCTGCAGGGGCTTCTTCGGGGCGCGCCTCTTGGCGGCGGCGAGCTCAACACCGATTTCCTGAAGTGCCTTGCGCCCCAAGCCTTCTCGCACCTTGGGGAACCAGTCCTGCTCCTCCTCGTCCATGTGGTGCTGGACGTTCTCGATGAGCACGGTGGTCTTGGCGTCGAAGCGTTCGTCGGTCGGGCGCATCATCGACAGCTCCATCACGAGCATGTCGGCCACGTGGTGCTCCTCGTACGACTCGAGGACGTCCTCCTCGAGCTGCGGCAGGCGCTCGCGGACCTGGGGATACATCACCTCGTTCTCGATGTAGGTGTGCACCGTGAGCAGCTCGATGAGCTTCTTGACGATCTTGCCCTTCTGGGCCGTCGTGGCCTTGGGGTTCTGGAAGTCCTTGAACTGTTTCCGGATCTCCTTGTGGTCGTTCTTCAGCAGCACGATCGCGTCGGTCGACATGCGTTCTCCCCGTTGTCCGTCCGTGTGAACCTGTGAGGCGTGAACCGGTGAGGCGATGCTATCCGCGCAGGTCGGGAGACGCCTGTCCACGCACCCCACCACGCGCCACGACGGCTAGGACCGCTGCCCCGGCCGCGACGGCCAGCACCG
>Ga0247820_10001692_pt1 | contig 12405 bp, 15 predicted proteins | sample 13C_Glucose_Day1_2_FD_192480 | JGI IMG/M metagenome (GOLD analysis project Ga0247820, IMG submission 192480) | Soil microbial communities from agricultural site in Penn Yan, New York, United States - 13C_Glucose_Day14 | ecosystem: Environmental > Terrestrial > Soil > Agricultural land | place...
GGGCGACGGCTTCGGCGGCGAGGTCCTGCTCTCCGACGTCACCGGCGACGGAAAGGCCGACCTGACCGTCGGCCTGCCGTGGGAGAACGAGGCCAACGGCTACGCCGTCGCCTTCAACTCCGACGGCTCGAAGATCGACACCACCGGCCGCGGCATCGGCCTCACCCAGGCCGGCCTCTCCTCGGCGGGCAACCCGATGTTCGGCTTCCACATCAACGGCTGAACCCTCCGGCCCACCGGAGCACCCCCGGCCGAACCACACGGAGACCGCATGCGCAGACAGACCGCCACCGCCCTCGCCGCCACCCTCCTGGCGACGGGACTGACCCCCGTCCTCCTCGCCGCGCCCGCGTCCGCCGCCGTCGCCAAGCACTACGACGACTTCAACGGCGACGGCCACCGCGACCTCGCCTACCGCGGCTACAACGACACCGACCGCACGGGCGGCACCGTCACCGTCGTGTACGGCACCGCGGGCGGCCTCGACACCACCCGCACCCAGCTGATCCACCAGGACAGCCCCGGCATACCGGGGACCGGCGAGGAAGACGACATGTTCGGCGAGACGCTGGCGAGCGCCGACCTCAACAAGGACGGCTACGCGGACCTCGTCGTCGGCAACCCCAGCGAGCACGTCGGCACCGCCCGGTACCGCGGCACCGTCACCGTCGTCTGGGGCTCCGGGTCCGGCCTGTCCGGCGGCACCAACCTCAGCCCCCGGTCCGGCGCCGAAGGCAACTTCGGCCGCGACGTCGCCACCGGCGACTTCACCGGGGACGGATCGCCCGACCTCGCCGTGATCGGCGGCGAGGAGGCCTGGCTCTACCGGGGGCCGTTCACCAAGGCCGGCGGCACCGGCAGCGTGAGCAAGATCGACAAGTCGGGCGGCGGCTGGTACTCCCACGGCCTCGCCGCCGGCAAGGTCAACGGCGACGGGCGGACCGACCTGGTGGTGCTCGGCACCCAGTACGAAACCGGAGACGTACCGCGCCACCGCATCTGGTTCCTCAAGGGGTCCGCCTCCGGCCTGACCTCCGGCCCCTACAAGACCTTCGACAGCGCACCCTGGTCCGCCACCATCGGCGACTTCGACAAGAACGGCTACGGCGACATCGCCGTCGGCCTCCCCGACCAGAGCGACGGCAAGGGCGCCGTGACCGTGTGGCGCGGCACCTCCACCGGCCCGAGCGGCTCCAGCACCTTCACCCAGGCCACCTCCGGCGTCTCCGGCACCCCCGAGGCGGAGGACAACTTCGGCTACTCCGTCTCCGCCGCCGACGCGAACGGCGACGGCTACGCCGACCTCGCGGTGGGCGTGCCGCAGGAGGACGTCGACGGCAGGACCGACCAGGGCGGCGTCCACTTCTTCCGCGGCGGCCCGGGCGGCCTCAGCGGCGCCCGCTCCTCCTGGATCGCCCAGACGGTGCTCGGCCCCGCCGACGACTACGTCTCCTTCGGCGGCTCCCTGCGCCTGCGCGACCTCACCGCCGACGGACGGGCCGACCTGGGCGTGGGCGGCGGGTTCGAGAACGGGCTCCTGCTGCGCGGCACCGGCACCGTGCCGACGACCAGTGCCGCGATCACCCTCCCCGCCTTCGGCGGCGGCTTCCTCGACTGACGCCGTGTCCGTCCTCCGTAGGACCCGGCCACCGCGCCGCCCTACGGAGGACGGACGAGCGGGCTGACGACCCCTTAGGGGATGTCACAGCTCGGCCGCAAAGGGCGGCCCGGAACCCGGGGTCCGGCACGCGAACGTCCGGGACCAGGTACGTTCGAGGACGTGGCTGGATTCAGGATCGGACGCGGGCGGAACAACAACGGCGCTCCTCACGCGCGACCGCAACACCCTCCGTACGGGCAGCAGACGCCGCAGGGACCGTCGTACGGCTCCCCGCAGGCGCCGCAGCCGTACCCGCAGCAGCCGTCGTACGGCAACGGCGGTGGCGGTGGCGGCTGGCCGCAGGCGCACCGCGGCCCGGGCGGCCCCGGTGGATACGGCGGGCACGGGGGTCACGGCGGCGGGCACGGCGGCCCCGGTGGTCACGGCGAGCCCGAGTACTTCGGCGACGGCGGGTACCCGCACGGCGCCCAGGGCGGCCCGCACGACCCGTACGCGGCCAACAACCCGGGCCACACCCAGGCCTTCTCGATCAACGAGGACCCCTACCAGCAGGGCGACACCTACGGCGCCGGCGCGGCCCCGCCGCCCGGCCCGATCGGCCCCCGGCTGCGCTGGAAGGACCTGCTCAAGGGCATCGTCCTGTCCCCCGCGCAGACCTTCCTGCGGATGCGCGACTACGCGATGTGGGGCCCCGCCCTCGTCGTCACCTTCCTCTACGGCCTGCTCGCCGTCTTCGGCTTCGACACGGCCCGCGAGGACGCGATCAACGCGACCCTGTCGAACGCGGTCCCGATCGTCCTGACGACGGCCGTCGCGATGGTGCTGAGCTTCCTCGTCCTCGGCGTGGTCACCCACACCCTGGCCCGCCAGCTCGGCGGCGACGGCGCCTGGCAGCCCACGGTCGGCCTCTCCATGCTGATCACGTCCATCACGGACGCGCCCCGCCTGGTCTTCGCCATGTTCGCGGGCGGCGACGCCACCTTCGTCCAGCTCCTCGGCTGGGCCACCTGGGTCGCGGCCGGCGCCCTCCTCACGATCATGGTCTCCCGCTCCCACGACCTGCCCTGGCCGAAGGCCCTGGGCGCGTCGTCGATCCAGCTGATCGCCCTGCTGTCGATCGTGAAGCTCGGCACGTTCTGACGTCAGGCCGCCGAACGTGAAGAGGGGGCTCCCGGATCGGGAGCCCCCTCTTCACGTCACCGTCAGGCGTCGAGCACCTGCCCGTCCCGCTTCACCACCGGAGGTTGGACGGACCACGGGAAGTTGATCCACTCGTCGGTCCGCTTCCAGACGTACTCGCACTTCACCAGCGACTGCGGCTTCTCGTAGACGACCGCGCTGCGCACCTCGGCGACGGCGTCGAGGCAGAAGTCGCGGACGAGCTTGAGCGTCTTGCCGGTGTCGGCGACGTCGTCGGCGATCAGCACCTTCTTGTCGGTGAAGTCGATGGCGTTGGGCACGGGCGCGAGCATGACCGGCATCTCGAGCGTCGTCCCGACCCCGGTGTAGAACTCGACGTTCACGAGGTGGATGTTCTTGCAGTCCAGCGCGTAGGCGAGCCCGCCGGCGACGAAGACACCGCCGCGCGCGATGCTCAGCACCACGTCCGGCTGGTAGCCGTCGTCCGCGATGGTCTGGGCGAGCTCGCGGACGGCGACGCCGAACTGCTCGTAGCTGAGGTTCTCGCGCACGCCGCTCACACCTGCGTCCGGTGGAAGTTGAGGTAGGACCGGGAGGCCGTCGGCCCCCGCTGCCCCTGGTACCGGGAGCCGTACCGCTCACTGCCGTAGGGGTGCTCGGCCGGCGAGCTGAGCCGGAACATGCACAGCTGCCCGATCTTCATACCGGGCCACAGCTTGATGGGGAGCGTCGCGAGGTTGCTGAGCTCCAGGGTCACATGCCCGGAGAACCCGGGGTCGATGAACCCGGCGGTGGAGTGGGTGACCAGCCCGAGCCGCCCGAGCGAGCTCTTGCCCTCGAGCCGGGAGGCGAGATCGTCCGGCAGGGTGATGACCTCGTACGTGCTGGCCAGCACGAACTCACCCGGGTGCAGGATGAACGGTTCGTCCCCCTCCGGCTCCACCAGCCGGGTCAGGTCCACCTGCTCGACGGAGGGGTCGATGTGGGGGTACCGGTGATTCTCGAACACCCGGAAGTAGCGGTCGAGGCGCACGTCGATACTGGACGGCTGCACCATGGCGTCGTCGAAGGGATCGATGCGCACCCGTCCGGCGTCGATCTCGGCCCGGATGTCCTTGTCTGAGAGAAGCACGCCCCGAGAATACGCAAGGCGCGCGGAACGCCCACAACCGGCCGCCCCGCGCGCCCACGCCTTCTGCCCGTATGTCCCGCGCTACCGCTTCAGCAGCGTGACCGGCACGACACTGCGGAGCCGCGCACAGCGCGGGCACCGCAAGAGCCGACCGGGGCCGAGTCGCTCGGCCTGCTGCATCGGGAACGAGGTGGCGGTGAACACGTGCCCATCGGCACAGCGGACGACGGTGCGCTCCATCAAGTCCAAGAGTCCTTCCCCAAGAGCCGCGTCGGACTAACTGCCCTGACGACAAAAGCCACATTACGGGATCAAAGGAAGGACGCTCCAGGCGGCACCCCGCGCCCTCACCGTACGCCTCAACTTCTGCCCCGCGCAGCCGCATCCACCCCTGAAAACCCGTCAGACCCCCGGGCTCGAACACCGGGGGCCTGCCATGGGGTAGAGTGAGCGAGCGTCCGGACCCCACTGAGCTGGGGGCCCTGGATTACGCGGGTGTAGTTTAATGGTAGAACATCAGCTTCCCAAGCTGAGAGCGCGAGTTCGATTCTCGTCACCCGCTCCACGCGAAACCCCCAGGTCATCGACCCGGGGGTTCTTTGTTGTCCAGACCGGTGAGCGGGTGCCGCACCACAACCGCACCATTAGCCCGCCGGTGGCTCCTCCCTGTGGTGCGCGCGGTCGTCGGTGTGGTGCTTCGCACGCTCGGCGCGTACGAGGTCGTCCAGTCCGGCGGCGACCTCCCGTTGCCGGTCCTCGTCGGAGTGCTGGTAGATCAGCGCCGCCTTCTCGGAGGACTGGCCGGCGCGCACCATCGCGTCCCGAAGGGTGGCGCCGGAGCGGGTGGACGGGGTGTGTCCGGTGTGGCGGAGGTCGTAGAAGCGGAAACCGTCCGGGAGACCTGGGACCTCACGGGCCCGCCACACGCTGCACCTGTCGGGCGGCAAGGCGCCTCAAGCGATGTCGTGGACGTTGTGCTCGGTCAGGTCGGATGCGTGCCGGGCAATCGCCCGATAGTCGGCATCATCGTGGAGGACAGCCAGGCCATGGTGGGCCGCGGTGGCGGCGATGAGGAGGTCCACCGCCGAGGCACTGCGATGCTCCCCTGCCCGAGCCATGCGGTGCTGCACCGCGCCGATCCAGCGCCCCGCGTTCTTCGGTACCGACACGTCGGGGTAGAGGTCGGTGAACATTTCCGTGATCTCGTCGTACTCGCGCCCGTTCCGGGCACTGTGGAGGAACTCGGCACGCTGCACGTAGCAGGATGCGATGGCCCCGGCATCGATCGCGTCGTACCAGGCCGATTGCAGTTTCGGATCGCGGAGCAGCCGGACCAGGCCGGACGTGTCGAGCAGGTAGATCACCGGTTGCGCTTCTCCGCCCTGTGCAGACGCTCGGCGTCCTCGACGGCACCCCACTCACGGGCACGCTCGAAGTGACGGCTGATGCGCGCCGCACGCTCCTGCTGCTCGGCATAGAAATTCAGAGCGAGGTTGACCGCCTCCTTCTTGGTCCGGACGTGGGCCAGAGCCATGGCTCGCTCCAGGGCGTCGTCGTCGATGTCAATCTGAGTCACGGACATATCGCACCTCCCGCGCAATGTTGGTAATGTACATAGAAGAATACGTCACCAACATTCACTGGTCCACATGTCGGCTCCTGGTATCGCAGTCGCGACGGGCCCTCCAGATCAGCCCCAGAGACGATGCGGTTCGTCCGGTGCAGACGTTGAGCGCTGTGCAGCCCGGCTACTGGTCACTCCCGTGCCCACAGCGTGCCTGTAAGAGTGGACAGCCACGGTCACCAGCGGTACCACCAAGCACTCACGCCTGCAGTCGCGATACGAATCCGTGCAGGTCAACAGTTACGCGTCCACGCAAGCGCCGTCGCTTCCCAAGCTGAGAGCGCGAGTTCGATTCTCGTCACCCGCTCCACAAGAAGGCCCAGGTCGGAGACCTGGGCCTTGCTGGTTGACGAGAGCTTTGGCGCGCGTCTCACGCGGCCGTGTACTCCACGTCCCCGAAGTCCGCGCCTACGCGCAGTCGACCGCCGAGTGTCTCCATCCAGGCCCGGAGGGTCGCGACCTCGGCGCGATCCGGCTCACCATCCTCGATGGCGGAGACCCGAGGTGCCGAGACCCCCGTAGACGCGGCCACTTGGGCTGAGGATGTCGTACCAGCGCTGCCGGTTTCCGGCCTTGTCGCCGGCCACCAGCAGTACTGCCCGGCGTACGGCCGTGACCACCGCGGTGGTCACCGTCGCCGCCGTGGTGGGCAGCCCGCCGGATTGCTTGCGCGCGGACACCTCCCGCTGCGGTCCGTCCCACCACGACCGGCGCCGGACACGGCAATCACATGCGGCTGAGCCCGGACTGCCGCCTCGCGGTCACCCGCGAGGACAACGGCACGGCCCATTGCCAGGACACCGCCGCCCGGCTGCGCACGACCTCCGCCGCGCGCCTGTCCGCCACCGCCTTCGACGACGACGCCGGCACGTCGGTGGGCCGGTGTCCACCGCGGGACGCGGGCCCCGTCCCGGATCACCGTGGCCGTCGCCGGGAACGGCCGGTACGCGGTGGCCGAGTGTCCCGAGGCGGGCGACCGCGCCTGAGCGCCTCCTCACGGACTCGGTCCAGTTTGTCGGGCGTTCCTGGTTCCCGTACCGGGCCGTGGGGTGCAAGCTGGAAGGGAGGCCGCCTCGTCGTCCGGGCGCGGGCTCGGGACACTCGCGGTCTCGCCACTCCGATTGAGCTCCTCCTCGAGCTCGGCAGGAGGGAAGCGAGATGACGGATCACGTCACCACCGGCACACGCTGGCGTCTGGCCGGTGATTGGTTCGATGTGTGCAAGTGCGCCATACCGTGCCCCTGTACATTCGCCCAGCCGCCGACCTACGGCGACTGCGAGGGTGTGCTGGTCTGGCACATCCGGGAAGGCGGCTTCGGCGATGTGCGGCTCGATGGTCTCAACGTCCTGATGCTCGGCTCCTTCGTCGGCAACCCCTGGACCGGCACGCACTCCGACCCGTACGCGGCGATTTTCCTCGACGAACGGGCCGACGACCGGCAGCGCGCCGCGCTCGCGGCCATCTTCGGCGGTGAGGCGGGCGGGTGGCCCGCGCAGTTCGGGGAGATGTTCCACCCCGAGATGCGCGGCATGGACTTCGCCCCCGTCCACGTCGAGATCGACGAGGACCTCGCCACCTGGCGGGCCGAGGTTCCCGGCCGGGTCACGGCCACCGCCGAGGCACTCACCGGCCCGACGACGCCGGACGGCGCGCGCGTCCAGGTCCACAACGCCCCGGGCGCCGAGGTCGGACCGGGCCAGGTCGCCACCTGGGGACGGGCCACCACCGACCGCGCCGACGCGTTCGGCTTCTCCTGGGAACGCTCGGGGAAGTCGAGCAAACACTTCCCGTTCGACTGGAGCGGTCCCGACTGAGACAGGACGCGTTGTCGCAGGGGCAAGGTCGTAGGCCCCCTGGGCCAACGTCAATGCGAGCCCTGACGGCGTGGACTTCTTCGGTCACATACCGTCCATCGTCGCCCGCAGACCGGGCAGCAGCCAGTCCTGGAACGGCGCGAGCACGGCGAGTACGAGAAACGCGATGCCAACGCCCCGGGCGAGCAGCGGACCACGGGACCACAGCTTCTCCACGAAGACCACCACGGCCAGCCCGGCCATCGCCGCCACGTTCATCACCCCGAGCGGGACCAGGACGGTCATCAGTCCCGCGCAGCAGCCGACGCAGTAGGCGCCGTGGTGGACGCCCACCCGAAGGTCGCGGGCCGGCGACCGGAACCCGGCGTAGCGCACCAGGTGGCCCATGGGGTCGCGGCAGTGCCGCAGGCAGACGTTCTTGAGCGGGCCGAGCTGATACAGGCCCGCGAGCAGGAAGGCCACGGCGCCGATCCAGCGTCCGGCTGTCGGACGGTCGTCCACCAGGCCGCCGGTGAGGGCCAGGGCCGCGTAGGCGAGCAGGCCGAAGGCAGTCCACACCAGCAGATAGCCGCCCACAAACTCGACGGTGCGCACGGTCCGCGTCCAGCCGGAGGACCGCCGGCCGATCCCACGCACCCACGTGATGGCCACCGGCGCCATGGACGGCAGCATCATGGCCGCCGTCATCGTCACCCACAGCAGCAGGAACAGCGGCAACGCCATCCCCATCGTGCCGGGCCCCACCCCCATGCCCCGGGCCTGCCCGGCCGTCAGCACCCAGGCGGGTACCGCGACCAGGACGACCAGGAACCAGGCGGCGGCGAGATCCCGGGCCGGCAGCAGTCCTCCGCCCGCCCCGGTCGGCGCGGGCGGCCGGGCGGACGCGAGAGCGGAGATCCGGCTGTGACACATCGGCATGCACTCCTGCGGCTGGTTCCATGGCAGCACTCATCCCGTCGCGGCGCGACCGCTTACGGTGGCCCGGACCGGGTACGCCGGCGGAAGAGCGCGACGCGAGCACCATGACGGACTCCCCGCGGTCCCTGCCGCCCGTAGCCGAGGCGCAGGGACCGGCCCTCCTCCACGGCGACCGGGACTTCGAATGCACCGCCGCCGTCACAGGCCAGGCGCTCATCCGGCGCGGACAAGAACCCCGCACACCGGACAGACGCGGTGTCCGTCCGCGCGCGTGCTCTGCCCCCGGCGATCGCGTCCGTACCCACAGCGTGCCCGTAGGAGCGGACAGTCACGGTCAACAGCGGTGCGATCCGACGCACACGATCACCCCAAGGTCAGGGTGTCCGTGCTGGTCAAAGCAATGGAGCCGACGCGAGCACCATCGCTTCCCAAGCTGAGAGCGCGACTTCAACTCTGGTCGTATCAGAGCGGGAGATCGTCGGGGAGTACCCGGAACGCCTTGTGATGGCCCAAGGGGCGTACGGCCCGGAAGTCACGCCGGTCGAGGGTGAGGATCGCGTCCGTGTCGTAGTCGGCGGCGAGCGCCACGTTGACCGCGTCGGCGAGGTCGAGGTCCAGCGCACGGTAGCGGACACGGACGGACTGGGCGGCGCCCAGGTGGTCCTCCGTGATCTCCGGCATGACGACACGTCCCCGGCCCATCCAGCGCCGTAGGTCGTCGACCGCGCCGAGGGCGGCCGCCCTGCCGAGCTCGCGCGTGGCGACGTGATCCAGCTCGGCCAGCAGCAGCGGAGACATCACCAGGAGGCCGGCCGCCATGATCGCCTCATTGGCCGCCCGGTGTTCCGGGTTGGCCGAGTCCAGCGCCGCGAGGAGGCCGGACGTGTCGGCAATGACAATGATCACGCGGCGGTTCCGGAATCCGGGCCGGTCTCACGGCGGACAGCGTCGGCGACCACGTCACGGACCTCCGGTTTGGAGGGCGTGCGTCCCGTCCCCTCGAAGGTGCGCGAGAACAGCGGCTCGTCCCAGACCCTGTTCGCCATGGCCGCGAGGTGGATGCCCTGGCGGATGATCTCGGCCTCACTTATCCCCCGGCGCTTCGCGGCCTCCTTGATGATCGCCAGGTCTTCGGGGTCGGCGTAGACGTTCGTGCGCTTCATGGACATGTACCAAGGATAGTCCATGTACCAGATTGACACACCCAGGTGTCCGTAGGGGTGATCCTGCATGCTGTGATCTCCCGAGCCGAGGCGAGGGCCGGCAGCCATCACAGCCGGTGCTGGACGGAAGCCGAATCCGACGGGGTGCTGAGACGTGCAGGTCGCACCTGTCCCCCGGTCGCGTTGAACGCCGACGCTCGAAGGCCGAGTGGCCGCACCGGGAACAGCCGGTGCGGCCGGCGCGGTTGCACCGACCGAGGGGCCGGCGCCGGACGGCGGGAGTACCGAGGCCGCAAGGCCGTCCGCCCCACCAGGATCCGGGCACCGGGGTCGTGGCACGCCCGCCGCGTACTCGGGCCAGGACTCATATCCGCAGGAGGACTGTTCCATGACTGACCGGCCCTTGACGCTCATGGCGGTACACGCCCACCCCGACGACGAGGCCACCGGAACCGGAGGTGTCCTCGCGCGGTACGCGGCGGAAGGCATCCGCACGGTTCTCGTGACGTGTACCGACGGCGGTTGCGGTGACGGGCCGGGGGGTGTCAAGCCGGGCGAGCCCGGGCACGACCCGGCGGCGGTCGCCTTGATGCGTCGTCAAGAACTCGAAGCGAGCTGTGACGTCCTGAAGATCAGCGATCTGGAGATGCTGGACTATGCCGACTCCGGGATGGTGGGCTGGCCGAGCAACGACGCCCCCGGATCCTTCTGGCAGACCCCCGTGGAGGAAGGCGCGGCCCGACTCGCGGAACTCATGCGGCACTACCGACCTGATGTGGTCGTCACCTATGACGAGAACGGCTTCTACGGCCACCCCGACCACATCCAGGCCCACCGCATCACGATGGCGGCGCTGGAGATGACCGCGCTGACACCGAAGGTGTACTGGACCACGATGCCCCGCTCGGGGATGCAGCGGTTCGGCGAGATCATGCGCGAGTTCCATCCGGACATGCCGGAACCGGACCCTGCCGAGGCCGCCGCGATGGCCGAGATCGGCCTGCCTGACGACGAGATCACCACGTGGGTGGACACCACCGCGTTCAGCGGTCAGAAGTTCGACGCGTTGGCCGCGCATGCCAGTCAGGGCGAGAACATCTTCTTCCTCAAGATGGGAAAGGAGAGGTTCGGCGAGTTGATGGGCATGGAGACCTTCGTACGCGTCCAGGACGCCACCGGCGCGGCCCTGCCCGAGAACGATCTCTTCGCCGGACTGCGCTGATCCGCCCGTAGGACCGGCAAAGGTTCCCGGTCACAGCGCAAGGAGCGCGGGAAGCCCCGTCGGGGCGGGGTGACCGAATGGGCCCCCTGTCCCGACGGAGCTCGGTCGGCCGGGCGGCGGGTTACCGGCGCCCGGCCGAGGCCGGTACCGTGTGCGGCGCTTTCCGGCTCAGCCGAAGTTCACGTCGCTGCACCACATGTAGGCCTGGTCGAGGTGCGAGGCCTGCCAGATCACGAACAGGACGTGGTGTCCGGTGTAGCCGGAGGTCTGGACGGGGAACGTGATGTCCTGCGCCGGGGCGAACCGGCCGGTCTGCGTGATGAAGTCGAGGTTGCCCCAGCCCAGGGTCTGGGTCTTGGGGTTGAAGCCCTGCTTGCTGACGTAGACCTTGAAGTAGTCGGCACCGTGGGACGCCTGGTCGTACAGGTGGACCGAGAAGTTGTTGCCGACGGTGGTGGTCTTCCACGGCCCGGGCGTGTTCAGGCTGGCGTTCCTCGAGAGGTTGTTGCTGCAGAGCGTCCCGTCGGGGGTCCGTGCCTGGAACTGGCCGCCGAGGCCGTCGCGGAGCGCGCTCATCCAGTTCCACATGGTGTCGGGATTGGCCTGGAAGGCCTGCCAGCACATGGGGTCTTCGGTCTGCATGGCCGGGTTCGTGTGGTTGCTGCCCCACGTCTTCCAGCACTGGTACGCGCGGGTGGCGGGGCCGACGATGGTGCCGTGAGCCTGGGCGGGGGCCGACCAGGTCAGTGCGCCGACGACCACGGCGAACAGCATGACGAGCACCTGGAGAGGCCGGCGGAGGGACGACCGCGAACGCCCGGTCAACGAAATCTGTTTGCGCATGTGGGGGGAACTCCTTCCAGTCGCAAGCTGTGATGGGAGCGCTCCCAACGGTAGGCCCGCCGAGTGAAATGTCAATGGAACAAACGGAGTTGATCACGAGGATGGGCGGCGAGCAGACAATTCCGCCCTGAGCGGGAGTCAGGACCGTTCCCGGACCGGAACGCGAGGATGCGGCCTGGACCACTCTGCGTCGCCCAGGCGCCGTGGCTTCCCGCAGGGATGCGTCGTCGGACGGGGCGGGTCAGCATGGGAAGAAAGGGACGTGCCTTGTTGGAGGTTCCCATGGCTGACAACGAAACCTTCGTCCGTGACCTCTTCCGGGCCTGGAACGATCGGGACTACGACTCCATCGCCGAGTCCGTCGCTCCGGACTGCACCCTCGTCGAGGAAGGCAGCGGCAGGACACTGCAGGGGCCGGAGGGCTTCACCCGGCTCGCCAAGGCCATGTTCGACGCGATGCCCGACGGCACATTCACCCTCGACCACCTCACGTCGCAGGGGGACAGGGTGGTCGTCGAGTACACGGGCAGCGGGACCCAGACCGGGGACCTGGTCCTGCACGCGGGCACCGTGCCCGCCACGGGACGTCACGTCACGGTGCACGCATGTGACATCTACGAGGTCAAGGACGGCAAGATCCATGAGGGCCGCGCCTATCTGGACACCGGGGCCCTCATGAGCCAGCTGGGCCTGACCGAGCAGTCGCGCGGCTGACCGCAGGGGGCACCGGCACGACCTGGCCTGCTCCTTCACCGGGTGGCTCGGGAGCCGCGCTGACGGGGGCACGGGTGATGATCGGCTCACTTCAGGGCGTGGGGGGGTGACAGCGTCGCCCCGATTGCCGTCCCCCGGGCCGACCATCCGGCGTGACTTTCCTGGACACCGGCTGTTCAAGGAGGCGGGCACCGTGAACGCGGTGCCCGTGCG
>Ga0247820_10001695_pt1 | contig 12396 bp, 6 predicted proteins | sample 13C_Glucose_Day1_2_FD_192480 | JGI IMG/M metagenome (GOLD analysis project Ga0247820, IMG submission 192480) | Soil microbial communities from agricultural site in Penn Yan, New York, United States - 13C_Glucose_Day14 | ecosystem: Environmental > Terrestrial > Soil > Agricultural land | place...
CTGCAGGACAAGCTCTCGGCGCGCACCGGCCTGGGCGCCGGCACGGTCGTGATGCTGTTCGTGCTGTCGCTGGCCGCCCTGGCCCTGGCCGGCGCGATCGGCTTCGTGCAGGTGCGCGAAGGCCGCGAACGGGCCGCCGCGGCGGAGCGCGACCGGGTCGAGGCCGAGCGCGTGAGCGAGGACGCGAGCCGCGTCAACGCCGCCAACCAGGCCGCCATTCTTCGCCTGATGAACGAACTGCAGACGGTGGCCGAAGGCGACCTGACGCAGGAAGCCACCGTGACCGAGGACATCACCGGCGCGATCGCCGACTCGGTGAACTACACGGTGGAAGAACTGCGCCTGCTGGTGGGCAACGTGCAGAACACGGCCACGCGCGTGGCGCAGACCACCTCGCAAGTGGAAAGCACCTCGACCGAACTGCTGGCGGCCTCGACCGAACAGCTGCGCGAGATCCGCGAGACCGGCCAGTCGGTGCTGACGATGGCCGAGCGAATCAACGGCGTGTCCTCGCAGGCGCAGGAATCGGCCACGGTGGCGCGGCAGTCGCTGCAGGCCGCCACGTCGGGCCTGCACGCGGTGCAGAACGCGATCGGCGGCATGAACTCGATCCGCGACCAGATCCAGGAAACCTCCAAGCGCATCAAGCGCCTGGGCGAATCCTCGCAGGAGATCGGCGAAATCACCGAGCTGATCTCGGACATCACCGAACAGACCAACGTGCTGGCGCTCAACGCCGCCATCCAGGCCGCGTCGGCCGGTGAAGCCGGTCGCGGCTTCTCGGTGGTGGCGGAGGAAGTGCAGCGGCTGGCCGAGCGCTCGGCCGATGCCACGCGTCAGATCGCGGCGCTCGTGAAGGCGATCCAGACCGACACCCAGGACGCGGTGGGCGCCATGGAGCGCTCCACGCAGGGCGTGGTCGAAGGGGCGAAGCTGTCCGACAACGCCGGCACCGCGCTGTCCGAGATCGACCGCGTGTCGCGCCGCCTCGCCGAGCTGATCGAGCAGATCTCGCAATCCGCCTCCCGCGAAGCCGACTCGGCCAACGTGGTGGCGGCCAACATCCAGCACATCTTCGCCGTGACCGAGCAGACCGGCGAAGGCACGCGGACCACCGCGCAGCAGGTGCGCGAGCTCTCGCACATGGCCGAAGAGTTGCGTCAGTCCGTGTCTCGTTTCAAGATTGCCTGAACGCCGAGCGCCCAACGTGTCGATCCAAAGCCCCGCCACCGCCCACACAGCCGGCAACGCGCCGGCCACCGAGGATCTTGGGCCGCTGGCCTGGGTATTGGGAGAAATCCAGAAGACGCTCGACGGGGTAGGCAAGACGCTGCGCCGCTTCGCCCGCGAGGCGGCCACGGCGCTTCCGGGCTCCGAACTCGACACCGCGCCCCTGCGCCAGGCGCGCCTGCAGTTGCACCAGGCGGTCGGTGCGCTGCAGATGGTGGGCCACGCGGCGCCGGCCATGGTGCTCGGCGCGATGGAGTTCGCGGTCCAGAGCTTCGCCACCGAACCGCTGCGCTGCACCGATGCCGCGGTCCAGAAGATCGATCGCGCCGGTTTCGCGGTGGCCGACTTCCTCAACGCGACGGTCGCCGGCAAGGTGGTCTCGTCGGTGGCGCTGTTCCCGCAGTACCGCGAAGTGCTCGAACTGGTCGGCAACGAGCGGGTGCACCCGGCCGACCTCTGGACCATGACCTGGCGCTGGGTCGAGATCAAGCCGGCGCCGACCCAGGCCGCGCTGGTCTATGACCCGGCGGTGCGCTCCAAGCTCGACCGCGAAGTGCTCAAGGTCGTCCAGAGCGGCGATGATCACGCGGCCCGCAGGCTCCAGGCCCTGTGTCTCGGGCTCGGACGTGGCGCCTCGGTGCCGCGGGTCGCGAGCTTCTGGACGCTGGCCGCCGGCTTCTTCGAGGCCCTGGCGCTGGCGCTGATCCCGACCGACACCCATGTGAAGCGCGCCGCTTCGCGCGTGCTGCTGCAGTACGCCACGCTCGCGCGCGGCGACAACACCGTCTCCGACCGGCTGGGCCAGGATCTGCTGTTCTTCTGCGCCCAGGCCGCACCCGGCCCGCGCGACGAGGCCGCCACGCTGCGCGCCGTGCGCATCGCCTGGGGCGTCGCCAACGAGCAGACCGTCGACTACACGATCGAGCAGTTCGGCCGCTTCGACCCGGTGGTGCTGGCGCAGGCGCGCAAGCGCATCGAGTCGGCCAAGGAAATGTGGTCGGCGCTCTCGGGCGGCGACGTGAGCCGCACGCGCCAGGTGGCGGACACCTTCGTGCAACTCGGCGAATCGCTGCAGAAGCTGCATCCGCCGAGCGCACCGATGGTGCAGGCGCTCAACAACGCGGTCGAGGCCTCGCTGCGCTCCGGCCAGCCGCCGGCGACCGAGCTGGCGATGGAAGTCGCGACCTCGGTGCTGTACCTCGAGGCCGCGTTCGAGGATCTCGATCCGCACGACCGCCAGCTCACCGCCCGCACCGTGCAGCTCGCGGGCCGCATCGAGCGCGCCCGCGACGGCGGCCGTTCGGAGCCGCTCGAGCCCTGGATGGAGGAGCTCTACCGCCGCGTCAGCGACCGCCAGACCATGGGCACCGTGGTCGGCGAACTGCGCAGCCACCTGAGCGAGCTCGAGAAGTCGCTCGACCAGTTCTTCCGCCGGCCGACCGAAAAGGGCCTGCTGCGCACCGTGCCGAGCCAGTTGCTTCAGATGCGCGGCGTGTTCTCGGTGCTCGGCCTCGACCAGGCTGCACAGACCGTGCAGCGCATGCGCGAGAACGTCGACCAGCTGCTGGCGGAAGAGTCGCCCACCGACGAGATCCGCGCCTTCGATTCGCTCGGCAACAATCTCGGCGCGCTGGGCTTTCTGATCGACATGCTGAGCTACCAGCCGGCGCTGGCCAAGCGGCTGTTCGTGTTCGATGCCGAAGTCGGCGAGCTCAAGCCCCTCATGGGACGGCAGGGCGGCGAAGCCGCGGCCGCCGAAGCGGCGGCGCCGGTGTCCTTCGCCTCGGCCTCCGGTCCGGTCGCCGCGACCGACGCGGTGCTGAGCGTCGAGGAGGTGGATGCGCAGATCGCCGCCAAGCTGGCTGCGCTCGCGGCACCGGGCAGCCGCAGCAAGCCGGCGCCGTCGCCGATCGAGGAATTCAGCCGCGCGACCGCCAGCTGGACCTCGAAGATCACCGGGCCCGCTCCGCTCGAAGGGATGCTGGCCGACACCGAGGTCACCGAGCTCGAGGAGGACGACCTCCAGAACATCTTCCTGGACGAAGCGCGCGAAGTGCTGCACAACGGCCTGGCCGCGGTGTCGGTGTTGTCGTCGCGTCCGGACGACGACGGCGAGCTGACGGTGCTGCGTCGCGCCTTCCACACGCTCAAGGGCAGCTCCCGCATGGTCGGGCTGATGGATTTCGGCGAAGCCGCGTGGTCCTTCGAGCAGGTGCTCAACACCTGGCTGGCCGACCAGCGCCCGGCCACGCCGGAACTGGTGGCTGGCACGCGCACGGCGCTGACGGATTTCGCGAAATGGGTCGAGGCGATCGCCGCCAACCAGCCGCACGGCTGGCAATCGGCGCCGTTCCGCAGCTTGGCCGAGGCCTTGCGCACCGGCGAGCCGCTGCTGGCTGCGCCGCGCGTCGCCGATGCCGACGCGCTGGTCGCGGCGGCCCGCCACATTGCCGCCGAAGCGCAGGCCGAGGCGTCTGCGCCCGTCGCCGCGCCCGATGTGCTGCCGCCGTTGCCCGACCTGGATCTCGGTCCGATCGAACTCGATCTGCCGCCGGTCGAAGCGCCTGCCGCTGCACCGCCGCCAACCGCCGAGGCGCCCACCGTCGAAGCACCGATCGTCTGGTCGGGCCTGGACCAGCCGTCCCAGGAGCCGACCGATGCGCCGCGCACGCCGGACGACTTCGCATCGACCGACTTTCTCGAATTCGACGGCAGCCCGGCGCCGGAAGCGCCGCTGGACCTGGGCGCGCTCGAGGAGGTCGATTTCCTCGAGACCGTGCACACCTCCCTCGAGCCCGCCTTGCGCACACAGCGGCCGGAAGTCGAGCCGCAGCCGGCACCGGAGGCCGAGCCGGCGCTGTCCTTCTCGCTGAATCTCGAGCCGGAAATCCCGCTCGAAGCGCCGCCGGCAGTCCCCGCCGCGACCGAAGCCGAAGCGGTGGTCGAACCGCTGGCACTGGCGCCGGTCGCCGAGCCGGCCGAGGCGGAGATCGATCCGGAATCCGAGCCCGAGGCCGTGGTCGAGGCTGAATCAGAACCAGAGCCCGAGCCTGTCGCGATGCAGGCCGAGCCGCCGGCAGCCGTGCCGCCGATCGAATTCGAACCCGAACGCCCGGCCCTGCCGAGCGCCGAGGAGCAGGTCAAGGTCATCGGGCCGCTGCGCATCGGCATCGCGCTCTACAACGTCTATCTCAACGAAGCCGACGAGTGGTCGCGGCAGCTGGCCACCGAGGTCGGCGAGTGGGCGCTCGAATCGCACCAGCGGGTGTCCGACTCGACCATCGGGCTGGCGCATTCGCTGGCCGGCAGTTCGGCGACGGTCGGCTTCCACAGCCTGTCGGGCATGGCGCGACTGCTCGAGGCCGCGCTGCAGCACCTGCAGATGCAGGGCCGCGGAACGCCGCAGCAGGGCGCGGTGCTGGTCGGCGCCGCGGAGGAACTGCGCCGCCTGCTGCACCAGTTCGCGGCGGGTGTTCTCAAGGACCCGGTCGAAGGCACGCTGCGTGCGCTGCGCGATGTCGCCGCCTCGGTGCTGCCGGCCGAAGTGGTCGAGACCCGCCCGACCTATCCGCACCTGGTGCGCGACGCCATGGCCGACGTGGCGCTCGACGACACCGACGACGCCATCGATGTCAGCGATGCGGTCGACGTCGACCTGTTCCCGATCTTCGAGGAGGAGGCGGCGGAACTGTTGCCTGAACTCGGCACCGCTCTGCGCGGATGGGCCGAGCATCCCGAGGATTCGGCGCCGCGGGCCTCGATGCTGCGCACCCTGCACACGCTCAAGGGCAGTGCCCGGCTGGCCGGCGCGATGCGCCTGGGCGAGCGCGCCCACCGCATGGAATCCGAGATCGAGTCGCTCGGCGCCGCGGGGGCCGACCGGGCATCGATCGAGCATCTGTTGACGCGCTTCGATGCGCTGCAGGCCACCTTCGACGGGCTGCGTGCCGCCGACAACGCGATCCAGACCGAACTGGTGCAGCGAGCGGTCGCCGCGCCGGTCTTGCCCAAGGCCGAGGAAGCGCCGGCCGCCGAGGCCGTGCCTGCCGCGCCGAAGGAAGAGACCGCGACCCCGGCCGAGCCGGTCGCCGCGCGCGGCCTGGTGGCGGTGCCGTCGCCGTCGGCCCTGGCGCCGCTGCGCTCGGTCTCGAGCCAGGCGGTGCGCATCCGCACCCACCTGCTCGACCGCCTGGTGGCGCAGGCCGGCGAGGTCATCATCACGCGCTCGCGGCTCGAGGCCGAGATCGGCCAGCTGCGCAGCTCGCTCAGCGACCTGACCGGCAACCTCGACCGCCTGCGCCAGCAGCTGCGGGACATCGAGGTCCAGGCCGAGAGCCAGATGCAGTCGCGGCTGGCCCAGGCCAAGGATTCGCAGCAAGGTTTCGACCCGCTCGAGTTCGACCGCTTCACGCGCGTGCAGGAACTGACCCGCATGATGGCCGAGTCGGTCAACGACGTGGCGACCGTGCAGCGCACGCTGCAGAAGACGGTGCAGGCCACCGAAGACGATCTCAGCGCCCAGGCCCGCCAGACGCGCGAACTGCAGCGCGGGCTGCTGCGCACGCGCATGGTGGAGTTCGAGGGCATTTCCGACCGGCTCTACCGCGTGGTGCGGCAGGCGTCCAAGGACACCGGCAAGCAGGTGCGCCTGGACATCACCGGCGGCTCGATCGAAATGGACCGCGGCGTGCTCGACCGGATGACGCCGGCCTTCGAGCACCTGCTGCGCAACTGCGTCGCGCACGGCATCGAGGATGCAGCGGCGCGCGAGCAGGCCGGCAAGGACGCGAGCGGCCTGATCGTCATCGAGCTGCACCATGAAGGCAACGACGTCTCGGTGAGTTTCCGCGACGACGGCGCCGGCCTGAACCACGAGCGGATCGTGGCCCGCGCCCGCGCCCTGGGACTGGTGGCCGACGGCCAGCAACTCAGTGCTGCCGAAGCGGCCGAGCTGATCTTCCAGCCGGGCTTCTCGACGGCGGAACAAGTGTCCGAACTGGCCGGCCGGGGTATCGGCATGGACGTGGTGCGGGCCGAAGTGGCCGCGCTGGGCGGCCGCATCGAGACCCACAGCCAGCCCGGCCAGGGCACGGTCTTCAAGCTGGTGCTGCCGCTGACCACCGCGGTGACGCACGTGGTCATGCTGCGCGCCGGCGGCACCTCGATCGGCGTGCCTTCCAACCTGGTCGAACTGGTGCTGCGCGCCAGTGCCTCGGACCTCGAATCCGCCTATGACGCGCAGCGCTACGCCTTCGGCGGCGAGCAGGTGCCGTTCTACTGGGCCGGGGCGCTGCTGCAATCGTCGGCGCGCAGCGAGCGGGCGGCGGCCAAGGCCAACACCATCGTGATCGTGCGCAGCGCGGCGCAGCGCGTCGCCTTGCACGTGGACGAAGTCCTGGGCAACCAGGAAGTGGTGGTGAAGAACCTCGGTCCGCAACTCTCGCGGCTGCCGGGCATGGCCGCCATCTCGGTGCTGGCCTCGGGCGCGGTGGCACTGATCTACAACCCCGTGGCGCTGGCCGCGGTGCATGGCGAGAAGGCGCGCGAGTTCCAGGCCGCGGTTCGCCGCCAGCCGGCGCTGCGCGGTGCCGAGCCTGTGGCCGCGCTGCCGCCGGTGGCGCCGCAGGTGCCGCTGGTGCTGGTGGTGGACGACTCGATCACGGTGCGCCGCGTCACGCAGCGCCTGTTGCAGCGCGAAGGCTACCGCGTGGCGCTGGCGGCCGACGGCCTGCAGGCGCTCGAGCGCTTGCAGCAGGAGCGGCCGGCGGTGGTGCTGTCCGACATCGAGATGCCGCGCATGGACGGCTTCGACCTGGCGCGCAACATCCGCGCCGACCAGTCGCTGGCCGACCTGCCGATCATCATGATCACCTCGCGCATCGCCGAGAAGCACCACGACCACGCGCGGGCGCTGGGCGTCAACCACTACCTCGGCAAGCCCTACTCCGAAGACGAACTGCTTCGGCTGGTGCGCAGCTACACGGGCGTCGAGATGCCCGCAGTGCTGGCGGCCTGAGCGAGGGCGCAGGGCAGGGGCTTCAGCGCTTCGCGCGCGGCTCCTGCGCCTTCACCACGGCATAGCGCTGCAGCGTTCGCTCGCGCGCCTCGGCGTGGTCGACCAGGGGCTTCGGGTAGTTGTCGCCGAGATCGACGCCCGCCGCCACCAGCTCGAGCGGTTTGGCGGCCCATGGCGCGTGGATCGCGGCGTTCGACAGCTTCGCCAGTTGCGGCAGGTAGCGGCGGATGAACTTGCCCTCGGGGTCGAAGCGCTCGCTCTGCGTGACCGGATTGAAGATCCGGAAGTAGGGCTGGGCATCGCAGCCGCTCGAGCTGGCCCATTGCCAGCCACCGTTGTTCGACGCCAGCTCGAAATCGTTGAGGTGCTCGGCGAAGTAGCGCTCGCCGCGGCGCCAGTCGAGCCCCAGGTCCTTGCAGAGAAAGCTCGCCACCACCATGCGCAGGCGGTTGTGCATGTAGCCGGTCTGGTTGATCTGCGCCATCGCCGCATCGACCAGCGGATAGCCGGTCCGGCCCCGGCACCAGGCCTCGAACCACTGGTCGGCGTGCTTGCCGTGGTGCCACTGGATCCTGTCGTATTCGGGCCGGAAGCTGCGCGATTCGCCCGCTTCGGCCACTTGCGGATGGTGGGCCAGGATCTGGAAATAGAAGTCGCGCCAGATCAGCTCGCTGAGCCAGGTCGCGGCGCCGGCGCTGCCCTGTAGCGAGAGCGGATGGGCCAGCCCCGCGAGCTGCCGGATCGACACGGTGCCGAAGCGCAGGTGCACGCCGAGGTAGCTCGGGCCGCGCACCGCGGGGAAGTCGCGCGCCTGGTCGTAGCGGTCGATGCGCTGCAGGAAGTCGCCCAGCAGCGCGGCACCCCCCTGGCTGCCGGTCGGGATGTCCAGCTGCGAGAGGTTGGTCGGCTCGAAGCCCAGGTCGGCCAGCGTCGGCACCGGGGCGCGCAGCGCGGCCGGCGGCGGCGCCAGTGCTTCGGCGTGGCTGCGCACCGGATAGGGCTTGAGATAGAAGGCATCGACCTTGGCCAGCCAGGCCCGCTTGTATGGCGTGAAGACGGTGTAGGGCTGGCCGGCCTGCGTGAGCAATTCGTCGCGCTCGAAGATCGCCTGGTCCTTGGCGGTGTGGAAGGCGACGCCGGCGTTGGCCAGCGCGCCCAGCACCTTGGCGTCGCGGTCGAGTGCCGCGGGCTCGTCGTCGCGGTTGGCGAACACCGCCTGCACCTCGAGCGTTCGTGCGAGCTGCGCGATCTCCTCCTCGGCCAGCGCATGGCGCACGATGAGTCCGCCGCCCAGGGCCTCGAGCTGCGCCTGCAGCTCGACCAGCGATTCGCGGATGAATTCGACCCGCCGGTCGGCGCGCGGCAGCGCGTCGAGAATGGTGCGATCGAAGACGAAAACGCAGACCACCTGCCGGCAGGCGCGCAGGGCCTGGTAGAGCGCTGCGTTGTCGTCCACGCGCAGGTCGCGGCGAAACCACATCAGGCCCTTGGGATAGATCTTGTCGACGGCCAGTAAAATCGGCGGCATGGCCCTTGATTCTGCACGGATGAACCTCACGCATCATTTCCTGATCGCGATGCCGGGTCTCGAAGACAAGGCCTTCAGCCGCAGCGTGATCTATCTCTGCGAGCACAGCGAGCGCGGCGCGCTCGGGCTGGTGATCAACAAGCCCAGCGACATCAATCTCGGCGTGCTGTTCGAGAAGATCGAGCTGCACCTGTCGCGCCCCGAACTCGGCAATGCGCCGGTGTTCCAGGGCGGCCCGGTGCAGACCGAACGCGGCTTCGTGCTGCACGAGCCGGTGTTCGCGGATGCCGACAAGCCCAACGAATCGGTCTACGCGTCGACCATGACGATCCCCGGCGGCCTCGAGATGACCACCTCGAAAGACGTGCTCGAGGCGCTGGCCACCGGCGCCGGCCCGCGCAAGGTGCTGGTGTCGCTCGGCTACGCGGCCTGGGGCGAGGGCCAGCTCGAATCCGAACTGGCCGAGAACAGCTGGCTCACCGTGGGCGCCGACCCGGCCGTGATCTTCGACACCCCGGTCGAGCAGCGCTACGACAAGGCGCTCTCGCTGCTCGGCCTCGAGGCCTGGACCCTGTCGCCGGATGCGGGGCACGCATGAGCGTTCAGGCGCTGCCCGACCGCCACATGCCTTCCCCGTCCGTTCCCGCCCAATTCCAGAGCTTCCTGGCTTTCGACTACGGCCGCAAGCGCACCGGCGTCGCGAGCGGCAACCGGCTGCTCAAGACGGCCACGCCGCAGGCCACCATCAAGGCCGAAGGCGATGCCCGCTTCGAGCAGGTCGAGGCCCGCATCCGCGAATGGCAGCCCGACGCCCTGGTGATCGGCGTGCCCTTCCATCCCGACGGCGCACCCCACGAGAACACCCGCGCGGCCCAGCGCTTTGGCCGCCAGCTCCACGGCCGCTTCCGGCTGCCGGTGTACGAGGTCGACGAGCGCTACAGCACCACCGAGGCGCTGGCCGGCGGCGCGCGCGACGCCGACGCCGCCTCGGCCTGCGTCATGGTTGAAGAGGTCCTGAGGAGTCTCCCGTGAACGCTATTCCCGACGCCGAAGCGCTCTATGTCGAGCTGCTGCGCGGCGTGAAACCCCTCATGCGCCCCGACACCCGCCTGGTCGGCATCACCTCGGGCGGCGCCTGGCTGGTCGAGCGGCTGCAGAAAGACCTGGGCCTGGCCGGCGCGCCCGGCATCATCTCGTCGGCCATGCACCGCGACGACTTCGCCCGCCGCGGCCTGGCCGCCAGCGCGCAGACCACGCTGCCCTTCGACGTCAACGGCGCCGACGTGCTGCTGCTCGACGATGTGCTCTACACCGGCCGCACGATCCGCGCGGTGCTCAACGAGCTGTTCGACTTCGGCCGCCCGGCCTGCGTGCGGCTGGCCGTGCTGATCGACCGCGGCGGCCGGGAGCTGCCGGTGGCGGCCGACTTCGCGGCCCAGCGCCTCGAACTGCCGTCGACGCAGCTGCTGGCGCTGGCGCGCAGCGACACCGGCGCCTTCAGCTTCAAAGTGGAGAAAAACACCTGATGCTCTACAAACGCAACCCCCAACTCAACAAGAACGGCGAGCTGATCCACCTGCTGTCGATCGAGGGCCTGCCGAAGGACATCGTCACCCACATCCTCGACACCGCGGCCAACTTCACGAGCGTCAGCGACCGCGAGGTCAAGAAGGTGCCGCTCTTGCGCGGCAAGAGCGTGTTCAACCTGTTCTTCGAGAACTCGACCCGCACCCGCACCACCTTCGAGATCGCGGCCAAGCGGCTGTCGGCCGACGTCATCAACCTCGACATCGCACGCTCCTCGGCCACCAAGGGCGAGTCGCTGCTCGACACCATCGCCAACCTGAGCGCGATGGCGGCCGACTTGTTCGTGGTGCGGCACAGCGAGTCGGGCGCGCCCTACCTGATCGCCCAGCACGTGGCGCCGCATGTCCATGTGGTGAACGCGGGCGACGGCCGGCATGCGCACCCGACGCAGGGCCTGCTCGACATGTACACGATCCGGCACTACAAGAAGGACTTTTCGAACCTCACGGTGGCGATCGTCGGCGACGTGCTGCATTCGCGGGTGGCGCGCTCCGACATCCACGGACTCACCACGCTGGGCTGCGCCGAGGTCCGCGTGGTCGGTCCCAAGACGCTGGTGCCGAGCGACATGGCGCAGATGGGCGTGCGCGTTTGCCACACCCTCGAAGAGGGCATCAAGGACTGCGACGTCATCATCATGCTGCGGCTGCAGAACGAGCGCATGAGCGGCGCGCTGCTGCCGTCGTCGCAGGAGTTCTTCAAGACCTTCGGCCTCACGCCCGAGAAGCTGCAGCTCGCCAAGCCCGATGCGATCGTGATGCATCCGGGGCCGATCAACCGCGGCGCCGAGATCGACTCGGCGGTGGTCGACGGCCGGCAGAGCGTGATCCTGCCGCAGGTCACATTCGGCATCGCCGTGCGCATGGCGGTGATGAGCATCGTCGCAGGTAACGAAGCATGAAATGGCGGGTGCTCGGCTACTGCGCGCCCCGATCTCGCGCCTGCGCCGCTCGCCGTGCGCGAGCACGGTTGCGCTGCTCGACGCGACCTCGGGCCGCTCGCTACGCCGCTCCCCCGCCATTTCCCGCCGCTGAGTAGAGAACCAACATGAATATTCTGATCATCAATGGGCGCGTGGTGGACCCGGCTTCGGACCTCGACCGGCAGGCCGACATCGCGATCGCCGACGGCGTCGTGCAGGCCATCGGCGATGTCTCGCCCGAGTTCCGCGCCGAGCGCACGCTCGATGCGCAGGGCTGCCTCGTCGCTCCCGGCCTGGTCGACCTGGCCGCGCGGCTGCGCGAACCCGGCTACGAACACGAGGGCATGCTCGAGAGCGAGATGGGCGCGGCCGTGGCCGGCGGCGTCACCAGCCTGGCCTGCCCGCCCGACACCGACCCGGTGCTCGACGAGCCCGGCCTGGTCGAGATGCTCAAGTTCCGGGCCGAGAAGATGCAGCGCGCCCGCCTGTTCCCGCTCGGCGCGCTGACGCGCGGGCTGGCCGGCGAGGTGCTGACCGAGATGGCCGAACTCACCGAGGCCGGCTGCATCGGCTTCGGCCAGGCCGAGGTGCCGCTCGGCAACACCCAGGTGCTGCAGCGCGCGCTGCTCTACGCGAGCACCTTCGGCTACACGGTGTGGCTGCGCCCGCAGGAGCGCGACCTCGGCCGCGGCGTGGCGGCCAGCGGGCCGCTGGCGACCCGGCTCGGCCTCGCGGGCGTGCCGGCGGCGGCCGAGACCATCGCCATCTTCACCATCGTCGAACTGATGCGAAGCACCGGCGCACGGGTCCACCTGTGCCGGCTGTCGAGCGCGGCCGGGGTGGCGCAGGTGCGGGCGGCCAAGGCGGAGGGCCTGCCGATCAGCTGCGACGTCAGCATCAATTCGCTGCATCTGGCCGACACCGACATCGGCTTCTTCGACAGCCGGGCGCGTCTCAATCCGCCGCTGCGCCAGCAGCGCGATCGCGATGCGCTGTCGGCCGGGCTGGCCGACGGCACCATCGATGCGCTGGTGTCCGACCACACGCCGGTCGAGGCGGACGCCAAGACGCTGCCCTTCGCGGAGAGCGAACCCGGCGCCACCGGGCTCGAGC
>Ga0247820_10001696_pt1 | contig 12396 bp, 9 predicted proteins | sample 13C_Glucose_Day1_2_FD_192480 | JGI IMG/M metagenome (GOLD analysis project Ga0247820, IMG submission 192480) | Soil microbial communities from agricultural site in Penn Yan, New York, United States - 13C_Glucose_Day14 | ecosystem: Environmental > Terrestrial > Soil > Agricultural land | place...
CTACCTGCTGGTGCAGATCCTCACCAGCGCGCTGGTGAGGATCTGCACCAGCAGGTAGCGCTCGATGTGGCCCGTGATGTCGTCGAGCACGTGCACCGTGATCTTCTTCTTCTGCAGGCTGGGCCCGGTGATCTTGACCAGCTTGCGCCGGAAGGTGTCGCCGGACCCGAGCGCGAAGAAGGTCAGGAAAGCCACCAGCGTCAGCTGGCCGGCGGCGCTGATCAAGCCGACCGTGCCGCTCCACATGTAGTCGCGCACGTTGAAGGATGGTCGCTCGACCACCACTCGCGCCACGCCCTTGCGCGCGGCCACCTTGGCCGAGTTCTCCTCGGCCGCCTGTTCGAGTTGCGCCGCGGCCTTCTGCACGGTGTCGAGCGTGTTGGCGTCGGTCGGGCGGCTGCTGGTGCGCATCGCCAGGCGCAGCTTCTGCGCCGCGACCGGCAGTGAATCGACCAGCTCGGCGGCGCTGCCGGCCAGCGAATAGCCGGTCCAGCCGAACGCGCCGCCGATCCCGAGCAGGATCGCCGCCGCCCCGATCCAGCGCGAGACCCGCCAGCGCTCGAGCCGGTCCACCAGGGGCGCCAGCGCATAGGTCAGCAGCAGGCTGACCATCAGCGGGATGAAGACCGCCGCCGCCCAGCGCAACGCGAACACGCTGGCCAGCACCGCCAGCACCACCAGCGAGGCGCTGCGGACATCGACCGGCATGTGCAGCAGCACGCGGTCGGGCTCGGGACTCTCGACGACAGCGACGGCAGTCGATTCGGAAGCTTCGCTCATCGCGCGTCCTTGAGCGCTTCGCGCACGGTCGACAGCTGGCGCCGCGACACCATCACGGGTTCGGGAATGCCGTCGAGCCGCAGCGCCCAGCCCTCGGCATCCTCGCCGTCGTCGTACTTCTCGAGGGTGCGGATGGCGGCGCGTGCCACCAGCGCGTTGCGATGGACCCGGACGAAGCGGGCCGGATAGCGCTCCTCCAACTCGGCCAGCGAGCCGTCGAAGATGTGGCTGCGCGAGGCCGTGCGCACGGTGAGGTACTTGAGCTCCGACTTCAGGTACAGGATCTCCGACAGAGGCACCCGCTCGGTGCGGCCGCGATCCTGGATCAGCAGCACGTCCTGCGGCTCTGCGAGCGGCGCCCGCTGATCCTTGAGGTAGCGCTCGGCCTTCTGCAGGGCCTGCTGCAGGCGCTCGGCGCGTACCGGCTTGGTGAGATAGTCGACCGCCTCCAGCTCGAAGGCGGTGACGGCATGGGCCGCGTAGGCGGTGACGAACACCACCGCCGGCGCACCCGGCCGGCTGCGCAGCTGGCGCGCCAGCTCGAGGCCGTCGAGGCCGGGCATGTGGATGTCCAGCAGCACCAGGTCGAAGCGCGCGTTGGCCAGCTGGGCCAGCGCGCCTTCTCCGTGTGCCGCCTCGGCCACCACTTCCGCAGGCGGCGAGCTGCAATCGGCCAGCAGGGAGCGCAGGCGCGAACGCGCCAGCGATTCGTCGTCGACAATGAGGGTGCGAAGGGCAGGCGTGCTCATGATTCAGCGGGGATGGCGATGCGGACGCGATAGCTTTTCTCGTCCATGCCGGCATGGAACTGCGCCTGCATGTCGTGCAGCAGGCGCAGGCGGTCGCGCACATTGTCGAGCGCGATGCCGTGGCCGCGCGGCAGCGGCGCATCGGCCCAGCGCAGCGGCGGCAGGCTGTTGATGACCTCGATCAGCACCATCGCGCCGCGGCGCTCGGTGCGGATGCGCAAGCGGGCGCCGTCCGGGCTCGGCTCGACGCCGTGCTTGACCGCGTTCTCGACCAGCGGCTGCAGCAACAGCGGCGGCAGCCGGGCGCCGTGAGCGGCCGGATCGATGTCCCAGCGGATGCGAAGCCGGTCGCCGAAGCGCACCTGCTCGATCGCCAGGTAGCGCTCGGCCAGCGCGATCTCGTCGGCCAGCGTGACCGATTCTCCCGGGTCCGCCAGGGCCTGCCGGAACAGCTCGCTCAAGTCTTCCAGCATGGCCTCGGCCTTGGCCGGCTCCTGGCGCACCAGGGCGATCGCGCTGTTGAGCGTGTTGAAAAGAAAGTGCGGCCGGATGCGCGACTGCAGCTCGGCCAGCCGCGCGGTGGTGGCCGCCGGCGTCTGGCCGCGCGCGCGCAGCACCAGCGCCGCCATCATCAGCCCCGCGAACAGGGCGCCGGCCAGCCCGCTGGCGAGCCACGGGGCCGTTCCGACCACGCCGGTCAGGCGCAGCAGGCCGCAGCCATACACGGCCGCCAGCGCGCCCAGCAGGGCCCCGGCCGCATACTGCGCCGGCACCGGCAGCCGGGCCAGCAGCTTCTTGAGCGCACAGGTGGCGAGCAGCCAGACCAGCGTGGCCGGCAAGGCGCCGCCGGTGACGGTCGCCGCCAGCAGCAGCCATTCGGACAGGGTCGGGGCGGCGAACAACGTGGCCACCGCCACCACCACCTCGACGAAGAGCACCGCGCGCAGCACCACCCCGATCTGGCAGGCATCGAACAGCGCCCGCGCGGGGCGCGCAGGCGCCTTGACCCGGGTCGAAACGGGCGTGGCGGGAGGCGTCGCCGGCGACGCCGTGGGGGTGGCCGATAAAATCGACGGGTTGCGCATCACAGAAACAATGGGTGACAAACCCATTATTGCTTCCCGAACGGTTCCCATGACTCAAAACCAACTCGACAAGAAATCCGAAGCCTGGTCCGCCCTGTTCTCCGAACCGATGAGCGACCTGGTCAAACGCTACACCGCCAGCGTGTTCTTCGACAAGCGGCTGTGGCAGGCTGACATCGAGGGTTCTCTGGCGCATGCCGGCATGTTGGCAGCCCAGGGAATCATCGGCGTGCAGGACCTCGCCGCGATCCAGGGCGGGATGAAGCAGATTCGCGACGAAATCGAATCCGGCGCCTTCGACTGGAAGCTCGACCTCGAGGACGTGCACCTGAACATCGAGGCCCGCCTGACGCAGCTGGTCGGCGACGCCGGCAAGCGCCTGCACACCGGCCGCAGCCGCAACGACCAGGTCGCGACCGACGTGCGCCTGTGGCTGCGCGGCGAGATCGACCTGATCGGTGGGCTCCTGACCGACCTGCAGAAGTCGCTGCTGGCGCTGGCCGGCAAGAACGTCGAGATCATCCTGCCGGGCTTCACGCACCTGCAGGTGGCGCAGCCGGTGAGCTTCGGCCACCACATGCTCGCCTACGTGGAAATGTTCGCGCGCGACGCCGAGCGCATGGCCGACGTGCGCAAGCGGGTCAACCGCCTGCCGCTGGGCGCCGCGGCGCTGGCCGGCACCAGCTACCCGCTGGATCGGGAAGCCGTGGCCCGCGCGCTCGGCATGGACGAGGTCTGCCAGAACAGCCTGGACGCCGTGAGCGACCGCGATTTCGCGATCGAATTCACGGCCGCCGCCTCCCTGGCCATGGTCCACATCAGCCGGCTCAGCGAGGAACTGGTGCTGTGGATGAGCCAGTCCTTCGGCTTCATCGACATCGCCGACCGCTTCTGCACCGGCAGTTCGATCATGCCGCAGAAGAAGAACCCGGACGTGCCCGAACTGGCGCGCGGCAAGACCGGCCGCGTGGTCGGCCACCTGATGGGCCTGATCACCCTCATGAAGGGCCAGCCGCTGGCCTACAACAAGGACAACCAGGAAGACAAGGAGCCGCTGTTCGACACGGTCGACACCCTGAAGGACACGCTGCGGATCTTCGCCGAGATGGTCGGCGGCATCACCGTCAAGCCCGAGGCGATGGAGCGCGCCGCCCTGCGCGGCTACGCCACGGCGACCGACCTGGCCGACTACCTGGTCAAGAAGGGCCTGCCCTTCCGCGACGCGCACGAAACCGTGGCCCATGCGGTCAAGGCCGCGATCTCGCACCAGGTCGACCTGTCGGAACTGCCGCTGGCGGTGCTGCAGACCTTCAACCCGAAGATCGAGAAGGATGTCTACGACGTGCTGAGCCTGCGCGGCTCGCTCAACGCGCGCAATATCCTCGGCGGCACCGCGCCGGCGCAGGTTCGCCAGCAGATCGCCCGGCACCAGTCCCGGCTGGCCTAGTATGCGCCCACCCCCCGAAGCGCCTGCGGCGCTTCCCCCCTCAAGGGGGGCGATACCGGCGGCCCGGCAAAGCCGGTTCCGCGGTATCCCTGGCATGGGCTGCGCCAGTTTCATGCGTCGCGGATGGCGCATCGCGCCATGGACCACTGAAGAAATGGCTTGGGCCGAACTGAGGTCTCACGATGAAAACCGTGAACTTCTGGGGCCATACACCGCGGACGGAGGGGGTCTGCCGTCTGTCATGTTCCTAAATGTAAGAATGTAGTGCTAAAGTTTGGCATGCTTTGCGCTTACGGATCCGGGTGAACCCTGATTCCGAAGCTGCCACCGAGCGCCGAACCCCATGGAAATACCCCGCTGCGTCGTCGTCATCCTGACCTTCAACTCCGCTTCGATCGTCCGCGAAACGGTCTCCCAGGCGAAAAGGCTGAGCCCGCACGTCTACGTGGTGGACTCGCATTCGTCCGACGGCACGCCGGCGATCCTCGAGGAACTGGGCTGCAAAGTGGTGCAGCGCCCGTTTTCGAACTACAGCGACCAGCGCAACTGGGCCATCGCCCAGGTCGAGCCGTCGTACCAGTGGCAGTTGCACCTCGACGCCGATGAGGTGCTGGACGATCGCGCGGTCGCCGAGATCACCGCCGTGCTGGCGGGCCGGCCGGCCTTCGACGCCTACCTGATCCGCCGCCGCGACTATTTCATGGGCAAGATGCTGCGCTTCAGCGGCCTCAACCCGTGGCACCTGCGGCTCTTCCGCTCGGGCCTGGGGCGCTGCGAATCGCGGCTCTACGACCAGCACTTCATCAGCAGCGCGAAGCCGGGCCGCCTCGAGGGCTTCATGCACGACAAGAATTCCGCCCGCCTGGCCGACTGGATCGCCAGCCACAACCGCTGGAGCGACGCCGAGGCGAAGGAAAAGCTCGGCCCCCGGGTCGCCGCCGACAACGTGCTGCAGCCGCGCCTCACGGGCGATGCCCGCGAGCGCACCCGCTTCATCAAGGAGCTGTACTACAAGCTACCGACCGGCATTCGGTCGCTCGGCTACTTCGTCTACCGCTACGTGTTCCGGCTCGGCTTTCTAGACGGCACGACCGGCTTCTACTTCGCCTTCTTCCAGGCGCTGTGGTTCCGCATGCTGGTCGACGCCAAGATGTACGAGCAACGACATCAGCAACCATCGAACTGACCTACCAGGAAGACTCAGCGAATGCGCAAATACAACGCCTCCAAACGGATGCTGGTCACCGGCGGCGCCGGCTTTCTCGGCAGCCACCTGTGCGACCGCCTGATCGAGCAGGGCCACGACGTGCTGTGCGTCGACAATTTCTTCACCGGCAGCAAGCGCAACGTCGAGCACCTGCTGGACCATCCGCGCTTCGAGCTGATGCGCCACGACGTGACCTTCCCGCTCTATGTCGAGGTCGACGAGATCTTCAACCTCGCCTGTCCGGCTTCGCCGATCCACTACCAGCACGACCCGGTGCAGACCACCAAGACCAGCGTGCACGGCGCCATCAACATGCTGGGCCTGGCCAAGCGCGTGCGGGCCAAGATCCTGCAGGCCTCCACCAGCGAGGTCTACGGCGATCCCGAGATCCATCCGCAGGTCGAGGCCTACTGGGGCCGCGTCAATCCGATCGGCATCCGCAGCTGCTACGACGAGGGCAAGCGCTGCGCCGAGACGCTGTTCTTCGACTACCACCGCCAGCACCAGCTGCGCATCAAGGTGGTGCGCATCTTCAACACCTACGGCCCGCGCATGCACATGAACGACGGCCGCGTGGTGTCGAACTTCATCGTCCAGGCCCTGAAGGGCGAGGACATCACGATCTACGGCGACGGCCAGCAGACGCGCAGCTTCTGCTACGTCGACGATCTGCTCGAAGCCATGCTGCGCATGATGGACACCGGCGACGAGCTGCCGGGCCCGGTCAACATCGGCAATCCGGGCGAGTTCTCGATGCTCGAGCTGGCCAACAAGGTGATCGAGCTGACCGGCTCGAAGAGCAGGCTGATCAAACTGCCGCTGCCCGCGGACGACCCCAAGCAGCGCCGGCCCGACATCTCGTTGGCGCAGAAGGAACTCGGCGGCTGGGCACCGAAGACCCAGCTCGAGGAAGGTCTGAAAAAGACCATCGCCTACTTCGACCAGATCCTTTCGGAACCCACCGCGGCCTGAGCGCATGAACATCTCGATCATCGGCACCGGCTACGTCGGCCTGGTCACCGGCGCCTGCCTGGCGGACATCGGCAACAACGTCTTCTGCCTCGACCTCGACCCGCGCAAGATCGCCACCCTCAACGCGGGCGGCATCCCGATCTACGAGCCCGGCCTGGCCGAGGTGGTGGAGTCGAACGTGGCAGCCCGGCGGCTCGCTTTCTCGACCGCCATCGAGGCCTCGGTGGCGCACGGCGACATCCAGTTCATCGCGGTCGGCACGCCGCCCGACGAGGACGGCAGCGCCGACCTGCAGTACGTGCTGGCCGCGGCCCGCAACATCGGCAAGTACATGGAAGGCTTCAAGGTGGTGGTCGACAAGTCGACCGTGCCGGTGGGCACGGCCGACAAGGTCACGGCCGTGATCCAGGAGGAGCTCGACCGGCGCGGGCGCTCCGACCTGCGCTTTTCGGTGGTGAGCAACCCCGAATTCCTCAAGGAAGGCGCGGCGGTCGAGGACTTCATGCGGCCCGACCGGATCGTGATCGGCTACACCGACGACCACGACGGCCGCGAGGCCCTGGGCTGGATGCGCCAGCTCTACGCACCCTTCAACCGGAACCATGAACGCACCCGCGTGATGGACGTGCGCTCGGCCGAGTTCACCAAGTACGCCGCCAACGCGATGCTGGCCACCCGCATCAGCTTCATGAACGAACTGGCCAACCTGGCCGACCGCGTCGGCGCCGACATCGAGGCGGTGCGCCAGGGCATCGGTTCCGATCCCCGCATCGGCTACAGCTTCCTGTACGCCGGCACCGGCTACGGCGGCAGCTGCTTCCCGAAGGATATCCAGGCCCTGACACGCATCGCACGCGACAACGGCCAGATGCTGCGGGTGCTCGAGTCGGTCGAGGCGGTCAACGACGAGCAGAAGCGCGTGCTGACCAACAAGGTGCTGGCGCGTTTCGGCCCCGACCTCAGCGAGCGCACCTTTGCCCTCTGGGGCCTCGCCTTCAAGCCCAACACCGACGACATGCGCGAGGCGCCGAGCCGCGTGGTGCTCGACGTGCTGCTGCGCGCCGGCGCGCGCGTGGTGGCGCACGACCCGATCGCGGTCGAGGAGACCCAGCGCGTGCTGAAGCTCGACTTCGCCGATGCGCCCGCGCTGCTCGATCGCATCAGCTTCACTTCGGCGAAGGACCCGCTCGAGGCGCTGGCCGGCGCCGATGCGCTGATCATCGTCACCGAGTGGAAGGCCTACCGCAGCCCGAACCTCGAGCGGATGAAGACCTTGATGAAGTCGCCGGTGGTCTTCGACGGCCGCAATCTCTACGAGCCAGGCACCATGAAGGACGCCGGCATCACCTACCAGGGCATCGGCCGCAACAGCATCTAGCTCGCCCCCAGGTTGCCCGGCACTTCGTGTCCGGGCGCCCACCTCCTGCCGGGGGCAACACCAGCGGCCGGCCGGCCGGGCCCTGGTTGGAATAACATCCTTGTCGATGAAAGCCGCTGTCCTCATCGCCCTGGTTTCGCTCGCGTTCCTGAGTCCGCTCAGCTCGCAGGCCGGGCCGGATGCGAAGCCCGCCGAGACCGCTGCCTACCTCTCCGCCCAGGCCCGCTGGCGCGGCGAACTCGACGCCTTCGCGGCCGCCGACCGGGAGCGCCTGCCGGCGCCCGGCGGCGTGCTCTTCGTCGGCAGTTCGACGATCCGCATGTGGTCGCGCCTGGCCGATGACTTCCGCCAGCAGCCGGTGGTCATCAACCGCGGCTTCGGCGGCTCGACGATGGCCGACTGCAGCCTGTTCGCGGCCGAGCTCGTGGTGCGCTACCAGCCGCGGCTGGTGCTGGTCTACGCCGGCGACAACGACCTCGCCGAGGGACGCACGCCGCTGCAGGTGCTCGAAAGCTTCGCCCAGTTCGCCGGCACCGTGCGCGCGGCGCTGCCCGACACCCGCATCGCCTACATCTCGGTCAAGCCCAGCCCGTCGCGCGAGAAGCTGCTGCCCGGCGTGCGCGAGACCAACCACATCATCGAGGCCTACCTGCAGCGCCTGCCCAACAGCGACTACATCGACGTCTACACGCCGATGCTGGGCGCCGACGGCCGGCCGCGCGCCGAACTGTTCCGTGGCGACCAGCTGCACCTCAACGACGAGGGCTACCGGCTCTGGCAGTCGGTGATCGCGGGGCGCCTGCAGGAGCCGGCCATGTCCCGGACCTCAGTCGCGCAGGGCGCGAGATAGCGGCAATAGCGGCGGCCTCTGCCGGTCGTCCCACCACAAGGTGAGGCGGGCGACGCCGTAGAGCCAGGCGAACACCGCGGCCAGCAACAGCACGTCGCCCCACCAGGGCCGCGCCGTCTGGCTGTCCCCGTAGACCGCCAGCACCAGCAGCACCGCCACCAGGTGGGCACAGAAGACCGGCAGCGAGGCGCTGCCCAGGTCCTCGAGCCAGTGCAGGCGCGGAATGCGCCGCATCAAGGCCGGCCCGAAGCGCACCGCCACGATGCCGAGCACCGCGAGATTGACCAGCCGCAGCGGCCCGAGCTGCCACTTGTCGAACAGCAGGTTCAGCTCGACATCGCTGCCGAAGGGGGCCTGGCCATGGATGCCGTGGTGGCGCCACCAGAAGCCGTAGAGCGCCGCCGCTGCGGCAAGCAGCACCAGCCAGCCCGGGATGCGCAGCGGCTGCGCATCGGGCGCGTTGCGGCCGGCGCCCATCCAGAGCCCGGCGAACCACAGGAATTGCCAGGCGAAGGCGTTGAAGGCGCCCATTTCATGAAAGGGGACCGTGAGCCCGGTGTGGCGCACGGCCAGCCCATAGAGCCATTCGCTGAGCCCGAACTGCGCCAGCGCCCACAGGCTGGCACTGGCGACCATCACGCCGGTCCAGCCGTGGCGCAGCCCGAAGGCCAGCACCCACGGGCTCAGCAGCATGAAGAAGATGTACATCGGCAGGATGTCGAGCAGCGCCGGCTCGTAGACCAGCAGCAGGGCGTAGAGGAAGCCCTCGCGCGGGTGAGCCAGGTAGAAGGACAGCAGGTTCTTGACCGCCGGCTGGTCGATGCGCAGGCCGACGGCCGAAATGACGGTGAACAGGAACAGCAGGGTGGCGGCCTGGCTCAGATAGACCTTGAGGGCGCGGCGCCAGAAGGCCCGGCGCATCGAATCGACGCCCTGGGTGCGCGCGATGCGGCTGTAGACCAGCCCCGACACGAAGGCCGACAGCAGCACGAAGCCCTCGGCAGCCGAAACGAAGCCGAAGGGCTGCCCCAGCGGATCGGTCAACCGGGTCGGCAGGTGGGTGACGGTCATCAGCACGAGCATGAGCCCGCGCAATGCATCGATTTCCCAGTAGCGTTTCATCGGTCGACGTGATCTGTGAGCGGTACGCGCGAGACCCGCACGACGAGACCTGAATTGTAGGGAACGGGCCCTGGGGCCGGGCTGCGCGCGGGGGCAAATGGGCTACGCTCGACGCGCTACGGATCTTGGATGAGGAGCAACGCTTGAGACTGTCCACCCCCGCCTTCCTGCTGGCTGCCAGCGCCATCCTGGCCACCGGTGCGGCCCATGCGCTGCAGATCACCAGCCTGACGCCGCAGGGCGAAGTCTCGCGGGTGCGCCAGGTGGTCGCCAGGTTCGACCAGCCGGCGGTGCGCTTCGGCGACCCCAAGGCACCGGCGCCGCTGGCCGTCGCCTGCGCCGATGCCGAGGCCGGCCGAGGCACCGGCCGCTGGACCGGCGAGAAGGAATGGGTCTTCGATTTCGAGAACGACCTGCCGCCGGGCCTGCGCTGCACCGTCACGCGGGTCGCCGGCTTCCAGTCGCCCGCCGGCGCCGCCTTGACCGGCCCCGAGAGCTGGCGCTTCAACAGCGGCGGCCCCTTCATCCGCAACTGGCAGCCCAGCTACGGCAAGATCGACGAACAGCAGATCTTCCTGCTCGAGCTCAACGGGCCGGCCACGCCCGAGAGCGTGCAGGAGAACGTCTGGTGCGCCGCCAGCGGCATCGGTGAACGCATCCCGGTGAAGCGGGTCGACGGCGATCAGCGCGCAGCGCTCCTGAAGAGCCTGGGGCGCGACAAGGACGCCGAGAAGGCGCCGCTGCGCTTCCTGACGCTGCAGTGCAATCGCACGCTGCCGCCGGCCGCCAAGGTGCAGCTGGTCTACGGCCAGGGCGTCGCGACGCCCTCGGGCGTGGTCAACAAGGTCGAGCGGCGGCTAGGCTTCGAAGTGCGCGAGCCCTTCGCGGTGTCCTTCAGCTGCGAGCGCGAGAACGCGCAGTCGGCCTGCCTTCCGCTCAAGCCGATGGTGCTGCAGTTCAACGCGCCGGTGGCGCGCAGGCTGGCCGCGGCCATCACCCTCAAGGGCGCCGGCAAGAGCTTCACACCGCAGTTCGACGGCAACGCGGCCAAGGACGACGACGGCGTGGTCGAGTCGCTGCGCTTCGCCGGGCCCTTCGCCGAGCGGGCCGCCTTCACGATCGAGCTGCCGCCGAAGTTCGAGGACGCCTCGGGCCGCGCGCCGGCCTCGCCCGGCAGCTTCCCGCTCAAGGTCGCGACCGGCCTGATGCCGCCGCTGGCCAAGTTCGCCGCCTCGCCCTTCGGCGTGGTCGAGCGCCTGGCCGAGCCCGGCGGCGTGGCGCTGATGCCGGTCACGGTGCGCCGCGTCGAAGCGGCGCTCCAGGTGCAGGCCCTGACCCTCGGGTCGACGCCCGGGCGGGTCAGCGACCTGAATCCGAAGAGCGACCCGGAGATCATTGCCTGGTTCCGCAAGGTGCGCCGCTACGACAACGACCACGTGTCGCGCAAGACGGCCGCCCGCGACGTCAAGGCCCCCCTGCCCGAGGTGATCGACAAGGACGACCGCGACAGCATCCAGACCCGCATGGTGTCGCTGCTCGGCGGCCAGCCCGGCGTGCGCGCACTCGACATGCCGAAGGCCGAGGGCGGCGACCCGCGCCCCTTCGAGGTGGTCGGCATTCCGCTCACGCCCGGCTTCCACGTGCTCGAGATCGCCTCGCAGAAGCTCGGCGACGCGCTGCTCGACGAACGCTACGGCAGCGGCCGCACGATGTACGTGCGGACCACGGCGCTGGCCACCAACCTCGCGGTGCATTTCAAGCTGGGCCGCGAGAACGCCGTGGCCTGGGTCACGACGCTCGACAAGGGCCGCGTGGTCGCCAATGCCGCGGTGCGGGTCTCGTCCTGCGACGGCCGCGAGGTGGCGGCGGGCAGCACCGACGCCAACGGGCTGGTTCGCCTCTCCGGCATTTCCGCCGACGCGCCCTCCTGCACCGGCGACGACGACTACAGCGCCGGCGCCTACTTCGTCAGTGCCCGCGCGAGGGATGCCGATGGCGTCGAGGACCTCGCCTTCACCTGGAGCGACTGGCAGCGCGGCATCGAGCCCTGGCGCTTCAACGTGCCGACCAGCCTCGACGCCCGACCCGACCGCATCGCCCACACGGTGTTCGACCGCATGCTGCTGCGCGCCGGCGAGACGGTGTCGATGAAGCACCTGATCCGCACCCAGACGCAGAAGGGCTTCGGCCTGCCCGAGCGGCTGCCCGACACGCTGGTCGTCACCCACGCCGGAAGCGGCCAGCAGTTCACGCAGCCGCTGAAGTGGCGCAAGACCGCCACCGGCGGCCTCAGCAGCGAAAGCAGCTTCGACATTGCGCCGGCCGCCAGGCTCGGCATCTACCAGGTCGAACTGAGGAGCGGCAAGGAAGGCGCCGCGGAAGGCGGCGCGGGCAGCGACACCACCGGCCAGTTCCGGGTCGAGGAGTTCCGCCTGCCGGTGCTCGAGGGCCGCATCGGGCCCGGCGACGGCAAGCCGCTGGTCGCGATCGGCTCGCTGCCGGTCGACGTGCAGGTCAACTACGTGGCCGGCGGCGGCGCGGCGGGGCTGCCGGTGCGCGTGTCGGCGCTGGTGCGCGTCAGGCAGCCGTCCTTCGCCGACTTCGACGCCTTCAGCTTCGCCGCCCCGGCCAAGGAAGGCGACAGCGACCCGGGGGGCGCGGACGAGGCCCGCGTGATCGCCGACAAGCTCCCGCTCACGCTCAATCGCGAGGGCGCCGGCAAGCTCGCGATCGACAAGATCCCGGTCGCCAGGGCCACGCCGCGCGAGCTGCTGCTCGAGGCCAGCTACGCCGATCCCAACGGCGA
>Ga0247820_10001699_pt1 | contig 12392 bp, 10 predicted proteins | sample 13C_Glucose_Day1_2_FD_192480 | JGI IMG/M metagenome (GOLD analysis project Ga0247820, IMG submission 192480) | Soil microbial communities from agricultural site in Penn Yan, New York, United States - 13C_Glucose_Day14 | ecosystem: Environmental > Terrestrial > Soil > Agricultural land | place...
CCTGCGAAGCGGGAGAGCCCCTCGTGAATGAAGCGCCATTTCACGTCGATACTCTCTCCGGGCACGAGGCTCGTGGTCGCGATCGCGCCCGCATTCACCATCGGGTTGGTCCGACCGTCCGGATTGCGCTCGATGGCGGCAAGCGAGTTGAAGGCATGGCCCGTGGCGTTCACGCCGAGCCGCTCGCGGGCTCCCGTCGCGCCGATCAGGTCGCAGATCAGCGCAAACATGAACGGCTTGGAGACGCTCATGATGGTGAACTCGTGCTCCGCGTCCCCGACCTGGAAGACGCCACCGTCGGCGCCCACGACGCAGATGCCGAACAGGTCGCTCGGCACACGGGCGAGCGCCGGATAGACCTGCGACACCTGCCCCTGGTCAATGAACCGAAAACGCTCGTAGGCTTCCGTCACCAGCCGCTTGACGGCCTCTGCGAACGGCAGCCGCCCGGTCGAGACGAAGGAGGTTCCGGGGTCCACGATCGGGTTCAGCAGTTCCACACCTCACCTCCCTCTCGCGATCGTGGACGGTCCCGGCGGCGTCCGATCGCCTACCAGCGCCCCCTGCGACGGACCCAATGGCCCGACACCCAGACCCAGCGTCCGCGGCGGGCGCTCCAGACCCAGCGGCCCGGCACCCAGATGAACCCGGGCCGTGGCCGCGGACGGCGCTCGACCCGCCGGCGTGGCGCGGGTGGACGTCGGCCGGGCCGTGGCCTCTGAGGACGACGTTCGGGCCGCGGCTGGGCTTCGGCGTCCGTCGATGCGGCCGTGCCGAGCGGGATGGCCAGCACCGCGCCGAGCAATCCGGCCAGAAGGGAGCGTCGTGACAGCATCTCAATCTCTCCCGCTGTCTTCGGGTGTCATGACGGTTGAGCGGTCATCGTGCCCGCGGCTTCTACACCCTCGCTCGGGCTCGGCGGGTGTGTGCGCTCAAGGGCGGCCTGGAGCTTGGCCTCCTGCTCGGGTGACAGGGAGGACCGGATTACGTGTCCCTTGTACCCGGACAGCTCGGCCAGAACCTTCTCGGGCTGGGATTTGCGGACCAGGAGGAACAGCGCCGAGGTGTCGGGCTTGAGCGTATCGCCGATCGACTTGATGAAGTCGTCGTTGATGCCGTAGTCGATCATATTCCCCGACAGGGCGCCCGAGCCGGCGCCGACGGCGCCGCCGATGGCAAACCCGGCGAGCGGGTTGAGGAACAGCAGCCCGATCAGGCTGCCCCACATGGCTCCTCTCAGGCCGCCCGTGGCTGCGCCGAGGCTCAGCATGTTCACGCTCTGCTTGATGCGAACCGCGCCATCCTGGCTCCGAATGGCGATCACGGCATCCTCGAGATCGATCAGGTATTCCTTTTGCATCCGGGTCAGTTCGGTCAGGACCCGGTCCGCATCGGTCGGGTTGTCGAACCCGACGACCACCAGCTCAGCCATGGCATGCTCTCCTCGAGTGGGACAATCAATGCAGGTCGAACACGCGCATGAGCGTATCGGTCGCGAGCCGTGAGGCAATAGGGTGCAACCCTGAGTCTCGGCGGGGACTGTCCCGAGGGCGCATCCAATGAACCGCCGTCCCGGAAGCCGGGACGGCGGCATCAGTCAGGCGCGGAGGATGGCCGTAACCGGCCCTGATGGGGCTTGTCCCGATCGCTTCGAGGGTTTCCCCCAATACCCGAACGCGATGCGATGGCTGAAGCTGCCCTGTCCCCGCCAGACAGCGCGGATGCGATTCGTATCCCAGAAGGGATGATCCGATGCGAAAGATCATGACAGCCATCGCCGCCGGTGCCCTCACGCTCTCCGTTGCCGCTTGCGAGACTCCCGGCGAACGGGCCGTCGGCGGCGCCGCCATCGGCGGCCTCGCGGGGGCCGCGATCGGTGGAGCGGCGACGGGCCGGGCCGGCGGGGCCCTGGCCGGAGGGGCGATCGGTGCGGCCGGCGGTGCCATCGTCGGCAGCGCGACAGCCCCGCGGAGCCGCTGCCCCTATGGGACCTTCCGCGACAGATGGGGCAATCTCCGCTGTCGCTGATCGCACGGTGAGGTCGATCGCCACCTAGCCCCCGCTCCTTCCGCGCCCGGGCCGCGTTGCGCCCGCCGCGGCGGCTACGGCACGAGTGAAGCGTCCTCGGAAGGACACCACCGGCCATGACCCGCATCCTGATCGCCGATGACCATGACGTCGTCCGCTCGGGGCTCCGCGCCATCCTGGCCGACCAGCCGGGCTGGGAGGTGGTCGCCGAAGCCGAGGACGGCCGGCAGGCGGTCGAGCTCGCGGCCGCGACCCAGCCGGACGTTGCCATCCTCGATTACCGGCTTCCCATCATGAACGGCGTCGATGCGACCCGGCAGATCCGGTCCTTCCAGCCGGATACGGAGGTGCTGATCTTCACGATGCACGGGAGCGAGCCGCTGATCCGCGAGCTCCTCGAGGCCGGCGCACGGGGCTACCTGCTCAAGTCGGACGCGCGGCGCTTCCTCCTCCCGGCGGTCGAGACCCTCGCCCGACACCAGCCGTTCTTCACCGGACGGGTCTCGGAGGCGCTGCTGGCGGCGTACCTCGCAAAGGCAGCCCCGCCGGGCGACGCGCTGTCATCCCGGGAACGCAACGTGTTGCAACTCATCGTGGAAGGGCGCACGAACAAGGAAGTGGCGCAGCTTCTCGCCATCAACCTGAAGACCGCCGAGAGCCACCGCGCTGCCGCCATGCGCAAGGTCAACGCGCACTGCACCGCCGATCTCGTCCGTTACGCGATCCGCAACAAGCTCGTCGAGCTGTAGGCCTCCCTTGGGCACCGGCCCGGCGCGAAGGCAGCGCATGACTTTTCCACGCAACCGGAAGGATGCCGGCCATGACGATGCAGGCCATCGCACCGACGGATGGCTCCGCCATCGGTCCCCGTCCGATCGCAGTTGGAGGGGCGCGGCCTTCCGGCCACGGGCCTGCCGCGCACCATCGCCGATGCCGGGACCGTGACGTTCCCGCTCGTGCCCTGGAACCCGTGCGACGCCCATATGGCAGCCGTGGTCGGTGTACCCACCCTGCCCTACCTGCCGTTCCATTGCTTCGGCATCGCAAGTCCCCTGCTGACGCTGGCCATCGCCCTCAGGCCATCGCGGCGGCCCTAGGGAAGCAGGACGCATGGAACCAAATCTGATGCCCGGCAGTCTCGCCGTCCTGTCGGTCACGTTCAACCTCGCGCTTGGCCTCGTCCTCGGCGCGTCGATCGGTCTCGAGCGCCAGTGGCGGCAACGCCACGCCGGGTTGGCTACCCACGCCCTGGTGGCCGTCGGCGCGGCCGCGTTCACATCCGTGCCGGGGCTGCTCCCCTCCGTCGGGGACGCAACCCGCATGGGCGCCCAGGTCGTCACGGGCATCGGTTTCCTCGGTGCCGGGCTCATCATGCGCGATGGCCTCAGTGTGCGCGGCCTCAGCACGGCCGCCACCGTCTGGGCTACCGGCGCCGTGGGGGTGCTGGCCGGCTATGGTCTGCGCTTCGAAGCCGCGGAAACCGCAGCCTTCATCATCGCAGCCAACCTCCTGCTCTCACGTGCGGGCGCCTGGATCGAGCGATTGCGGCCGGAACCCGGGATGGCCGAGCGGTTCTACGTGATCGACCTCACATGCGCGGCCAGGGACGAGGCGACCGTGCGCACCCAACTCCTCCAGGCGGTGAGCGCCCGCGGGCTGCGGCTGCAAGGGCTCGAGAGCCACACCGTGGAAGGGTCGTCGCGGGTCGAGGTCGAGGCAACCGTCTACACGGCCCGCCAGGAGGACACACTCGTGGAACGGCTCGTCGGCGAGCTCAGCCTGCTGCCGCACATCCACGCGACGGGCTGGACTTCCACGGCTCCGCCGGAGTGAGGCCGTGTCGGAAGGGGCACCGTCCGACCGCATCCTGCCGCGAGGCGCCGGGATGGATCTTCCGGCGCGGCCTCAGGCCAATTCCCGCGCCGCCCCAGGGTTAACCCCAATAGACCCGTTGCTTGCGAGCGATAACATCAGGGGTCACCAAGGCCGGCCACCTTCCCTTCGAGGAGCTCGTTCCATGGCTGAAGTGACGTCAAGGAGCAATGCCGTTTCCGCAAGCTCCCGACCCAGGTTGGCCCGGACCAGCGCTAGCCGGGAGATCAGGATCCGCCAGGCATCGAGGTTCTTTGAGGGACCCAACGGCTCCCTCGATCACGCGGCGCACGCGAAGGAACTCGATTATCGATCCTGGGACCTGGGCGTCATCCGATTGGAACGGATTTCACTGGTCCGGAGATCGGGAAGGACGCATCACCGCGGCACTGACCTGGCCGATGACAGGTCCCGCGGACGACGTGGATGGTCCGGCGTGTCAGCGTATTTGCAGCAGGGAACACTGCCTGACCTGAATTTCCGGATCCTGATCGCCTCACTCGACGAGGAGACCTTCGAGCACCTCCTGACCGCTTTCGTTCCGTGCGCGCCGATCGGGAAACCGGTGCCATTGCGAGGCGGGGAGCCCATAGTGGCCCTGAATTCGTGGCAAGGTGCCGTTCTTGCGGACCATCTCCTGTCGTTGGCCCGTGAGCTGCCCTCGATCCCGAAGGCGCACTGGCCGATGCTGGGTGCGGTGACCTGCGCCCTGGTTCAGGGCTGCCTCGTTCCCGCGCCGGGCAATCACGCACGGACCGACACGTCGAGAGCCACGGCACTTCGCGAGCGTCTCCGCTGCGTCGTCAGACGGAACATGAACTCGCCGGATTTCGATCCGGAGGCGCTCAGACGGCTTGTCGCGATGTCGCGATCCAAGCTTTACCGTATTTTCGAGGGGGTTGGCGGCGTCGCGAGGTTCATCCAGGACGAGCGCCTCGACGCCGCCAGGCAACGCCTCGCCGGCATCGGGGACAGGACCTCGATCAGGACGCTGGCCCGTGAGGTCGGGTTCCTCGAACACTCGACCTTCAGCAGGGCGTTCAAGCTGAGATACGGCAGCAGTCCCTCGGAATTCAGGGAGATGGTTTCCGCCCATCATCCTCTCGAAGCGCGTGAGGACGGACATGACGCCGGGAGCATGCCTTGATCGTGCGACTGCCCCTGTCTTCAGGGCTGGCCACGCGCGATCTCATTCGAAATGGGACATTGCACCAGCCCTCTGTTCACGGGCGGTCGCCGGCCGCGCCCTGAGGGGAGCCACCCGCTGGCCCGGGTGAAGGGCCTGGACACCGCCAGTCACGACGACATCGTCCGGGTCGAGCCCCTGCGAGACGATCACCTGGTCAGAATCAAAGCGCAGGATGTCGACGGTTCGCAGCGAAACGGTGGACGTCGCGGGATCGACGATCCAGAGGGCCGGCGATTGCCCGGCCCGGGTGAGAGCGCTCGCCGGAACCGCGATGACCGCCGGGGAGAGCAGCTCGATCGTCCCGATGACGGTCGATCCCAGCCGCATGGCTTCCGGAGGATCTTGCAGGCTGACCCGGACCTGGAACGTGCGGGCCACGGGGTCCGCCTGCGCGGCGATCTCGCGGACGCGCCCGACGGCGACGACGGAACGGTCATCGGCAAGGGCCACGCGGATCACCGGATCCTCGTCCTGCTGCTCGAGGAAACGCGCGGGCACGTTGAAGACGGCATCGCGTCCGTCGTCGCGGGCCAGTCGCACGATGGCCTGGCCCGGCTGCACGACTTCGCCGGGCTCGGCGCTTCGGGCCGTCACCACGCCGGCGGTGCTGGAGCGAAGCTCCGTGAAGCCGAGGCGATCGCGCGCCAGTTCGACACGCGCCTCGGCGTCCTCGAGGGCGGCTTCGGCGGTACTCTTCGCCTGCAAGGCCTGGTCGAAACGCGGCCGGGTCGTGAACCCTTGCGCCATGAGCTGGTCCTGGCGCTCGAAGGCATTGCGGGCCGTGCCCACCTCGCCCCTCGCGGCCGACAGGGCTGCCTTCGCGGCGGTGAGGGCGTTCTGTTCGGTTTGCGGGTCGAGCCGGGCAACGAGCTGTCCGGCCGCGATCCGATCGCCGACGTTCACGGGCCGCTCCACGACGCGGCCACCGATGCGGAACGCCAGCGCGACGGTGTTCTCCGCCTGGATCTCGCCCGAGAGCTGGACATCGTTCACCAGCTTGCTCGCCTCCACGGCGATGACATCGACTGGGCGGCCCCCGCCCGACGACGGCGTTTCAGCCTGACCGCATGCGGCCAGTCCGGAGAGGATGACGGCGGTCGTCGCCGGCCCCGATCGGATCCATGCAGACAATCGTGACATCAGGGCGGTCATATCGGTCATGATCGGGACGCTCCCGCAGCCGTCGGAACGGCGTCCACGGTGCCAGCGGCGGACGAACGCCTGTCGAACACGGTGACATAGAGCGTGGGCAGCAGGATCAGGGTGAGGACCGTGGCGACCAGGAGCCCTCCCATGATCGCATAGGCCATCGGCCCCCAGAAGACCGTCGGCGCGATCGGGATCATGCCGAGAACGGTGGAGATCGCCGTCAGCATGATCGGACGGAACCGCGTCGTGCTGGCGTCGAGCGCGGCGTCCACGACGCCCTTGCCGCCGGCTCTCTCCGCCTCGATCTGCCCGATGAGGATGACCGCATTCTTCGTGATGATGCCGATCAGGGCGAGAACGCCCAGCAGCGCCACGAAGCCAAGGGGCTTGCCTGATATCAGCAGGGCCCCGACGACGCCGATGAGGCCAAGCGGAGCGATGCAGAGGACCAGGCCAAGCAGCTTGAAGCTGCGCAACTGCGCCATGAGGACCGTCAGCATGATCAGGAGCATCAGCGGGACAACCGCGATCACGGATGCCTGCGACTTCGCGCTTTCCTCGACGGTTCCTCCGACATCGATCCGGTATGAGGGCGGCAGGGTCCGCATCAGCTCATCGATCTTCGGGGCCAGGGCGGAGACGGCCGTTTCAGGAAGGATACCGGGCGCGACATCGGCCGCGACGGTCAGCGTCGGCACCCGGTCCCGGCGCCAGACCAGGGGTGTATCGAGCCCGTACCCGAACGTGACGAACTGCGACAGCGGCACGGATCGGCCGCCCGGCAAGGCGACCTGCATGGTCCTCAACGTCTCGATCGAGGCCCGCTCGTCGTCCCTTGCGCGTGCGACGACATTGACCAGATAGATGCTGTCGCGCACCTGGGTCACGACCGTTCCGGACACGACCGTGTTGAGAATGGTCGCGAGCGCCGCCGAGCTGAGGCCAAGGCGCCTCGCCTCATCCTGGTCCACCCGCAATTGAAGCTTGCGCGCTGGCTCGATCCAATCGAAGTTGACCTGCTTGGCCTGAGGGTTCGAGGCGACGACCTGGGCCAGGTTCATGGCAATGGTCCGGACCTCGCCGGTATCCGGTCCGCTCACGCGATATTGCAGGGGCCAGCCGACAGGAGGCCCAAGTTCCAAGGGGTAGACCCGCCCGACCAGGTTCGGGAACTCCTTGGCTAGCATCGCTTCCAGCTTCACCTGAAGCCTTTCCCGGGCGGGGACGTCCTTTGCGACGATCACGGCCTGGCTGAAGAAATCGTTCGGGAGTTGGACATTCAGGGGAAGGTAGAAGCGGATCGCGCCGCGGCCGACATAGGTGCTCCATCGCTCGACATCGGGATCGTCCTTCAAGGCGGCGTCGAACCGACCGACGAGTTCCTCGCTCGCGAAGATCGAAGCATTTTGAGGCATTGTCAGGTCGACCAGAAGCTCCGGGCGGTCGGACGCCGGGAAGAACTGACGCGGCACCAGCGGAAGGGCCAACAGCGAGGCGACGAACAGGCCGATGCTGACGGCAATCGTGAGCCACCGGGCCCTGATGGCGCCGGAGAGGAGCCGCCGAAAGAGCACGACCGTGCGGCCGGGCGGTGCATCGGCTGAAGGGGTCTGCGGCTTGGACAACATCGCGACGCCGAGCACCGGCGCGAACACCACCGCCACAAGCCAGGAGATGACCAGGGCGATGCTGACGACGGCAAAGAGCGAAAACGTATACTCGCCCGCCGAGCTTGCGGCGAAGCCGATCGGAACGAACCCGGCGATCGTCACCAGCGTTCCGGCCAGCATCGCCATGGCATACCGCTCGAAGGCGTAGGTCGCGGCCTTCTCCTTTTCGTCGCCCGCCGCGAGGCGGGTCACCATGGCGTCCGTGGTCGTCATGGCATCGTCGACAAGCAGGGCCAGCGCGATGATCAGCGCCCCCAGGGATATGCGCTGCATGTCGATGTCGACGACATCCATGATGGCGAGCACGGCAGCGAGAGTCAGCGGAATGGACAGGGCGACGACCAGTCCGGGCCGGACCCCGAGACTGACGAAGCTCGCGACGAGGATGATGGCGACCGATTGCCAAAGCGACGTCATGAAGTCGGCGATCGCGTGATCGACGGTCACGGCCTGGTCGGCAACCAGATGCGGTTCGATGCCGAGCGGCAGGTTGGCGACGATCCCCGCCATCGCCTTCCTGACATTGTCGCCGAGCGCCAGGATATCGCCGCCGTCCCGCATGGCGATGCCGAGCCCGATCGCCTCCTGCCCGTTGACGCGAAACATCGGCTGCGGCGGGTCGGCCGGGCCACGCTGTACGGTCGCGATGTCGGCCAACCGAACCATCCGGTCACCCACCGGGAAGTTCACGTCGAGAAGATCGGCCTCCGTCTCGAAAGCCCCGGATACGCGCAGGGCCATGGTCTCATTCCGGGTCTGGAGCACACCCGCCGGACGCACGATGTTCTGGCTCTGCAAGGCCGTCAGCAGAGCCGTCCGGTCGATGCCCAGATTGGCCAGTTCCCTCACCGAGAACTCGACGAAGATCCGTTCGTCCTGGGCGCCGATGATCTCGATCTTCGATACGTCGGGAACGAGCAGGAGCCTGGAACGGACGTCCTCGACGTAGTCCCGCAACTCCCGGCGGGTGAACCCATCGGAGGTGAAGCCATAGAGGATGCCGAACGTGTCGCCGAAGCGATCGTTGAAGAACGGCCCGAGCGTGCCGGTCGGCAACGTGTGGCGGATATCCGTCACCAGGTTGCGGACTTGAAACCAGGTGTCCTGCACATCCGATCCCGGGATCGACTGCTTCAGGTTGACGAAGATCGTCGTCATGCCCGGCGTCGTCGAGCTTCGCAGGAAGTCGAGGCCCGGTGTTTCCTCGAGCTGCCGCTCGAGCCGTTCCGTGACCTGCGTCAGGGTATCCTCCATCGTCGCGCCCGGCCAGGCCGCGGAGACAACCATCGTCTTGATGACGAAGGCGGGATCCTCATTGCGGCCCAGACGGTAAAAGGCCAGGAGGCCGGCAGCGACCGCCACGATCATGAGATAGACCACGACGGAGCGGTTTCTCAGGGCGAATCCCGACAGGTTGAAGCTCATTGCGGTTCCATCCCGGGCAGCTTTACCGATTGGCCCTCGCGCAGGAGATTGGCGCCTGCGGTTACGACGATGTCGCCCGCGGCGAGCCCCTCCGCGACAAGAGCGGTTGCGGGGGTGGCCCCGATCACGTCGAGATTGCGCCACGCGACCTTGGTCGTGCCTGGATCGACTACCCACACGCCACTGTCTTGCCCGCGCCGCACCAGGGCCGTGGAGGGGATCGCCAACGCCGTCTGCGCGCGCGCCTGAAGGATGCCCGAGACGGCAGTGCCGAGCCTGAACGACGGGGGCGGATCGGTGAGGCCGACCCGGACGGCGAAGGTTCGGGTCACGGGATCGGCCTGCGGAGCGATCTCCCTCACCCGGCCGTGAACCTTGACGTTCGGGTCGCTTGCCAGACTGACGACGACCTCGACGTCGGGAACTGCAGCACGAGCCAGGTCGGCCGGGATCTCGAATACGGCATCACGACCATCGCGCCGCGCGAGCTGCACGATCATCCGACCGGCCGAGACCACCTCGCCTGGTTCCGCACCGACGGCCGTCACCACGCCGGGCGCATCGGCCTTCAGGGTGGTGAATCCCACGATGTCCTCTGCCGTCCGGACGCGGGCCTGGGCCCCGTCCACCTGCGCCTGCGCCGCCGTGCGCGCCTGTTCGACGGCCTCGAAATCGGCTCGCGTGGTGATGCCGCGTTCGACGAGTTGACTCTGCCTTTGGTACTGGTTGTCTGCTTGTCTCAAGGCGCCTTGCGCCGCCGTCAGCGTCGCCCGCGCGGAGCGCAGCTCGTTGAGCTCGTTCTCCGGGTCGAGACGTGCGACCACCTCTCCCTCACCCACCGACACTCCGACGCGGGCAGGCCTTTCGACCAAACGGCCGCCCAACCGGAACGCCAGGGATGCTTGGTCCTGGGCCTCGATATGGCCCGCGAAACCCACATCCGCTGACTTGGCGGCAGGCTCGACCACGATGACACGGGCGGGTCGAACCGGTGCCGGCGCCTCGACCTCGGCCTGGCACGCGGCGCACCAGAGCGCGAGGGCGACCGGAACGGCGACTTGCAACGGAGGACGAGAGCCGGAATCGAGCATCATATCCTACATCCTGCGTGATGGGTCCGTCCCGCAATCCATCGTCACGACCTGTCACGCTCGCCCACCTAGGTACAGGGTATCAGAAAGTACCGCTCGCGCAGATTAGCTCATCATCCCAACCCTGCGCGATGCATCCCATTTTTGGATCACGGCCCTCGCGTTGTGAGGTTCATCCCACAAATTGGGACGGACCGTCTAAGCCTGGGACGCTGCGCCGATGCATTGCCGAACGGGCACGCTAAGCTCAGTTGGGTCACCGCTGGGCACCGTTGCGTCGATGCGGCTGTGGCAAGCCGGTTCCCGGCGCGACGGTCATTCCACTTGAGGCGATGGCGATGGCAACCATTCACACGGCGCCCAAGTCCCTAGACACCCAGCCCAAGACCGTCATGCAGCGGTTCCTCGACGGTGTCGAACGGGTCGGGAACATGGTTCCTCACCCCGTGGTCATTTTCCTGATCCTCATCGCCATCGTCATCGTCCTCTCCGTCCTGCTCAGCCTGTTCGGGGCCGCCGTCTCCTTCGAGCGCATCAACCCGGACACGCACCAGGTCGAGACCGCCAGCACGGAGATCCGCAGTCTGCTGAACACGGACGGCATCCGATTCCTATATTCATCGCTGATCCCGAACTTCATGAGCTTCACCGCGGTCGGGCTCATGATCGCCGCGATGATCGGCGCCGGGGTGGCGGAGGAGTCCGGCCTTGTCACCGCGTTGATCCGCAAGCTCGTCATCGTCTCGCCTGCCTGGGCCCTGACCTATATCCTGTCCTTCGTCGGAATCCTCTCCAGCATCGCCGCCGATGCCGGCTACCTGGTCCTGATCCCGCTTGCGGGCATCGCCTATCTGGCCGTCGGCCGGCATCCCATTGCCGGCCTCGCGCTCGGGTTCGCGGCCGTGGCCGGGGCCTTTACCGTGAACATGCTGATCAAGCCGCTCGACGCCGTGCTCGTCGAATTCACCAACGACGCGGCCCATCTCGTCGATCCCAACCGCTCCATCGGCCTCACCTCGAATATCTGGTTCTCGTTCGCGTCGGTGCTGTTCCTTACTGTCGTCGTCGCCTTCATCACCGACCGCATGATCGCGCCGCGCCTGGGAACATACGATCCGAATCTCGCCGCCGAGGGAACCACGACCGAGCAGGGCGCCGAACTCTCGGAGCAGGAGTCGCGCGGCCTGCGGTTCGCCGGCTTGGGATTACTCGGGCTGCTTGCGGTCTTCTGCCTCCTGACCCTTCCCTCGTTTGCACCGTTGCGCAATCCCGAGACCCGGGAGCTCATCGGCAACTCGCCCTTCATGAACGGGCTGATCGCGCTGATCATGCTGATGTTCCTCACCACGGGCTGGGCCTACGGCATCGGTGCCGGCACGCTGAAGACGCTGCCCGAGGTGATCGCGGCGATCGAGAAGTCGATCAGGAATCTCGGCGGCACGATCTTCCTGTTCTTCGTCCTGAGCCAGTTCGTCGCTTATTTCACCTACACCAACATGGGCACGGTGATGGCGCTCAGCCTGTCGGGGGCTCTCCAGGCGGCCAATATCGGCGCGCTGCCGCTGCTGCTCGGCTTCATCGTCGTCGTCGCGATCATCGACCTGCTGCTGACCGGCGCGATCGCCAAATGGGCGATTTTCGCCCCGGTCTTCGTGCCGTTGCTCATGAAGCTCGGGGTCGAGCCGGAGGCGGTGCTCGCAGCCTACCGCGTCGGTGACTCGCCGATGAACGCGATCACGCCGCTCAACGCCTATTTCGCGCTCATGGTCGGGTTCACGCAGAGATACGACCGGACCGCGGGCGTCGGCACCGTCGTGTCGCTGATGCTCCCCTATGTCATATGGATGTTCATTCTCTGGACCGCCCTCTTCGCCGTCTGGCAGATGCTCGGGCTCCCATGGGGACTATGAGCCGATGCCAAGGGCCGCCAGGTCCCTGTCGGAGCAAGGCAACCGCAAGCAATGGAAT
>Ga0247820_10001705_pt1 | contig 12374 bp, 14 predicted proteins | sample 13C_Glucose_Day1_2_FD_192480 | JGI IMG/M metagenome (GOLD analysis project Ga0247820, IMG submission 192480) | Soil microbial communities from agricultural site in Penn Yan, New York, United States - 13C_Glucose_Day14 | ecosystem: Environmental > Terrestrial > Soil > Agricultural land | place...
GTCCTCGCCCACCTCGACGCGCCCGCGAGGGGGACGGCCACGGCGGCCGCGACGAGGAGGGCGAGGACGCCTCGCCACCATGGCGCTCGGGCGCTTGTGCGGCTGCCCGGTGCCGGTGTGGGGCGGGGGTGGGTCGCGCTGCCCGGCGCTGTCGGGGTGCCGTCGCGCCCACCCGTGCCGCCCCAGCGGCACGACTGCCCGCGAGACGATGGCTGCCGCACCATCTTCTTCACCCCTCCCGTTCGCCCGGTAGTCGGGCGTCTCGGGAAGGGAAGTTACGGAGGGGCGTGGGTGGTTCGCGTCCCGCCGGGGGACTCAGTCGTGGGGTGGCTCTCAAGTACTAGGGGTATGACGCAGGGGGGCGTTCACCAGGCGAGTTGGGCTATCTCCTCCGCCACCACCGCGCAGGCGTCCGCCGCCGGGTCGATCAGCGGGAAGTGTCCGACGTCCTCCAGCAGGGTCATCCCCACCACCTCCCCGGCCTTCGCCGCCGCCTCCGCGTACGACTCGGCGACCGCCTGCGGGACGTCGACGTCGGTGCGCCCCTGCACCAGGGTGGTGGCGATCCCGGTGGGCAGCAGCAGCGCGGGGTCGGCGTGCGGCCGGCGTTCGGCGAAACCGTCGTCCCCGCCGAGGAGTTGCCGCGCGGCGCCCCCGCACACGTCCAGCTTGTCGGCGACCTCGAGGTCCGCGATCGGGGCCAGGGCGACGACACCGCGCAGCGGCGCGGGACGGTCCGTGCGCCAGGGGGAGCCGGCCGGCAGCACGTGCCGCGCGGCGGCCCACAGCGCCAGATGCCCGCCCGCCGAGTGACCGGTGAGCACGACCCGCCGCGGGTCGGCCCCCGGCAGGTGCTCCGGTATCAGCGCGGGCAGCGCGTCCATCGCGGCGGCGACGTCGTCGAACGTGTCGGGCCACCGCCCGGCCACCGCGTCCCCGCCGCCCTCGGCACCGTGCCGGTACTCCACATTGGCCACGGCGAAGCCCCGGCCGGCCAGGAACGCGGCGAACGGGCTGATGTGCCGCCGGCCGTACGGCGCCCGCCAGGCACCGCCGTGCAGGACGACCACCACGGGCGCGGGCCCGGGCCCGCCCTGCACCCGGGGCGCGTAGAAGTCGACCAGCTGGTCCGGTGCGTCGCCGTAGGCCGCCGTGGCGTCGGGGTCCACGGGCGGATGGGAGAAGGCGGACTCCTCCTCGGCTGCGGCCCGGGCGGCTGCGACGTCGTCCGTCATGCTCAACCTCTCAGCGATACAACGTGGTTCGACGGACCGGGCGGAACCGCGGCCGTTTGGCCGGGACGGTATCAGGCGCTCCACGTGCCCCGACATGCGGATGTCACGCTGGGTCAGCGCGACCGGGGGCGGCGCCGTGCGGCACCGCCCCCGGGCCCGCCTACACCAGTACCTCCGCCAGCACCCGCGCCGCCCGCTCCACGTCCGCGAAACCGACGTACAGCGGGGTGAAGCCGAACCGGAGCACGTCCGGGTGGCGGAAGTCGCCGACCACGCCCCGCTCGATCAGCCGCTCCATCACGGCCCCGGCGTCCGGGCAGCGCAGGGCGATCTGGCTGCCCCGCTCCGCGTGCGCCCGCGGTGTCACACACGCGACGCGGCCCTCGGGCACGTACTCCTCGACGCACTCCAGGAAGAAGTCCGTCAGCGCGAGGGACTTGGCCCGCACCGCGTCGACCGCCACCCCGTCCCAGACCTCCAGCGCCGCCTCCAGGGCGAGCATGGAGAGGATGTCCGGGGTGCCGACCCGTCCGCGCACCGCGCCCGCCGCGGGCTCGTACCCGGGGCGCATCCCGAAGGGCTCCGCGTGGGAGTTCCAGCCGGGCAGCGGGGAGTCGAAACGGTCCTGGAGATCCGCGCGCACATACAGGAACGCGGGTGAACCAGGGCCGCCGTTCAGGTACTTGTAGGTGCAGCCGACCGCCAGGTCCACGCCGTGCCGGTCCAGACCGACCGGCAGCGCGCCCGCGCTGTGGCACAGGTCCCAGACGACGTACGCCCCCGCCGCGTGCACCGCGGCGGTCAGCGACGGCAGGTCGTGCAGCCGGCCGGTGCGGTAGTCGACGTGGTTGAGCAGCACCGCGGCCGTACGGTCGCCGAGCGCGCCCGGGACCTCGGACGGGGTCACCGGTCGCAGCGTGCAGCCGGTCATCCGGGCGGCCGACTCCGCGATGTAGCCGTCCGTGGGGAACGTGGTCGCGTCGACCACGATCTCGTCCCGCGCGGGGTCGGCGAGCCGCGCCAGCCGCACCGCGCCGACCACCGCCTTGAACACGTTGACGCTCGTCGAGTCGCCGACCACGACCTGCCCGGCCGCCGCGCCCACCAGCGGCGCGATCCGGTCGCCGATCCGCTCCGGCGCCGTCCACCAGCCGCCCTCCGTCCAGGACCGGATGCGCAGCTCGCCCCACTGCCGGCGCACCACGTCCGCCACCCGGCCGGGGACGGCCGCCGGCAGCGCGCCCAGCGAGTTGCCGTCCAGGTAGACCACGTCGTCGAGCACGAACTCGTCCCGCTTGAGGGCCAGTTCGTCCAGGCCGTCGAGCTTCTCCGCCCGCGCCGCAAGCTCAGACATAGGACCTCGCCGTCCACAGCTCGGGGAACACGCTCTTGCGCGCCCGCTTCTCCAGCCAGGCCACTCCGGCGGAGCCCCCGGTGCCGGCCTTCGCGCCCATCGCGCGGCGGGTGGCGACCAGATGGTCGTTGCGCCAGCGCCACACCAGCTCGGCGACATCGGTCAGCGCCTCGCCGAGGCGGGCCACCTCGTCCCGTCCGTCACCCGAGTAGACGGCCGTCCAGACCGCCTCCACCTCCGCCGACGGCTCGTACCGCAGCGACACGTCGCGCCGCAGCACGTCCTCCGGGACCGGGTGCCCCCGGCGGGCGAGGAACCGCAGCACCTCGTCGTACAGGCTCGGCTCGTGCAGCGCCTTCTCCAGCTCGGCGTGGACGCGCGGCGCGCCCCGGTGCGGGACCAGCATGGACGCCGACTTGTCGCCGAGCAGGAACTCCAGCCGCCGGTACATCGCCGACTGGAACCCGGAGCCCTCCCCGAGGGCGGCGCGGTAGGAGTTGAACTGCGCCGGGGTGAGCCCGCTCAGCGGCTTCCAGGAGGCGTTCAGCGCCTCCAGCTCCCGCACGGAACGTTTCAGCGCGTCGACCGCGACCGGTACGTCGTCCTGCCGCAGCGCCTTCGCCGCGGTCTCCCACTCGTGGACGATCACGGTGAACCACAGCTCCATCACCTGGGTGGTGACCAGGAAGACCATCTCTCCGGGATCGTCGGAGAGGGTGTGCTGGAGGTGGGTGAGGACATCGGCCTTGACGTAGTCCTCGTAAGGAGTCGTTCCCTGGAAGTCGAGATGCGGGGTCTCGGGCTCGTGAGCCTCGTGGGACATCGCTGTCTCCTGTACATGTACTCCGGGTAGCGGTCCGCCCCTGCCGTTACCGGCACGGGGGCCCCGGTCCCCACGGTGCATCCTGCGCAATCGTCCCCCACCACCGCAAGGCCCGCCTGCTCAGGAGCGAGCGGGCGGGCCCCGGGAACGTCACGGGCCGGGTCAGCCGAGGACCTGGGCCGCCGTCGGCGAGGAGTCCTTCAGGAACTGGCTGCAGCGCTCGTACTCCTCCTGCTCGCCGATCGCCCGCGCGGCGCGGGCGAGGGCGTGCAGGGCGCGCAGGAAGCCGCGGTTGGGCTCGTGCTTTCAAAAGAATGGTGGAAGATGTACACGAGAGCGTGAGGGGGCACGGTATGACCGAGCAGGAGTGGCTGGACAGCCTCGCGGCCCAGCTGCCGGAGCGGGACCTGGAGTGGGTGGTGGAGCTTGCCAGGATCTGCTCCACGGAGTGGGTGGGGGACAAGCCTCCGACTGGGGAGGCTTGCCAGCCCGCCGGAACAGGTACCGGTCTCCATGACGGCGACGATTCGAGGCCGATCAACGAGTCGACGGAATTCCAGACTCCGTCGCAAACCGACCGGATCTAACCTCTTCACCCCCAATGGACTCGGGGTGGCTTGGTTCGACCAAGCCGAGGACTGCGTACTACGAGTGGGATCGAATCCTTGATCGGGGGTGCTGATTCATGCCGGATGGCGGTGTCCTCGCAGGTCAGCGCCGTCCGACATGAATCTTGATCCAGGTCATGACCGGTGCTGCACCGCCGCCCCCTCACGCATCGCTCACGCGTGAGGGGTGTTCTACCTGCGACGGAGCGGGCGCGGGCGCGGTGGTAGCCAGTCGTGGTGGGGCGCACGAACCGGCTGCCTCTTTGTCCCGAATGAGGTTCAGTTACTGATTCTGTCGGCATGGATGGCGTTCGGCCATCTGATGTCGCGGCACGAGGCTGCTCGATGTCGTCCAGCGATCGAGCCCGGCGGCGAGATCCGGGACGGCGCCTGGGTCGCCGAACTGTCCGGCGACTGCCTCAAGGGCTGGCCGAAGGGAATGCGGCTGATCGTCCGCAAGGAACGGCCCCATCCCGGCGCCCAGTTGCGGATCACCGACGCCGACGGACTGCGGCTGACCTGCTTCGCCACCAACACAACCGTCATGCCGATCGCGGCACTGGAGCTGCGGCACCGCCAGCGGGCACGGGCTGAGGACCGCATCCGGGCCGCGCGAGCCACCGGCCTGCGCAACCTGCCCCTGCACGACACCACGCAGAACCAGATCTGGCTGGAGATCGTCCAGCTCGCCCTGGACCTGCTGGCCTGGATGCCCATGCTCGCTCTGACCGGCGAAACCCGCAGGTGGGAGCCCCGCCGCCTCCGGCTCCGCCTTCTCTCCGCCGCCGCCCAGCTCGTCACCACCGCCCGCCGCCGACACCTGAGGTTCGCACGCCACTGGCCCTGGACCGACGTGATCACCGACGCGCTGGCACGGCTCGAAGCTCTCCCGAACCCCGGCTGACCAGCACGTTCCCGTCCCTGCGAGCAGCACCACCCCGACCGGAGCAGTGGAACCCGGCGCCCACCCGACGCGACAGCCGGGCCACCGGCCTGACCACCACAAGCCCGAACAACCGAAACGGCCCGCCAAAGAAACCGACGGACCGTCACGAAAGATCGAGGTTAGCCCCAAGGAGTTCCTCACCATCGCCGGCGACCAGCTCCCCACGGCGTATCGCCGAGCCCTGCGCCGCTACCGCTACGGCCCGGGCGCGGCCAAGGCCGACTTCCTTGTCAGCGAGCCCATTCCGTGGACCAACCCCCTCTTGCGGCAGGCCGGCACAGTGCACCTCGGCGGCACACACGCCGACATCGTAAGACAGGAGAACGCGACCGCCGCAGGTCAGCAGATCCCCGACCCGTTCACGCTTGTCGTCGACCCGGCCGTCACCGACCCGACACGGGCCTCCGGCCGCAAACACCCGGTATGAGCATACGCCCACGTGCCCAACGGAGACACCCGCGATCCGGTCAGCGCGATCCGTGCACGCATCGAGAAGTACGCCCCCGGGTTCACGGACACGATCATCGCCTCTCGCGGCCTATCGGCAGCCCAGTACGCGACGTACAACCCGAATTACGTCGGCGGGGACATCGCCTCCGGCGCTCTGCCCCTGCGCCAGACCCTGGCACGCCCGACACTGCGCCGGGATCCGTACACCACCCCCCTGCCAGGCGTGGAACGGCGGCTGCCGCGCGGATCTGAGTGTTGGAGCGCTGTGCCGCGTTGCTCACCCGTGGTGTGCTGCGGGCTTGAGCTGCGCGTGCTGGACGAGTGGCTGCGCCGCGTAGAGGCGCAGCTCCCCGACCGCGACGAGGAGTGGGTCGACGATCTGCTCCGCATCTTCGGCATAGACCGGTCGTGAACCAACGAAGCCGGGTCCCCAACAGGCAAGGGAGACCCGGCTTCCATCTGTCACCTGAGCACCGGCTCGATGTCCGCCGGATCGAAGATCGGCCCGTTGGACGCGGGTTTGATGATGACCGCGCGGAAGACCTTGAGGACCGCGGCGCGCTGCTGCTCGATCGCCAAGTTCTCCCAGCGCCCCCGTATGTCGATGGGACCCGCTGCGAAAGTCGCGGCCTCTGCCCGATGCAGGGCTCGCTCCCGATGCAGCTCCGCGATCTGCTTCTCCAGGTCCTCTGTGAGCGCGATGTAGCGGGAGGCCGACATGCGCTTCTCCTGCCACGCCTGCTTGAACTCGGCCATGTCCCGTTCCAGGGAGGCCAGTTGGTCTTCCTTGGTCCATTCCGGCGCGCGCTCACGTACGCTCGCCAGCGCCTTGTCCGAGCTGAGGAACACGGCGTTCCTGATCAGACGGTCGACCGGTTCGCCGGCCCTGGCCACTCCCCCGCATCCACCGTCGTTCTTGCCGGGGCACGCGTATTTGAACTGCGATGACGTCTTCGACTTCCGGTACGACGGGAAGGCCCGCATCTTCGTACCGCACCGCCCGCACCGCGCGATGCCGGAGAGCAGGTACTTGGTGGCGTTGTCCCGTGGGACACGTCCCTCCGACTCCCGCTTGACCTTCTCCGTCAGCAGATACCAGTCGTCGGGAGTGATGATCGGCTCCCAGTCGCCGACGACGGGAGCACCGCTCTCGTCCAGGAACAGCTCGCCCTGGTGCATCCGGTAGCCGCAGATCCGCGGGTTCATCAGCATCCGCTTGATCTTGGAGTCGTCGAAGACGCCGCCGCTGTGCGACCTGACCCCCTTGTCCCGCCACTCACGCGCGATCGAGGCCCAGCGGACGCCGCCGAGGAAATCCCTCACCGCCTTGCGGAGGTTCTCGGCCTCCTCCGGCACCAGCGTCCTGCGGTCCTCGCGGTTCCATCCGTACGGCGCCCGACCACCGGGGAGCTTGCCCTTCGCCGCCAGTTCCAGGTGCTTGCGCTTCGTCCGCTTCGACGTGTCCGCCGAGGACTTGTTGGCGATGGTGACCTTGATCCGGGCGATGAACCGGCCGTTCTCCGTGGACAGGTCGATGTCCGAGGCCGATACGGAGTCGAAGACGAGGTGGCGCTTCCGGCGCTCGGCATCCTCGTACTCGTCGATCCACGCCTCCAGTTCACGCGGCTGACGTGTGAAGCGGTCGATGTCCCAGGCGACGACTCCGTCGATCCGCCCGGCCTTCAGGTCTTCCAGCATCTGCCGGAACTCGGGTCGTACCGTCTTGCGCTTGTACGCGGACAGGTCGTTGTCCTCGTAGACCTTGGCGACCTCCCACCCCCGGGCGGCGCAGTGCAGTCGGCAGTCCTCCTCCTGCCGCGCGACGCCCAGCCCCTCGGCCTCGTCGTCCTTGCTGATCCGGGTGTAGATGCCCACCTGCACGGCCCCGGAGGACCCCCGTCGTGCTGCCATGCGCCGGATCGTCGCATATCGCAATCAGGTACATCAAGCGCCATTCTCATATCCACCCGGTCCACGGCCGATATTCCACAGAGGCGACCCGAACGCCCATCCCCAAGTGGCAGACTGCTTACATGACGACGCACAAGAACCTGCTCGGCGGCCCAGACCCGACCTACCTGCCGGAGAACGAAGAGGCGTACCGCCTGCTGGGCGAGGAGTCCCTGCCGCCGGTCGAGGTCGCGGCGAAGCATCCGACGTTCTCGCTCGCCTGGGCGATGCTCGCGGACGACGCCTTCGAGGCGGGGCGGGTGGTCGAGTCGTACGCCTACGCGCGCACCGGCTATCACCGCGGTCTGGACTCGCTGCGCCGGGCCGGATGGAAGGGGCACGGCCCCATCCCTTGGGACCACCGCGCCAATCGCGGGTTCCTGCGCTGCCTCGCGGCCCTCGCCCGCGCCGCCGGCGCGATCGACGAGAAGGAAGAAACGGAGCGTTGCTGGCAGTTCCTCAAGGACAGCAGCGCCGAGGCGTACGCCGAACTGAAGCGGTAGTCACCGCAGTTGAGACGTCTGTGCCGCCGTCACTCAGACAGCGACGGCGGCCCGGAACGCACAAACTGAACGATTACATGTAGCGCCGTTCTCCCACGGCACGGGCCCGTGGCCCTTCCAGCCGCTGCGGCGCAGCGCGTCCAGTCCGCGGTGATAGCCCGTACGGGCGTACGCGTAGGACTCCACGACGCTGCCCCGCTCGTAGGCCTCGTCGGCGAGCCGCGCCCAGGCCAGCGAGGAGGTGGGGTACTTGCCGGCGACGTCGGCGGGCGTGCTGCCCGAGGCGAGCAGCTCGCGCGGGCCGGGGTCGTCGGGCAGGTGGGTCGGGGGCGGGCCCCCGAGGAGGTTCTCGTGAATGGACATGGGTCCAGTCTCGTACATCGGCGCGGCTAGCCGCCGCGCTCCCCGCCAGGTGCCGTCTCCGGCTCCAGCGGGGGCACCGCCACGCTGCCGTGGGTGCGGCATTCGGGGTGCCGGCAGTCCGGCGCGGGACGGCGTACGGTCGTGAAGGCGAGGACCGACCCCACCACCAGGACGCCCGCGCACAGCACCATCGCCCGCCGGAACGCGGCGTCGAACACGTCCGGCATCCGGTACGCCTCCGGGCCCATCCCGGCGAGCAGCGGCAGCGCCGCCACCGCGACCAGGCCGGCCGCGCGGGCGGCGGCGTTGTTGATGCCGCTGGCCAGGCCCGCCCGCGCGGTGTCCACGGAGGCGAGGACGGTCGCGGTCAGCGGCGCCACCAGGGTGACCATGCCGAGGCCCAGCACCAGCAGCGCCGGCAGCACCTCGGTGGCGTACGAGGCGTCCGGCCCGACCCGCGTCATCAGCAGCATCCCCGCCGCGCACAGCAGCGGTCCGACGGTGAGCGGGATGCGCGGGCCGATCCGGTCGCCGAGTTCGCCCGAGCGGGCGGAGAGCAGCAGCATCAGGGCGGTGGTGGGCAGCAGGGCCGTGCCGGCGGCCAGCGCGGACCAGCCGACGACCACCTGCAGCTGGAGCGCGGCGAGGAAGAAGAACCCGCCGAACGCCGCGTACACGCACAGCGTGACCCCGTTGACCGCGGAGAACTGCCGGGACGCGAAGATGGCCGGCGGCATCATCGGCGCCGGGCGGCGCTTCTCCACCAGCACGAAGGCGACCGCGGCGGCCAGACCGGCGACGGCGGAGGCCGCGGCCGGCACGGTGTCCCCCTCGGCCTCGATCAGCGCGTACGTCACCAGGCCCAGCGCGATCGCGCCGAGCGCGGCGCCGAGGACGTCGAACCGGCCCTCCGCCTTCGCGCCCGACGACTCCGGCACATGGCGCAGCGCGATGGGGGCGCAGAGCAGCGCGAGCGGCACGTTGAGCAGGAACACCCAGCGCCAGCCGGGGCCGTCCACCAGCCAGCCGCCGAGGAACGGGCCGACCGCCGCGCCGATGCCGCCGAAGCCGGACCACAGGCCGACCGCGCGGCCCCGGTCGTCGGGGTGGATGGACGCCTGGATGAGGGCGAGCGAACCGGGGGTGAGCAGGGCGCCGCCGACGCCCTGGAGGGCACGGGCGGCGATCAGGACGCCGGCGTCGGGGGCGATGCCGCACAGCAGGGAGGCCGCGGCGAACCACAGCACCCCGACGACGAACACCTTCCGCCGCCCGAACCGGTCGCCCAGCGCCCCGCCGAGCAGGATCAGCCCGGCCAGCGTGACCATGTAGGCGTTGACGGTCCACTGCAGCGCGCCGAGGTCGGCGCCGAGGTCCTGGCCGATGCGGGGGAGTGCCACGTTGACCACGGTCGAGTCGAGCAGGGCCATGCTGGAGCCGAGGACCGTGGTGACCAGGATCCACTTGCCCTGCGGGGAGGACAGCCGGACATCGGGCATGGGGCGAGCATACGGAAGAGCCCGGCACCGCGTACGGTGCCGGGCTCTTCCGGATGCTCCGGGAGCGTTCCCGCCCTACTTGATGCGGGTGCCCGTCGAGCGCAGGTTCTCGCAGGCCTGCAGCACGCGGGCCGACATGGACGCCTCGGCCAGCTTGCCCCAGGTGCGCGGGTCGTAGGTCTTCTTGTTGCCGACCTCGCCGTCGACCTTCAGGACGCCGTCGTAGTTCTTGAGCATGTGGTCGGCGACCGGACGCGTGAACGCGTACTGGGTGTCGGTGTCGATGTTCATCTTCACGACGCCGTTCTCCAGCGCGGTGAGGATCTCCTCCGGGGTGGAGCCGGAGCCGCCGTGGAAGACGAAGTCGAACGGCTGGGAGCCGGCCGGCTTGCCGTACTTGGCGGCGACGCCCTCGTTGAGCTCCTTCAGCAGCTCGGGGCGGAGGACGACGTTGCCCGGCTTGTACACGCCGTGCACGTTGCCGAAGGACGCGGCGAGCAGGTAGCGGCCCTTGTCGCCGAGGCCGAGGGCCTCCGCGGTGCGGATCGCGTCGTCGACCGTGGTGTAGAGGGAGTCGTTGATCTCGTGCGTGACGCCGTCCTCCTCACCGCCGGTCGGGGTGATCTCGACCTCGAGGATGATCTTCGCGGCGCGGGCGCGCTCGAGGAGTTCCTGGGCGATGGAGAGGTTGTCGGCGAGGGTCTCCGCGGAGCCGTCCCACATGTGGGACTGGAACAGCGGGGCGCGGCCGGCCTTGACGCGCTCCTCGGACACCGCGAGCAGCGGGCGGACGTACCCGTCGAGCTTGTCCTTCGGGCAGTGGTCGGTGTGCAGGGCGATGTTGACGTCGTACTTCTCGGCGACGATGTGCGCGAACTCGGCGAGCGCGACCGCGCCGGTCACCATCTCCTTCTTGTGCTGGCCGCCCAGGAACTCGGCGCCGCCCGTGGAGATCTGGACGATGCCGTCGCTCTCCGCCTCGGCGAAGCCGCGCAGTGCCGCGTGCAGGGTCTGGGACGAGGTGACGTTGATGGCCGGGTAGGCGAACTTCTCCGCCTTCGCCCGGTCGAGCATCTCGTTGTAGACCTCGGGAGTTGCGATGGGCATCTGTCCGCTCCTTATGCGTGCGGTTTGGCGTACTGCGTACTGTCGGCCCTGACCTGGAACCTTGGAAGCGACGTCATTGTCGGGCCCATCCTCCCAGACTTGTCCGGCTGGTCGACGGCGCAGGTCAAGTCGTTATGCGCGGTGATGTCCCGCCCGTGGCCTCAGTCGAGGCCGAGCTCGTCCTTGGAGAAGGCGAACAGGTACGGCACCCCGGCGCCCTCCTGGATCTTCTCGGCCGCGCCGGTCGCCCGGTCGACGATCGTCACGACGGCCACGACCTCCGCGCCGGCCTCGCGCACGGCCTCCACGGCGGTCAGCGGGGAGCCGCCGGTGGTGGACGTGTCCTCGACGACGAGGACGCGGCGGCCCCTGATGTCCGGGCCCTCGACGCGCCGCTGCATCCCGTGCGCCTTGGCGGCCTTGCGCACGACGAAGGCGTCCACCCTCCGGCCGCGCGCGGCGGCGGCGTGCAGCATGGCGGCGGCCACCGGGTCGGCGCCCATGGTCAGGCCGCCCACCGCGTCGAAGTCCAGCTCCGCGGTCAGGTCCAGCAGCACCTGCCCGACCAGCGGGGCGGCCTCGCCGTCGAGGGTGACGCGGCGCAGGTCGACGTAGTAGTCGGCCTCCAGACCGGAGGAGAGGGTCACCTTGCCGTGCACCACGGCCTTGTCCTTGATCTGCTGCAGCAGCGCGCCACGTACGTCACTCATGGAAGCCAGCTTAGAGCCGGGTCCAGGCCCAGGTCGTCGAGGCCTCGAGCGGCTCCAGCGGGGTGACCAGGCGGGGGTGGGTGTTCAGCCCGTCGGGCGGCCCGGTCTGCGGCTCGACGCAGACGGCCTCGCGCTGTTCGTCGTAGACCACGACCCACTCCTCGCGGCTGGTCACCCGCAGCTCCAGCTGCCCCGGCCAGGTGAGGGTGACGTCGACGCCGCCGGGCATCCCGAAGCAGTCGTCCCAGGGGCCCGGCTCCGGGTCGACGCGGTGACCGGTCGGCAGATGGTCCTCCCCCCGCTCCTCCTGCCAGGCGGGCGCGAACCCGATCGCCACGTCCGCACCGCCCAGGCTGCGGTTGAACCACGGGTGCCAGCCGATCTGCGCGGGGAACGACGACTCGTACGTCTCCACGCTCATCGTCAGCGTCAGGGAGTCCGCGGTGAGCGCGAACTGCTGGGTCACGCGTCCCGGGTACGGCCACGGCTCGACCAGGTCGTACGTGAGCACGGCCTCGTCGGCGCCGGTGCGCGCGACGCGCCAGGCGGCGTCGCGGGCGGTGCCGTGCATGGCGTGCGGCGGGGCGTTGAGCGGCATCTGCCGCACGGTGGCGCCGTCCCGGAACCGGCCCTCACGGATCCGCCCGCACCAGGGCACCATCGGGAAACACCCGAACCGCTCCCCCTGCCGCAGCAGCTCGACGCCGCCGACCCGCAGCCCCCCGACCCGGCCGCCGTTCCCCGGCAGCACGTCCACCTCCGCGTCACCCGCGGTCAGCGTGATGTCTTCGTTACGCACACGCCGACCCTACTGTCCCCCCAACCC
>Ga0247820_10001708_pt1 | contig 12354 bp, 10 predicted proteins | sample 13C_Glucose_Day1_2_FD_192480 | JGI IMG/M metagenome (GOLD analysis project Ga0247820, IMG submission 192480) | Soil microbial communities from agricultural site in Penn Yan, New York, United States - 13C_Glucose_Day14 | ecosystem: Environmental > Terrestrial > Soil > Agricultural land | place...
CGGCCCACAGCAGCAGCAGCAGCAGCAGCAGCAGCAGCAGCAGGAAGGTCCCCAGCATGACCTTTTCCATCGGCGACACCGGGCCCATCTTCGCCACTTCGTCGTGCGCGTACTCCACCGCATTGGGCGTGGCCTTCAGTTGCGCAGGCGCGCAGATGTGTCACTGCGCAAGCGAGATGTCGGGTAGTGTTCGAAGCGCGGAGCCGGCCCTCGACTTCGACTCACGCTGCGTTGGAACCCAAGAGACAGGAGTGCGGCATGTTCAACTGGCTCATCATCTTCGTTCCCATCGCCGTTGCCATGGAGCATTTCGCTCCGCATCAGCACTTGTTGGTGTTTCTGACGGCCTCCGTCGCCATCCTCCCGCTGGCCGGCTGGATGAGCCGCGCCACCGAACATCTGGCGGAGCAAACCGGTGAGGGCATCGGCGGCCTGCTCAACGCCACGTTCGGCAACGCGGCCGAGCTGATCATCGCGTTTGCCGCACTGCGGGCGGGACTGCACGATGTCGTCAAGGCCTCGATTGCCGGCTCGATCATCGGCAACATCCTGCTGGTGCTGGGCGCGGCCATGCTTGCCGGCGGCCTGCGTCACTCGGAGCAGACCTACAACGCCGCAGGCACACGGTCGCAGGCCACGCTGCTGACGCTGTCCGCCATCGCGCTGGTGCTGCCCGCCGCCTACAGCGCCGCGGTGGGCAGGAGCATCGAGCAAGGGGTGTCGGGGCTGGCCGACAGCCTGGCGCACGACGTGGTGCTGTTGAGCGTGTCCATCGCCGTGGTGCTGCTCGCGGTCTACGGGCTGTTCCTGGTGTTCTCGTTGATCACGCACAAGGCGCTGTTCGTCGGCTCGGTGGCGCATGAAGCCGCGGGCGACTCCCCTCCTCCGTGGTCGTTGCGGAAATCGCTGCTCATCCTGGCAGCGGCCACGGCCGCCATCGCCTGGGTCAGCGAAATACTCGTCGGCGCGATCGAGCCGACCGCGCACGAATACGGCTTGAGCAGTGTCTTCGTCGGCGTGTTCGTCGTGGCCATTCTCGGCAATGCCGCCGAGCACGCCAGCGCCATCACCGCAGCGATGAAAAACCGCATGGACCTGTCGCTCGCCATTGCCATCGGTTCGAGCGTGCAGGTCGCGCTGTTCGTCGCGCCCGTGCTGGTGCTCGCCAGCCTGTGGGTGGGGCCGGGGCCGATGGATCTGGTGTTCTCCGGCGGTCTGGTGGCGACGGTGTTGCTGGCGGTCCTCATCACGGGACAGGTCGCCGGCGATGGCCGCTCCGACTGGCTGCGCGGCGTGCTGCTGCTCGCCGTGTATCTGATTTTTGGCCTGGCGTTCTTCTTCGTGCCTGGCATGCCCGGGCACTGAGCGTTGCCCGGCCGCCGCAGGTGAGGACCTCCCGGGCAGTGGCTATTGCATGTGAGCCAGATCGCGAACATCCGAGCGAACCGCTGTCGAATCCGCTCCACGCCGCAGCAGAATGTTCAAGAACTCCAAACGGCGACGCAGCGAATGCAGCACCTGGGTGGCTGCGCGAACCGATTCGTCGGGGTCGCCAAGTCCGGCAACATCCGGCAACGCCCAAAGGGCCGAGTTGGGTTGGCCGGGCCAACATGGCTCTGCCGACTGCGTCGCCTCGTCCAGGGTGATGATGAAGTCCGCCGCGTACAGGCTTGCTCGCGCGAGGCGGTCCCATCCGTGAGGTTCTACGAGCGGTATCGGGACGTTTGCGCTGCAAAGCGCGCTGGCTGCAGCGGGATGGATCACATCGCTAATGAGGCCTGGTTGGCCGCACGAATAGGCGGTGAAGCGATCCGCACCGAGATGAGTGAGGCAAGCCTGGGCCAGGATGCTTCGCAACGAATTGCGTTGCGAAACGAAGATCACCACGATGCGTCCTGCGGCCAACAAATCCTCGTTGCAAAATGACAGGCCACTAGCGTAATGCCGGCAAGGGAGCGTCCGCAAGGGCGCCACATGGGCCGATTGCTAGGGGAAACACCAAGCCAGCGCCCGCGCCGCGGCGCACTCGGCTTTGCGTTCATCCGACCGGTGATCTCGCGTCGTGGAGGCGCTGCTGCAGATTGCCAGTTTCGCCGCGACGGCAACGATTCTTGAACGCCTTGGTGACGTTGCGCGCGCCGATTGGGGGAGACCTGCCGGAAAGCGGCTCCGACGGAATGTGCGTGGCAAGAGCGTTGCGGGTGGCGAGCGTGAAGCCCTCATTTCAGGCGGCGTGCGCCGCTCCAGGCCCAGGGAAACCCTTCATGCCGGGCTGCTCGGCGCAGGTCTCAGCAACCCGCTGGCCGCACGAGCGCCGAGAGTCATTTCCGTCATCCACGAAACCAGCAGCATGCCGTAGGCCTGGCGGCTTCGCTCGTCCGAAAGCGCGTGGTCGGCGCCTGCGATGCAGCGATAGGTCACTGATTTGACGTGCTTGAAAGCGCCGAGATAGCTCTCGATGACCGGATGCGGCACTGTCTTGTCGTTCTCGGACTCGACGATCAGCGCATCACCGTTGAACCGGGCGCACGCGGCCAACGCTCGGTTGTCGGGCGCTGCAACGATCGACCTTCTGTATTCGGCCAGTTCGCTGCGGCTCAGTTTGCCCTTGGGAACGTCCCATTGAGCGTCCGGGTAGAGGGCGGGAACGCGAAGCGCCAGCCAGCGAACCGGGCGAAGGGTGGTGGCAATGGCGGCAAGGTAGCCGCCGTAGCTGCTGCCGACGATCGCGATCGACTCGGGGTCCACCGTTGGATGATGGACGAGCACATCGTAGGCCGCGAGCACGTCGCGCAGGTTGTCTTCGCGACTCACCGATTGACGCTGCTCGGCGTGGCGGGCGTGGCCGCGCAGGTCGAAGGTGAGGCACACGCAGCCGAGCGCGGCGATCTCATAGGCGCGCGCCTTGTACTGCTCCTGGCTGCCGTCCCAGCCATGCACGAGCAAGACACCCGGCACGGAGTTGGAGGCCGCGACAAGCGTCCCATCGATATGCTGCCCATCGACGGCGATCTCGACCTGCTTATGCCGCGTCGACATGGGCATCGACAAAGCTGTACTTGGTCAGGCGACCCACCTCCGGGTCGTCGCCGCTGTAGTTGACGCAGGCCCCCGGCGGAAGCTCGGCCTCGCCGAACACCTCGAAACAGGATGCTCGCACCAGCGAGCGCTCAGGCCGATTCTTGAAGACTTCCAGCGCTGCGACCTCCGCACCGGTGGCGCCGCCCACGCGCCAGGATTGCTCCAGGACGCCCGAGTACCAGAGGCCAGACCGATCCTGGCCCTGCGCCACGTCATAGTTGATGCGCGATGCCATGAAACCGGGGAAGCTCTCGACGACGGCAGCGTGAAACACCGCCGCCTGGTCGATCGCCAGCCGCAGCGACGGCTCCAGCGGCAAGCCGGTGAGCGCGTCGAAGGCGCCGCGCACGGCCGTCAGGTCGGAGCCTCCGTAAACCCACTCGCCTCGATGGTTTTGCGTGCTTCGCTGCAGGCCGTAGTAGCTCATCGTCAGGGGACCGACCTTCACCTGGCCAATGCTCAGCGTGCGGGGATCTCGAAGATTGCGTTCGAGGACCACGCCCTCGCTGGCGATCTCGGGAACCTGTGCGAGCGTGGCATCGAGAGAGTTGCGATCCTGCACGACCGTCTGTCCGTTTCCGCCGGTGGCCCGCACGGGCTTGATCCGCACATCGCCCCCTCGCAACAGGGCGCGACCCGCGCGGCGCGCGTCGGCCTCGCTGAACGCCGTCGTGCCGGGCAGGACGCAGCTGGCGACGCGCGGGGCGAAAGACTCGACCCAGTCGTGCGGCCCCTGCGCCTGCCCGTCATGCAACGGGTGGCTGATGGCCTTGGTGGCGACATAGCGGAACGGCACCGCCCCGCCGAAGAAATCCTGCTCGCTGCGAATGCCAATGGCATCTGCACGGTGGCTCTCGACGGTGTCGCTCGGTATGAAATACAGGGGTCCGCGCGGCGGCGGTCGATGGCTTACCGGACCGAAGTACTGCATGCCCTGCAAGGCAGCGATGCGCTCGGCGAGTGCGCGCCGTGTGATGCGCTCGTGCGCGCCGCAGTAGTGAGCAGGATCGACGACCCACTCCATGACATATCCGGCCTGGCCCAGGCCCGGCGCGCTCATTGCCTCGAGAGGGGATGCCGCGTTCTGGAGGCGTTTCATTGGCTCCCTCCTCGGGAGTAGGGTTGGGTGGCGTTGCTTTCGAGGAAGCCAAGCTGCGCGTGGACGAGGTGCGATTCTGTCGGAAGAATGCGCGTGATGCTGAGCGAAAAGCCTGAGGGAGCTGGATCGGCTCGATGACGCAGAAAAGGCTGCCCTCTGCCGGCTCGCTGAGCGGTCGCGGGTTCAACGCATGGTCGCCGCGAATCGACGCGTTGCGGGCGCCCCTGGGTCAGTCGACCGAAGCGACGACCTGCGAGGTGCAGTTGCCGAACTCGCAGCGCAGCGCCATGGAACGCCCATCCGCGCATGCCACGCTGTACCGCTCGAATCCGGGCCCCTTGTCTTGCAGCACGGCCCTGGGCGCGGCGCCGCAGTTGTTCGCCTTCGCGTAGTTCTCGGCGACGTAGGTGTCCTGGCCCGTCTTGCGAGGCAGCGAGCGCGGGTCGGCCTTGGGCGGCACGATGTAGGTCGCCGTCACCTGGGGATCGAGGTTCCTGTAACCCTGTCGGGCCATGCAGTTGACCAGCGCGATCTGCTTCATCTTGGGGCCGGCGGGCACGCCGTTCGGGCTGTCGGTGACCGCGGCGGCGATGCCACCGATCGCCGCAGCCGCCACCACCCCCAATGGGAAGACGATCGCAACACCCACTGCGACGACGTCCAGGACGTCGGAGTTGCTGGGTCCGGTGCGCATGACCCGGATCTTGTCTGCGGCCGCGCGGCAGGCATCGAGATCCGAGGCAAAGGTGCTTGGCGCCACGCCTTCCATGTCGACCATCGGAACGTAGGCCGCACCTTCGCCCTGGCCGGGTTCGGTCGACGGCGGCGTGGCGCAGCCGCAGACCAGCGCGGTCGCGAAAGCGGCACTCACGATTCTGCGCATGGATCGCTCCTCGTTGAAACGCAACTGGGAGGCGATTTGATCACACGTTTTGTTACTGGCGGGGATTTCGCCGTTGGAACGGCGGTCGCGGACTGCAGTCAGCGCAGAAAACAACAGTATCCAAGGCGCAGGCGAATTGCACGCCTGCGCGCGAACCTCTACGGCGCCCTTCGAAAAGCGCCAGGCGCCTTTCGAGCGGGCACCGGAGACCGGTCAATTGGCGGCTTGCTTCTTGGCCGCCGCCTTGGCATCGCGCGCACCGACCCTGGCCTGTCCCGTGTTCGCGGCCTTGCCCCCGCTGGCCTCCGGATTGAGTTCGGGGGAGTTGGCCGTGTCGCCCGTCGGCTTTTTCACATTGCCTTGGGGCTTGGCGTTGGCCCTGTTCTGGCCCGCCACGGCTGCCTTGCCGCCGCTGGCTTCGGGATTGAGTTCGGGGCTGTTGGCCTGGTCGCCCGCCGGCTTCTTCACATTGCCTTGGGGGCGCGCATCCACCCTGGATTGGGCGCGATTCTGGGCCTTGCTGTTCGTCACCGGTTGTTGCTCCGACGATGCCCCGGCCGGATTTTGAGCATAGGCGCCGCCTGCGAACAGGCCGGCGATCATGACTGCGAGAAGTTTGGTCATTACGTTTCCTTAGGAGTTGGAGGTCGATTCGCCTCGCCATCGGCAGAGGTCAGAGAAAAACGATGTCTTTGAGCCCTTGGTTGACAGGGATTTTGCGACGGCCGCCCAACATAACCCGGAAACCGGACGCTGTCGAATACATCGAGAAATACAAGTGGCAAGTGGCATCCAGATTGCAACACGGGATCTGCTCCCTGGATGGTCAGCATCGGCGTGGCGGCGACGCCGCCAGATGATCGATGGCCTGTTCGCAGCGAACAGCGCCTGCGCCAGGGAGCGAGAATCACTGCTGAAGGGCTGCCTTCTTCGGGCTCTTCGCCTTCGTTGCTGGCTTCATCCGTGTGCGGGGCATGGCCTCCGTCGCTGCAGCGTCCTGCGCGACAAGGTGCAGGGCTGCCCATGGGCTCTCTCCATGGAAAGTCGTTTTGACGATCGGCGTGCCCGCCGTGTTGACGGGCGTTGCCGGCGTAGCGATGGAAGATGTGGTCATGTGGTTGATCTCAGTTGTCAAGAAATTGGCGCTGCCGCCCCGCAGTCCGGGAAAACTCAGCTGCACTGCGCGATCGCTGCCATTCGGATCAGGCGCGCGCAGGAGCGAGCGGGAACTCGTCGATCGAGCACGAATGATCGTTCGCCTGGCTTGTCCAGCCAGGCGACGACGCCAGGTTCGGGGTGAGGTTTGAGCGGCTCGGGCAGCACGTTCGGGTCGCGCGCGAACCGTCGAAAGAAGACGGGCGTTGCTCGGCCGCGCGCCTGGACAGGGCGGACTTCGACCGCGATTGTACGCGTGCGGTCGGTCGATGGGCGTACCGCACCCTTGGAACGGGACCCACACGTCCGATGGCAAGATCGTGGGGCTCTCGCGCTGTTGCAGAGCCAAGCAAGAGGAGCAGATCTTGAGCGAGCATGCCGTGACAGTCCTGATCAGCCGCAAGGTCAAGGCCGGCTGTGAAGCCGACTTCGAACGCATGACGAGGACACTGATGGAGGCCGCGGCCCGCTTCGAGGGCTACCTGGGCGCCCAGCTGGTCCATCCGAGCGACGACCCGGAAGTCGAGGACGCGATGTATCACGTCGTGCTGGCGTTCGATCGGCAATCCAGCCTCGACGCATGGCTTGATTCGCCGGAGCGCAAGCGGGGGCTGGAGGCGACTGATCCACTCGTCCAGGGCAAGCCCGGTTTCAAGCCGGTGTCGGGTCTGGGATTGTGGTTTCGCACTGCGCCCTTCAATCCGCCGCGCTGGAAGGTGGCCGTGGTGACGTGGCTGGGGATCTGCCCCACGGTCTATGTGCTGTTCCTGCTGACCAGCGACCTGCTCAAGTCGTGGTGGCTGCTGCCACGCACGGTCGTGCTCTCGCTCGCCGTCGTGCTGCTGATGACCTGGGTCGTGGCGCCGCAGTTGACGAAGCTCTTCAGGCCGTGGCTGTTCTCCCATCGTTCGAGGCCGTAGGATCGGCCGGCGTCGCAGTTCCCCACATGCCGGCCAGCCAGCGCGCGCTGCGATCCAGTGCCTCGGCGGCACCGAGCGGCGGCGCGTAGCCCAGGATCTCGACGGCACGGTCCATCGGCAGCCGTGTCGCGCAGGTGTGCAGCTGGCTGATCTCCCAATCGGCGGCCGGGGTACGGGGCTGCGGCAGCACGAATCCGTTCGGCACCGCGGCTGCCGAGTAGCGATCCAGGCCGGCCTTGACGGCGTCCTTCAGGCGGCGGCTGAACATCGGCATGAGCAGCTGGGAAGCGCGGCCCCGGTTGACCCGCATCACGCGGTCGCGCAAGGTCGGCGGGCTCGGCGGCGCCGCCGGGACGACCTGGAAATCCGAGAGGTCGAACCCGAGCGCCTGCACGACCGGACGGTAGAACTCGCGCCAGGTGAGCGCGGCATCGTCCGCCACATAGAACGGACCTTCGGTCGCGCGCGGATGCGCGAGGCCCAACTCGATCGCATGGATCAGGTTGTCGACATAGATGTGGTTGCAGATGCCCTGCCCGCCCTCGACCAGGAAAGCCTGCTGGGAGCGCAATGCACGTGGCAGGCCGCTGAACCACTGGCTGCGCGGCCCGTAGACGATGCCGGGTCTGAGGATGCAGACCTCCACACCCGAAGCGTCGCGCAGAAAGCGCTCGGCGCGCACCTTGGCGTTGTTGTATTCGGCCGGCTGGTCGTCCCGCAGCGGGCTCAGGTCGTTCGTGCCCGGCGCCGGATTCTGCCCATGCACGGACGCGCTGCTCAAATAGACGAGGCGCCGCACGCCGGCGGATCGGCATGCCTGCAGCGCGGCTTGTGCGGCCGTGGCGATCTGGTCCGCATCGCCGACGATCGCATGGACCATCGTGTCGCAACCCTCGATGGCGCGCGACAGAGAAACGGGATCGAACACATCGGCCTGCTCCCATGCCGGAAGCGCGAACCGGGCCATGCGGGCCAGGCTGCCCGGGCTCCTGACGACGACGCGGACGTCGTGCGAGCCCGAGAGCAGCCATTTCTCCAGCAAGCGTGTACCGACGAATCCGGAACCGCCGAGCAATGCGACTTTCATGGTCATTGCACCCCCGCCAATTGCCGGGCCCGCAGCCGTTCGGCAGGTTCCAGGTACGGGATGTCCAGCAGCCGCTTGCGGCCGTACATCGATTCCACCAGCGCGAGCGCGGCGCCTGCGGTCTGGCTCGTCACGCGCGGCTCGCGCTGGTCGCGGATCGCATCGACGACGTCCTTCCATTGGGCCGTGAAGGCGCCAAGGTAGCCATGCTGGGGCAGGGAATACTCGACGCTGCTGCCGTGGGCGCGGCGGCTCGTCGCGAGCTGCGGGGCCGACACGCCGTCCATCTCGATCAGCAGGTCGGTCGCCTGGCCGGTGCGCCAGGTGACGGTGGCCCGCTCGAATTCCACGCGGTACCGATTGGCCAGTTCGACATCCCAGCTGAGCCGGATCTCGGCCTCGGCGCCTGTCGCCCAACGCAGCCTGCCGGCGCTGTTGAGTTCCACGCCTCCCATGGCGTCGTCGGCGTAGTCCAGGATCTCCGGCACGCCGAGCCACGAGACCAGGATCTCGAGCATGTGGATGCCGATGTCCAGCGTGACGCCACCGCCGCCCTCCTCCCGCGTGAAGAATCCGGCGGAGGCCGCAGGCCATCGGAACAGACCGCCCTCCTCGGCCACGATGCGCCGCACCGGGCCGAAGACACCGGAGCCGATCATCGAGCGGATGGTTTCGAGGGCCGGAAAGAAGCGCCGGAAGTGGCCGACGGCCAGCACGCGCCCGCAGCGATCCGCCTGCGCCTGCATGGCGGCAGCTTCGGTGGCGGAAGCGCACATCGGCTTCTCGACCAGCAGATGGCAGTGGCGCTCCAGCATCGCGAGCGCGAGGCTCGAATGACTGCGAGCCGGCGTCGCGATCAGCGCCAGGTCCGCCTCGCAGGCGGCGTCCAGGTCGGTGTAGCGCGCCGCCGAGGGAAAGAACCGGCCACACCGGGCCAACCGGTCTTCGCTGCGGTCCACCAGGCCGACGACTTCGAGCAGTCCCAGGCGCTGAGCCTCCTGGGCCGCCGGCCCCTGGTATTCCTCGACCAGCGCGCCGCAGCCGACGATCAGGACCCGAAGCGGTGCACCCCCGACATTCACCGTTTCCATGCCATTCATTGACCCAGTCCTCTTTTCACAATCCATCGCAATTGCCAGGCCAGCAGCCGCGGGTTGCGCAGCAGGATGCCCGCTCCGCGCAAGGCACCGCCGGGAGCCCGGACCACATCCCGCAGCAACGGACGCACCGAGAGCGCCAGCGCACCGAAGCCGGCTCGCTGCGCTTCGCGGCACATCGGGCAGTCCGGATGCAGTTGCACGCTTCTGCGAAGCACCTCGCTGCCGGTTCGCCACATCACTTCCAGGTTCTTGCTCATGCTTCCGGGCACCGTCCGGTAGCCGCTGCGCATCTCGCGCACCAAACTGAACCTGCCGCCGCTGGCCGCGATCCGCAACCACAGGTCCCAATCCTCGCAGGAGCGCAGCGCGGTATCGAAGACCCCCGCACGCGCCAACGCCTCGCGACGCACGACGAAGGTGACCGGCGGCCCGACGTTGCCCCTGAGCAGGATATGGAAGGGATCGACGCTCAGGTCGCGGCCGCCGAACTCCCCCAGGACCCGCTCGCCGCCCTCGTCCACCACATCGGCGAGTCCGTGGACCACATCGATGCCGGGATCCTGCGCCAGCGCGCGCGCGGCCGCCGCCAGCATGCCCGGCCGCAGGAAGTCGTCCGAGTCGAGAAACAGGAGGTAGCGTCCGGTCGATCGCAGGATGCCGCGATTGCGTGCCGCGCTGAGGCCGGCGTTGGCCTGCCGGATCACGGTCACGCCCCCGTAACGGCCAGCGACTTCGGCGGCCGCGTCCGGCGAGCCGTCGTCGACGACGATCACTTCCACGTCCAGATCCATGTCCTGCGTCTGCTGCAGCGCCGACTCGATCGCCTTCGGCAGCAGGTGGGCCTGCTTGTAGCAGGGGATGATGACGCTGAAATCAGCCATTGCCGGACTCACTTGCGTCGTCGCCGGATGCTGGTGTAGCCGTCGTGCAGCGCCAGCGGCCAGAACCGGACCGGGAGCCTCGCGAGTTCCCGCAGCGCGCCTGCGATCGACGACCGCGCCCGTTGCCGGAGCACCGGCGAAAAAGCCGTCAGATAGACGTAGCGGGCAGCACCCGCCATTCCGTGGCGAGCCGTGGCGCGGCGCTGGCGCGATGCACCCACGGGCCGGCCGGCCGCCTTCGCGACCACCTCGCGGATGCCCCGCCACATGGCGTTCCCGTTCTTGCTCAACGACCCGGCTCGCAGCCGATACACCGCCAGCGTGTGGTCCATGCGGACCCACTTGTCCGTCACCGCTGCGATCCGCAACCAGAGATCGAGGTCTTCCGCGTGATGCAGCCCCGGCTGGAACAGTCCGCTGCGGGCGAAGACGTCCCGCCGCACGACGATGCCGTTGGTCGGCACCGCTTCGCCGCCCAGGATGCTCAGGAAGGCCGTCGGCGTCAGGCTCGGCGCAGCGTGGTGCCCGATCGGCCGCCCGTCGTCGTCGACCACCTGCATGCCGCAAACGAAGACGTCGGCGTCGGGGTTCGCGGCCAGGGCGGCCTCGAAGGCCTCCCGGTAGCCGGGCAGGAGCAGGTCGTCGCTGTCCAGGAACAGCACGAACGCCGCCCGGCTCTCGAGGATGGCCCGATTGCGGGCCACCGACGGGCCGGCGTTGCCTTGCCTGATGACCTGCACTCCTTCGCAGCCGGCCGCGAAATCATCAGAGCCGTCGGTGGAGCCGTCGTCCACCAGAAGCACGGGAATGCGGTTGCATTCCCATGCGGAGGCCAGGGTATCGGGCAGCGTGGCCGCCGAGTTGTAGGAAGCCGTCAATGCCTCCAGGGTCACGGGCCCCATGGCTCACGCCTGCGGCGGAACCGCTTGCTGGGTCAGGCGGCTTGCGAGCCGCAGCAGGCCGTGGCGCCCCTCGTAGGCCCGGGGGGCGCCCGGCAGGGCCACCGGATGCACTTCGAGCTGAACGCACTCCGGAGCCGAGAAGAGTTCCTTGCCTGCGGCATCGTGCAGGAAGTAATCGATGAAGTAGCGCCCCGGTAGCAGGTTCATCGTCTCCAGCGACATCCGGAAGGAGAAGCGACCCGCGTATTTCTGGAAATCGACGGCCTCCTCGGGGCCCCAGATCTCGGACAGCACGATGCCGTTGGCGTCTTGCCAGCGCAGATAGGGAATGCACAGCGGCGTCGGTTGGGAGGCCTCCATCACCAGCTCGATCGTCACCGGCTTCAGGAAATCGACATCGCTCACCGCCGTCTGGACGCCGTTGATCTTCAGGTCCACCAGCCGCAGGTTGTCGTTGCCTCCGGGCTTGCCCAGCGCCGTGATCGACACCGGCGCCCGCTTCGCATACTCGGCGAGCACCTCGTCCGCGGAGCCTTGCATGAGCAGCTTGCCGTTGGCCAGCAGCAAACCCTTGTTGCACAAGGCCTTCACCGCCGCGATGTTGTGGCTGACGAACAGGACCGTCTTGCCTTCCTGGCTGCTGACGTCCTTCATCTTGCCGAGGCACTTCTCCTGGAACTGCGTGTCGCCGACCGCCAGGACTTCGTCCACGATCAGAATTTCCGGATTCAGGTGGGCGGCGACCGCGAATGCCAGGCGAACGTACATGCCGCTCGAATAGCGCTTGACGGGCGTATCGAGAAAGCGCTCGACCTCGGCGAAGTCGACGATGGCGTCGAACTGACGCGTGATCTCGCGGCTGCGCATCCCGAGGATCGAGCCGTTCAGGTAGATGTTCTCGCGCCCGGTCAGTTCGGGATGGAAGCCGGTTCCGACCTCGAGCAGCGAACCGACCTTGCCATAGAGGTGCACTTCGCCCGCGGTCGGCTCGGTGATCCGGCTGAGCACCTTCAAGAGCGTGCTCTTGCCGGCGCCGTTGCGGCCCACCACGCCGAGCACATCGCCCTTCTTGACGTCGAAGGACACCTCGTCGAGGGCGCGGAAAGTCTCGAACTCCTGGGGAACGAAGACGCCCTTCAGCGCCGCGACAGCGGCATCGGTGACCCGGTTGTGCTGCTGCGACTTGTGGACGATCCGGTACTCCTTGGTGAGTCCGCGGACCGAAAGCGCAAGCTCAGATGACATC
>Ga0247820_10001710_pt1 | contig 12353 bp, 12 predicted proteins | sample 13C_Glucose_Day1_2_FD_192480 | JGI IMG/M metagenome (GOLD analysis project Ga0247820, IMG submission 192480) | Soil microbial communities from agricultural site in Penn Yan, New York, United States - 13C_Glucose_Day14 | ecosystem: Environmental > Terrestrial > Soil > Agricultural land | place...
TACGGAACCGGACTCCTGGCGACGGCTGTGCTGCCTTTCACCCAGGTGCGCCGCAGAGCGGAGGCCCTAGAGGATGCAGCGCAGCGCCTTGTCCGCTTCGGCATCCCGGAGGCTTATCACCATCTTAAGCCGACCAACATTCCCTATGGCACACAGCGGATGCTCTCGATCGCCCTGGCCTATGGAAGCGGAACGCGTGCCCTGCTGCTCGACGAGCCCGCCGCCGGCCTTGGCGGGGCGGACATGACCCATTTGATCAACCTTCTGATCTCGCTCAAGAAGGAAGGATTGGCGGTGGTCGTCATCGAACATCACATGGACCTGATCATGTCCGTAGCGGACCAGATCGTGGTACTCGAGCAGGGAAGGCTGCTCGCCGCCGGAACGCCGCAACAGGTCCAATCCGATCCGCGGGTCCTTGAAGCCTATCTGGGGCGCGCGCAATGAGCACTCGTCCGGTTCTCGAAGCCACCGATCTCAAGGTCGCCTATGGCGGCAACCTCGCCCTCGACTTGCCGCGCATCGCGGTCCGGGAACGCGAACTCGTCGGCGTAGTGGGCGCGAACGGAGCAGGCAAGTCGACCCTCGTCAACGGCCTCCTCGGCTGGTCGCGTGGTTCACCGAAGGTCTCCGGGAGCGTCATGCTCGACGGGAAGGATATCTCCAAGTTTCCGCCGCACGAGCGAGTCAAGTCCGGCCTGCTTCTCATCCCCGAGGGCAAGCTCGTCTTTACCCAGATGAGCGTCGAGGAGAACCTAGCGGCGACCGGCGGCGCACCGCCCGCCGGTCAAGGGCGGCGGCACTACTCCGTCGAGGACGTCTATGCGCTCTTCCCGCGTCTTTACGAGCGAAGGCACCATCTCGGCTCGCAATTGTCCGGCGGCGAGCGACAGATGCTCGGCATCGCTCGCGCCCTGAGGCTTGGACCGAGAGTGCTGCTACTGGACGAACCCTCCATCGGGCTCGCTCCGAGGCTCGTCTCCACTGTCCTGGAAACGGTGCGGTCACTGGTCGACTCGGGCCTGACCGTGCTCCTCGTCGAGCAGAATGTGAGAGCAGCCATCGAGGTGGTTGACCGACTGGTCCTGCTCGAAAGGGGCCGGATCATCGCCGAAGGTCCAGCATCGGAGATGCGGGACGATCCCCGGATCGCCGAAGCCTATCTCGGAGCGCATGTGGCATGAATTTCACGCAGCAACTCGTCAACGGAATCGTGCTTGGCCACGCTTATGCGCTCATCGCCATCGGCTGGACCGTGCTTCTGGGCGTTGCCAAGCTGGTGAATTTCGGCCACGGCCAGATGTACATGCTGGGAGCTTTCGTGACCTGGTATGGAGTCTCCCGGCTCGGGCTGCCCTATTTCATGGCCATTCCCATGGCCATGCTGGTGGGTGTCGCCGTCGGCTATGTGATGCAGCGGGTGATGCTCCAGCTCACGCTCAAGCAGGACCTGGTGTCGATCATGATCGTCACCCTTGGCTTCGGCTACGTCCTTCACGGAGCCGCCGCCCTGTTCTTCGGCTCTACCGGCCAGATACTCGAGACCCCATTCTCCACCAAGGACATCTATTGGGGCGATCTCTGGTTCACGTACCAAGACATCGCCATCGTGGTGGCCGCCATCCTGTTTTTTGCCGCCCTGAAATACGTCATCGACCGCACCCGGATCGGACGGCTCGCGCGCATGGTCGCTGAAGATCCGCAGCTGGCGCAGCTCGCAGGCGTCAATGTGCGCCGTGTTTATCTGGGTGTCTTCGCCTTCGAGGGCGCAGCTGTTGCCCTCGCGGCCGCTCTCGTGGCCCCCCGCACGCCCATCCTGACGTCCATGGGCTTCGATGAGGTGATTATCACCTTCGTGGTCGTGGTTCTCGGCGGGATCGGGAGCGTTACGGGCAGCTACATGGCCGGCCTCGCACTCGGCCTTTTCACAGCCTTCTTCGGGGCCTTCGTGTCGCCGGCCTACGCCACGGCCGCTGCCTTCGCGGTCCTGATCGCCGTTCTGGTGATTCGGCCCGGCGGTCTCGCGGTCAGCCCAGGAGGACGATGATCATGAACTCTGGGATGAAAGCTGGTCTGCTTGCCGTTCTTGCTGTCGTCGGCTTCTTCGTGCCGATGCTTCTTGGAGGATCGGGCGCGGTCTACGCTGCCTGCGTGTTGATAGCCATCTTCGCCGTTATGTCCTACGGCCTGGACATCGTGGTGTCCGACTTGGGTGAGGTCAGTCTGGCCCATACAGTCTTCTTCGCCGTGGGGGCATATACGACGGCGCTGCTTTCGGCCAGTGCCGGCCTCGGTCCGATCCTATCCCTTGCGGGCGCGATCCTCATGAGTCTGCTGGTTGCCACCGCGCTCGGGTTCGTGACGCTGCAGCTGCGTGAATTCGTGTTCTCGCTGGTGACCTACGCAGTCGCCGTGGTGGCGGCGACCATCGCGCAGAACTGGAGCCTCCTCGGCGGCTCCGACGGGCTGCGGGGCATTCCCGCCTTCGAGATCCCGCTCCTCAGCTTCACGGCCCGCAATGACCAGGAACTCTGGCCGGTGGCCTATCTGCTGCTGCTGGCGGCTATCTATCTCGTGTCGGCATTCCGTAGGTCGAGGCTGGGACAGGCGGCCATGATGGTCCATCTCAACCAGCGCCTCGCCGTGACGTCCGGCGTCGATCCGCAGCGCATCCGCCTTCAGGTGTTCCTGGTCTCCGCTCCGATCACTGCGGCCGCCGGATGGCTCTATGCCTATCAGCGGGCCTATATCAGCGCGGACGTGCTGGAGACCTATTTCCTCATCCTGATGCTGACCGCAGTCGTGGTGATGGGGCGCCGTCTTCTGCTCGGACCTCTCCTCGGCGTCGCGCTGATCCAGATGCAAGAGAAGTTCTTTTCCTTCGGCGGTTATGTGGACAAGATCATCCTCGGTAGCGTCCTGATCCTCACCCTCGCCTTCCTGCCCAACGGCCTGTTCGGAACCCTTGCGCCGCTGCGCAAACTTTTCACCCGACGCGCCGCGCCGCTCGGCAAACCCATTCCTGAGAGGAGCTAAGACATGACGGTCATCTGGCAACCTGCCCTGGACGCTGAGGCCCAGCGCTGGCAGTCACTGGCTGCGCGGCTGTCCGATGAGCATTTCGCTCCGCTCACGGAGGAACTCGACCGGGAACAGCGCTATCCGTGGGAGAACGTACGCCATCTCGTGGACAACAAATTGGCGGGGCTCTTCATCCCGAAGGCCTATGGAGGTGAAGGCGCAAGCCTGACCTCCACAGTCGCCGTCGTCGAGCGTGTCGGTTCCGGCTGCCCTTCCACAGCCGCGATCCTCTGCGCCTACCAACTCGGGGCCTTTCCGGTGCTGCTGGCGGGGCGCGAGGACCAGAAGCAGCTCTACCTTGGCGAAATGATCAAAGGTGTCGCCACGAGTTTCGCCCTGTCGGAGCGTGAGGCGGGGTCGGATGCGGCCGCCATCACCGCCACTGCCGAGCGCGAGGGCGACGGCTGGCGGATCAGGGGCGAGAAGTACTGGATCGGCAATGGAGGCGCGTCCCGCTACTACGTGGTCTTCGCGAAAACGGACCCCGCCGCCGGCGGCCGGGGCATCTCCGCCTTCATGGTGGATAAGGAGCAGGAGGGTGCCGTCATCGACGAGCTCTCCGACAAGATGGGGATACGCGGCACTCAGACGTCGAACCTGAAGCTCGACATCGTCGTGCCTGACGAGGCAAGGATCGGCGAGGTCAACCGGGCCCTGCGTTTGGCCTTCCAGACGCTCAATGTGGGGCGAGTGATGGTGGCCGCCCAATCCCTCGGTCTGGCGCTGGCCGCCTACCGCGAGGCGTCGCAGCGAGCCGTGGCACGCAGGGCCTTCGGACAGGCGATCATCGACAACCAGGGTATCGGCTTCAAGCTCGCCGACATGGCCGTGGAAATCTCTGCCGCCCGGATGATGCTCTACGAGGCCGCCAAGGCCTATGACGAGGGACGGGACGTTGCCAATCTCGGGGCGATGGCCAAGCTCTATTCCTCTGAGGTCGCCCACCGCGCAGCGGATGCGGCGGTGCAGATCTGGGGCGGCTTCGGTTATTGCAAGCCGAACGTGGTGGAGCGGCTCTACCGCGACCAGCGAGTTCTGGAAATCTATGAGGGTACTTCCGAGGTCCAGCGCCTTGTGCTTGCGCGCGCCGTGCGCAAGGAAGTAGAGGACGCCGCTGCCGGAGGGCAGGAAGGCGGATCCGTGCAAAGACGGAGCGCCTGATGGACGCTGACAGTTCATCCCTCACATCGCTGACCGGAAACGAGGCACGGGATGAAATCGTCCGCGCGGCGGCGGAAGTCTTCATGGAGTTCGGCTTCGCCGCCACATCCATCGACGCCGTCGCCGAGCGGCTCGGCGCCACGAAGGGGCGGATCTACCACTACTATCGCAGCAAGGCCGAGCTGTATTTCGACGTGCAGATCGCCGCCATGGAAAAGCTGATCCGCGAGATCGAGCCGATCGCCCGTGGCCCGGGCAATGCCGCCGACCGCCTGGAGGCGATGGCGCTGCGCCACACGACAATCCTCATGGACGATCTGTCGATGCAGAAGGTCGCCGTTCGCGGCCTTGAGCGGGAGCTGCTCGGCGCGGTCGCCGCGCGGCATGCCAAGACCCTGCGCTCGATCATCCGCCTGCGCGACGACTACGAGCAGATCTTCGCCGAGGTGATCGACGATGGAATCCGTGCGGGGCTCTTCGTCGACCTGCCGCCGCGCCTCGCCACGAAGCCCTTCTTCGGAGCCCTGAACTGGCTCACCGTGTGGTACGTGCCGCGCCGCCTACAGACGGCGGAGGACATCGCCGAGATTGCCCGCACCCTGACCGGTTGCGCCATGCGCGGAATTCTCAAAGGAGCCTTGCCGTGAACGCTCAAGCGACCCGCCCGTATTCCAGCGACATCTGGGATCCCGTCGAGACTTGGTCCAGAGGACAGATCGAGGAGTTTCAGCTGGCGGCCCTGAAAAAGCAGCTTGGCCGCGTCGAGGCCAGGAGCGCTTACTACAAGAAGTCCTTCAGGGATGCCGGTTTTTCGGCAGCCGATTTCAAGGGCTTCGAGGATCTGTGCCGCCTGCCGATCACCCGCAAGGCCGATTACGTCGCTGGATTGCAGGAGGACCAGCCCTTCGGGACCATGCGGGCCGTCGAGATGAACGAGGCGGTGCGGGTGCACTTCTCGTCGGGCACCACCGGGCGTCCGTCGCCGGTCCTGTGGACCAAGCGTGACATCGAGCGCTGGGCGGACCTCTATGCGCGCTATCTCTACGCCCAGGGTCTGCGGGCGGGCGATGTGTTCCAGTGCATGTTCAACTATTCCTGGTTCGTTGGCGGGCTGGGCGCGACCCTGGCGGCGCAGCATATCGGCGCCCTCGTGATCCCAGGCGGGTCGGTAGACACCAAACGGCAGATCGAAACCATTGGGGAATACGGCACCAAGGCCGTGATCGGAACGCCTTCCTTCATGGCGCACGTGGCAGAAGCCGCGGAGGAGATGGGCGTCGACCTTGCCGCCTCGACGGTGAGCATGGTCTGCGTGGGCGGCGAGCCCGGCGCGAGCATCCCCGGCACACGCGAGCGCCTGGAGCGGATGTGGGGCGCCAGGATGTTCGACTGCTACGGCGCGCTGGAATGCCAGCCCATCGGCTGGGACACCGCCCTGCAGCTCGGACCGCAGATCGCCGAGGACTTCATCTATGTGGAGATCCTCGACCCAGACACGCTCGCGCCAGTCGAGGACGGCCAGCGCGGCGTTCTCGTGCTGACCCATCTTGACAAGGAGGCCTGCCCGCTCGTGCGCTGGTGGACCGGCGACGTCGTCGTTCGCGATCGCACTCCGGCGCCTGACGGGCGGACCCATGCCACCCTCAAGGGCGGCGTTCTGGGCCGCGCGGACGACATGCTGATCGTGCGCGGCGTCAACCTGTTCCCGAGCGCGGTCGAGGACATCGTGCGCGCCTTTCCCGGCACGACCAACGAATACGTTCTCGTCATCGACGATTCCGTGAAGGACCCGAAGACGGGCTTCCTAACCGGCGTGAAATTGCGCGTTGAGCGCACGGACGATGCGCCCGAAGAAATGGGAGAGAAGCTCTCCTACCGGCTGCGCGAGCGCCTGCAGGTCCGCTTCGTGGTCGAGGTTCTTCCCGCTGGGTCGTTGCCGCGCACTGTCCACAAAGCCAAGCGCGTGATCACGGAGTAGGCAGCATGGCAGCACCGCGTCCGCTCGAAGGTAAGCGCGTCATCGAGTTGTCTCAGTTCATTGCCGGGCCGACGGCGGCGCAGCTCCTTGCGGATTTTGGGGCGGAGGTCATCAAGATCGAGGCCCCGGCGGGCGACGGCTCTCGCGGGCTGGCGGGCACGTCATTCGGGAGCGTCTATACCCGCAGCTTCAACACATCGAAGGAGAGCCTCGTCATCGATACGCGTCAGGATGCGGACCGAGCGAGGCTGTTCGATCTCCTGGGCTCGGCGGATGCCCTCGTTTGCAATCTGGCGCCGGGAGCGTTGCGGCGGCTCGAGCTCGACGCAGACTCCGTCCGCCGCCGATTCCCACGCCTCATCGCCACCCTCGTGTCCGGATACGGGCAGCAGGACGACCGGACCTGCATGGACACCATTGCGCAATGCGAGAGCGGCTTTGCATGGCTCAACGGCGCCGAGGATGGCAGCCCTCGGATCTCCACGAGCTGGCCCGCCGATTTCTTCTCGGGGCTTTACGCGGCGCTCTCGACCGCGATGGCCCTGGCGGAGTCGAACCGTACCGAGGGCTGCATCATCGACATTTCCATGATGGAGATCGCAGCCGCCATGCTGCTCGGACCCGCGACGCTTTTGGTGTCGGAGGGCGGCAGGCCCGCGCCGGGCACCGGCAACCGCGACCGCGCGTCGGCGCCTTCGGGCGTCTATCCGTGTCAGGATGGCCACGTCTACATCTATGGCGGCCTCGACCCCTACTGGGCGAAGCTGAAAGACGTCGTTGGTGGAAGCGACGCGCCCTCGGGCGACCGCCTCGCCCGCGCACAGGAATTCGACGAGCAGGTCAGCGCCTGGACATCGAAGCGCACCCGCGCGGCCGTGCTCTCTACGATGAAAGATCTCGCCGTGCCTGCCGGCGCCGTCCGCGATCCTATGAGCGCAGTAGAATTGATCCGTAGCCTGCGCGAAGGCGCGGTGAGCCGGCGGCTGGAAACCGGTGAGCATGTACCGAGCTTTCCAGCCTTGTTCGACGGCGAACGGATCCTCCGTTCGCCGGCACCCTCGCTCGGCGGCGGCCGCCGAGCCGATTGATCCGGAGCGAGATCCATGCCTTCAGCTTCCTTCAACGATCCCTACGATGCGTCCGTGCTCCGCGATGGGCTCTTCGTCAACCGCTCCGCCCTCGTGTCGGGCGCAGGCTCCGGCATCGGCCGCGCCATCGTGCTGCGTCTCGTCGAGCTCGGCATGACAGTCTTTGGCACCGGCCGCCGTATCGAGATGCTGGAGGAGACGAAGAGCCTCACGGAAGGCATGGCGGGGCAATTCACCTACCGGCCGTGCAATGTCCGCGACACGGAGGCTGTCGAAGCGCTCGTCAGCGAGGTCGGCGAGAGGAATGGCATCGATCTTCTGGTGAACAATGCAGGCGGCCAGTTCTTCGCGCCCGCCACTGCGATCAGCCGCAAGGGCTGGGACGCCGTGATCGACTTGAACCTCAGCGCCGTCTTCACCGTGACGAAAGCGGCCTACCCTTACCTCAAAGCTAGCTGCGGCAGCGTGGCCAGTATCTCCTTGTCGGGGGTCGATCGCGGCTCGATGGGCCTCGCGCATTCGATCGCGGCGAGGGCTGGCGTGCTGGGCATGACCCGGTCCCTTGCGCTCGAATGGGCGCGCGACGGCATCCGGCTCAATTGCATCGCGCCCGGAACGGTGGTCACCGAGGGCCTTGCCGGAGAGGCCGCACGGCCGATGCTCGAGCGCCTCGTCGAGGCCACACCCATGGGCATTCCGACATCGGTCGAGGAGGTGGCGGAGCTCGTTGCCTTTCTCGCAAGCCCAGCCGGACGCCTCATGACGGGGCAGCTGATCCAGATCGACGGAGCTGCTCATCTCGGCCCCGGTCTCCACATGATCGCCGCCGAGTAGGAGAGTCCCATGCTGGCCCTGGATGGGATCAAGGTTCTCGATCTTTCGCGTGTACTCGCCGGCCCATGGTGCACGCAGACCCTTGCGGATCTCGGGGCCGAGGTGTGGAAGATCGAGGAGCCGACCAAAGGGGACGACACCCGCAGCTGGATGCCGCCGGAGATCGGCGGCGAATCCACCTACTTCCTGTGCTGCAACCGTTCGAAGCAGTCCGTTGCTATCGACATGAAGGGTCCGGAAGGACAGGCCATCGTGCGCCGTCTCGCGGAGAAGGCCGACATCCTCGTGGAGAATTTCCGCAGAGGAGCCCTGGATCGCTTCGGCCTCGGCTACGACGATCTCGCCGCTGTCAATCCGCGCCTAATCTACTGCTCCATATCGGGCTATGGCCGCACGGGCTCGCGCGCCGACGAGGCCGGCTACGACTTTGCCATCCAGGCAGAGAGCGGCCTGATGGCGATCACGGGCGAGCCGGACGGCTCGCCGATGAAACACGGGGTCGCCATCACCGATATCGTCACGGGGATGAACGCCACGCAGGCGATCCTGGCCGCGCTGCTCGCTCGGGAAAAGACGGGCCGGGGCCAACTCATCGACATCTCCCTGTTCGACTCGGCTGTCGCTCTTCTGGCCAATGTCGGCTCCGGGCATCTCGCCACGGGCAGCGAGCCCAGGCGCTACGGCAACGCCCACGCGACCGTGGTGCCTTATCAGCTCTTCGAGACGTTCGACGGCGTCCTGGCTCTCGCGGTCGGCAACGACCTTCAGTTCCGGAACCTGTGTTGTCAGGTTCTGGAGCGTCCCGGTCTCTGGGAGGATGCGAGGTACCAGAAGAACCGCGACCGCGTTCTGAACCGCTCCATGCTCATTCCGTCGCTCGCCGAGATCTTTCGGACCCGAGGCACCGCCGACTGGATCGGCAAACTGAGGCAGGCCGGCGTTCCGGCCGGGCAGGTCCGCAAGGTGTCGGAGGTGTTTTCCAGCCCGGAGATCGCGGAACGCAATCTTGTCGTCGAGATGCCGGACGACCGCCATGGCGTGCTGCGCCTGACGGCCTCGCCTCTTCGTCTGTTGGGGACGCCGGTCCGCGCTCCTGTGGCGCCGCCACGCCTTGGCCAGGACACGCACGATGTTCTCAAACGCGAACTCGGGATGAGCGACCAGGATATCGAGCTGATCCGATCCGGCCCGAGGGGCCGGTAACTGCCCTACGGAGATGCTGCACCGAGGATATTTTGAATGAGCAACGAGCGCCCCCCGTTTCAGGAGTCTCCATCCGCCAGCGCATTCGATCCCGCTCGCGCGGGTTGGCTGGTCCGGGACGACGAACCCGGCCTGATGGCGTTGGTCGGCCCTCTCTGGCAGCGGGGCTATGGCCAGGATCTCACCTTCGGCTTCCTAGCCGAGGAGAGGCATCTCAACCGGCGAGGCGTGGTCCATGGCGGCATGCTGATGACCTTTGCCGATCAGGCGCTCGGCCTCACCGCCAGGGAGGCCAATGGCGGCTTGCCCCAAGCGACGATCCAGCTCGACACGCAGTTCATCGCTCCCGCCGCCGCGGGCGAGTTCATCTCGGTGACGGCCGAGGTCGTGCGGCGTACGCGTTCGATCCTGTTCATGCGGGGAACGCTCGTCGTCGGTGAGCGCGCCGTTGCCTCCTCTCAAGGAATCTGGAAGGTGCTCTCGGCCGGTTGAGCGCGTCGACAACGAATACGAACATGAACTGTGCGGCACCTGGGATCCGCCGCTCACTTCCCAAAATGAGAACGGATCTGCCTGCCCTGGGGAACCTCAAGCCGGTGTGGTCCGTTTGCGGCTTTATGAAGCCTCGTGGCCCCAAACTGACTCAGCCGGTCGTTCTTCTGGTCGAAGACGAGCCGCTTGTGCGCCTGACGCAGGTCGATATCCTGCGCGAGGCAGGCTTCTGGGTCGCGGAGGCAGCCGATGCCGACGAGGCCTTCGAGATTCTCAGACGGCGGCAGGACGTGAGCGCCATCCTGACCGATGTGGATATGCCCGGCTCTCTCGATGGCTTCGAGTTTGCGCGTCTTGTCGCGCAAGGATGGCCCGAGGTCGGGGTGCTGGTGATCTCAGGCAAGGCCTTCCCAGAAGAAGGGGATCTGCCGCCGTCGGCGGTGTTCGTGGCCAAGCCCGTGCGCCCCGATGTTCTCGTCGAGACGCTGAAGACCCTCCTGAGCCGCACCAAACCAGTCGCAGGATGATCGCGAGAACCAGGCTAGGCCATCTCCGGAGCGGATGAGGGTTACTGGCATGGGGCCAATGCACGAACCCCGCCTTCCTAAGATGGAAAGGTCAAGGGGTTCTCTTGTGCCCGTCACATCGTGAGGTCCAAGGTTCGCGGGAACCTGAGGCCAAAGGCCTTCGTTGGGGTCATGATCCCAAGAAAGGTGCTCCTGTGACGGGATATGCCTCTTGCCGTTCCCGGCCACATCGTGGTCGTTGCCCTGGTTCTCGCCAGCTCGATACAGGCTGTGTGCGTCTCCGAACTTGTCCCGATCCTTCCGGATCTGACACCTGGGGCAGTCCCGCTGTCCGGGATCGGCCATCCGCCAAGACGCACCTGATCCCGACCCGCGTGGCCACGGCGCCTGCCTTGAAGGCCCGCCATATCGGCGCGTCGAGGCAAGCCGTCCCCCTGCTGGCGGAGCGGAGCGGTCTACGTCACCCTGGCAGGAGGCGGTCCGCCGATGCCTCGTGCGAAATGTCGCCACGCGGGAGAAGGGCTGCGCCTGGTCCCTGCTGTTTTCGGTCCGGTCGAGACTGAGCATCAATGGAGAACGATGATGAAACTCGACGAACTGGCAAAAACCGCCGCGGCCATGGTGCAGTCCGGCAAAGGCATCCTGGCCGCAGACGAAAGCTCGGGAACGATCAAGAAGCGCTTCGATGCCATCGGCATCGAGTCCAATCCCGACAATCGGCGCGACTATCGCGAGCTTCTCTTCCGCTCGACTGACGCGATGAGGAACCACATTTCAGGCGTCATCCTCTATGACGAGACGATCCGGCAGGCTGCCGCGGACGGGACGCCGTTGGTGAAGCTGATCGAGCAGACAGGCGCGGTTCCCGGCATCAAGGTGGATCTCGGTGCCAAGCCGTTGCCGTTCTGCCCCGGTGAGACAATCACCGAGGGGCTTGACGGTCTGCGCGAGCGTCTCGCGGAGTACTTCGGTCTCGGCGCCAGATTTGCGAAATGGCGCGCGGTGATCGACATCGGCGAAGGTATCCCGAGCTTTACCGCAGTCAAGACCAATGCCCATGCGCTCGCGCGCTACGCAGCGCTCTGCCAGGAGCAGAACGTGGTGCCGATCGTCGAGCCGGAGGTTCTGATGGACGGTGGGCATGACATCGACCGCTGCGCCACGGTGACGGAGTTCGTGCTGAAGAACGTCTTCCAGGAACTGTATGAGCAGCGGGTCGTGCTCGAAGGCACGGTGCTGAAGCCCAACATGGTGATCTCTGGCAAGAAGGCGCCACAGCAGGCCTCCGTGGATGAGGTGGCCGAGAGGACACTCATGGTTCTCAAGCGCTGCGTTCCCTCCGCCGTACCCGGTATCGCCTTCCTGTCGGGCGGCCAGTCAGATGTGGAGGCCACCGCCCATCTCGATGCCATGAACAGGATCGGCGGCGTGCCCTGGCGGCTGACCTTCTCCTATGGTCGCGCCCTTCAGGCAGCGCCGCAGAGGGCTTGGTCCGGCAAGCCTGACAACGTCGCCACGGCGCAGCGCGCCTTCATCCACCGCGCCAGGATGAATGGCTTGGCCTCGATGGGGCGGTGGGAAGACGCACTGGAGGACAGGGCGGCTTGATGTGGCCCGGTTCGATGGGCCGCATCCGAAGCCGCCCTCACCGTCGAAGGATCTGCGGGCCGTTGTACCGGGCGAAGGTCTTCTGGCCTGCAGGTCCAAACAGCATGATGTCGTAGGCGTCGTTCTCGACGCCGGCAACTTCCATGCCCGGGGAGCCAATGGGCATTCCGGCCACAGCAAGACCCTTGGCCTGAGGCTTCTCGGCAAGGAGCCGCTTGATTGCGTCGGCCGGAACGTGACCTTCGATCACGTAGCCGCCGACCTCGGCCGTGTGGCAGGAGGCCAAGTCCTGCGGAACGCCGAGACGGATTTTGAGGCGGTTCACTGCGGGTGACTCGATGACCTCAACCGGGAAGCCGGCAGCGCGGACATGGTCTACCC
>Ga0247820_10001711_pt1 | contig 12353 bp, 15 predicted proteins | sample 13C_Glucose_Day1_2_FD_192480 | JGI IMG/M metagenome (GOLD analysis project Ga0247820, IMG submission 192480) | Soil microbial communities from agricultural site in Penn Yan, New York, United States - 13C_Glucose_Day14 | ecosystem: Environmental > Terrestrial > Soil > Agricultural land | place...
AGCCTGAGGTGTCTTCACCGGCCCTCTCGCCGGCAAGCCGGCTCCCACAAAGGTGCAGCACCATCGAACCCTGTAGGAGCCGGCTTGCCGGCGATAGGGCCAGCCCAGTCACCCAATCATCCGGGCCAAGCGCTGCGCACTGCCACAGGCCAGGGTGAACCCCAAGGCCCCATGCCCCAGGTTCAGCCACAGGTTCCGGTAAGCAGTACCGCCAATGATCGGCACCCCTGTAGGCGTCGCCGGCCGCATACCCGCCCACTCCACCGCCTGCGTATAATCCGCCGCATTGGGCAACGTATCGAGCGCCAGCCGGTGCATGCTTTGGAGCCGGCGCGCATCCACCGATTCGTCGTAGCCGACGATATCCACCATCGCCGCCACCCGCAGTTGCCGGTCAAGGCGCGCATAAACGATCTTGCGCTCGTAATCGGTAATGCTGACCTCAGGCGCACGATGCGTCGAGCCGATTGGCGCCGTCAGGCTGTAGCCTTTGAGCGGATAGACCGGCAGTTTCAAACCCGGCAGCGCCAACGCCGCACTGCGATGACCGGCGCACAGCACCAGGCGCTGTACATCGACCTGCTCGTCCCCCACTTGCAGCGCCACGACCTGATCCTGATGCATGTGCAACCGCGTCACTGTCCTGCCCAGCAGAAAACGGCACTGCCCGGAGGCACGCAAGCGCTCGGCCAGGCGTTCACAGAAACGGTGGCAGTCGGCAACCTCCTCATCGGGCGTCAGTACCCCGCCAATGAACGCTGCCTCGGCCAATGCCGGCTCAAGCGCCCTCAGCTCGCCCCCATCGAGTACCTGTTGATTGACCGGGTCGAGCAGGTGGCCCCGCCCATGGGCGAAGGCCCGCTCACTGCGAAAAGCAACCACTTTGCCGTTGCGCCGCCAGGCAAAATCAGCCAGCCCATCGTCCTCGCGCCAGCGCGCCAGGGTGGCCTGACTGTGCAGGGCCAGCTCCAGCAGCTGTGCACCGTTGCGGCGGTTGACGTTGCTGCGGCAAGCCAGCATGAACGCCATCAACCAGCGCCACTGTGCCAGGTCCAGGCGCAGCCGCAAACGCAACGGCGAATCGCCCTGCAGCATCCAGCCCAGCGCCTGCCAAAGCACGCCGGCATCAGCCAAGGGCGCCACGTAGCGGTAAGACAGCTGCCCGCCGTTGGCAAAACTGGTGGCAGAGGCCAGGCTGTCACGCGCCTCGACGAGGTCTACCGAAAGGCCCTCACGGACCAGCGCATAGGCTGTCGCCAGGCCGATCACCCCACCGCCAATGACCGTCACGTCCCGCTTCATGCATTACCCCTGGTTCAGCTTCCTTGCCAAGACAGTAACAGCGGATCAGGTCGGGCAGCTATGCGCACCACCATCCAGGCCCTGGCGTACGTTGCGGCTGAGCAGGCTGGCCTTGCCGTCGCGCCAGGTCAAGGTCAGTACATACAGGGTGTCGAAGTCATCGCCCTGCCAGTCTTCGGTGATCACCCGGTCCTCACCCAGCGCCTTGCCGGCGACAGTATTGATCAGCTCCGGCAGGTAACCATGGGACCAGGCAGTGTAGACGGTGGCGTTGCGGTACTTGCCGCTGAGCAATTCATCGGCGAGCTCATCGGTGTCGTTCGCACCGTAATCGATATTCACCGGCAGGCCCAGACGTATGGCACTCGGGGTGATGGTCATCAGTGGCCGGATGTAGCTGTAACTCTGATCACTGCTGCCTTCCTCGACCTCTCGTGTCGGGTTGGCTGCGAAGACGAAATCGGCGTTGCCGAAGCGCTCGGGCAGCAGTGTGGCCAGGTCCAGTGCACGGTTGAGGCCTTGACAGTTCAACTGCCCCAAGCCTTCGCCGGGTTTTTCGGCATGGCGCAGGAACACCAGGGTCTGGGTGCCGTCGACCGGTTGAGCGCGGCTTTCGACCACTTCCAGTGCCAAGGGCACCGCCGCAGCTACGAGTGCGAGGCTCAGCAGCAGGAGGCGACGACGGCGAAGAAACGGTGGCAACTTCATGTAGGCATGACTCTTGTGGCAGGCAGTTTCAGGTCAACTCGCCACATTGCCCGGGGGCCCAAGCCGCAGGGCAACCCTGTAGTGAGTGCCATCCTTGGCCAACGAGTAGGGTTCAGAGTGCCCTCAACGCGTTTGGTTCCTCCCTGGGCAGGGCTGATGTTAGAGCAAAGGTGTTGCCGAATTGTTTAATGCCTGCCCTTAGATACCAGTCCCCCGCCCTCAATCATCCCGCGTCAACACTTCGAGTAATTCGATCTCGAACGTCAGATCCGAATTTGGCGGGATCGCGCCTACGCTGCGCTCTCCATAACCCAGGTGCGCAGGCACTTGCAGCTTGCGTTTGCCCCCCACGCGCATGCCCATCAGGCCCTGGTCCCAGCCCTTGATCACGCGGCCCGTGCCGATCACGCACTGGAACGGTTTGCCACGGGACCAGGACGAGTCGAACTCGCTGCCATCGACCAGCCAGCCGGTGTACTGGGTGGTGATCAGGGCGCCTTTGACGGCCGCCTTGCCGTCGCCTTCGACGAGGTCGGTGATTTGCAGTTCGCTGCTCATGGCCATGCTCCAACGCTGAAATTCAAGGCCGCCCTTTTCTCAGGAATGCACGGGTTTGGCAAGCAGGTGCCCTTAACCCAGTTGCTCGAACGCTTGCTGGCCCGTCAGCTCGGTAGTCTGGTTGGCAAAGCAGTACCAGGCAGGTTTCTGCTCGACGAAGATCTGCAGGTCGAAATCCCAAGCCTCATCGCCGTCCAGCAGGCCCACCGGCACCGCGTAGAAATCGTTGGCCTTGAGCCGGTAATACAGGTGAGTGCCGCAGCGCCCGCAGAAGCCGCGCTGGGCCCAGTCGGATGAATCGTAGACGCCGGGCGAACGCCCTTCGATGACCGGCGGCTGGCTGCAGTGCACGACCAGCAACGGCCCACCGGTCCACTTGCGGCACATGCTGCAATGGCAGGCACTGACATGGGTGCTATCGAGGGTGACCGTGAGCTTCGTGGCGCCGCACAGGCAGGCGCCTTGTTTCTCCATGACCATGGGGTGCTCCATTTGCGAGGATTGGGCCAGCAATTATAGATGCCAGGTAGGAGCGGCCTTGTGTCGCGATGGGCTGCAAAGCAGCCCCCTGGTTAAATGATGATTGCGTAACTCGAGAGACCGCGTTGCGGCCTGATCGCGGCACAAGGCCGCTCCTACAGTGGACTACACAAACTTCTAGATGTAGGCAGTACCGCGCAGGTACAACGCCGCCCGCCCGCTGATGATCACTCGGCCATTGCCTGGCACCTCACAGTGCAGCTGGCCCTTGCGCGCGCCGCCCTGCTCGCAGGTCAGGATGCTCTTGCCCAACCGCTGCGCCCACAACGGCGCAAGCGATGTGTGCGCAGAACCTGTGACCGGGTCTTCGTTGACACCGACTCGCGGGCCGAACCAGCGTGTGACGAAATCGTATCCGCGCCCGGGAGCGGTCACGGCGATACCACGCACATCGAAGGCCGACAAGGCGACGAAGTCAGGCTGCAGCGGGTCCAAAAGCGAGGCGTCATCGATCATCACTACATAGTCGTCGGACTGATACACCGCACTCGCCCCGCTCAACCCCAGCGCCTTCAGCAAACCTGCGGGCGCCTCGACGGCCACTGGCTGCTTGGCCGGGAAGTCCATGGCCAGCAAGCCGTCAGCGCCTCGGCTAACCCGCAATTCACCGCTGCGGGTGTTGAAGCGCAGTACTTCTACCTGCTCGCCTAACTGCTCGAACAGCACATAGGCCGACGCCAAGGTGGCATGGCCGCACAGGTCGACCTCAACCGCCGGGGTGAACCAGCGCAGGTCGAAGGTTTCGCCATTGCGCACGAAATAGGCGGTTTCGGAGAGGTTGTTCTCTTCGGCGATACGTTGCAGCACGTCATCAGGCAGCCAACTTTCAAGCGCAATAACTGCTGCCGGGTTGCCACCGAACGGTTCGGCGGAAAAGGCATCGACCTGAAAGATCTCGAGTTGCATACGAACACTCCTTGTGGCCCGGGCAGCGCCGGGCGGAATCGAAAACGAACGTTACGGATGGACTGGTGTGAGTACCGGTTCGCCGGCAAAGAAGGCCTGTAGATTGCGCAGGACCAAGGCCACCGTGTCGCGCGCCGCTTCAGGGGATTGACCGGCTACATGCGGGGTGAGCACCGTATTGCCGAGGGCCTTCAGCGCATCGGGCACGGCCGGTTCGTCATCGAACACATCAAGTGCTGCACCTGCAAGTTGCCCGCGCTGCAGCGCGCCGACCAGGGCCTTGGTATCCACCACGCTGGCACGGGCGATGTTCACCAGGTAGCCCTCGGGGCCCAAAGCCTCGAGCACCTGAGCATCGACCAGATGGTGCGTACTGGCGCCACCCGGGGTCGCCACAACCAGAATGTCGACGGCATCGGCCAGGTGCAACGGGCTGTCGTACCAGGTGTAAGGCACGTCCTGGCGCGGTGTGCGGCTGTGGTAGCTGATGTTCATGTCGAAGCCGAGGCTGGCACGCCTGGCGATAGCCAGCCCAACCGCACCCAGGCCGAGGATGCCGAGGCGCTTGCCACTTACCGAGGGGCTGATGACCCGGTTCCACTCGCCTCGGCGGATACCGGCATCGGCGCGGGGAATGTCGCGCAGCAGCGCCAGCAGCATCGCCAAGGTGTGGTCGGCCACGGCGGCGGCATTGGCACCCGCGCCATTGGTGACGGTAATGCCACGGGCAGCGGCGGCGGCCAGGTCGACGTGTTCGTAACCGGCGCCGATCACGCAGATGATCTGCAAGCTGGGCAACGCTTGGATTTCAGCAGCGGTCAGGCCCAGCGGGCCGCGGGTAAGCACCGCATCGATTTCAGTGCCATGGCGCTGGATGGCATCGGCACGCAGTGGCGCGGAAGGTGCGCGGATCAGCCGGTAGCCGGCCTGTTCGAGCAGGTGCAGGTAATCATCGACGGTTTCCACCAACACCAGGACTGTCTTGCTCATGCACCCCTCCGGCTCAAATTCGAAGGGGCATTATGCGGAGTCGGCGGGCGTTACAGTCAATCTGTAAATCGCGGGTCAACTGTACTGTATCGGTTGGCTCAACCGGCCCTGTTGCCGGCTTGCCGACGACAGGGCCAGAAAAGACAAAACAATTACTGAGCGAAAGCCCGACCCAGCCCGCCGGGTACACCACTGCTGTCGGTCTCCTGCCACGGGCCATCCGGGCTCAGAGACCAGCTCCAGCCATTGTCATAGCGGTAGTAGGTGCGCTGCCGATAGAACGTATTGGGCTTCTTCTCCAACACATAAACACCCAGTTTCGGGTCCCAATGGCTGGCGCCCCCTGGTGGTGGTGCAAAGCTTGCGGACGTGCGCGGCATCGGTTTGGGGGCCGCCGCCGGTTTGCTCGGCTGCGTGGACGGCTGGCCGCCAGGCAGTGGCTTGACCACCGGCCCCTTGTGCGGCGGCACCGTTTCGATCGGTGGGGCCGGCTGTTCGTAAGGTTCGCGCACCGTACACGCAGACAAACCCAGGGCCAGGGTGATCAGGGTCAGGCGGACGGCGTTTCGCATGGCAGGGTTCTCTTACGGATCGGGGCTGTCGATGGTCAGGAGCTGGGTGGCCTGGGTCTTGCTGGGCAGCGGTGCGCCTTGGCCGATCCACTCACCATGGGTGGGCTGGCCAGCGCGCGATACCCTTGCAACCAGTTGGACTTCGGCAAAGTCGGACAGTTTCATCTGCGGCATCATCGCATCGGCGTCAGACAATTCTACCTCCAGCGGCAATTGGGCCACGGTCACCCGTTTGGCCGCCAGCGGCATGGGCGGGCCGTTGGTAGCACGGGCGAAGATGAACACAGTGTCGTCGGGCTTGACCTTGTTCTTGAGCGCCGGGGCCAGCTCGACCCGCACCTTCAGGCGTGCTGTCACCGGGGTCGCAGGCTTGCCGGTGCTGCCGCCCAGGCGCTCTGCAGCACGGTCGATGCCGCCTTGCAAGGCCGCGCGCGAGGTGTCGCCTTCAGGCAGTTGCGCCAGCAGACGATTCCAGTAGTCGATGGCTTCCTGGTAGCGCTCGCCTTCGAAGGCCGCAATGCCGCGCAGGCCAAGGCTGGTCACTTCATTCGGGTCGGCCTTGAGCGCCTCGTCGGTCAGCGCCTGCACCTGTGCGTTCCACTGCTTGTTGGCAGCGAAATACAGGGCCTGGGCCCACTGGCCCAACAGTTCCGGCTGGCGACCGGCCAGGGCCACGGCGCGCTCGTAGGCCTTGGCGGCATCTGCCGGACGCTGTTCGGCCATGTAGGCGCGGCCAAGGAAATACAGGCCTTCGGCAGAGTCCGGCTGGGCCTGGACGGCGCGCTCCAGGCGCGTTGTCATCTCTTCCATCGACTTGGGCGCGGCAGCGAACTCCTGAGTCAGCTCCACTTTGTCCGCAGCACCAAAGTGCAGATACAGACCAAGCGCCATCACCGGCACCAGTACTGCGGCCAGCAGTGGCAGCACCTTGCCCAGGTGCCCCTGGCGAGGCGCTTCGGCGCCTTCGGTGTCCGCCAGCAGTTCACGGGCGGCCTCATCGCGGCCGTTGGCCAGTTGCGCGTCATCCAGCACACCGGCGGCCTGTTGGGCAGCCAGTTCGGCGACACGTTCCTGATACAGCGCCACGTTCAGCGCAGTACGGTCTTCTTCCTGCTGCTGGCGACGGCCACGCAGGGTCGGGATCAGCAGAAAGCTGAGGGCGGCGAGCAGCAGCAGGCCCGCACCAAGCCAGAATTCAGTCATGGTTCTGTTCTTTTTCCAGCAGTTTGGCGAGACGTTCGCGTTCTTCGACGGACAGCTCGTGCGAGCCCAGGCTAGCCGGCACACGGCGCCGGCGGACAATCACCACCAGCACCGCAAAGCCACCGACCAGCAGAATGCCCGGGCCGAACCAGAGCAGCCAGGTACGCCCAGTGAGGGCTGGCTTGTAGCGCACAAAGTCGCCATAGCGGTCGACCATGAAGTCGACGATCTGCTGATTGCTCTTGCCTTCGCCAAGCATGCGGAAAATCTCGCGCCGCAAGTCGGCGGCAATCGGTGCGTTGGAGTCGGCGATGTCCTGGTTCTGGCACTTGGGGCAGCGCAGTTCCTTGGTCAGTTGCTGATAACGCTCACGCTCGGCGTCGTCGCGGAACTGGTAGGTATCGATGGCCGCCCTGGCCATGCCGGCCACACACAAACCCAGTACTACGGCCGCAAGCCAGCGCCTCATGGCTTGGCCTCGTCGACCAGGCCCTGATACAGCGGTGCCAGTTGCTCGCGCCACACGGTGGCATCGACGACGCCCACATGCTTGTAGCGGATGATGCCCTTGGCGTCGATCAGGAAGGTTTCCGGCGCGCCGTAAACGCCCAGGTCCAGGCCCAGGCTACCCTGCTCGTCACGAATATCCAGCTGGTACGGGTTGTGGAACTCGGCCAGCCACTTCAAGGCGGCAGCATTGTCGTCCTTGTAGTTGATGCCGTAGATCACCACGCCCTGCCCGGCAAGCTGGTTGAGGTAAGGGTGCTCGACCTTGCACGACGGGCACCAGGTGGCCCATACGTTGACCAGCGCCGGGCGGCCTTGCAGGTCGGCCTGGGTCAGAGTGCGATCGCCCTGGGTCGAGGCCAGGGAAAACGCCGGGAACGGCTTGCCGATCATTGCCGAGGGCAGCTCGTCGGGCTTGAGGAACAGGCCCTTGTAGAGGAAAACGGCCAACAGCAGGAATACCGCCAGTGGCACCACCATGATCCAACGCTTCATGCAGCTGCTCCAGACACGCCCAGGACATCACGCACCCGGGTCTTGACCTTGACGCGGTAGCGTCGGTCGAGGGCCGCCAGCAAACCGCCCAGGCCGGTCAAAAGACCGCCCAGCCAGATCCAGCGGACGTAAGGCTTGATGTGCACGCGCACGGCCCAGGCGCCGTTGTCCAGCGGCTCGCCCAAGGCAACGTACAGGTCGCGGGTGAAACCGGCATCGATGCCGGCCTCGGTCATCATCGACTGCTGCACCGTATAGAGCCGCTTCTCGGGGTGCAACGTGGTCACTTCACGGCCATCGCGGCTGACGACGACGGTGCCCTTGTCGGAAATGAAGTTCGGCCCTTCGAAGTGCTTGGCGCCTTGGAACAGGAACTGATAACCACCCAGCTCCACGCTTTCACCCGGGGCCAGGCGCAGGTCACGCTCGGCACTGTTGTTGCTCGACAGCACCACGCCAAGGGCGCACACCGCAAGCCCCAAGTGCGCCAGCTGCATGCCCCAGTAGCTTCGCGTCAGGCCACGCACGCCTTTGGCCAAGCCCTTGTGGCGGGTTTTGTCAAAAATGTCGCGCAACCCGCTGAGCACCACCCAGGCAGCCAGTGCAAAGGCGGTCAGGGTCGGCCAGTCGAGGTCGTCGACGATGAAACCGGCCACTGGCGCCAGCACTGCGCTCGCGATCAGTACCGGCGTCATCATGCTCGCCAGCCACTTGCCAGGAGTGTCCTTCCAGCGCACCACCACACCGATGCCGAGCACCACCATCAGCAGTGCCATCAGCGGCAGGAACAAGGCATCGAAATATGGCGGGCCTACCGACAGCTTGGCCCCGGTCAGGGCATCGAGTACCAACGGGTAGAGGGTGCCGAGCAGGATCATCGAAGCCGCCACCACCAGCACCAGGTTGTTGGCCAGCAGCAGCGTTTCGCGCGACCACAGGGCAAAGCCCACCTGGCTTTTGACCACCGGGGCACGCAGAGCGAACAGGGTCAGCGAACCACCGACCACGAACAGCAGGAAGATCAGGATGAACACGCCACGTGACGGGTCGGAGGCGAACGCATGCACCGAGGTCAGCACGCCGGAGCGCACAAGGAACGTCCCCAGCAGGCTAAGCGAGAACGCGGCAATCGCCAGCAGCACAGTCCAGCTCTTGAACACGCCACGTTTTTCCGTCACCGCCAGCGAGTGGATCAGTGCCGTGCCCACCAGCCAGGGCATGAAAGAGGCGTTTTCCACCGGGTCCCAGAACCACCAGCCGCCCCAGCCCAGTTCGTAATAGGCCCACCAGGAGCCCAAGGTGATGCCCACGCCGAGGAACGCCCAGGCAATGATGGTCCAGGGCCGCGACCAGCGCGCCCACGCTGCATCCAGGCGCCCGCCCAGCAGCGCAGCGATGGCGAAGGCGAAGGCCACCGAAAAGCCCACATAGCCCATGTATAGCATCGGCGGGTGAACGATCAGGCCAAAGTCCTGCAGCAGCGGGTTGAGGTCACGGCCATCGGTCGGCACTTGCGGCAGCAAACGTTGGAACGGGTTGGAGGTGATGATCAAAAAGCTCAGGAAGCCCACACTGATCATGCCCATCACCGCCAGCACCCGCGCCAGCATCACTTGCGGCAACTGGCGCGAGAAGACCGACACGGCGAAGGTCCAGCCACCGAGAATCAGCGCCCACAGCAGCAACGAGCCTTCATGCGCGCCCCACACGGCACTGAACTTGTAGTACCAGGGCAAGGCGCTGTTGGAGTTGCTGGCCACGTACGCAACCGAGAAGTTGTCGGTCATGAAGGCGTGGGTCAGGCAAGCGAAGGCAAAGGCCAGGAAGGCAAACTGGCCCCAGGCCGCCGGGCGCGCCAGGCTCATCCATAGGCTGTCGCCGCGCCAGGCGCCGAGCAAGGGCACGGTCGCCTGCACAACTGCGAAACAGATCGCCAGGATCATCGCCAATTGGCCGAGTTCAGGGATCACCAACGCCGCATTCATGGTTTGGCCTCCGCGCCGCTGGCGGCCTGGCCGCTTTCCTTCAGGGCCTTGGTGACTTCTGGCGGCATGTATTTCTCATCGTGTTTGGCCAGCACTTCATCGGCGACCACCACACCCTCGGCATTGAGCTTGCCCAACGCGACGATGCCCTGCCCTTCGCGGAACAGGTCGGGGAGAATGCCGCGGTAAGTAATCGGCACCGACTTGTTGAAGTCGGTGACCACGAAACGCACATCAAGGGAGTCACCCGAGCGCTGCAGCGAGCCCTTCTCGACCATGCCGCCTGCGCGGATGCGGGTGTCCAGCGGCGCCTCGCCATTGGCGATCTGCGTCGGTGTGTAGAACAGGTTGATGTTCTGTTGCAAGGCGCTCAGGGCAAAGCCAACGGCAACCGCCACCCCGACCAGCAGGCCGAGTATCAGGAACAGGCGTTTCTTGCGCTGCGGATTCACTGGTTGTTCTCCCGGCGCAGACGGCGCGCCTCTTCTTGCAGATAGCGACGGCGGGCCAGCAATGGCGCGGCGACATTGACCGCCAGCACTACCATGCAGATGGCGTAGGCCGACCAGACATACAGGCCATGGTGGCCCATGGCGAGGAAATCGCCGAATGAAGAAAAGCTCATCACGCGGCCCTCCGGCCCAAGCTGTTCAATACTTCTTCCCTGACCCAACTGGCGCGCGCTTCGCGCTTGAGTACTTCAAGGCGCATGCGCAGCAACAGCACGGCGCCGAAGAAGCAGTAGAAGCCCAGCACCGTGCACAGCAGCGGCAGCCACATCTCGGCGGGCATGGCCGGTTTTTCGGTCAGAGTGAAGGTGGCGCCCTGATGCAACGTGTTCCACCATTCCACCGAATACTTGATGATCGGGATATTGATCACCCCGACGATGGCCAGTACCGCGCAGGCCTTGGCTGCGCTGTCACGGTTACTGATTGCCTGGCCCAGGGCGATGATGCCGAAGTACAAGAACAGCAGAATCAGCATCGACGTGAGCCGCGCATCCCAGACCCACCAGCTGCCCCAGGTCGGCTTGCCCCAGATGGCCCCGGTAACCAGCGCCACGGCTGTCATCCAGGCGCCTATTGGCGCTGCGCACTGCAGGGCGACATCCGCCAGCTTCATCTTCCATACGAGCCCCACCACACCCGCCACCGCCAGCAACACGTAACACGACTGTGCGAGCATCGCCGCCGGCACGTGGATATAAATGATGCGGAAACTGTTGCCCTGCTGGTAGTCCTGGGGGGCAAAGGCCAGGCCCCAGATCACCCCCGTCACCAGCAGCAGGATGGCCGATACGGTCAGCCACGGCAGCATGCGGCCGCTGATGGCATAGAACCATTTTGGGGAGCCAAGCTTGTGGAACCACGTCCAGCTAATTTTCATCAGGGTACATCCAGGGTATTAGCCGGGCTTGAGAGCCCGGGACTCGTTATTCACCGACGCTGATCTTCAGGCCGGCCGCTATCGCAAAGGGTGCCAGTGTCACCGCCAGGGCAGTAAGGCTGGCCAGCCAGAGCAGATGGCCGGTCGCCGGCATATTCTGCAACGCTGCCTGCAACGCACCACTGCCCAGGATCAATACAGGGATATACAACGGCAGAATCAGCAATGCCAGCAGCAACCCGCCGCGCTTGAGGCCAACCGTCAGCGCAGCACCTACTGCACCCAGCAGGCTCAGTACCGGCGTACCCAGCAGCAGCGAGCCCAGCAGCACCGGCAGACAATGGCTGGGCAGCCCCAGCATCAGTGCCAGCAGTGGCGCCAACAATACCAGCGCCAGCCCGGAAAAGATCCAGTGCGCCAGCACCTTGGCCAGCACCAGCACTGGCAGAGGGTGCGGTGACAACACCCACTGCTCCAGCGAGCCGTCTTCGAAATCGCTGCGAAACAGGCCATCGAGCGACAGCAGCACTGCCAGCAGGGCCGCCACCCAGACCAAACCGGGCGACAAGGTTTGCAACAATTGACTTTCCGGCCCAACCGCCAGCGGGAACAGTGCCACCACGATAGCGAAGAACACCAAAGGGTTGGCCAGTTCCGCCGGGCGGCGGAACAACAAGCGCGCTTCACGGCGCAACAACAGAATGAATACGCTCATGCCGCCCATTGCCCCAGGTTCAGTTCGCGATAGCCGGAGGGCTTTTGGTCAAGCGTGTGGTGGGTGGTCAGCACCACCGTGCCGCCGCGCTCGCAATGGCGTGCCAGATGGGCCTCCAACTGCGCGACCCCTTGCTTGTCCAGCGCGGTGAAGGGTTCATCGAGGATCCACAACGGCGGGCTGTGCAAGTACAGCCGGGCAAGCGCTACACGGCGCTGCTGCCCGGCAGACAAGGTATGGCAGGGAACATCTTCGAAACCGCGCAAGCCGACCGCTTCCAGAGCAGTCCAGATCGCTTCGGCTGTGGCAGGCTGGTGCAAGGCACACAGCCAGGCCAGGTTTTCTTCAGCGCTGAGCAAGTCTTTGATGCCGGCAGCATGGCCGATCCACAGCAGGATGCTGGCCAGCGCATGGCGTTGTTCGGCCAACGGCTTGCCGCCCAGCAGGATCTGCCCGGCAGCGGAAAGACCAGCCTGCTGCGCC
>Ga0247820_10001714_pt1 | contig 12346 bp, 8 predicted proteins | sample 13C_Glucose_Day1_2_FD_192480 | JGI IMG/M metagenome (GOLD analysis project Ga0247820, IMG submission 192480) | Soil microbial communities from agricultural site in Penn Yan, New York, United States - 13C_Glucose_Day14 | ecosystem: Environmental > Terrestrial > Soil > Agricultural land | place...
AAGGATCACAAGTTGATCGTTGCAGCCCAGGACGATGCCGGCAGCTTCGTTGCCAGTGACGGCGGCATCCGCGGCCCGTATCTGGAAGCGGCGATGCAGAAAGTCCGCGCCGACAACCCGGGCCTGCAGGCCACGGACATGGAATTGGCCAATGCGATCCTGGCGAAGAATGCTGTCGCGTCGGAATAAGCCTTACGGCTGAACAAAAATGCCGCTCCCATGAGCGGCATTTTTTTGCCCAACACAAAACCCCTGTAGGAGCGAGCTTGCTCGCGATGGACTTAAGAGCACCGCGTTTAGCCAGTAATCCCGCGTTATCGTTAACGACCATCGCGAGCAAGCTCGCTCCTACAGGGGGTTGTGCGTTCATGTGTGTGCTTCAGCGGTATTCGTCCACCGGCACACACGCGCAATACAGATTGCGATCGCCGTAGACGTTGTCCACCCGATTCACCACCGGCCAGTACTTGTGCGCCTTGGTGTGCGCATCCGGCGTCACCGCCTGCTCGATGCTGTAAGGCCGCTCCCAGACCCCGGTGATGTCAGCCAAGGTATGCGGCGAGCGTTTCAGCGGGTTGTCTTCGGCCGACCAGTTGCCGTTCTGCACCTCGGTGATTTCCGCACGGATGCTCAGCATCGCTGCGATAAAACGGTCCAGCTCGGCCTTCGATTCACTTTCGGTCGGTTCGACCATCAATGTCCCCGGCACCGGGAACGACATGGTCGGCGCGTGGAAGCCGTAATCCATCAGGCGCTTGGCCACGTCCTCTTCACTGATGCCGGTCAACACTTTGAGCGGCCGCAGGTCGAGGATGCATTCGTGGGCCACCCGTTCGTTGCGCCCGGTATAGAGCACCGGAAATGCGCCGGACAAATGCTGAGCGAGGTAATTCGCGGCGAGGATCGCCACTTCACTGGCATCCGCCAGTTGCGGGCCCATCATGGCGATGTACATCCAGCTGATCGGCAAAATGCTCGCGCTGCCCCAGGGCGCTGCGCTGACGGCGCCGTTCTCCGGCAGCGGTCCTTCGATCGGTATCACCGGGTGATTGGCCACGAACGGCGCCAGATGAGCGCGCACGCCAATCGGCCCCATGCCCGGCCCGCCGCCGCCGTGAGGAATGCAGAAGGTCTTGTGCAGGTTCATGTGGGACACATCGGCACCGATGTCCGCCGGCCGGGCGAGCCCGACCTGCGCATTGAGGTTGGCACCATCCATGTACACCTGGCCGCCGTGGCTGTGGATAACTTCACAGATTTCGCTGATGCCTTCCTCGTACACACCATGGGTCGAAGGGTAAGTCGCCATCAGGCAGGCGAGTTTGTCCGAGGCCGCGGCCGCTTTTGCTTTGAGGTCAGCGAGATCGACATTACCCGCCTCGTCGCACTCGACGATCACCACCCGCATGCCGGCCATTTGCGCCGACGCCGGGTTGGTACCGTGGGCCGAGGACGGGATCAGGCAGATATCCCGCGTGCCTTGGTCGCGGCTCTCGTGATACTTGCGGATCGCCAGCAACCCGGCGTACTCGCCCTGGGCGCCGGAGTTGGGTTGCATGCAGATCGCATCGAAACCGGTGATCGCACAGAGCCAGCGTTCCAGCTCCTCGATCATCAGCGAATAACCCACCGCCTGCTCTTTCGGCACAAAGGGGTGCAAGTTGGCGAATTGCGGCCAGGTGATGGGGATCATCTCGCTCGTGGCATTGAGTTTCATGGTGCAGGAGCCGAGCGGGATCATCGATTGATTGAGCGCCAGGTCTTTGTTTTCCAGCTGTTTGAGGTAACGCAGCATTTCTGTTTCGCTGTGGTGTGCATTGAACACCGGGTGACGCAAATAAGGCGAAGTTCGCAGCAGCCCGTCAGGAATGCCGCCAGCCAGGGTTTCAGCGTCCAGTTCGTCGACCTTGAGCCCATGATCGGCACCGAGGAATACATCGAACAACTTCGCCACGGTGCTTTCGTCAGAGGTTTCGTCGAGGCTCAGACCCAACTGCCCACGCCCGAGAATGCGCAAGTTGATCTGCACTGCCTGGGCGCTTTCGATGATTGCCGTCTGGGTGCCGCCGACCTCCAGGGTCAGCGTGTCGAAAAAATGCTGGTTGAGCCGGGTGATGCCATGTCGCGCAAGGCCCTCGGCGAGAATGCAGGTCAGCCGATGAACCCGCTGCGCAATCCGCTTAAGACCTTCCGGACCGTGGTAGACCGCGTAGAAACTGGCGATGTTGGCCAGCAGCACCTGGGCGGTGCAGATGTTCGAGTTGGCCTTCTCCCGGCGGATGTGTTGCTCGCGGGTTTGCAGGGCCATGCGCAAAGCGACGTTGCCGCGAGCGTCTTTCGACACGCCGATGATCCGCCCGGGAATCGCCCGCTTGTACTCCTCGCGACTGGCAAAAAACGCCGCGTGGGGCCCGCCATAGCCCATGGGCACGCCGAAGCGCTGGGATGAGCCGAACACCACGTCGGCGCCCAATTCCCCCGGCGGGGTCAGCAACAGCAGGCTCAGCAGATCGGTGGCGACACAGGCCAGGGCCTGTTGGGCATGCAGGTGATCGATCAAGGGTCGCAGATCGCGGATCTCGCCATGGGTATCGGGGTATTGCAGCAGCGCGCCGAACACCGTGTGCTGTTTCAGATTATCCACAGCGTCGATGATCAGCTCGAAACCGAAGCCTTCGGCACGGGTCTGCACCACGGAAATCGTCTGCGGATGACAGTTTTCGTCAACGAAGAACAGATTGCTCCGTGACTTGGCGACACGCTTGGCCAGTGCCATGGCTTCCGCCGCTGCGGTGGCTTCATCCAGCAGCGAGGCGTTGGCCAGTTCCAGGCCCGTGAGGTCGATGGTCAATTGCTGGAAATTCAGCAGCGCTTCGAGCCGCCCTTGGGCGATCTCCGGTTGATAGGGCGTGTAGGCGGTGTACCAACCGGGATTTTCCAGCACGTTGCGTACAATGACAGACGGTGTGAGGGTGCCGTGGTAGCCCATGCCGATCAGGCTGCTCCAGACCTGGTTCTGCTCGGCGTAACCCCGAAGCTTGGCCAGCGCGGCTTCTTCGTCGAGCGCGGGGGGCAGGTCCAGCACCCGGTTCAGGCGGATTCCCGGCGGCACCGTCTGCTCGATCAACTCGACCCGGCTGCCAAGGCCGAGGCTGTCGAGCATGGCCTGCTGCTCGGCGGCATCGGGGCCGAGGTGGCGGCGAAGAAAGGCATTGGGGTCGCGTAACTGGCTCAAGGACGGCAATTGGGACATGACGGGCTCTCTCTTGACTGGCGCTCAACGTCGATGCAACACGGTCAAACCAGCATAGCAGCCGATACCGACAGCGAACCCTGTCCTGTAGGAGTGAGCTTGCTCACGATGGTCGTTAACGATAACGCTTGAAGCCTGACACCCCGTGGGGTTCTCGGGTTCATCGTCGGAACGCCGCCCGGAGCAAGCCCGCTCCTACAAGGGAATATCCGGGAGGTAATAAAAAGCCCCGACGAGTCGGGGCTTTGGGGGACGCTCTAAAGCTTACTCGCCAATAGCAGCCTTGTAGGCCGCCGGGTCGAGCAGCTTGTCCAGCTCAGAGGTATCGCTTGGCTCGAGTTTGAAGATCCAGCTGTCATAAGGCGCGCTGTTGAGCAGTTCCGGGTTGTTGGCCAACTCTTCGTTAACGGCAATGACTGTGCCGGAAACTGGCGAGTAGATATCCGACGCGGCCTTGACCGACTCGACTACACCCGCAGCCTCACCGGCAGCGAACACTTTGCCGATTTCCGGCAGCTCGACGAACACTACGTCACCCAAGGCTTCCTGAGCATGGTCTGAAATACCTACTTTCACGCCGCCATCATGTTCCAGGCGGGCCCATTCATGACTTTCGGCAAAGCGCAGGTCGGCAGGGATATCGCTCATATTCTGTGTCCTCAAGAAAAATGTCAGCGGTCGTTGCCCGCCAGAAAAGGTTAGATCAAGGTTTTGCCATGGCGTACGAAGGTCGGTTTGACCACTCGGACCGGGTACCACTTGCCACGGATTTCCACTTCCGCGCGGTCGGCAGTTGCCATCGGCACGCGCGCCAGTGCTATCGACTTGCTTAGCGTAGGAGAGAAACTACCACTGGTGATCTCCCCTTCGCCAACATTGGCGATGCGAACCACCTGATGAGCGCGCAAAACCCCACGCTCCTCAAGGACCAGACCGACCAGTTTATGCTGTACGCCGCCGGCCCGCTCGGCCTCCAGGGCAGTGCGACCGATGAACTGACGTGTGGCCGGCTCCCAGGCAATGCTCCAGGCCATGTTGGAGGCCAGTGGCGAAACGTCTTGATGGATGTCCTGACCGTAAAGGTTCATGCCCGCTTCGACACGCAAGGTATCCCGTGCGCCCAGGCCGATGGGGGAAATGCCCGCACCCACCAGATCGTTGAAGAATCCTGGGGCCTGGTCGGCCGGCAAAATGATTTCCAGGCCGTCCTCACCGGTGTAGCCGGTGCGCGCGATGAACCAGTCACCGTCGGGCTGGCCTTCGAAAGGCTTGAGCAACTGGATCAGGTTGCCGCGAGACTGAGTCACCAGTTCAGCGATTTTTTGCCGGGCCTGGGGACCTTGAATGGCCAGCATCGCCAACTCCGAGCGCTCATTGAGCTGCACGTCATAGTCGCCGAGGTGGGCCTGCATCCAGGCCAGGTCCTGATTACGGGTGGAGGCGTTGACCACCAGCCGATAACCGTCCATGAGGCGATAGACGATCATGTCGTCGACGATCCCCCCGCGCTCATTGAGCATGGTGCTGTACAAGGCACGGCCAGGGCTGTGCAGACGCTCGACGTCATTGGTCAGCAACTGCTGGAGCCAGGCCTTGGCCTGGGCGCCGCTGACATCGATCACGGTCATGTGGGATACATCGAAAACCCCGCAATCGCGGCGCACCTGATGGTGCTCCTCGACTTGCGAGCCGTAATGCAGAGGCATATCCCAACCGCCAAAATCGACCATCTTCGCGCCGAGGGCGAGATGAAGGTCGTACAGAGGCGTACGCTGTCCCATGGGTTTCTCCTTCCGGGCGTGGCGAAGGTGCGGGCCGGTGCTGCACGGCATGAACGCCTTGAAATAAAAGGCTTTCAGCCGATTTCAGCTACCAGGTCTGTAGGACGGACCGCACCGAATGCCGCGCATTGTAGCCTCAAGGTGTAGGACTGACACCTAGCTGTTTTGATGCGCCGAACGTCGTATCAATCCGATGACCGGTAGCAAGCCCACCAGAACCAGTGTCAGTGCCGGCAACGACGCCCTCGCCCACTCCCCTTCACTGGTCATTTCGAAGATACGCACCGCCAGCGTGTCCCAGCCAAACGGACGCATCAGCAGGGTTGCGGGCATTTCCTTGAGCACGTCGACAAACACCAGCAGGGCGGCGCTCAAGGTGCCGGGCAGCAACAATGGCAGATACACTTTGAAAAACAGTCGAGGCCCACTCACGCCCAGGCTACGTGCCGCTTCGGGCAAAGATGGCCGTATTCGCGCCAGGCTGCTTTCCAGTGGCCCATAGGCGACGGCGATGAACCGCACCAGATAGGCCAGCAATAATGCCGACAGACTGCCGAGCAGCAAGGGTTTACCGGCGCCACCAAGCCAGCTCGAGAACGGGATCACCAGCTCGCGATCCAGGTAGCTGAACGCCAGCATGATCGACACAGCCAGCACCGAACCTGGCAACGCGTAGCCAAGGTTGGCCAGGCTGACACCGGCACGTATCGCCCGGGTCGGCGCCAGCCGACGCGCAAACGCCAGCACCAGGGCGACACCGACGGTGATCAGCGCCGCCATGCCCCCCAGGTACAAGGTATGGACGATCAACCCGGCGTAACGCTCATCCAGATCGAAGCGCCCGCGCTGCCCGAACCACACCACCAGTTGCAACATCGGAATGACGAAGGCACAGACGAACACCAGACCGCACCAAGTCATGGCGGCCAGCGCCTTGACGCCACGCAGGTGATACAACGCCTTGACCCGAGGTCGCTCGTTGCTCGCCCGATTCGCCCCCCGCGCGCGACGCTCGCCGTACAACACCACCATCACCACCAGCAACAACAGGCTGGCCAGTTGCGCGGCGGTCGAGAGGCTGAAAAAGCCGTACCAGGTTTTGTAGATGGCAGTAGTGAACGTGTCGAAATTGAACACCGACACCGCGCCGAAATCCGCCAGGGTTTCCATCAGCGCCAATGCCACACCCGCACCGATCGCGGGGCGAGCCATCGGCAAGGCCACCCGCCAGAACGCCTGCCACGGCGATTGGCCCAGAACCCGTGCCGCTTCCATCAAGCCTTTGCCCTGGGCCAGGAACGCGGTCCGCGCCAACAGGTACACATAAGGGTAGAAAACCAGCACCAGCACCAGGATCACCCCGCCGGTGGAGCGAACCCGCGGCAATCTGATTCCGCTGCCGAACCATTCGCGCAGCAGGGTTTGCACCGGGCCTGCAAAATCCAGCAGCCCCACAAAAACGAATGCCAACACATAAGCGGGGATCGCGAACGGCAACATCAAGGCCCAGTCCAGCCAACGCCGACCGGGAAATTCGCAGAGGCTGGTGAGCCAGGCCAGGCTCACTCCAAGCACCGTTACGCCGACACCGACACCGAGGACCAACGTCAGGGTATTGCCCAGCAGGCGCGACATCTGGGTATCCCAGAGGTGGGACCAGATCTGTTGGTCGATGGTTTGCCATGACAACAGCAAGACGCTGAGGGGCAGCAGGACCAGCGCAGCGATGGCGAAGACCAGGGGATACCAGCGGTGTTGGGTGGGGTGAGCCAAGGAAATTCTCTAAATAATGCGGGCCTCTGGCGATGAAGCCAGCAATCTTATCTTGTGGCGAGGGGGCCAGCCCCCTCACCACAGGGAAGATCTCTCGACACAGTGGAATCAGTTCCAGCCAGCCCGATCCATCATGCGAATCGCTTCAGCCTGACGCTTGCCGGCAATTTCCACAGGCAAGGTATCGGCGACGAACTTGCCCCAGCTCGCCACTTCCGCGGAAGGCTGCACGGCGGGGTTGGCCGGGAACTCCTGGTTCACGTCGGCGAAGATCTTCTGCGCCTCAGGCGTGGTCATCCACTCGATCAGTGCCTTGGCCGCTTCCGGGTGCGGAGCATGTTTGGTCAGGCCGATGCCCGACAGGTTGACGTGCACGCCACGGTCGCTCTGGTTTGGCCAGAACAGCTTCACCGCCAGGTCAGGCTTCTGCTTGTGCAGACGGCCGTAGTAGTAGGTGTTGACGATGCCGACGTCGCACTGGCCCGCGTTGATCGCTTCCAGCACCGCAACGTCATCGGAGAACACATCGGTGGCCAGGTTGCCGACCCAGCCCTTGAGGATCTTCTCGGTTTTGTCGGCACCGTGGACTTCGATCATGGTAGCGGTCAAAGACTGGTTGTAGACCTTCTTCGCCGTGCGCAGGCACAGGCGGCCTTCCCAATTCTTGTCGGCCAGACCTTCGTAGGTGGTCAGCTCGCCGGGTTTCACCCGATCGGTGGAATAAGCGATGGTCCGCGCCCGCAGGCTCAAGCCGGTCCAGGCATGGGCGGAGGAGCGATACTGCAGCGGGATATTGGCGTCGATGGTTTTCGAGGTGAAGGGTTGCAGGATGCCCATCTGCTCGGCCTGCCAGAGGTTGCCGGCATCGACGGTCAGCAGCAGGTCGGCGGTGGCGTTCTCGCCTTCTGCCTTGATCCGCTGCATCAAAGGCGCTTCCTTGTCGGTGATGAACTTCACCTGCACGCCGGTTTTCGCGGTGTAGGCGTCGAACACCGGCTTGATCAGCTCGTCGATACGCGAGGAGTAAACCACCACCTCGTCGGCGGCCTGGGCGATTGTGCTGCCGATCAGGGTCAGGGCCAGTGCAGTCAGTAGACGCTTGGGTGCCAACATAGGTGTGGTCTCTTGATTGAAAAAATGAGAGCAAATGATAAGGACTCACATTTACCTACTCAATCGAACAGTTGGCAGAGGAGTAACCAGATGTTGCAGAGCTTGAGAGGTGTAGTGAATGTGCCGACGCCTTCGCGGGCAAGCCCGCTCCCACAGGGATCTTCAGTGTTCACAGATATTGTATGAACACTGAAGATCCCTGGTGGGAGCGGGCTTGCCCCGGGCGGCGTTCCGACGAAGGGCCATCAGCATCAATGAAGATGTCAGGCCTTGGCGAGCGCCGGCAAATCCCCAATCAACCCCAACGCCTCACGCACGAACAACGCCTTGGCCTCCGGCATCTGGTCAACCATCTTCAACCCGGTATTACGCAACCAGCGCACCGGCAGCGGGTCAGCCTGGAATAACCGCTCGAAGCCTTCCATCGCCGCCATCAACGCCAGGTTATGCGGCATGCGCCGACGCTCGTAACGACTCAGCACTTTCACATCCGCCAATCGTTCGCCACGGGCAGCCGCTTGCAACAGCACTTCGGCCAGCACGGCGGCATCGAGGAAACCGAGATTTACCCCCTGCCCGGCCAATGGGTGAATGGTGTGAGCCGCATCGCCGATCAACGCCAGGCCTTCAGCCACATAGCGCTTGGCATGGCGCTGGCGCAGCGGCACGCACAGTCGCGGATCGGCGCTGAGCACCGTGCCGAGGCGGCCTTCGAATGCGCGCTCCAGTTCCTTGCAGAAACCCGCGTCGTCCAGCGCCATCAGGCGTTCGGCCTCGCTTGGCGTGGTCGACCAGACGATCGAGCACCAGTCCTGCCGACCGTCGCGCTCCAACGGCAGAAAGGCCAATGGGCCGTCATCGGTGAAACGCTGCCAGGCCGTCATTTGATGAGGTTCGGCGCTGCGCACGCTGGTCACGATCGCGTGGTGCAGGTAATCCCACTCGCGGGTCGCTACGCCGGCCAGGCGCCGCACTGCCGAATTGGCGCCATCGGCGGCGATGACCAACGGCGCGCGCAAGGTGCGGCCATCGGCCAGGGTCAGCAGCCAGTCGTCACCGGAGCGACGCATCTGCTCCAGGCGCGCATTGGCCAGCATCCCCAGGTCGCAGTCGTGCAGACGGTCGAGCAAGGCATCCTGCACCACGCGGTTCTCGACGATATGCCCGAGCACCTGCGCATGCACGCTGGTCGCCGAGAAATGGATCTGCCCGGTACCGCTGCCATCCCAGACATGCATCTCGGTGTAGGGACTGCTACGCCGATTGGCGATGCCCTCCCAGACGCCCAGGCGATCGAGGATTCGCTGGCTGGCGGCCGACAGCGCGCTCACCCGCGGTTCGAATGGCGCCTGCCCGTCAAAGGGTTTGACGCTCATCGGGCTGCCGTCCAGCAGCAGGACTTCCAGCCCGCTGTCCTGCAGCGCCAGCGCCAGGGCGCTGCCGACCATTCCGGCCCCGACAATCAACAGATCTGCGCGCATTTCCATGCTTTAAGCCTGTCTCGCTTGCGACCTGAGCCGCACGTAAAGGGGTTCCTCGACTCGCGCCACCCAAGTGCCGGAGCCGTCGTGACTATCGATCTGCAAATTCTCAAACATCGGGACGCGTACCCAGCCCCATGGCCTGCCGGGCGAACCAGCGCTTGGCCGGTGGCAGCAGATCGAGGCCGAGCAGGCCGATACTGCGGCCCAGGGAAACCAGTGGCTGGGTGCTGCCGAACAAGCGGGTGACCTGATCGGAGAAGCCTACGGTCAGGCTCTGATCCAGGCGCTGGCGTTCGCGGTAGGCCTGCAAGGTGGCGAAATCACCGGGCGAGCTTTCGCTGGTCAGCAGCGCGTCGGCCAAGGCCTGGGCATCGCGCAGGGACAGGTTGAAACCTTGCCCCGCAATCGGGTGCAGGCTGTGAGCGGCGTTGCCCAGAATCGCCAGATGCGGACGTACCTGCTCTTCGGCCTCGATCAATGACAGCGGATACAGATGCCGCACGCCCACCTGCTTCAAGGCACCGAGACGATAACCGAACACGCCCTGCAACTCGCAGAGGAAACTTCGCTCATCCAGCGCCGCCAGCCGTTTCGCGTCCATGCCCAGACGGGTCCAGACCAACGCGCAGCGGTTGTCCGGCAATGGCAACAACGCCATCGGCCCCTCATCGGTGAAGCGCTCGAAGGCCATGCCGTTGTGCGCTTCACTCGGCGTGACGTTGGCGATCAGCGCGCTCTGGTGATAGGGACGGGTCTTGATGCCGATCCCCAATTGCTCGCGCAGACCGGAACGGCCACCGTCAGCGAGCACCGCAAGGTCGCACTCCAGGGTGGTTTCATCGTTGAGGACCAGGCGATAGCCATCGGTCAGCGGTTCCATGCGCGTGACCTCCGCCGGACACCGCCAACTGATCACGTCCTTGTCCAGGCCTTGCCAGAGGCATTGGCCGAGCCAGGCGTTTTCCACCACGTAGCCCAGCGCCGGTACACCCTCTTCCATCGCCGACAGGCGCGCGGTGGAGAAACGTCCGCGATCGGAGACGTGAATCTGCTTGATCGGCTCGGCGCGGCGGGAAATTTCCTGCCACGCGCCCAGCCGTTGATAAATCTGCCGAGCGCCGTACGACAGCGCCGAGGACCGGGCATCGTAGCTCGGCTGGTAGGTGTCGCCCGGAGCAAAGGGTTCGATCAGCACGATCTTCCAGCCACGGGCCTTGGCCCCGGCCTGCAAGGCCAACGCCAGGCTGGCGCCGACCAGGCCGCCACCGATGATTGCCAGATTGACTCGACTCATGCCGCGTGTGTCCGTGCGGTGGCCATCAAGGCTTCGATCTCGGCGACCGTTTTCGGTACGCCATGGCTCAGGATTTCACAGCCGGTTTTGGTGACCACTACATCGTCCTCGATGCGCACGCCAATGCCGCGCCATTTTTTCGCTACGTTCTGGTTGTCCGGGGCGATGTAGATGCCCGGTTCCACGGTCAGCGCCATGCCGACCTCCAGCACGCGCCATTCGCCGCCGACCTTGTACTCGCCGACGTCGTGCACATCCATGCCCAACCAGTGACCGGCGCGGTGCATGTAAAAAGCTTTATGGGCTTCGCGGGCGATCAATTCATCGACGTCGCCCTGCAACAGACCCAGTTCCACCAGGCCGGATGTAATCACCCGGACCGTCGCTTCGTGGGCCTGGTTCCAGTGTTTGTCCGGTGCGATTTCGGCAAAGGCGGCTTCTTGAGCCGCCAGCACCAACTCGTAGATCGCCTTCTGTTCTGGTGAATACTTGCCGTTGACCGGCCAGGTGCGGGTGATGTCGCTGGCGTAGCAATCGATTTCGCAGCCGGCATCGATCAGTACCAGATCACCGTCCTTGAGCACCGCGTCATTCTGCTGGTAATGCAGGATGCAACTGTTGCGCCCCGAGGCGACGATCGAACCGTAGGCCGGCATTTTCGCCCCGCCCTTGCGGAATTCGTAATCGAGCTCGGCTTCGAGGCTGAACTCATGCAGCCCGGCCCGGCTGGCCTGCATCGCGCGGATGTGGGCCTGGGCGGAAATTCGAGCAGCCTCACGCATCACCTTCACCTCTGCCGCCGATTTATACAGGCGCATGTCGTGCAACAGGTGATCCAGAGCAACGAATTCGTTCGGCGGCTGGGCGCCGAGGTGCGCTTTGGAGCGGATCACGTTGATCCAGTCCATCAGGTGCCGATCGAATTCCGGATTGCTGCCCATGGCCGAATACACCCGGTCGCGGCCTTCGATCAGGCCCGGCAGGATGTCGTCGATGTCGGTGATGGGAAAGGCGTCGTCGGCCCCGAAGTCGCGGATCGCGCCTTCCTGGCCGGCTCGCAGGCCGTCCCACAGCTCTCGTTCGGCGTTGCGTTCACGGCAGAACAGCACGTATTCGCCATGTTCGCGACCAGGCATCAACACAATGACGGCCTGGGGCTCGGGAAAACCGCTGAGGTACTGGAAATCGCTGTCCTGACGGTAGACGTGCTCGACGTCGCGGTTGCGGATGGCGACTGCGGCGGCGGGCAGGATGGCGATGCTGTTGGGGACCATCTGCGCCATCAGGGCCTTGCGGCGACGGCTGTATTCCGATTTCGGGATATGAATCATGGGCAGATGGCTATTCCTGGCTCGCGATCAGTGCAACGACGGTTTGGCGGCAGCCGATGCGTCCGGCTTTTTGGTCTCGGCGAACAGCAGCAGCGGCGCGACGCGCAGGTATTCCATGACTTCCATGTAGTCGCTCTCGCCGTCGTCGGATTCTTCCAGGGCATCTTGCACCTGAGAAATGGCCGCCAGATCCTGCAACACTTCGGTAGCCTCGGTGCTCAACATGCTGCTGTCACGGCAGTTCAAGCCGAAACCACTGAGGAAGCCCTGGCACCATTGGCCCAGTGCAGCGGCACGGTCAGCCAGCGGTGCGTCGT
>Ga0247820_10001715_pt1 | contig 12345 bp, 9 predicted proteins | sample 13C_Glucose_Day1_2_FD_192480 | JGI IMG/M metagenome (GOLD analysis project Ga0247820, IMG submission 192480) | Soil microbial communities from agricultural site in Penn Yan, New York, United States - 13C_Glucose_Day14 | ecosystem: Environmental > Terrestrial > Soil > Agricultural land | place...
CTGGGCAAGCGTTACGCCACCCGTCAGGGCGGCTACCTGCGCATCCTGAAGTGCGGTTTCCGCGCTGGCGACAACGCGCCTATGGCGTACGTCGAGCTGGTTGATCGTCCGGTCGGTGGTGCTGTAGAAGCTGCCGAGTAAGACGTTCTGTCTGCTGCAAAGAACCGGGCCTAGGCCCGGTTTTTTGTTGCCTTATAAATTGTTATTTTCTATTGATGTAAGTCAGGTAATGAATTTGTTCTTGTAACATGGGTCGACAATACTCTCTCCAAGCCGATTAGCCGGCAGTTCAAGACCGATCAGGAGAGCCCATGAGCAAGATTCTCACCACCGCAAGCGGCGCGCCCGTAGCCGACAACCAGAATTCCCGTTCCGCAGGCCCCCGTGGCCCGCTGCTGCTCGACGATTTCCACCTGGTCGAGAAGCTCGCCCACTTCAACCGCGAGAACATCCCTGAGCGTCGCGTGCACGCCAAGGGCTCCGGCGCCTACGGTACCTTCACTGTCACCCGCGATATCACTGAACTCACCAGTGCCAAGCTGTTCGACAGCATCGGCAAGCAGACCGAGACGTTCCTGCGCTTCTCCACCGTGGGCGGCGAACGCGGCTCGGCGGACACCGAACGCGACCCGCGAGGTTTCGCGGTGAAGTTCTACACCGAGGAAGGCAACTGGGACATCGTCGGCAACAACACCCCGGTGTTCTTCATCCGTGATCCGCTGAAGTTCCCCGACTTCATCCACACCCAGAAGCGTCACCCGCAGAGCAACCTGAAGAACGCGCAGATGATGTGGGACTTCTGGTCGCATTCGCCCGAGGCGCTGCACCAGGTCACCATCCTGTTCTCTGATCGAGGCATCCCGGACGGCTACCGTCACATGCACGGTTTCGGCAGCCACACCTACAGCCTGATCAACGCCAAGGGTGAGCGCACCTGGGTCAAGTGGCACTTCAAGACCCAGCAAGGTATCAAGAACCTGGCGCCGGCCGAGGCCGCCCGCCTGGCGGGCAGCGACCCGGACTACGCCCAGCGCGACCTGTTCCAGGCCATCGAGCGTGGCGACTTCCCGCGTTGGAGCGTGTGCATCCAGGTGATGAGCGAAGCCGAGGCCGCCAGCCGTGACGAGAACCCCTTCGACGTGACCAAGACCTGGTCGCAGAAGGACTACCCGTTAATCGAGGTCGGCGTGCTGGAGCTCAACCGCAACCCGCTCAACTACTTCGCCGAAGTCGAGCAGGCGGCGTTCGGGCCCAGCAACATGGTGCCCGGGGTCGGCCTGTCGCCGGACCGCATGCTGCAGGGCCGGGTGTTCGCCTATGCCGATGCTCACCGCTACCGCGTAGGCACCAACCACCAGCACTTGCCGGTCAATGCACCACGCTGCCCGGTGCACAGCTACCAGCGCGATGGCTCCATGGCCACCGGCGCCTACGGCAGTGCTCCGAACTACGAGCCCAACAGCTACGCGGACGCGCCGAAGCAGTCGCCGCGCCATGCAGAACCGGCATTGGCCCTGAACGGTTCGGCGGACCGCTACGACCACCGCGAAGACAACGACTACTACAGCCATGCCGGCGCGCTGTTCCGCCTGATGAGCGATGAGCAGAAGGCGCTGTTGATCGGCAACATCGCCGGCACCATGGCTGGCGTCAGCGAGGATGTCGTCCAGCGTCAACTGCAGTACTTCTTCAAGGCAGATCCTGCCTACGGAGAAGGCATCGCCAAGGCCTTGGGCGTGAACCTCGCCTAAGTCGAAGTGATAACAAGAACCGCCCTCGTTTGGGCGGTTTTTCAATGAATATCACTACTGTTTAGCCGATTATTTGCTTCTAATTGCGCGTTTTTCAGTGACCGCGAACAAAACCTGGTTCACACTATGTCCCATAGACGTATTCACAGGGAGAATCAGGGCGATGCAAGGTCACCCGGACGTAATCAACTACCTCGTCACGTTGCTGAAGGGCGAACTGGCAGCACGCGATCAGTACTTCATTCACTCGCGGATGTACGAAGATTGGGGCTTGGGCAAGCTCTACGAGCGTATCAACCACGAGATGGAAGAAGAGACGCAGCACGCCGATGCCCTGATGCGCCGTATCCTCATGCTCGAAGGCACCCCGGACATGCGCGCCGATGACCTGCACGTTGGCAGCACCGTGCCGGAAATGATCGAGGCCGATCTGAAGCTCGAGTACAAGGTCCGCGCCGCGCTGTGCAAGGGCATCGAGCTGTGCGAGCTGCACAAGGACTACATCAGCCGCGATATCCTGCGTGCGCAGCTGGCCGATACTGAAGAAGATCACACCTACTGGCTGGAGAAGCAGCAGGGGCTGATCAAGGCCATTGGCCTGGAGAACTACCTGCAGTCGCAGATGTAAAAGCTTGGGGCTGCCTTGCAGCCCTTTCGCGGCACGAGGCCGCTCCTACAGGCGATCGCGTAATCTTTTGATTGACGCGTTCAAATGTAGGAGCGGCCTTGTGCCGCGAAAGGCGCGCAAAGCGCCCCTAATGCCTCAAGCCCGATCCCGCTCCAGCAGCGGCTTCAGGTAATGCCCGGTATACGACTGCTTCTTCTCGGCCAGTTCCTCCGGCGTACCGCAGGCAATGATCTGCCCACCCTTGGAGCCACCCTCCGGCCCCAGGTCCACCAGCCAGTCGGCAGTCTTGATCACATCCAGGTTGTGCTCGATCACCACCACGGTATTGCCGTGGTCACGCAGGCGGTGCAGCACGTCCAGCAGTTGCTGGATATCGGCGAAGTGCAGGCCGGTGGTCGGTTCGTCGAGGATATACAGGGTCTTGCCGGTGTCGCGCTTGGACAGCTCGCGTGACAGCTTGACCCGCTGCGCCTCGCCACCCGACAGGGTGGTCGCCGATTGTCCCAGCTTGATGTACGACAGGCCGACATCCATCAGCGTCTGCAGCTTGCGCGCCAGGGCCGGGACCGCGTCGAAGAACTCGCGGGCATCCTCGATGGTCATTTCCAGCACCTCGTGGATGTTCTTGCCCTTGTACTTGATCTCCAGGGTTTCGCGGTTGTAACGCTTGCTCTTGCACACGTCGCAGGGCACGTAGATGTCCGGCAGGAAGTGCATTTCCACCTTGATCAGGCCGTCACCCTGGCAGGCCTCGCAGCGCCCGCCCTTGACGTTGAACGAGAAGCGCCCCGGGCCGTAGCCACGGGAGCGCGACTCCGGCACGCCGGCGAACAGCTCGCGGATCGGCGTGAAGATGCCGGTGTAGGTCGCCGGGTTGGACCGAGGCGTGCGGCCGATCGGGCTCTGGTCGATATCCACGACCTTGTCCAGGTGCTGCAGGCCATCGACGCTGGCGTGCGGCGCGGCCTCCAGGCTGCTCGCGCCGTTGAGCGCGGTGGCGGCGAGGGGGAACAGGGTGTTGTTGATCAGCGTCGACTTGCCCGAGCCGGACACGCCGGTCACGCAGGTCAGCAGGCCGATCGGCAGCTCCAAGTCAACGTTCTGCAGGTTGTTGCCGCGCGCGCCCTTGAGCTTGAGCGACAGCTTCTTGTTGCGCGGGGTGCGCTTGGCCGGAACGACGATCTTCTTGCGCCCGGACAGGTATTTGCCGGTCAGCGAGTCGGGGTGCGCCATGACCTCCTCGGGCGAGCCCTCGGCGACGATCTGGCCGCCATGCACGCCAGCGCCCGGGCCGATATCCACCACGTAGTCGGCCAGACGGATGGCGTCCTCGTCGTGCTCGACCACGATCACTGTGTTGCCCAGGTCGCGCAGGTGGTTGAGGGTGGCCAGCAGGCGGTCGTTGTCCCGCTGATGAAGACCGATGGACGGTTCATCGAGGATGTACATCACTCCCACCAGGCCGGCGCCGATCTGGCTGGCCAGGCGGATACGCTGGGCCTCGCCGCCGGACAGGGTATCGGCGCTGCGGTCCAGCGTCAGGTAGTCGAGGCCGACGTTGACCAGGAACTGCAGGCGCTCGCAGATCTCCTTGAGGATCTTCGCCGCGATCTCGCCACGGCGGCCGGTCAGGGTTAGGTCGCTGAAATAGTTGCTGGCTTCACCGATCGGCAGGTTGGTCACCGCCGGCAGGGTCTTCTCGCCCACCCACACATGCCGCGCCTCACGGCGCAGGCGGGTGCCGCGGCAGTCGGGGCAGGGCTGGGTGCCGAGGAACTTGGCCAGCTCTTCGCGCACGGTGGCCGATTCGGTCTCGCGGTAGCGGCGCTCGAGGTTGGGCACGATGCCTTCGAAGGGGTGCGAGCGCTTGACGATGTCGCCACGGTCGTTGAGGTACTTGAAATCGACGCTCTGCTTGCCGCTGCCCTGCAGGATGACCTTCTGGTGCTCGGCCGACAGCTCGCCGAACGGTTCCTCGAGACTGAAGCCGTAGTGCGCGGCGAGTGAGCCGAGCATCTGGAAGTAATAGACGTTGCGCCGGTCCCAGCCACGTATCGCGCCTTCGGCCAGGGTCAGCTCGGCGTTTACCAGGCGCTTGGTGTCGAAGAACTGCTTCACCCCCAGGCCGTCACAGGTCGGGCAGGCGCCGGCCGGGTTGTTGAAGGAGAACAGCTTGGGCTCCAGCTCGCTGATCGCATGGCCGCACACCGGGCAGGCGAAGCGCGCCGAGAAGATCACGTCCTCGCCGTCCTCGTCGTCCATCGGCGCGACCAGGGCGATGCCGTCGGCCAGCTTGAGCGCGGTCTCGAACGATTCGGCCAGGCGCTGCTGCAGGTCGGCGCGGACCTTGAAGCGGTCGACCACCACATCGATGCTGTGCTTCTTCTGTTTATCCAGCTTGGGCAGTTCGTCGAGCTCGTAGAGCTTGCCGTTGACCCTGGCGCGGACGAAGCCCTGGGCGCGCAGTTCGTCGAACACCGCCAGGTGCTCGCCCTTGCGCTCGCGGATCACCGGAGCCAGCAGCATCAGCTTGCTGCCTTCGGGCTTTTCCAGCACCAGGTCGACCATCTGGCTGATCGTTTGCGCTTCCAGCGGGATATCGTGGTCCGGGCAGCGTGGAGTACCGACGCGGGCATAGAGCAGGCGCAGGTAGTCGTAGATCTCGGTGATGGTGCCAACGGTCGAGCGCGGGTTGTGCGAGGTCGACTTCTGCTCGATGGAGATCGCCGGCGACAGGCCTTCGATGGTGTCGACGTCGGGCTTTTCCATCATCGACAGGAACTGCCGGGCATAGGCCGACAGCGATTCGACGTAACGGCGCTGGCCTTCGGCGTACAGCGTGTCGAACGCCAGCGAGGACTTGCCGGATCCGGACAGGCCGGTGATCACGATCAGTTTGTCCCGAGGCAGGGTCAGGTCGATGTTCTTCAGGTTGTGGGTACGCGCCCCACGGATCAGGATCTTGTCCACTACGGCCTCGCTCGGCGGGCATAAACAAAGGAGTATACGGCGCGCTGCCATTACGCGGCAAAGCGTCGCGTATATGCCGCCAAGGCGTCGGACTGATAGAATCGCCGCCGGTTCACACGAGGTTAATCCATGCACGACACCCACAACGAGCGCATGAGTGGCAGCGAAACCCGCGCCGCCAGCGGCCTGGCCCTGGTCTTCGCCTTTCGTATGCTGGGCATGTTCATGGTACTGCCGGTGCTGGCCACCTACGGCATGGACCTGGCCGGTGCCACGCCTGCGCTGATCGGCCTGGCCATCGGTGCCTACGGCCTGACCCAGGCCGTGCTGCAGATTCCGTTCGGGGTGATTTCCGACCGCATCGGCCGCCGTCCGGTGATCTACGTGGGGTTGATCATCTTCGCCCTGGGCAGCGTGCTGGCGGCCCAGGCCGATTCCATCTGGGGCGTGATCGCCGGGCGCATCCTGCAGGGCGCGGGGGCGATTTCCGCGGCGGTGATGGCGTTGCTCTCCGACCTGACCCGCGAGCAGCACCGGACCAAGGCCATGGCCATGATCGGCATGAGCATCGGCCTGTCGTTCGCCGTGGCGATGGTGGTCGGCCCGCTGTTGACCCGCGCCTTTGGCTTGTCAGGATTGTTCCTTGCCACCGCAGGACTTGCCCTGGTCGGCATCGGCCTGATCGCCTTCGTCGTGCCCAATTCGCACAATGTGTTGACCCATCGTGAGTCCGGTGTCGCCCGTCAGGCTCTAGGTCCGACCCTGCGCAATCCGGACCTTCTGCGCCTGGATATCAGCATCTTCGTGCTGCACGCGATCCTGATGGCCAGCTTCGTGGCGCTGCCCCTGGCCTTCGTCGAGCGCGGCGGGCTGCCCAAGGAGGAGCACTGGTGGGTGTACCTGACCGCGTTGCTGGTTTCATTTTTTGCAATGATCCCCTTCATCATCTACGGGGAAAAGAAGCGCAAGATGAAACGCGTGTTGCTCGGCGCGGTCAGTGTCCTGCTGCTGGTGGAGGTGTTCTTCTGGCAGTGGGCTGACAACTTGCGCGGACTGGTGATCGGCACCGTGGTATTCTTTACTGCATTCAACCTGCTGGAGGCATCCTTGCCTTCGCTGGTCAGCAAGGTGTCACCTGCCGGTGGCAAGGGGACGGCGATGGGGGTGTACTCCACCAGCCAGTTCCTCGGCGCCGCGCTGGGAGGCATCCTCGGTGGCTGGTTGTTCCAGCACGGTGGCTTGAGCATGGTGTTCCTGGGATGCGCGGTGTTGTGCGTCCTGTGGTTGCTCACTGCGTTGCGCATGAATGAGCCGCCGTACGTGACCAGCCTGCGCATGCCGCTGACGCCTGAAGCGGTCCGGGAAGCCGGGCTGACCGAGCGCCTGATGGCCGTGCCGGGTGTGACCGACGCCGTGGTGGTGGCAGAAGAAGCCGCCATCTATATCAAACTGGATACGAAAATTTTGGACCGTGCGACCCTCGAGCGTCTGGTGAACCCAGCCTCTGCGGCGTGCGAAGCCTAGGAGAACGTTATGGCCCGTGGGGTTAACAAAGTCATTCTGGTCGGTACCTGCGGTCAGGATCCCGAAGTCCGCTACCTTCCCAACGGTAACGCCGTGACCAACCTGAGCCTGGCCACCAGCGAGCAGTGGACCGACAAGCAGTCGGGCCAGAAGGTCGAGCGTACAGAGTGGCACCGTGTGTCGCTGTTCGGCAAGGTTGCCGAGATTGCCGGCGAGTACCTGCGCAAGGGTTCGCAGTGCTACATCGAAGGCAAGCTGCAGACCCGCGAGTGGGAAAAGGACGGTATCAAGCGCTACACCACCGAGATCATCGTCGACATCAACGGCACCATGCAGTTGCTCGGCGGGCGTCCTCAGGGTCAGCAGGGTGGTGGCGACCAATACAACCAGGGTGGTGGTAACAACTACAACCAGGGTGGCCAGCAGCAGCAGTACAACCAGGCTCCGCGCCAGCAAGCTCCGCGTCCGCAGCAGGCGCCACAGCGCCCGGCGCCGCAACAGCCGGCTCCGCAGCCAGCCGCTGACTTCGACAGCTTCGACGACGATATTCCGTTCTGATCCATTCCTGGGGCACCCATGGCGCCCTTGTGGAACGAAGTTGTAACAAGAAACCCGCTTCATGCCTGAAGCGGGTTTCTTTTTGTCTGGGCAACCAGGCAGGCGCCTGCCAGGATCAGCCCTCTTCGAGTGCCGTCCTTGCAAATTGGGCGTCCAGTTCCGGCGTCGCTCCGCTGATACCGATTCCACCGATATGCCTGCCGTTGACATCCATGATCGGCAGTCCGCCTTCCAGTAGGGTGAAGCCGGGCAGCGAGGCGTAGGGATTGGCGGGCAACGCGGCGCTGCGCTCGCCAAGCGAGCGGGACGACAGCGGGAAGCGGGCGGATGTCTCGGCTTTGAGCTGCGCGACCTGGATGCTGCCGCTGCTGGTGCCATCCATGCGCTGGAAGTACTTCAGGTTGCCATGGTTGTCGACAATGCTGATGACGATGGCAAAGCCTTGGGCGCGTGCGGCACGCTCGGCGGCATCGGCCATGGCCCGTGCTCGCTCGGCGGTGATCTGCAACGCGGCGGGAGGGGCGTGATCATCGCCTGCTGTTGCCGCCATGCTGGGTTGAGCGAGTACTGGGATGCCGATCAAAAGTGTGGTCAAGAGGTGCTTGATGTTCATGCCTGCGGTCCTCCTCCATGTGTGATCCATCAACCTAACAGGCACAGAATGTGTCGGGGCGTAGTCCATTTCCGGTAGCAATGTAGGATTTGTATGGGGGAGAAGGCGATTTGCCTCGCGCCTGATCCAGATCATCGCGCTTTGCAGATTCTTGACTAGGCTTAACAGCTGGCGGTCTCTGTCCACCGCCACCGTGAAGTCCCTGAGGCGCCGGCCAAGTCCCGTGCGCCCGAGAACCTGATCAGGAGTGCACGATGGATCTCAACCGTCGGCAATTCTTCAAGGTCGCCGCCGTCGGCCTTGGAGGCTCGAGCCTCGCGGCGTTGGGCATGGCCCCGACACCCGCGTTCGCCGAGCAGGTGCGCCACTTCAAGCTGGCGCATACCAAAGAAACCCGTAACACCTGTCCTTACTGCTCGGTCGGCTGCGGCCTGATCATGTACAGCCAGGGTGACGCGGGCAAGAACGTCAAACAGAACATCATCCACATCGAGGGCGACGCGGACCATCCGGTCAACCGCGGCACCCTGTGCCCGAAAGGCGCCGGTCTGCTGGACTTTATCCACAGCCCCAGCCGCCTCAAGTACCCCGAGGTGCGCAAGCCGGGCAGCAGCGAGTGGACCCGCATCGACTGGGACGAAGCCCTCGATCGTGTCGCCGACCTGATGAAACAGGACCGCGACGCCAACTTCATCGAGAAGAATGCCCAGGGCCAGACGGTCAACCGCTGGCTCACCACGGGCTTTCTCGCCGCGTCCGCCGCTTCCAGCGAAGCGGGTTACATGACGCACAAGGTGATCCGTTCGCTGGGCATGCTGGGGTTCGATAACCAGGCGCGTGTCTGACACGGCCCGACGGTGGCAAGTCTTGCCCCGACGTATGGCCGTGGCGCGATGACCAATCACTGGTCTGATATCGCCAACGCAAACCTGGTCCTGGTGATGGGCGGCAACGCCGCTGAAGCGCACCCGTGCGGCTTCAAGTGGGTGACCGAAGCCAAGGCGCACAACAAGGCGCGGCTGATCGTGGTCGACCCGCGGTTCACCCGTACCGCCTCGGTGGCCGATTACTACGCGCCGATCCGTACCGGCAGCGACATCGCCTTCATGGGCGGGCTGATCAACTACCTGCTGAGCAACGACAAGATCCAGCACGAGTACGTGCGCAATTACACCGATGTGTCGTTCATCGTCAAAGAGAGCTATGGCTTCGAGGACGGGCTGTTCAGCGGCTACGACGCGGCCAAGCGCGTGTATGCCGACAAGTCCGGCTGGGGCTATGAGCTGGGCGAGGACGGTTTTGCCAAGGTCGATCCGACCCTGCAGCACCCGCGTTGCGTCTATCAGCTGATGAAGCAGCACTACAGCCGCTACACGCCGGAACTGGCGAGCATGACCTGTGGCATGCCCCAGGACCAGATGATGAAAGTCTGGGAAGAGATCGCCACCTGTTCGGTGCCGGGCAAGACCATGACGATCCTCTATGCCCTGGGCTGGACCCAGCACTCGATCGGCGCGCAGATCATCCGCAGCGCGGCGATGGTGCAGTTGCTGCTGGGCAACGTTGGCATGCCCGGTGGCGGGGTCAACGCCCTGCGCGGACACTCCAACATCCAGGGCCTGACCGACCTGGGCCTGCTGTCGAACTCGCTGCCGGGCTACCTCACGCTGGCCGGCGACGCCGAGCAGGACTACGCCAGCTACATCGACAAGCGTGCCTCCAAACCGCTGCGCCCCGGGCAGCTGTCGTATTGGCAGAACTACGGCAAGTTCCACGTCAGCCTGATGAAGGCCTGGTACGGCGCCAATGCCACGGCGGAGAACAACTGGGGCTATGACTGGCTGCCCAAGCTCGACGTGCCGGCCTACGACGTGCTGCGCATGTTCGAGATGATGGGCCAGGGCAAGGTCAACGGCTACATGTGCCAGGGCTTCAACCCGATCGCCGCGTTGCCGGACAAGAACCGCGTCACCGCCGCGCTGGCCAAGCTCAAGTGGCTGGTGATCATGGACCCGCTGGCTACCGAAACGTCCGAGTTCTGGCGCAACGCCGGCCCGTTCAACGACGTCGACACGGCCAACATCCAGACCGAGGTGATCCGCCTGCCCACCACCTGCTTCGCCGAAGAGGACGGTTCGCTGGTCAACAGCAGCCGCTGGCTGCAGTGGCACTGGAAGGGCGCCGATGGCCCGGGCCAGACCCGTACCGACGTGCACATCATGAGCGAGCTGTTCCTGCGCCTGCGCAAGCGCTATCAGGCCGAGGGCGGCGCCTATCCGGACCCACTGCTCAACATCAGCTGGCCGTACAAGGTCCCTGAGGAGCCATCCCCCGAAGAGCTGGCCAAGGAGATGAACGGCTGGGCGGTCAGCGACCTGACCGATGCCAGCGGCGCGATGCTCAAGGCAGGGCAACAGCTCGCCGGCTTCGCGCAGTTGAAGGATGACGGCAGCACCGCGTCGGGCTGCTGGATCTTCGCCGGCAGCTGGACCGAGCAGGGCAACCAGATGGCCCGTCGTGACAACAGCGATCCCTATGGCATGCACCAGGTGCAGAACTGGGCCTGGGCCTGGCCGGCAAACCGCCGCATCCTCTACAACCGCGCCTCCAGCGACCCGCAAGGCAAGCCATGGGACCCGGAGAAGAAGCGCCTGGTGTGGTGGAACGGCAAGGCCTGGACCGGCACCGACGTGCCCGACTTCAAGGTCGACTCGCCGCCGGAAGCGGGGATGAATCCGTTCATCATGAACCCCGAGGGTGTGGCGCGCTTCTTCGCCATCGACAAGATGGCCGAGGGCCCGTTCCCCGAGCATTACGAACCTTTCGAGACACCGATCGGCATCAACCCGCTGCACCCGCAGAACAAGAAGGCCACCAGCAACCCGGCCGGGCGGATCTTCGATTCGGTGTGGGACACCTTGGGTACCCACGACGAGTTCCCGCACGCCGCGACCACCTACCGGCTGACCGAGCACTTCCACTTCTGGAGCAAGCATTGCCGGCTCAACGCCATCGCCCAGCCCGAGCAGTTCGTCGAGATCGGCGAGGTGCTGGCGAACGAGAAGGGCATCAAGGCCGGTGACCGGGTAAGGGTATCGAGCAAGCGCGGGCACATTGATGCGGTGGCGGTGGTGACCAAGCGGATCCGTCCGCTGCAGGTCAACAACCAGACCGTGCACCAGATCGGCATCCCGCTGCACTGGGGCTTCACCGGCGCCACGCGGCACGGCTACCTGACCAACACCCTGGTGCCGTTCCTCGGGGATGGCAACACGCAGACGCCGGAGTCCAAGTCGTTCCTCGTCAAAGTGGAGAAACTCTGATGGCCAGCCAAGACATCATTGCCCGCTCGGCCACCACCACCGTGCCGCCTTCGGTACGCCAGCAGCAGGAAGTCGCCAAGCTGATCGACACCACCAAGTGCATCGGCTGCAAGGCCTGCCAGGTGGCGTGTTCGGAGTGGAACGAACTGCGTGACGAGGTTGGCCACAACCATGGCACCTACGACAACCCTCAGGACCTCAGTGCCGAAACCTGGACCCTGATGCGCTTCACCGAGCACGAGCGCGACGACGGCAACCTGGAGTGGCTGATCCGCAAGGATGGCTGCATGCACTGCGCCGATCCGGGGTGTCTGAAAGCGTGCCCGAGCCCGGGGGCGATCATCAAGCATGCCAACGGTATCGTCGACTTCAACCAGGACCACTGCATCGGTTGCGGCTACTGCATCACCGGCTGCCCGTTCAACATCCCGCGCATTTCGCAGAAGGATCACAAGGCGTACAAGTGCACCCTGTGTTCCGACCGTGTGAGCGTGGGCCTGGAGCCGGCCTGCGTGAAGACCTGCCCGACGGGGGCGATCGTCTTCGGTAGCAAGGAGGAGATGAAGGTGCACGCCGACGAGCGCATCGTCGACCTGAAGTCGCGGGGCTACGACAACGCCGGGTTGTACGACCCGGACGGTGTCGGCGGCACCCACGTGATGTACGTGCTGCACCATGCTGATACGCCGCGGATCTACGCCGGTCTGCCGGACCAACCGGTGATCAGCCCGCTGGTCGGGCTGTGGAAGGGCTTCAGCAAGCCGCTGGCGCTGCTGGCCATGGGCGCGGCGGTGCTGGCCGGGTTCTTCCACTACGTACGTGTCGGCCCGCAGCGGGTCGAGGAGGATGAGCATCCGGCATCTGTGGATAACGATGTCCACCAGGTGGACCCGGCGGTGCATGTCTATGATCCGAACCGCCCGGGCGGGCAGGGGGAGCAGCGGCCATGAACGACAACAAGCCTATCCTGCGCTACAA
>Ga0247820_10001716_pt1 | contig 12345 bp, 9 predicted proteins | sample 13C_Glucose_Day1_2_FD_192480 | JGI IMG/M metagenome (GOLD analysis project Ga0247820, IMG submission 192480) | Soil microbial communities from agricultural site in Penn Yan, New York, United States - 13C_Glucose_Day14 | ecosystem: Environmental > Terrestrial > Soil > Agricultural land | place...
TCGGAGTCCGGCCCGGTTGAGGAAGCTGCGGAAGCGGCGGGTGAGGTTGGCAGGGTCGAGAGGCCAGCCAGTCGGCGTGGTGAAAACGAGTCCGCTGTCGTTCCAGTCCGATCCGGCTGTCTCTTGCTCCTTGTCCTGCCACCCCGGCCCTGCGCGATGCTGACGGGCCGAAGGACAGGTCGGCAGGCGCACAACGCACTGAGCTGCCGTGGCAGGGTCTGTGGTCAGGCTGTCGGTGCCGTAGTCGCATTCCCGTGCGTACCCGGACTCGCCGGGCTGGGCGGAGCAGGAGCAGCGGGAAGTCGCCGCGCTGCGCGAGCGGGAACGTAACCTCACCGCCGCGATCGTCACGCACGCTTTCTGGAACGACGTCGCCGGACCCGAACGGCTCGATGCCCGCTTCCAGCTCAAGCGCGCCCTCGAACGTTAGGACGGCGAGGGCCGGGAGGCGGCGTAGCCGTGGCGGACATGCCACCCGAGCCGGAGCTGCCGCCCATCATCGTGGTCCTCCCTGACGGCTAGGAGGTCACCAGCCGCCTCCAGGAGCGCCAGCAGGTCCCGGGCACCTGGCTGTACAAGGTGGCCGTCCCGGCCTGGCAGATGGCACCGATGCCAAAGCCAGGGACAGTCCGAGCAACTCTTGCCGTACGACGCTACTCGGCGGGGCGCGCCTCGCGCGCGAGCTTGGGGGGGGAGTGCTCAGCCTGCACGGCGGACCGGTCAGGGATGGTCGGCGCGGCCCGACGGAAGTCCAGGTCGTCGAATTCTCCGATTGTGTCGGCGAGCTGGTCGCCGACGATATCGCGCAGCACCTTGATGGCCGTCACCAAGAGGTATCCGTGTTCAGGGGTGAACAGATGGTCGAAAGCGGCCTCGGTGTATGCGTGGTCGCCGCAGCGTGCGTCGAAGCAAGCCAGTTCGGCGGTCTGGACGAGGTCCCGCGCGATCGCGGGGTTGGCTCGCAGCTTGGTGACCAGGTCGATGTAGCGGTCAAGCCACTCGGGTGGTTCGGCGACAATGGATTTGAGGCTGGCGACGGCGATGTCCTGCCGGGTGGCGCCGACTCTTGTGTAGCTGTCGTGGATACGCCGGACTTGGTGTTGGACGAGTTCGTCTGCCTGGCTGAGGATTGCCAGGATCTGGCTGTTGTCGGGATCCCCGAGGGTGACTGCGCGGGCGACCCGTTCCTTCAGGTCGCTGGCGGGTACGACATCCAGGCGGGAGGCGTCGCGGATCGCGGCCAGCAGCAGCGCGATCAGGGCGTGGCTGGCCAGGATCTGTGAGGTCGGATTCGGGACGACGCCCTGGCGTGTGGCGGAGTTCAGCGCGACCAGCGCGTTAAGACATACGGGCGAGTCGGCCAGCAGGCTATCGGCACGCAGAAACGCCACCAGCCCACCGGGGATGTGCTTAAGTCCCTTGAGTTGGGTGTCAGTGCGACGTTCCGCCTGTTCACAGCCTATGCCCTGGATGTGGGCGAATCGTTCGGGTACCCAGGCGTGGCCCTCCTCCCTGGAGGCAAGGGTCTGCATGTCCATGATCTGCAGATCAAGCGCCTGTGCGATGGCCCGGCCCCGGCGGGTGATGGTTTGGCGAACGAGGACGGCTCGTTGGGTGCCGGTCAGGCGCTGCAGTCCGCAGAGCCACAACAGCCGATCCGGCTCGCCTGACTGTCCCTTGGTGGTCTTGCATTCCAAAACCGACAGGATCGTCCGCAGCCGGCCGTCGATGTCGACCGCGAGCACGTCAAGGTCGGTCAGGATTTCGCGCCCCCGGTCGGCGGCTACCCGCAACGGGACCCGCAGCCGAGCTAGGGCGCCCTCAGCGAACTCGAGGCGTCCCACCCGCCGCTCCAGGTCCGCGCCTGGGTCCTCGGGACGGGTGCGGTTCGTCTGGGCGGCCGCCACTAGAAGTTCCTCCGGGCCGTCGTGTCGCGCAGTGCTGACATGAACCGCCGCGAGTCAGCGTCGTCCAATACGACGGCGGTGGCGACCTGGGCGCGCTCGCGTTCCAGGTGGTTATACGAGCGTTGCTCGCCGATCCCGGCAAAAGTCGTGTTCTCGCCGCCAGCGGTGTTCCCGCGCGCGTCGAGGATCGCGAGCGCTTGCTCCGCGACCTCGGTCTGCAGCAGGCGCATCCGAGCATGGCGGCCCTCGCCTACGACTTCGATGGTCCCAGCGGTTTCGAGCATCGCGTAGTCCTCCGCGATGCGCTCGTGGTTGCCGGCTTCGCCGTCGCGGATGAGGACGTGCAGGAACGCGCCTGGGCTATTGAGCTTCCAGGACGCGAACGTCGATGCGTAGATCATGCTGCCGACGAGCTGACGGATGTGGCCGGATGGGTCGCGGGGGTCGGTACCGAACGGGTCTCGATGCAGGTGTGGTGTAAAGAGGAGTTTCTTGTCGCTGGTGGCGACGACCTGGGACCGCTCGACCAACCCGGCACTGACAGCGAAGTCGATCCACCGCTGTTCGGTGCTCTTGACGTGCTCCTCCGGAATCCCGGGCGAGGCCATGACCTCCTCAATCAGCGCACCGACCTCTCGCTGCACGCGCGCGTCCTCAGTGCGCAGCGCGGCCGTCACCACATCGGCGTCACCGACCCAGATGTTCGGATTGAAGACCACCGCGCGGCCGTCCTCACTCTGCACCTCGCGCACGAGGTTGACGGTGATCAAGCGGCCCAACGCCCGCTCGGCTGACTCATCGCCGTGCCCAGAACCTGCCTGCAGAGCCGCATGGCGCTCCAGCGGCTGGATTGAGGTTGCCCGCATGATCTCCAGCGCGGCGCGCTGGGTCGGCGTGGCAAACAGCATGCCCAGCAGCCGATCCGTCGCACCCAACAGCTCGGCATTCGGCGGAACGAAGGCCGCCACGCTGACCAGCCCCCCGTCGGGTCGCCGGTCGCACTGAACCCAGCCCAGCTGTTCCATCGTAGGCAGCACAAACCGCTCAAGCTCCAACGGTCCGATCTTGGCTTCGATGCCGATGGCCCGTACCCGCTCGACCGACGATACTTGGGCGCTACGCAGCCGCCAGGCCATCTCGTAGACCTGTCCGGCAAACCGCAACGTCTCCAGTTCAGCGTGCACAGCCGACACCGAGTAAGCGGTCAGGTGCCGAGAAAAACCCAGGATGAGCTGAGCGTCGCTGATCAAAAATCCCCCTGGACGTGATCCGTGAAAGCCGGACCCACAAGCGTAACGGATAGCAACAAGCGCTCACCCGCCAACTGAACACTCAGGCACACTGACTGGTCCGGGGCTCGCGGTGCGTCGGACGGCTACAGGTCGAACTCCAGGTGCTCGATGTCCGTGAACCGGACCTCTTCCAAACTCCCGGCGCGGCGGCCGCCGTCCTGGAAGTACACCTCCTTGAGTGCCTCAGCGGCGAGCTCCTGGAGACGCTGCTCGGTGGCACCCTGCTCCTGTGCGTCGAAGAGGCGGGCCGCGTACTGCGGGGGCAGAGCAACGGTCAGGTGCCGGATGCGGTCCTGGTCCGTCGACCCGATCGGCGCGGTGTAGCCCATGCGGGCGCGGGTGTCGATGACGATGCCGCCGGTCGTGGCCGCCTTCTGCCGGGCCTTGGCCCTGATCTGGGGCTGCCAGCGCTTCTTCACCTCACGCTCCAGGCGCGCGGCGAGGTCGGCACGGGGCTTTTTGATCTGGTCCTTCACGTACCGCTCGACGGTGCGCTGGGAGACCCGCAGCATCTGGGCGACCGCCCTGGTGCTCTTGAGCTGCTTGACCAGGTACCGCATCTGCGCGCCCGCGCTCTTGGGTGCCGGGCGGGTGAACGCCTTCTGCACCGCGGCGTCCAGGGCGTCCCCGAACAGGCTCATCGTGGCCCTCTCCTACTCTCCGTTGTCGACGTCGGTGACGGTGCCGTCCTTGATGTACCGGGCGAGGTTGAGCTCCGGGGCGTTGAACCGCTCGCGGACTTCCTCGCCCCACAGGACGGTCTGGGTGCCCTCGTGCTTGACCAGGCCGGGGTTGATGCCGAGCTTGAAGCCGCCGGGCAGCGGCTTGCCCTCCCGGTAGGGCAGGAAGTCCAGCGGGCTCGGTCCGTTCGAGGCGTAGACGACGCAGTCGGACAGGATCGCGATCGGGTACTGCCCGGTGAACGCCGCGTGCTTGACGATCTTGCGGTGCAGGTTGATGCGGGTGCGGGCGATGACCGCCGCCCGGATGTCCGGCCGCCACGTCGGCCGGGCGAGGGCGCGCCACGACTCGCCGGGCGTCCAGCCCTCGCCCCGTGGGCGCTCGCGCAGCTTGCCCAGGCCGCCCTTGACCGTGGCCTTGATCGCCGTGATGACGATGGTCAGCTCCGGGTCGCGGTCCTTGTAGCCGTCCATCGCGGCGAGGAAGTCGGCCGGCGACAGGTCGGCGTCGACGCCGAGGTCGGCCATCGTGGCGAGGTAGGCATCGCGCAGCCGCTGGTACCAGCCGTCCAGGTAGCTGCCGTTGTCGTACCGGACCCACGCCTCGATCGGCGCGACGTCGTAGCCGAGCTCCTGGGCGTAGGCGACGGTGGGTGTGGCGTACCAGGCCGGGCCGGTCGGGTGCTCGCCCTGGGGCGTGAACGGGGAGGGGAGCAGGCTGCCGTCCAGCTCCACCCACTCCTTGCCGACCTTCACCCGGGACAGGTCGACGTGGGACAGGTCGACGAGCCACGAGCCGGGCAGCTTCGGGTCGAACACCGGGGCCTTGACGTGCGTCGCCTCACCGCGGCCGACGTTCAAGCCGTTCGCGCCGGCCGCGAAGGCCATGTTGACGTCGATGCCGACCAGATGGCGCAGCGTGCACTCGGCATCCGTCATCGGCCGCGCCCAGTCGTACGCCTCCTCGAACAGCTTCTCCGCCGCGCCGCGCACGTGGAAGCGCGGCAGGTCCTTGAGGACGGGGTGCCCGTCGGGAACCTCGCACGGCGGCCAGTTCATCGGGTCGATCGGGTCCTTGCCCAGCGACCCGGGCGTCTTGGTCTCGGCCTGGCGCAGGACGCCGGTCTCCTCGTCGCGCACGGCGTGGGTCGGCGGGTGCAGCGCGGTCATCAGTTCCAGGCTGGTGACGGCGGTCGATCCGCGCGGCGTCATCACCCGCGACGCGTACACGCCCAGCACCCGGGCGAGCTCCGCCGGCGGCAGATGCTCGGCGGCACCCCAGAACCGGGCATCCAGCGCGTTCCACGACGGGATGCACAGCTGCACGCACTGCCGCTCCGAGCCCTTGGCCGGGCGGTAGATCCGCGCCCACGGCCCGAAGCCGCGTTTGGTGAGCTTCCACTCCGCGCGGGCGAGCTGCTTGATGACCTTGTGGCCCTCCGGGATCCGCCCGGCGTGCTTCTCCTCCTCCGTGAGCCGGGTGGGCAGGCCGTAGCGCTCCATCGCGGCCTCGGTGAGCACGAGCAGTGGGTCGGCCGGCTTGCCGGGACCGGAGAGCTTCGGCTGCCCGAGCTTCGCCTCCTTGAGCGTCCAGTCCACCAGCGACGGCAGGGACTTGGCGGGCACGTCCAGGACCAGGCCGCCGGTGCAGTACGCCAGCACCTGCCCGTCCTCGACGTCGACGACCGCCAGCGGGCCGTTCTCGAACCGCGGGTCCGTCTTGCTCGCCGGGGTTGTGGCCGGGGCCGCCTTCTTCGCGCCCGGGCGGCGCGACGTCGACGACGGCCTGGTGGTGCGCGCCGGACGCGGCGCGGCGGCCGGAGCAGCGGCAACAGGAGCAGGTGCAGGGGTCTGGGTGTTCTCGGGTGCGGTCATGTCCGCAGCGTCGGACTCCTGCCCTGCGGACAGAGTCCGCGCTTCCGCCGGGACCGCCTTCTGCGTCGCCGAACGGCGCGACGTCGACGTGGCCTTGGTGGGGTAAATGGATTCGACCAGTTCGTCGATCAGAGCGTCCGGAACCTCTGGCATTTCGCCTGCCGGGTCGGGCGCGCTGGTGAACGTGGCGGGTACCGGGGCAGCCAGCTCTTCCGGCGTTGCGGGTGTGGGGTAGAGCTCCGCGAGCTGCTTGAGCAGTCGCGCGTACGCCTCACGCTCCGGGCCCCGCGGCTCGGTGGGCTTCTTCGTCGACTCCCAGGCGGACACCGTGGCCCGCCGCACCTTCAGCGCGCCAGCAACTTCGTCCAGCGTCAGGCCGTGCGCGGTGCGCAGCCGCTTGCGCTCTGCCGCTGGCGGCAACGGAGAGCGGGACGCGACCAGCGCGTCGACCGCGTCGAACAACTCGGACATGAGACACCTCCTGGCCCCCAGCCTATTCCATGGAACCGTACATTTGGCGTAAGTTTCACGTACGTATGCCGTACGGAGCCTCGGTGCAGCTCACCTAAGTTTTCCTCCTGAATAACTTTAAAATGAAGATTAAGGAAGTCTCCTGGATGCCTTACAATTAGAGCGATACGAGCGGTCCGGGCTGGCCGGACTGCCGCAAGGGGAGGCCCGCATGCCCACGCTCAGCATCAACTTCGACCCGGCTCTCATCGCGCACCTGATGAAAGCGAGCGGCGATGACACCGTCCATGTCACCCTCACCCTCGGCACTGGGGACAAGCAGTCATCACCGAGGCAGGTGGTCCCCCACGGCCCGCTGGCCGATCTCATGCAAGCGGACCTGCTGAAGGCGGGGGCGGTCCTGTCCTTCCACCAGCGTCGCGCCAACCGGTCCGGGCGCGCCGTGGTGACGCCGGACGGTCAGTTGGTCGTCGACGGCCATGCCACTCCGTTCCCCTCGCCATCCAAGGCGGCCGAGGCAGTAACAGGAAACGTGATCAACGGATGGACGCTGTGGCACCTGGAGGATGGGCGCACGCTCGATGTCCTGCGCCGCGAGCTGGAGTCACGCAACTCCCAGTAGTCCCACTTCCTGAGCTGTAGATCCAGTCCTTGAGGCGGGGGCACAGCGGTGCTCCCGCCGGATCATGGCCGCATCCCCGGGATGCAGGCCCTCAAGCCGACCGTGTGCTGGAGCACATGGCCGCCCAGGCGGCCCATCGGTGGCAGAAAGGAACGCCAGCTTCACCATGCTGTCCGAGCAGGAGAGCTTCGACGTGCTGCAGCGGGTGATCCTCCCGGCCGTGACGCAGAGCGCCGTCGCACAGGCCCAGCCGGTCATGGTCGTCGTCGCTGGACAGCCCGGCGCCGGGAAGACCGAGATCGCTGACTTCGTGCAGGCGGCCCTGGACCGCCGCGGCGGCGCCGTACGCGTCGGCCGAGACCTGTACAAGCCTTTCCACCGTCACTACGCCAGCGCCCTGGCGGCCGACATCCGCACGGCCGGAGCCCTCGTGCGTCCCGACACTGCTCTGTGGCAGGCCGCCATCGAAACACACGTCCGAGAGAAGGGTTACGACGCCGTAGTGGAGTCGGCCCTCGCCGACCCGGACGGCTTCCGCATCTCCTCCCGCGCCTACCGTGCCGCTGGCCACCGGATCAAGGTGGTCGCGCTCGCCACCCCGGAGGCCTTGAGCCAGTTAGGCATCGTGGACCGCTTCCTCACCGAGGCCACCGCTGGCGGCGGCCGGTACGTGTCCTGGGAGACCCACGACACGTGCGCGAAGACCATGCTGGCCACGCTGACCGCCATCGAGGACGAGCAGCTCGCCGACCGTGTCACCGTCGTACGACGCGACGGCACCGTGCTGTACGCCAACGAACGCAACCGCGACGGCGGTTGGCAGGGTCGGCCCGCCGCGTCACAGGCGGTGCAGCGAGAGCGGTCACGGCCATGGACCGCGCCCGAGACCGCCTCTTTCCGCCGCGAGCTGGCCCGTACGGACCGGCGCGTACACGCCGAACTCGTCAGCGAGGACCGGCGCCTGGCCGTGCAGCGGGACACCGAGCGCGCGACCGCCTGGGCCGAGCCGGTCCGCCGCACCGCCCAGCCCCGCAGACGCGCGCCCGGCGTCGACTACCGCCGGCTCTCACCCAACGAACACCGCTGGATCTTCGACGAGCTGATCGCCCCGTCGTACCTGAACCACATCGTTCCCCGGGACGACCCACGCGCCGTGTACGTCCTGGGGCACCCCGGAGCGGGCAAACTCCTGGCCGCCAGGATGGTCCGCCGCGCCATGCGGCCCGGCACCACCCGCCTGGTCGGCGACGACTTCAAAGCCTCACACCCCGACTACTACCATCTGCTGCGCGACGATCCCCGCAGCGCCGGCGCAGCGATCCGAGCCGACTACAAGGCGTGGTTCGCCCAGGCCGAAGAGTACGTACGCCTGCGGCGCGGCGACGTCCTGATCGAGGGCGCCCCCGGCAGCGCGGAGGAGCTCTTCGACAGCGCACCGCCGTTTGCGACCACCGGCTATCCAGTCGAACTTGTGGTCCTGGCCGTACGGGAAACCGACAGCCGACTCGCAACCGCGCTGCGCTACGCCCGGGCGCTGCAGCGCGGCGGCACCGGCCGGTTCACCACACGCGCTGGGCACGACACATGCTTCCGCGCGCTCGCCGACGTCGTCGCCGTCGCTGAGCGGCACCCGCAGATCGGGGCCGTGACCGTGATCCGCCGGGACGGCCACGCCCTGGTGCGCCACGAGGCCGGCGGCTCTGGGCGGGCGTCGTGGGCGCTGACGGCGGAACGGCTCCGCCCGTACACCGAGCAGGAGGCCGCCGCGTTCATCCGCCTCCACCAGGCGCTGCGCCGGGCGCTCCCGCAGCACCGGGCCGAGCTGGACGAGATCGCCGCACGCGCCCGGCCTCTGATGCCGTCTCGGGTGCAGCCGGCCCGCATCGACCGGCCGTGCCCGCCCGTCTGGTCCCTGCCCATCACGCGACGGGCCCCGGGCTACGACTCGTTGAGCTCCCTCAGCCGCGCCGCATAAACGGCGGCGATCCGTACGGCCTCCTCCGGGTCGGCGGTCGACAGCTGCGCCTGGTCGGCGAGCGCGGCCTGACGGCTGGCCTTCAGCTCCTCGATCCGCTCCTCATCGGGCACCGGTGCGCGGCGCTCCGTGATGATCTGGGTGTTGTACCAGTTCACCACCTCCTGGACGGCTTCCTCCGCCGATTGCTCTTCGCCGCCTTCCAGGCCGGAGAAGCCGGGCTCATCTGGTGTGCCGGACACGGCAACCCCTCGACTTGATCATGATTGGGAGTCGCCATTGTCCTCCTGGGCCGCCTGCCCGGCCCGGTGCCGTCACGGTCTCTACCCGCGCCGTCTCAGAACCCGTCTTTGGCCTACCGAGGGACCCGCCTGGCGGTGACCTGCGCTGCGTGGGGCCCGAACCGGAGATCCGGGCCCCACGTGTCACACGTGGCTCTTCCGCGGACGGTGGCCACCGGGGCGACCGAGGAGGGCTCCGACGCGAGTTTCAAGGCGGGCGACCTGGCGGCGCTCAAGGTCCTCACGAAGAGGCAGTTCCACGACGGATTCCCACCTGTCGCGCTTGTTCTGTTCCGTGAGGTGCTCGCGAAGGCGATCGCCGGTGGCGAAGGCCGTGTGCATCCGCTCTGTCATCCCGACATACAGGATCTCGTACGTCACTCCCAGCGCGATGTACAGCCCGACGTGGTGCAGGCGTTCCGGGATACGAGGCTGAAGTGGGCGCACTTGCGGATCGGTGATGGTGAGGTCGTCGCCCAGAAGGTCGACGACTGCCCTGGACACGGCAGAGTTCCAGCGCAGCATCAAACCTCCTTCAGGTTTCCGATGGACGTGACGACGTTGAACACCTGGGTGCTCACGACGGCCTTCCAACTCTGACTGCAGGTGCCGGACTCACCGAGGTGTCGGTGATAGGTGTCGATGGCGTCCTGTGCCGCAGCCACGTTCTCGGAGATCTGCAGCTCGAGATCGCTGTTGTCCGGGGGCCCCTCAGCCTTGCCAGCCTTCCAGGCGTTGCGGATCGACTCGTCGGTCACGGGCACGATCTCGCCGCCGGAGCGGACTGGCTCGTACCGAGTGCCAGGCGCAGGGGCGTCCTGGCTGACCTGCGGGAGATCCTGCGTGCCGCTATGCGCCCAGTACACCTCAACGATGGCCTCCGCCTGCCGGCGCCCCCAGGCGCTGCGCCCACCCGGCTTGTTCGACACCATGCGGGTGACGAAGGTATTCGCTTGTCCGCGGGCACGGGTCACTTGCTGGGACCCGTATGCGGCCTGCAGAACACCGGCCGCCGTCGCGGCGATCACGGTTCGGATCCGGGCCTCGGCCAGCGCTTGCTTGCCGATCGTGGTGTCTGCGTTGGCGGTCACCGTGTCCATCACCGTGGAGATGGGACGCCAGATCGGCTCCGGAGGCAGTCCCGAACTCCCTACCAGCAGAGACTGGGCGGCGGCACTGTGGTAACTGTCCTTAGCCCGCGGCAGGGATCGGTGGACCAGGTGGGCGACCACTCGGCCCCGCAGCTTCCCGGCGCGGGTACCGGAGTCGGTGCTGTACATGCCGAGCTCGGCATAGACGTCCTTCGCGGCGGCGGTGCTGCGGTTGAATGCCCACACGGCCAGGAGCGCCAGGTACTCCAGTTCCATGCCGTCCGGCCGGGTGGACGGCATCTTCATGTAGTCCACGATCGTCCGCCCGTGGACCGGTACCCGGTCGAAGACCCCGGCATCGGCGAGCCGGTCCAGAGCATGCTGAGCCAGTCGGGCCACAGCAGCTCCCTGTGGAAGTGCCTCCGGGTCGTTGTGCACGGTCTCGTAACGCCGCGTCAGCGAGGCGGCATAGTCACGGACGCCGCTGCCCACGTACCGGGCCCCGAGGACTACCTGAGCGGTCGTCGTCCAGCTGTACACGGCGGCCAGCGCCTTTTCCGCCGGTACCGCCACTGTCCGCGCACCACGGTAGGACACTTGGATCTCCACGGTGCCCTTGACGTTCTTCGCCACGAGAAGCTGATCGCGGGCTTGCTGAAGGCAGGGGACGAGCGTGTCGACGATGCGCTCCTGTTCCTCCTTCCCGAGCAGCGTGAAGTCGTACAGTTTGAAGGGCAGCTTGAGAGCGGCGCAGAACTGTACGAGCGCATGGAATTTCATCCCTGCACGCCCGTGACCGTCAATCGGCGTGATGCCACGGGCGAGAGGCTTGCCATGGTTGTCAACGATGCGCACGAGCGCGGTGTCGATAGGGCGACGCTGGCCCTGCGTGGTGACCGTGGCGATCGTACGGTTCGAGGCCGAGCTGGTGACCTGATGAACGGTCCACTTCTGCCGCTCCTCAGGCCTCTCCAGGGCGTGAGGGCCCTCTGATCGCAGTTCCAGTACGGAGGACTCCGAAGAAGGCTGGGCCGCTGGCGGGAACGGCAGAGCCCCGATGTCACCTCCCGTTCCGCTGTAGTCGCTGCTCTCCTCATCCCGGACATTGCTCACCAGGAGGAGGAAAAGGGTGAGAATCTGGATCGGCGGGGTGATGATCTGGTGGCAGCCTCCGAGCACGCCACCGTCGAGGAAATGCAGCCGCCCGTCGGAGCCCAGGTCCCGAGAGAAGAGGCTCTTCACCGGGCTCGGTTCGGCCACACTGCGGGAGATTACCTCCAGCATCTCTTCATCGGGCCGACAATCGGCTTGGGCGATTGCCGGGCACCGTCGGATGGCCTGAGCCAGACTTCGCGCTGCGTCCGCGGGGGCGCGACCGAGGATCTCGGGGAGAGTGGCCGTCTCGGGCGTGATCATGTGATCAGAACTCGCTTTCTGCGTGCAGGTAGGAGGGCACGCAGGAAGCCCCTGCGCTCCCGGAACAGGCGAATTCCGACCGTGACCGGACCTGCGCCATGAACCGGCCGCGTACGGGGGCGAGGGGGCGATTCCGGCCGTGACCGGACCTGGCAGTCCCACGCCGCAACCTGTACGGGGCGCGATCACGGACAGACTAATGGGCCTCACTGACAGTTGAGGCCGGAATGACGAGAGACGACCTCTGACAACCTGTCGGATGAGATTGGCACGGGCCTGAAACCGCCGCCCACCTGGCCGCAGCGCCAGGGCGGGCTCCCCCAGCCGTGCTCGGACTTCTCCTCGCACGCCCGCACCGTCTCGAGCGCATCGAAAGGCTGCACCGCCCGCACTCCACCCCGTCCCATCCGTTCAGCCCGCCCCGGCCCGGAGCGGTCTCCGGCAGCGTTTGTGCCGTGGATCCGTCCGTACGCCCGGCACGAGGGTGCCGCAGAACCGCGGGCTGCCGCGGGGTTCGCGGCATGCTGTCGTGCGATCGTGTGACTTGCTCGCCGTACGGGTGATTCCCGGGCCGACCGGCTGCCACAGCACCGAGACGCCGACTACGAAGATCAAGGCCTGCTTTTGATCTTCGGGAGGACCCGTTCGTGCGTCTCGCCCGTACCGCACGCGCGGCGGCTGCCGCGCTTGCCGCCCTGCTCACCCCGGCCACCGCCCACGCCGCCGCCCCGGCAC
>Ga0247820_10001717_pt1 | contig 12344 bp, 11 predicted proteins | sample 13C_Glucose_Day1_2_FD_192480 | JGI IMG/M metagenome (GOLD analysis project Ga0247820, IMG submission 192480) | Soil microbial communities from agricultural site in Penn Yan, New York, United States - 13C_Glucose_Day14 | ecosystem: Environmental > Terrestrial > Soil > Agricultural land | place...
GGTCGTCTCCGACCCGTGCCTTCCGGCCCGGCGCCCTCCCGCCCGGCACACGACGCGCCGCCGTCCGCTCCCGACCCCGCGCTCTCCTGGAGCGCCCCCAGGGCGCCGGGCGCCGTGCCCGGCAGCGGCCGGCCCGTGGTGTCGTTCGGGGAGCCGGAGGGGTACGACCTGGGAGCCCGCCCGCGCCCGCTCGGGCGGCGGGGCCGGTCCCAGGCACTGGCGGCCGCCGCCTGTCTCGTCCTCGGGGCGGGCCTCATCGGCGGCGCCGTCACCGGCAGCGTGCTCGCCGACGACTCCGACGGACCCGGCGCCCGGCACGGCTTCGCGGCCGCCCAGGACATGTGGCACAGCGTGCCCGTCGACCAGCTGTTCCCGCCCACCGTGCAGGGCGGGGGCGCGGGACCCGGCGGCGCCGACCGGACCTGGACGCGTATCGCCGTGGCCCCCGACGGCGGCTGCGGGAACGCCTTCGACCCGCTGCTCCGCAAGGTCCTGGCCCCCGTCGGCTGCGAGCGCCTGCTGCGCGCCACCTACACCGACGCCACCCAGAGCCATGTCACCACCGTCGGACTGCTGTTCACCAAGGCCGACGCCGCCGCCATGGCCTCCCTCGCCCGCCGCTTCGACCGGGAGCGCCTGGACCGCCGCACCGACCTGATGCCCCTGCCGTACGCGGCGAAGGGCACCGCCGCCGCGGGCTTCGGCGCCGGGCAGCGTGCCTCCTGGGCGATCTCCGTCCTCACGGACGCCCCCGTCGTCGTCTACGCCGTCTCCGGATGGGCCGACGGCCGCACCGTCGACACCCCGCAACCCGCCGAGGACGCCATGGAGTCCGGAGCCACCACCGCCCCCGCCCAGGCGGGCCTCGGCCACGAGGCACAGGGCCTCGCCGACCGCGCCGAACGCGGACTGCGCAAGAGGGCGGGCACCGCCACGGAGCAGCCGTCATGAGGCGCGTCACCGGCGGCCGCCCCGCCACCGCGGCCCTCGGCAGCCTCCTCGCCGCCGCGCTCGTGCTGGTCCCCGCCGCCACCGCGCACGCCGACGGCATCCGTGCCCGGCAGTGGTCCCTGGAGGCCATGCACACCGAGCAGGCCTGGCAGACCACGAAGGGCGCGGGCGTCACCGTGGCCGTCCTGGACACCGGAGTCGAGCCCGACCACCCCGACCTCGACGGCAACGTGCTCACCGGCACGGACCTGGTCGGCTTCGGCGCGAGCGAGGGCGACCGGGCCTGGGCCCGGCACGGCACCGCGATGGCCGGGATCATCGCCGGCCACGGACACGGGCCCGGCGACACGGAGGGCGTCATGGGCATCGCCCCCGAGGCGAAGATCCTCCCCGTCCGCGTGATCCTGGAGGACGGCGACCCCTCCCGCGCCAAGGCCCGCAGCACCCGGGGCAACGCCCTGGCCGAGGGCATCCGCTGGGCCACCGACCACGGCGCCGACGTCATCAACCTCTCGCTCGGCGACGACTCCGCCTCCGCGCACCCCGAACCCGGCGAGGACCAGGCCATCCAGTACGCCCTGCGCAAGGGCGTGACCGTCGTCGCCTCCGCCGGGAACGGCGGCGAGAAGGGCGACCACGTCTCCTACCCGGCCGCCTACCCCGGCGTCATCGCCGCCACCGCCGTCGACCGCTACGGCACCCGCGCCCCGTTCTCCACCCGCCGCTGGTACGCCACGGTCAGTGCCCCCGGCGTCGACGTGATCATCGCCGACCCGGACCACAAGTACTACGAGGGCTGGGGCACCAGCGCCGCCGCCGCGTTCGTCTCCGGCGCCGCCGCCCTGGTCAGGGCGGCCCACCCGGACCTCACCCCGGCCCAGGTCAAGCGACTCCTGGAGGACAGCGCCCGCAACGCCCCCGCCGACGGCCGCGACGACTCCCGCGGCTTCGGCTTCGTCGACCCGGCCGCCGCCATCGAGGCCGCGTCCCGGCTGAAGCCGGAGGGCCTGAAGGCGGCCGCGTACGGCGACGAGTACTTCGGCCCCGGCCCGGACACCGCCGGCTCCGGCGACGACACGGCCGGATGGGCGGCCCCCCTGGCGGGCGGCGCCGGCGGAGTACTGCTGGTGGCCGCGGTGGTCCTGTGGCGCGGCCGCCGCGCCCGCTACGACGAGCTCTGACCGGCCGGGTCCACCGCGCCGTCCCCGGTGAACACGGACACCGCCGCCCGCGCCGCCGCCTCGGCCAGCGCTATCCCGTCCTCCTGGGTCGCACTGCCCCGCGACAGCACCGCCACCAGGTAGCCGTGGCCGCCCGCCGTCACCCGCCCGATGCTGTTGATCACCCACAGCCCGGTGGTGCTGCGCCGCAGCCAGCCGTTCTTCAACGCCCACGAGGTGCCGTCGGCCGCCGCGGAGACCCCCCACCGCTGCCCCGCGGCGACCCGCTCCATCAGCTCCCGCACATACGTCCGCGAGGCCTCGGTCAGCTCGGAACCCGTCGCGGTGAACACCTGCCGCAACAGTGTGAGCTGGTCGGCGGCCGTGGTCTGCGTCAGTCCCCACAGCGGGCCGTCCCCGCCCGCCGTCCCCGTCAGCCCGAACCGCTCGTTCGCCGCGTCGAGCCCGTCCGCCGTCCCGATGGTCCGCCACAGCGCCGACGTGGAGTCGTTGTCACTGTTCTCGATCATGGCGGTGGCGTAGGTCCTCTCCTCGGCGGTCAGCCTCCGCCCGGCGTCCTGCGCCTGGAGCAGCAGCGCCGCCAGGATGTCCACCTTGACGATGCTCGCCGTGTCGAAGGCGCCCCCTCCGCCGGAGGCGGTCTCCCCGGAGTCCGGGTCGAGCACCGCCACCGACACCTCGGCGCCCTCCGCCACGTCCACCGACGCCATGGCCGCCGCCAGCAGCGCGTCCCGGTCCACCGCAGCCTCCGCAGCGCTCCCCACCGATTCCTCCCCGTCCGCCGCCCGCGTGGCCGACGAGGATACGGCGCCCGCCGTCGGGGAGTGCGCCGGCGAGGTCATGTACATCGTCCCCGCCGCCGTACCGCAGCCGACGGTGATCAGGGCGAGGGCGAGGGAGAACAGGGCACGGCGCCGGCGCGGTCCACTGGAGGAGTCCATGGCCGCGATCGTCGGGGCGGCGGCTGTGCGGACCGTTGGACCGGGCTGAGAGCCGCGTCAGATCCCGGTGAGAGGCCGGTGAGGAGCAACGGCCGCCCCCCGATAGGCTCGGTGACCGTGGCGAACAAGAACATCCCCGACTCCCCGTTCCGCGACGACGACGGCACCGCCGACCCCCGGCTGAGCGCCGCGCTGGCCGCCTGGGCCGAGGACGGCAACGCCGTCGGCCCCGTCCTGGAGGCACTCAAGGGCGCCCGGCTGCTCGTCCCCGTGGTGGCCGTGCTCGGCGAGGTCGAGGAGGACGAGAACGGGCTGCGGCGCGAGAAGACCAGCGACATGGCCGTGCCGACCCTGCGGGCCGGCGGCCGCAAGGCGCTCCCCGCCTTCACGTCCACCGAGTCGCTCGCCCGCTGGGACCCCGCGGCCCGCCCCGTCGCCGTACCGCTGCACCAGGCCCTGCAGGCCGCCGCCCACGAGAAGGCGGACACGGTGGTGCTGGACCTGTCAGGACCGGTGGCCTTCGAACTGACCGGCCCCACCCTGCTCGCCCTCGCCGAGGGCCGCACCAGCACCGACCCGCTCGCCGACCCGGCCGTCGTCGGGGCCGTACGGGCCGCCGTCGCCGCGGAACCCGCGGTGCTCCGCGCCCACCTGGGGCCGGGGAACGCCGACGGCATCCTCGCCCTCGTCCTCGACCCCGCGGTGCCCGCCGCGGAGGCCGCCCGCGCCGTCGCCCGGCGGCTCGCCGCCGACGAGACACTGAGGGCCCGCCTGGTGCGCGGCCTCGACCTGGCAGTCCTGCCGGCCGAGGCGACGCCACCCGGCGAGCCCCTGTACGTACGTCCCTGAGTCCCTAGCCGTAGATCGCGCCGGTGTACTTCTCGCCCGGCCCCTTGCCCGGCTCGTCCGCGACGAGCGAGGCCTCGCGGAAGGCCAGCTGGAGCGACTTCAGACCGTCGCGCAGCGGCGCCGCGTGGAACGAGCTGATCTCGGTCGCGGAGGCGTCCAGCAGACCGGCCAGCGCGTGCACCAGCTTGCGGGCCTCGTCCAGGTCCTTGTAGGTGTCGCCCTCCTCGGTCAGACCGAGCTTCACGGCGGCGGCGCTCATCAGGTTGACGGCGACCGTCACGATCACCTCGACGGCCGGGACCTCGGCGATGTCGCGGGCCATGGCGTCGAAGTCGGGGTTGCCGGGGGTCTCGGGGGTGTCCGAGGCGGAGGTGTCACTCATGCCCCACACGATAGGCGCAGCCGGTCGTCCCGCCGACGGCAGGAGGCCGGAGACGGCCGGTTGGTGCACCTCACCCGGAGCTGCTAACCTTGTGTAACGACCGGTCGGACCCGTATGCCTCACGGCTCGCGGTTCCGGCCCACAAGTGGAGGCTTCGAACTCCCACCTGATCGCCCTCGGGGCGGCAGGTCACCGGTCAGGCGGTCCCGTCCCCGAGGCGGCGACCCGCCCGAAGTCGCGCCCCGCGGTCATCGCGGCGGTGCTCCGGTAGTTCGAGGAGCCCCGCCTGTGACCGTCCGGGGCATTTTCTTTGCCTCGGCGCGGTTAGGTCCAACGAACACAGACGTTACGCGGCTGTCCGCCAGACCGTCGCGTGGTGCTACCGAGGAGGATCCATCAGCGCCGAGCCCCGCATCAACGACCGGATTCGCGTTCCCGAGGTGCGACTTGTCGGTCCCAGTGGTGAGCAGGTGGGCATCGTCCCGCTGGCCAAGGCACTGGAGCTTGCCCAGGAGTACGACCTCGACCTCGTGGAGGTCGCGGCGAACGCCCGTCCGCCCGTGTGCAAGCTCATGGACTACGGGAAGTTCAAGTACGAGTCGGCCATGAAGGCCCGTGAGGCGCGCAAGAACCAGGCGCACACGGTCATCAAGGAGATGAAGCTCCGGCCGAAGATCGACCCGCACGACTACGACACCAAGAAGGGTCACGTCGTCCGGTTCCTCAAGCAGGGCGACAAGGTCAAGATCACGATCATGTTCCGTGGTCGCGAGCAGTCCCGGCCGGAGCTCGGCTACCGACTGCTGCAGCGGCTCGCGGAGGACGTCCAGGACCTCGGGTTCGTCGAGTCGAACCCGAAGCAGGACGGCCGCAACATGATCATGGTTCTCGGTCCGCACAAGAAGAAGACCGAGGCGATGGCCGAGGCTCGCCAGGCGCAGGAAGCCCGCAAGGCGGAGGCGAAGGCCAACCCCGGCAAGTCGCAGAACGCCGCGGACGCCGAGGCCCAGCCGGCCGAGGAACCCGCCGAGGCGTGACTCCGGGGGCGCGAGCCCCGGGAATCAACCGACCGACACAAGTACGACGCTCCACCGTGCCCGGTTTCACGACCGGGCACCGGAGCGCCACCGACGAGGAGAGAACGGCGCTATGCCGAAGAACAAGTCGCACAGCGGTGCCAGCAAGCGCTTCAAGGTCACCGGCTCCGGCAAGGTGCTCCGTGAGCGCGCCGGCAAGCGCCACCTGCTCGAGCACAAGTCGTCCCGCGTGACGCGTCGCCTCACCGGCAACGCCGAGATGGCCCCGGGCGACGCCGCGAAGATCAAGAAGCTTCTCGGCAAGTGAGGCCGGGCGCCCCGCGCCTGACCCACCTGCACCGGGACCCAATCGTTTCCGGGCCGTGTGAGCACAACCACGGCCCCGCTACAAGGAGTTAACAAGTGGCACGCGTCAAGCGGGCAGTCAACGCCCACAAGAAGCGCCGGGCGATCCTCGAGCAGGCCTCCGGCTACCGCGGTCAGCGCTCGCGCCTGTACCGCAAGGCCAAGGAGCAGGTCACCCACTCGCTGGTCTACAACTACAACGACCGCAAGAAGCGCAAGGGTGACTTCCGCCAGCTGTGGATCCAGCGCATCAACGCCGCTGCCCGCGCCAACGGCATCACGTACAACCGCTTCATCCAGGGTCTGAAGGCCGCCAACGTCGAGGTCGACCGCAAGATCCTCGCGGAGCTGGCCGTCAACGACGCGACCGCGTTCGCCGCGCTCGTCGAGGTCGCGCAGAAGGCCCTCCCGGCGGACGTGAACGCGCCCAAGGCCGCGTGAGCACCGCGTCGGCCTGAAGCCGGCGTGAGTTTTTCGGGACCCGCAGGCTCTGGCTTGCGGGTCCTGTCGTTGCCGCCCGCCGGCCGGCCGTCCGGCCGCGGGTCCGTCGTGGCCGGTCGCGCGGTTCCCCGCGCCCCGGGGAAGTGCACGTTCCGCGTGTCGAGAGCGCTCCCGAAGGTGAAGAAGATGGCCCCCGTCAGCCCCGAGCTGATCTCCCCCCGCTCCTCCCGCGTCGCCGCCGCCCGGCGGCTCGGCAAGCGGAACTTCCGGGGGAAGGAACGGCTGTTCCTGGCCGAGGGACCGCAGGCCGTGCGGGAGGCCGCCGCGCACCGCAGCGCCGGCGCCGCCACCCTGGTCGAGCTGTTCGCCACCGTCGACGCCGCCGAGCGGTACGCCGACATCGTCGGGGCGGCCCGGGACGCCGGGGCCCGTGTCCACCTCGCCTCCGAGGACGTCATCGCCGACATCTCCACCACCGTCACCCCGCAGGGGCTCGTCGGGGTGTGCCGGTTCCTGGACACGCCGTTCGAGGAGATCCTCGCCGCCCGGCCCCGCCTCGTCGCCGTCCTCGCCCATGTGCGCGACCCGGGGAACGCCGGCACCGTACTGCGCTGCGCCGACGCCGCCGGAGCCGAGGCCGTCGTGCTCACCGACGCCTCCGTCGACCTGTACAACCCCAAGGCCGTGCGCGCCTCCGTCGGCTCCCTGTTCCATCTGCCCGTCGCCGTCGGCGTACCCGTCGGACAGGCCGTGACCGGGCTGCGGGACGCGGGTGTGCGGCTGCTGGCCGCCGACGGCGCCGGCGACCGGGACCTCGACGACGAACTCGACAAGGGCACCATGGGCGGGCCCACCGCCTGGGTCTTCGGCAACGAGGCCTGGGGGCTGCCCGAGGAGACCCGCGCCCTCACCGACGCCGTCGTCCGTGTGCCGATCCACGGAAAGGCGGAGAGTCTGAACCTGGCGACCGCCGCCGCCGTATGTCTCTACGCGTCGGCACGTGCACAGCGCGCCGCCGGAGGGTGCCGCTCCGTCACCGGGAACTAGTAGGGTGACCAGCCCGGGGACCCTCCCCCAAGCTCTCGGCAGGGCCCGGGCACGGGGCGCCCCGAGGAAGTTGTGAGAGGTGGGGTACGGGGATGAGTGTCGGCACGAGCAGCGCACCGGGAGCACAGCGGACGGCGCGCCCGCCCGCGCCCCGGCCCGGTGATCTCGCCGAACTCGGCATCGACCCCGACCAGCTGCCCGACGGACTCGTCGTCGCCGACGAACACGGACGGGTGATCTGCTTCAACGCGGCCGCCGCGCGCATCGCGGCCGTGCCCGCCGGGCAGGCCCTCGGACAGCGGCTGGAGACCGCCCTTCCGTTAGAGGACCTGGAGGGCCGCCGCTGGTGGCAGCTCACCGACCCCTACGGCGGCCTCGCCATCCGCGTCCGCCAGCCCGAACGCAACCTCCTGCTCCCCGGCGGCCGGGAGGTCCTCGTCTCCGCCCGCTACGTCCGCACCGAACCCACCGGCCCCGTCCACCGGGTCGTCGTCACCCTGCGCGACACCGAGGCCCGCCGCCGCACCGAGCGCAGCCACGCCGAGCTGATCGCCACCGTCGCCCACGAGCTGCGCTCCCCGCTCACCTCCGTCAAGGGTTTCACCGCCACCCTGCTCGCCAAGTGGGAGCGCTTCACCGACGACCAGAAGCGGCTGATGCTGGAGACCGTCGACGCCGACGCCGACCGGGTCACCCGGCTCATCGCCGAGCTGCTCGACATATCGCGCATCGACTCCGGGCGTCTGGAGGTGCGCCGCCAGCCCGTCGACATCGGCGCCGCCGTCGGACGGCACATCCAGGCCTACGTGGCCGCCGGACAGTCGGCCGACCGGTTCCTGCTGCGGGTGCAGCGCCCCCTGCCCGACCTGTGGGCCGACCCCGACAAGGTCGACCAGGTGCTCAGCAACCTGCTGGAAAATGCGGTGCGCCACGGCGAGGGAACCGTCACCATTGACGTCACGCCCTCGGTGTCCCCGCGAGAGCGGGAGAACGGCGAGAACGCAGCCACGTCGGTCACGGTGAGCGACGAGGGGCCCGGCATCCCGGAGGAGTCCATGAACCGCGTCTTCACCCGCTTCTGGCGGGGCAGCAAGCGCGGCGGGACGGGCCTCGGGCTGTACATCGTCAAGGGCATCGTGGAGGCCCACGGCGGCACCATCACGGTCGGACGCGCCCCCGGCGGCGGCGCCGAGTTCCGATTTACGCTGCCCGTGGCGGCGCCGGCGTACCTCACCTGAGACGCCCGGCGGCCCCACGGGCGCATCCGCGTTCCCCCACCCCGTTAGACTCGGCCACTGGCACCTTTGCGTCCCGAGGACGAGAGCCGCGACGACGAGAAGACGCGACGGCGACGACTCGTCCACGAGTCGATGACGGGGACCCATCAGCCAGCAATCGGAAGCACGGGAAGAGATGTCGGCACCGAATAAGTCGTACGACCCTGTCGAGGTCGAGGCGTTGAAACCGGAAGAGATCGAGCGCATGCGGGACGAGGCGCTCGCCGCCTTCGCCGCCGCGGACTCGCTCGACGCGCTCCAGGAGGCCAAGGTCGCCCACACCGGCGGAACCTCCCCGCTGTCGCTGGCCAACCGCGAGATCGGCGCCCTGCCGCCGCACGCCAAGGCGGACGCGGGCAAGCGGGTGGGCCAGGCGCGCGGTGCCGTGAACAAGGGCCTCGCCGCCCGCCAGGCCGAGCTCGAGGCCGAGCGGGACGCCCGGGTGCTGGTCGAGGAGGCCGTGGACGTCACGCTGCCCCACGACCGTGTCCCGGCCGGCGCCCGCCACCCCCTCACCACGCTGTCGGAGCGCATCGAGGACGTCTTCGTGGCCATGGGCTACGAGGTCGCCGAAGGCCCGCAGGTCGAAGCCGAGTGGTTCAACTTCGACGCCCTCAACATCGGCCCGGACCACCCCGCCCGCGGCGAGGCCGACACCTTCTTCGTGCAGGGCCCCGACGGCGGCACCGAGTCCGGTGTGGTGCTGCGCACCCACACCTCGCCCGTGCAGATCCGCTCCCTGCTCGACCGCGAACTGCCGGTCTACGTGATCTGCCCCGGCCGGGTGTACCGCACCGACGAGCTGGACGCCACGCACACCCCCGTCTTCCACCAGGTCGAGCTGCTCGCCGTGGACGAGGGCCTGACCATGGCGGACCTCAAGGGCACCCTGGACCACATGGTCCAGTCGCTGTTCGGCGCGGAGATGAAGACCCGGCTGCGGCCGAACTTCTTCCCCTTCACCGAGCCGAGCGCCGAGATGGACATGCTCTGCTACGTCTGCCGGGGCGAGTCCGTCGGCAACCCCGACCGGCCCTGCCGCACCTGCTCCAGCGAGGGCTGGATCGAGCTCGGCGGCTGCGGCATGGTCAACCCGCGGGTGCTCACCGCCTGCGGCGTCGACCCGGAGAAGTACAGCGGCTTCGCCTTCGGGTTCGGCATCGAGCGGATGCTGATGTTCCGCCACAACGTCGAGGACATGCGAGACATGGTCGAGGGTGACGTCCGGTTCACCCGGCCGTTCGGGATGGAGATCTGATGCGGATCCCGCTTTCTTGGCTGCGGGAGTACGTCGACCTGCCGGCGACGGAGACCGGCCGTGACGTACAGGCCAAGCTCATTTCGGCCGGACTCGAGGTCGAGACCGTCGAGCACCTCGGCGCCGACCTCAAGGGCCCCCTCGTCGTCGGCCGGGTGCTGACCATCGAGGAGCTGGAGGGCTTCAAGAAGCCGATCCGCTTCTGCACCGTCGACGTCGGACAGGCCAACGGCACCGGCGAGCCCCAGGAGATCGTCTGCGGCGCCCGCAACTTCGCCGTCGGCGACAAGGTCGTCGTGGTCCTCCCCGGCGCCACCCTGCCGGGCGGCTTCTCGATCAGCGCCCGCAAGACCTACGGCAAGACGTCCCACGGCATGATCTGCTCCAGCGACGAGCTGGGCATGGGCGACGACGGCACCCACGGCATCATCGTGCTGCCGCCGGAGACCGAGGTCGGCAAGGACGCCATCGAGCTGCTCGAGCTGGTCGACGAGGTCCTGGACATCGCGGTCACCGCCAACCGCGGCGACTGCCTGTCCATCCGCGGCGTCGCCCGCGAGACCGCCATCGCCTACGGCCTGCCGCTGCGCGACCCGGCTCTCCTCGACGTGCCGGGACCGAACGCCTTCGGCTACCCGGTGAAGGTCTCCGACCCGGCCGGCTGCGACCGCTTCACCGCCCGCACGGTGACCGGCCTCAGCCCCGAGGCGCGCTCCCCGATCTGGCTGAAGCGCCGGCTGCAGAAGGTCGGCATGCGCCCGATCTCGCTCGCCGTCGACGTCACCAACTACGTGATGATGGAGCTCGGCCAGCCGCTGCACGCGTACGACCGCGGTCTGGTCCAGGGCACCATCGGCGTCCGCCGCGCGGGGGAGGGCGAGAAGATCGTCACCCTCGACGGCGTCGAGCGGAAGCTGCACGCCGAGGACCTCGTCATCACCGACGACCGCGGTCCGATCGGCCTCGCCGGCGTCATGGGCGGCGCCGACACGGAGATCGCGGACCACGACGCGGCCGAGAACGGCGGAAGCTCGACGACCGACGTGGTCATCGAGGCCGCCCACTTCGACCAGGTGGCCATCGCGCGCACCGCCCGACGGCACAAGCTGTCCTCCGAGGCCTCCCGCCGCTTCGAGCGCGGCGTCGACCCGCAGGCCGCCGCCGCTGCCGCGCAGCGCACCGTCGACCTGCTGGTGCTGCTCGCCGGCGGCACCGCCGAGGCCGGCGTCACCGAGGTCGTCGCCCCGTCCGCGCCGCACACGATCACCGTCGCCGCCGACCACCCCGACAAGGTCGCGGGCGTGTCGTACGGCCGGGAGACCGTCGTACGCCGGCTGCAGGAGGTCGGCTGCGATGTGTACGGGCAGGACGAGCTGATCGTCACCGTCCCGTCCTGGCGGCCCGACCTCACCGACCCGAACGACCTCGCCGAGGAGGTCATCCGGCTGGAGGGCTACGAGAACCTGCCCTCCACGCTTCCCAGGCCGCCGGCCGGCCGGGGCCTGACCGCCCGCCAGCGGCTGCACCGCCGCATCGGGCGCGCGCTCGCCGGGGCAGGCTACGTCGAGGCGCTGAACTACCCGTTCCTCAGCGAGCAGGTCTTCGACCAGCTCGGACTCGAGGCCGACGACCCGGCCCGCCGCGTCGTCAGGCTGGTCAACCCGCTCAGCGACGAGGAGCCCGCGCTGCGGACCATGCTGCTGCCGGGTCTGCTCGGCGCGCTGCGCCGCAACGACGGCCGGGGCGCGCACGACCTCGCGCTGTTCGAGACGGGCCTGGTCTTCCGGCCGCGTGACGAGCAGCGGACCGCCGTCAACCTGTCCGTGGACCGGCGCCCCAGCGAGGACGACATCGCCGCGCTGGACGCCGCGCTGCCCGACCAGCCGCGGCACGTCGCCGTGGTCCTGGCCGGCGCCCGCGAGCAGGCCGGCTGGTGGGGCAGGGGCCGTGCCGGCGACTGGGCCGACGCGGTCGAGGCCGCCCGGACCGTCGCCCGCGAGGCCGGCGCCGAACTGGGCGTCCGCAAGGGCCAGTACGGTCCCTGGCACCCGGGCCGCTGCGCCGAGCTGACCGTCACCGTCGACGGCGCCGAGCGCGTCATCGGCCACGCCGGTGAGCTGCACCCGCGCGTCCTGAAGAACCTGGGCCTGCCCGCGCGCGCCTGTGCGATGGAGCTGGACCTCGACGCCCTGGAGCAGGTCGGCGACGACACTCCGCAGGCGCCGGGCATCTCCACCTTCCCGGTCGCCACGCAGGACGTGGCGCTCGTCGTCGACGCGTTCGTCCCGGCGTCGGACGTCGAGGCGGCGCTGCGCGAGGGCGCCGGTGAACTGCTGGAGTCCATCCGCCTGTTCGACGTCTACGAGAACGCGGAGCAGCTGGGCGAGGGCCGCAAGTCCCTGGCCTACGCGCTGCGCTTCCGCGCGACCGACCGCACCCTGACCGTCGACGAGGCGTCGGCGGCCCGGGAAGCGGCGGTCACCCTCGCGGGCGACCGCACAGGAGCCACCCTCAGAGCCTGACCCCCCGCCGGACGGGCCCCGCGCCCGTCCGGCGACGCCTCCAGCCCGTCCGGCAACTTCCAGCCCGTCCGGCGTTTGAGGACTGGGGGCCCGGGGGCGAAGCCCCCGAGGAC